>Ga0078972_1005606_pt1 | contig 31529 bp, 47 predicted proteins | sample YelNatPaOPGAMG01_FD_67568 | JGI IMG/M metagenome (GOLD analysis project Ga0078972, IMG submission 67568) | Hot spring thermophilic microbial communities from Obsidian Pool, Yellowstone National Park, USA - OP-RAMG-01 (SPADES assembly) (version 2) | ecosystem: Environmental > Aquatic > Thermal...
TAACGGTAATGAAGTCAACCGATACCGAGTTTGATACTTTGGGAGAAACAGGAGGAAAGAAAACACATCAACTTACTGTTAGTGAATTGCCGACTCACAATCATACACGTGGAAAAAATCCCGGAAATTATGGTTTAACTCCTGGCGGTTCATATATTTATGAGCCCACTGTCCTAACAAGCGGAGGAGCAGATGTTTATACAGGTAATACGGGTTCTGGAGCAGCTCACAACAACTTACAACCTTACATAACACTACAAAAAATTATTAAGTATTAACCTTGAATTAAGAAATTCGTAAAATTGGTAATTCAAGGTAATAACTTTTCAGTAAATAAATGATAACTTTTCAGTAAAATGCAACTAAAAGACGGTTCATACATTTATAGTAATTTTCACTACGGAATAGGAATGAGCAAATCCGTTCAGTCTTACTTTGACGATATGGTCGGAATAGATACTCGAAGCGAGCTGGGATTGGCTAAATCAGGACTGAAATTCATTAAAGACTCAAACATTACCATCACCGAACCGACTATTGCCGTGAAAGTTCCAACTGGGGATGTCTATTTCTTAGGAAAAACCACAGGAAAAATTTGGAAAAAAGACATCGGAACAGGAGAATATTCTTTGGTCCATACCAACGTTAACACCGCCCACAAGGGAGGAGCTTACTTTAACAACTATCTTTATTACTGGACATCGACTAAACTGGGAAGATTTAACCTTTCTACGACTTGGACGGACACTTGGCAGACCTTTTCGCAAGAAACTAATTACCGCCCCGCTTGTGTTCAGAATCTTTCTCTTTTCATCGGAAACGGCAAATACGTCTCCGCGGTGGATGGAGCAGAAACTTTTCAAGATAACTCCCTAGATCTTCAGCCACAGTATACCGTAACGACTCTAGACTCCTACAAAACTTGGCTTCTCATCGGGACAACGCTTGGAGACTACATCAACGACTGCGGAATGTTCATTTGGGACACCTATTCACCGAGCTGGAGCGAAGAATCCCACATCGGGGAAAACGGAATAAACTGGGTAAATATGCTTTCCAATATGGGATATGTTTCAGCTGGGTCTTCAGGGAACATTTACATCTTCAACGGAGCGGAGCTGGAAGACACGCCATTTTTCACTCTTCGCAATGCCACTACTTCAATCAATCCGTATCTTACTACTAAATTTAAAGGACTTCCGCTCTTTGCCTACGGCGGAAAAGTCTATTCGATTGGAAGGACAAATCGAAATCTTCCCGCTTCGGTTTGTTGCGAGTATGTCTGCTCGGCGGGAGTGAACGCCACGATTCACTCAATCAAGGTTAGGGGAACGGATTTGTTTCTCACTTGGGAATCTTCGGGGACTTACGGAGTGGATAAACTAGGAACAGACCGATATAACGGGACAATCACTACTCCAGAAGTCGAAGGGAGAATGAAAATGGTTGAAGTGTCTTATGACTTGCTTCCCGAAGGAACGAGCATCGGAATTGAAACTAAATCAGATGGCGGAAGCTGGGTATCTAAAACTCCTATCACGGACACGAATGATAGAAAAGTGTATTTCGACGGAGGACTGGATGGAAAATATCACCAAGCCCGAATCACTCTCAATTCATCGGGAAGCGCCACACCAGTAATTAAGTCAATTAGAATTTTATGAAAACGAAAATCGCCTCTTGGAGGCTCACAACTGGAACTAAAGACGGACAAGAAACCAGAGACCAGAAAATCCTTGAAGGAATGAAATATGTGGAAATGCTACGAAAAGAACATAATGTTCTTCAGGTTTTGCTGGAAAAAGACCAAATAAAAATAATAATGGAAGATAAATAAATGGGAAGTCTTGATATTCAACCAACCGACATCGAAATCAAAAATCTCGGAGAGCAATCTACTGGGCAAATTCTCAATAACCTTCGAGAAATCACCATTGGCTCAGGAAGTGAAATTTTCCGAACAGTAGCTGGGATTGGCAGTTTTTGGGGAGGACAAACTATTGAAGAAGCTAAAGCCTATATTAAGTTTGACGGAACATATAAATTCAAGGACGAAAATGGGAATACGGTAATGGACAGTCTTGATGGAGTGCAAAAGTTGGCGGACGCTTCCGTAACGACGGCGGCTCTTGCTCCTCTTTCAGTAAACACGCAACATTTGGCTAATTTAGCGGTGGAAGCTTCAAAACTGGCTGATTCCAGCGTAACAGCGACTAAAATAGCTAATGCGGCGGTAGGGAGTGCGGCAATTGCAGCAGCGGCAATTGGAACGGCTCACATTGATAAAGGGGTGATAATTGATGCTCATATAGCCAAAGCCACTATTACATCGGCTAAAATAGCCTCTCTCAACGCCGATGTGATAAACGCTGGCACAATCACTGGAAGGACGCTAAGAACAGCCGCTCCTGCGCCGGGAGTGGGCAGAAGTGTTGTTATTACTGGCGGAGCGAACCAAGACATTTCTTTTTATTATGATGCTGACTGGCGGGGATACATTGGGGGATACACAAATGAATCCGGAGGCGGTTCAAACGAGGTTTCGTGTATTCGTATTGTTGCCTCTACTGGTCGCTCCATTAAATTAAAAGAAAGTATGGTAGAAGTAAACGGTAACTTGGTGCCGCAAAACCACAACGCTTATGATATTGGAACATATGGAACAAGATGGAGATATGTATATGCGGAGTATCTCGTTGCCGATAATGGATTGAGCGGAAGTTATTATGTCGCCACTACTAAAGGTGGAAGCCCGACAAAAAAGATAGATATTGTAAAGGGGGTTGTATATGATTATTAAAAATCAACGGGAATTTTAAAATCAGTCGGAGAACCGTCGCAAGTATAATCCATAACCGTAAAGGTAGTTTCATATCCCGGATAAATACCCTCCGCTTTCCCGCAAGGAATATCCCATCGCTCCCAGCAATCAGTTCTGTCTCCGACCATCCAGCAGCAACTCCCGTGATAACCCTCATATTTAAGAATAGCCGTTTTCTGGACGGGATGAGCGCAGTGAAGATTAACAAATAGTCGGGTCCGCAAATACATCGAAAAGCACAAAAAAACCGCCACAAAAAAAGCGATGATGGCGATATAAATATAAATTAAAGATTTCATATAATTAACTAAGCATATTTTAAAAAAAATGTCAAGAATGTATAAAATCCCCGAGCCACTCCTAGAAGCTGTTTTGGAATATCTAGCTACTCATAAGCTACAAGGCCGAAGCTGGCTAGAAATAAATAATTTAATTAATCCCCTAACTAAACTCGAAAGAATCGAGGAGAAAAAAGATGACAACGAAAAACGAGAGTCAAGCTAATATCCAATCTTTCTTGGCGGCAGGGGGAACACCGGATATTTTAAAGAAGGAAAAATACGGGGGAAAATTAAGTTCTGGCGAATTACAGACTTTTCTCACTAAATACGGACTTAAATCTCCTGCTCAACAAGCCTATTCCGCTGATAACATTGCGGCGGCTTCCACTGCGCCTGCGCCTAGACCAGATGATTTGATGAATATCCGTTCTCAAATTTATAACGAACTTGGGATTCCTCAACTCCAAACTGAATACCAGAATCTCTATAAGCAATTGTCGGATTATAATACGGCTGCTTTGCAGAAACTAAATACTTACGATACTGAAACCGAACAAGGTCAACAGGGAATAATGAACCAGCCGAAAGCAATGGGAGTTCTTCGAGGTGAAGCAGCGCAACAAGCGGATCAACGAGCTTTAGAACGTTCGGCTCTTGCTCGGGAAGTGGAAACCGCTAGCACTACGCTAGCCAATCAACTAGACGTTCTGAAAAACAAACTTTCAATGTCCACCACTGAAGCCGATGAACGATACAATCTCCGAGCCAACGAAGTAAACGATGTCAAACAACTAATGCTTCAATTCCCAGACGCGGGAATTGGATTCGGAGATTCAACTGAAACAATGGCTGAAAAAATAAGGAAATCAAACGAAAAGAAAGTCGTAACGGATATGTTCACGCAGACATTCGGATACTTCCCAGAAGGACTCTCGATGGATGCAATGAATAAGAAGTTAGCTAAGAAATACAAATCAGAAAAAGCCTACGCAGCGGCGAAACAAGCGCTTGAACTTCAAAACATTCAAAGCACTATTGCCGCTAGAGAGCAAAGCGCCAACCAAGAGGAAATTGCCCGAGCTCAAAAAGAAAGTGAAGAGGCGGCAAAAAAAGCCGAAGCGGAAGTGAATGCCAGAAGTAAGTTTTTAGATAACATTGTCCAAACTTACATCGTCAAAGTCGGCAAAGAACGAAGACAATCCAAAAAAGACGCATTAAAAGAAGAGGCTCGTCGAAGAATCGAAGCTCAATACCCAGGCTGGGGCTGGGTCGCGGAAAAAATAGGTTAAATTATATGGTATCAATTGCAGGAGCAAGAGCAAAAGCAAGACACGAGGCCAGGATGGCCATTCGAGAAGCCAAGAAAAGGGGCCAGGAAGTTAATCGTGCCCAGATAATGAGAGAAGTGAATGAACGAGCAAAGGAAGAACTTCACAAACCAAAGACCAGAGAGGAAGCGGTTGGAGATTTTGTCAGGGCTTACGCAAAAGCCTTTCAGGGTAATGTTTCCAATCTTCATCAGGCTGTTTTGGGTTCGGTAGTCAATAAACTTCAGCAACTTAAACCAGCGCCAATTCAGCAAAAACCGTCTCCTCTTTCTAGCCGTGTGTTCGATAAAGTCAGAAGTCTTGTCGAAGGACCGAAAGTCAGCATAGGCGATGTAGTGAAAGAAATTCCCGAAACCGCTAGGAGTTTTGCAAGACCGTTCGTCCAACCGATGAAAGAGTCGGCGGCAATAGGAGCTGATATTGCGTTGAGACTGTCTCCTTTAGAAGCAGCAAGAAACCTTTACGCTGGAGTAAAGAGTGCAATGCAGGGCAAGGGATTTCAGCAAGGAGTTTTGCAAGACCAAGTTCGTCAGCTTCTCTATGAAAAAGTCGCTGGAACTGATATTACAAAACCGGGGGAAACCAAAAAAGCAATCGGCAGAGCAATGGAATTACCAACTTATCTATACGGCGGAGGGGAAGCGTTTTCTTCTAAGCTAGCTGGAGGTTGGCTTTCTCGAACAGCGCAAAGAGCGGTCAAGAATCTTCCATTAGCGGCAACGTTAACTGCTATTCAGGGTGTGGAAAAAGATAAACCAATCGGAGATGTCTTGAAAGAACTTCCAGGGGATTTTCTGTCTAATGAAGCGGGATTAACTGCTTTTTCGACTTTATTTGGAGAGCTTGGAAGATACAAAGCTGAAAATGGAAGTTTGCCAGTCGGTCTTTCGACTCAAGATATTACAAGTAAGTTAAAACCAAAAGAAGTTCCAATTAGCAAGTTAAAATCTATTGCTGGAGATAGAGAGAGGGCCCTTGCTGATTTTAAGGCCGGAAAAAAATCAAAGACAAACTTGCCGGTGTTGGTTAAAGCTGAAAAAGATGGAACATATACTGTTCTAGATGGCAATGGAAGAATAGTTGAGGCACAAGCAGATGGTAAAAAAACAATAAAAATTACTACAAACGAGGCAGAATATAGAAAATTAACAGAAGATGTTTCAAAAAAATCCCAACTACCACAAGAAGGAGAGATAAAAGCTAGCGGTCTAAATTTAGAAAAAGCGGATGAGTTTTTGAAACCGAGAGGATATGAAGCGAGAATCAAAAAAATGCCCGAAACACCAGAACAGCTAGGAATAAGATTGGGAACAGAATACACTCCCAGAAGTAGAGAAGAACTTTATATTAAAGCAAAAAATCTAGTTAGAGATGATCTTGCGACTGCCGAGAAAATAGCAAGAACCAGAGTAGACGATATGGGGGTTGCGGTTGGAAATGAAGTTGCCAATCATTACATAGCCAAAGCCCAAAAAGCTACGGATGAAGCAACTGCCAATGCTCTTTGGGAAAAAGCGGCGAATGTAATCAAGACTAACTCGGCAAATCTTACTGAGGCGGGTCGAGCGGTCGAAGCGGCAAAGCAGTGGGGAAAAATGACTCCCGAAGGATTTTTGCGCTTTGCTAACGCGCAAATAGAAAAATACAATGAAGGGGCGAGATTGGCTAAAAAAATTCCTAGTCTTTCTGGCGACCAAGTTAAAGAATTTACCGATTTATTCAATAGATTCAAAGTAGCAACAGGAGAGGAAAAGGCTCAACTATTCAAGCAGATTCACGATAAACTTGGTAATTTAATGCCATCCGACCTTGTTAAGCAAATTGCAACAGTTTGGAAAGCTGGGCTTCTTACCGCTCCAACAACAACTGGAGTAAATCTAGGTTCTAATATAACTAAATATCTTGTTCGGCAAGTCGAAAAAATACCGGCTTCTATTGCGGATATGGCAATGTCGGTTTTTACTAAACGCCGTGCATTTGTCGCCACAACAAGAGGAGAGGCTAGGGGTGTGGCAGAAGGTTTAAGTAAGGCGAAAACTTATCTAAAAACAGGTTTTGACACAAGAGATGTTGCCGCAAAGTGGGATATGGGAAGGGTGTATTTCGGTGATTCTAGGGCGGGGAAAGTAGCTAATGCCTATACCCAATATATTTTCAGGTTTCTTGGCGCTCAAGACCCACCTTTTTACTATGCTGCCTATCAAAATTCGATGATGAGTCAAGCTCTAGCAGAAGCAAAAAATGCTAAGGTTTCCAATGTCGAGGAATTTGTAAAGAATTTTATAAACAATCCTTCTGATGAAGCCTTGAAAACGGCTGTCGCGGATGCTGGCACGGCTGTATTTCAGAATGAAACTTGGCTGGGCAGAGCGGCACAATCAATTCAAAGACTTCCGGTTGTTGGACAATTTATTGCTCCGTTCACCAGAACACCAGGGGCAGTAGCTACACAAATCCTAGACTATAGCCCAGTCGGGGTTGGAAAAGAAATTATATCTCAAATAATTGAAGGAAAATTTAACCAAAGAAAAATGTCTCAGGCGATAGGAAGAAGCACAGTTGGAACAACTCTTTTGGGGATTGGCGCTTATCTTTATAAGACTGGAAGGCTCAATTTAGGACGAGAACAGGGAAAAGAAACAGCTATCCAAAAAGCAGAAGGAAAAATGCCCAATGCAGTCAAGATAGGAGACAAATGGCGTTCCGTGTATGCGCTTGGTCCGATGGGAGCGGCATTGCTAATGGGGGGTTATTTTAAAAAAACATACGATGAAACCAAAGATAAGGCAAAGGCAACAACGGCGGCAATGTTCGGAGGATTAAAATGGCTTACGGAACAATCATTTCTTACGGGTCTCTCTACTTGGTCAGAGGCAGTAATGCAACCAGAGAAAAAAGGAATTGCAGTGGCTAAAAGTCTAGCTGGGTCAATTGTTCCTCGCTTAATCGGAAAAATAGCTGAAGGAATGGACGGTTGGCAAAGAATGAGTGAAAACAGCGTTGCTGGGATAGGTCAGGCTTTTAAAGCGACTGTTCCTGGCTGGAGAGAAAAACTGGCTAAAGTCAGAGATATTTTCGGTCAACCCGTTGGTGGAAAAGGGTTTTGGGAAACACTCCTTGATCCAACAAGACCAGCCAGGTCTCAAGATAATGAAGTAACTGCTGAACTTAGAAGGTTGCAGGATATTTTGCCGCAAGACCAAGTTCCTATTCCATCGCCCTATGGAAGTTCAATTAGAATCAAGGTAAACGGAGCTTGGGAAAACAAAGAATTAAGCACTGATCTTCAATCAAAACTTCAGGAATCGGCAGGAATAACCACTTTAGATGGAATGAGAATGATTATGGGAAGTTCCTATTATCATTCACTCCCAGATGAAGACAAGGCAAAGTTCCTAAAAGACATAATTACATACGCAAAAGATCAGGCTGAACATCAAATACTTGGAGCAGAATTGAATACTCAACTAAAGTCTCCCGAAGAAGTGTTGACGCAAGTGAAAGCGACTGCCCTATTCAATGAAGTAAAGAAACTTGATTCTGAGGGCAAATATGACCAATCTGATGAAATTATAAACTCACTCAACGATAAAGAATACGCGGAATTTGAAAAAGTTGATAAAGCGTGGAAAACTAAAAACTCGACCGAATTTGGAAAGCTGATGGAGAAAAAGGACGTTGAAGGAATGGCTAGGTTTCTAGATAAGCTTGATGTTGAAGAACAAGACCGTCTCATAGAAAATATGGATAAAAGAATAAACAAAGACGAAACCATCACCGACGACCAAGTAGATGCCTTTGATAAAGCGGTAAAAATGCTGGAAGAAGGAAAAATTAGCGAAGAAACTAAAAAAGAATTATCAAAGGTTGTTCCAGAAGGAAAAGGGGCGACTCCAGAAGAGGAAGCCAATGCTCGAAAAATGGCAATGTTCGCTGAAATCGAGAAACTGCCTGAAGAACAGCAGGCAGAAGCTTACGCAAAAATGAAAGAGCAGTTTCCAGAATTAGCTCCGACGGCAACCTTGGCTTCAGTCAATATCGGAAAAGGCGCGGCAGTTGAAAACAACAATCCGCTCAATATCAAAATAGGCAAAGCGACCCAACACTGGATAGACGAAGGCTTGGCAGTTCCAGGCTCAATGGCTAAAGATGGAGGACAATTCTTGAAATTCAAAACTCCAGAAATAGGCAAGCGAGCGGCGGAAGAACTCTTGTTTAAAAGCGGTGTGTATTCTAATCTTACAGTTGAGCAAGCCGCTAGAAAATGGAGCAATAAAGGTTATGGTGCAGAAGCGACAGGAGTGGCTGGAAACAAGATGATGAAAAACTTAACTGAGGATGAAAAGAAAACAATGCTAGGAGCGATGGCGTGGCGGGAATCTTCAACCACCTTTGGGGACAAACTCGCTTCCAATCCTCCGAGATTAAACTCAAAAGAGCAAAGTGTGGTTAGCGCGGTAGCTAGCGGAAAGATGACAGCTCAAAAAGCCAAAAATATAATCACAACTGCTTTTGATAACAAAGTGAATACCAAAAAAGACCCAAAACTGACAAAAGCGGTTGAAAAACTGAAACTTATCCCCCCAGTCGTTCCCTATTCAAACATTGGCTATATTCCTCCCAAAAAGATGTATGATGTCTTCTCGGTTTACGGACTGATTGCCGCTCTTAAAGTCTTACAAAATTATTATAAAACGCCTGATTTAACACTCATATGAATCTCGGAATTAAAGACCTCATAGCGTGGGCAAAAAAGGAAATTAAGGAAAGTTTTTTCTTTGTTAAGTTAATTAACGGCAAGGATGTTTCTGACCCCATAGTAAAGGCTATCCAAGACAAGAAATACGAATTAACCAACCCGAATGAAATCAGTGAACCCATCGTTGAGAAATTAGACGAAGTTTCTCAAGCTGTGAAAGATATTGAATTTCCCGATTTTCCCGAAATCCCCAAAACTGACTTTTCGGAGCTTTCAGCGAAACTTGCAGAACTCAAGGAAACGCTGGAGAAAAAAGACTTAAGCGTAAACATTGGAAAGACTAAAGTAAACATTGATACTACCTCAGTAGTCAAGGCGCTTGAGAAAATCGAAAAGAAGCTCGATAAACTTGAACAGAAAGAAATCACTGATTATACTCTGATCATTACGACATCCACAAATGTTTCAATATCAACCCCTATTCAATCATCCGCTTTTGCGACTCTTTCTCCTGTAATCACGACAACTAGAAGTGTTTCAATATCACCGAATATCCAAAGCGGAGTGATTGAAACTATTTCTCCATCCGTTGAATCGGGGGGAAACATATCAATTTCACCTGCCATTGAATCGGGAACATTTAGTCAACCAGAAGCCATAATTTCAACGAGCCGGAGCATATCCATAAGTCCAGCAATAGAATCAGGAACATTTTCAACTCTCACTCCAGTAATCATCACGGGAAAATCAGTCTCTGCTGCTGTTCCGATTCAAGAGGCCAATTTTTCCATCATCCAGCCATTGCTTACCCTCAACGACAATGAAGAAATCTTGGTCGGTGTGAGTTTGGCGACATTTTCCATAATAAATCCGACAATTATAACAACAACTCCAGATGTAACTATCCGTGCTCCTGTTCAATACATCGGAGCGATTAAAAAGATATTTATCGTCAATCGGGGTAAGATGGCAATTTATCTTGGAAACAATAATTATTTAGAATTATAGGATGAAAAAAGAAGACTTAACCAACATTAAACGAGACATTGCCTGCAATAAATCGGAAATCGAAAAAATCCGACAGGAATTTATTAACCGAGAACCCGCTAAAGAAACTCAAGGTTTTATCCGTGATTTTCAAATCGATATGGTTTTACTCAAAGAAGAACTAAAAACACTCGCTGAAGAAAACGCTAAACAACACAAGGAAATCCTTGAACGAATCGGACGAATTGAGTCTTTCATTCTAGGATTGTTAATTTTGTTTGCTCTCTCGGCGGTGTATTTCATTTTTGAAAAAGTAGGACTTAAATAACAATTAAAGGTAAAACAATGCTAGACGGATACAAAACATTTCTCGGCTTAGCGGTCGTCTTGGCTGGCTGGCTGGGAATAGCCAATTATTTTGGCGGACAGGCGGAATTCAACGAATTCCTTAACAAGCTAGTGGAATTGCTAGGAATTTTGCTAGCGGCGTATGGTCGCTATAAAGCAACGAAAATCTATTTAGAATAGTTTTTTCAGGGAGAAAATAAAGGAGGTGTTCTTTGAAAATTCTGAAAGAGCTTGGAATCACAGAAGACCAGTTAAGGAAGCTCCTAATCGGAAACAGGAAGCGTCGACCTCGCCTTTTGAAGCATCGCATCTCGGATAATGTTTTCAAAATCGGCGTGGTGTCCGATACTCACCTGTGTTCCAAGAAGGAGAAATTGGACGAACTCTTGACTTTTTATTCCATCTGCAAGAAGGTTGGCGTCAGCATCGTTCTGCACGCCGGAGATATTCTGGATGGGATAAAATGCTACCGGGGACACGAACAGGAAGTTCACACCTTCGGGGCAAAAGAGCAGGTTCGATACGCGATTAACCGCTATCCGTTCGTGGAGGGAATCATCACCCACTTCATAGACGGCAATCACGACGAGTCGTTTTGGAAACTGGCGGGAATATGCACCGGAGAACTCATCTCCAATGAAAGACCCGATTTGGTTTATATGGGCCCCTATTCGGCAAACATTGAGATTGGCGGAGTGAAAATCCGCCTACATCACGGGGACGGAGGCGGCTCATATGCCCTTTCCTACAAGGGACAAAAGCTCGCCGAACAAATCCCCTCAGGGGACAAGCCGCGTATCCTTTTGATTGGACACTACCATACCTGCTTTTATTTCTTTTACCGGAACATTCACATTTTCAACTGCGGCTCATTTCAGGGACAAACGTCTCATCTACTCCGCAAGGGGCTTAATCCTGCGATTGGGGGATGGATTCTGGAAGTTCGCATCGGAAAGGAAAAGAACGACATTCTGTCCATCACGCCATCGTGGATTCCCTTTTTCTAGGGGTCGCCTTGAAGGGACTAATCAAAGGAGGTGAAAAATGAAGTGGTTATTGGTATTGGTGTTAGTTCTGGAAGTGCCGCTCTCGATTTGGTTGCAAATTCCAACTCAAGAGAGGGACCGCATCCGACTGCAGGCAACCCTCGAACACCTCAAAGAATCGGCTCAGCTTGGCTTTACGAAGTGGGTCATTCGAGAGGAAATCAACGACTGGAAATGGCAACTTCACATCGAGCCGATTGAGCTCAAACTTTAGGAGGTGGAAAATGAAGTGCGTGTTCTGCAAAGAAGTGGCTCTTTTAGGAACTGACCCGCCGACTTGCGTGAAATGTGCTGAAAGGCTTCAAACGCATTTTGCGGTTTATTGCGACGGCTGTAACACTCTTTACTGGCTGGTAAAGTCTCCCGAAAATGTGATGTTCTACGCCGAGTATACGGGAGCTGAACCGCAGTATTTAGTGGAAAACGCCATCATCATCCAAATTCCGCAGTGCAAGGGTTGCCTCGATTACCTGAGGCGGTGGGGATTAGTTACCGAAACGGAGTGGATGCAATGATGTGGTGTAAAAAACACCGTCGATTCGTCAAAGGTGAAAAGCTAGCCAAGTGTCTTAAGCAGACTTGGCGAGAAAATGGCGAATTAGTAAAAGGCTGCAAAAACTTGGAGGTGCGAAATGAAGTATCGTCTTCAAAGAAAGGTGGACGAGTTGCGTCGCCAAGCCGACGAAACACTGCTCGTGCTTGTCAAGGTGGCAAAAATCTACCGAGAAGAAGGCAAAGAAGCCGAAGCAACGCAATGCGAAAAAGCGGCTGAGTTCATTCAAGGGCTCGACAATGACCTCTTTATGGCCTCCATTGCTCTTTCCTAACCTATCTAGGGCAAGGAAATCCTTGCCCTCCCCCTTCGAGGCGGCGAGTTCCCCCTACTAGCCGCCTCCAAGGGGGATAATTTTTAATCATTCACAATGAAACATTTGGAAGAGCCAGATCCTGACTGGCTAACTTGGGGGATTTTTGCTCTTGCTTTTGGGCTAGTGATTGCCATTCTTCTGACTTTTCTTTTTTGGAAGCCCGAACAGAGAAAAACACCAAAAGACTTTCAAAGTGCTGGATTCAATGAAAGGTATCGAATTGGTGGTTGACGCTGTCAGCCCAGTTTTTACCAAATCAAAACTCAAGAAAATGCTTCTGGAGCTCTGTGAACTAGTGGAAATGTTTCCCATTTCCAGAGTTTACATTGTCAAAGGAGCAGACTACAATCCCGGATTAACGGGCTGTGTTTTCGTTGAGTTTTCCTCAATTACCATTCATACATTTACCAGAGGCAATCGGGAAGTTTTCCTTTTAAACCTTCATTCGTGCAAGGACTTTGACACTCGGAAAGTAAAGAGTTATCTTAGAAAAAAGGGAATTTCTCAAATTAGCTCTAGAGTTTTAACTCGTAAATTCAAAGTATGAACTTCATCAATCAACTTCAGTATCCCAAGCTTTTTTTGGGAAACACTCGAGTTAGTTTTGCCCGATATGGGTGTCTCACCAGCTGCCTAATAATGGCTTCAAACTACCTCTTCGGGAAAAACAAAACTCCGGACCAAGTCGTTCCAAAATTAGCTTACGACCAAAACGGTTACCTTCAGTGGGGCTCAATCAAGGAACTGGGACTTCAAAAAGTCGTAGACATTCGCAAAACAAAAACGCCCTATCAGGAAATTGGAAAAGCCTACCAAAATCCAAATCAAATGGTCATTCTTGAAGTAAATAACGGTTCTCATTTTGTTCTTCTCTGGGGTTCTTGGTTTCCGCTTTTAGGATATCGTATCATTGACCCTTGGGGCGGAGTAAAGACTTTTACTGGAAAAAGAAACTATCGAGTTACGGGCTGTCGGATTGTCGAAAAGACTTAATACATTGCGATGAAAACAACTAAAAAAGACTTCAAGTTATTCAAGTCCGAAACTGAAAGACTGATGAAAGAATGGGAATTGAGTAATTGGCATCCGGCGTGGAAACACGAAGAACTTGCCAATGCTAACGCTGTAACAAAAACAGACGGAGATAATTATAATGTAACTTTTTATTTTTCCACTGATATTGATTTTGACAAGTTTATTCTTCGTCAAAGTAAAAAAGAGGATTTTATTAGAAGACTGGCAAAGCACGAAGTTATTCATCTTTTGCTGGGAAGAGTGATGCACTGCGCAGACGCCAGATGGTGCACCGATAGTGAAATGAACGAGGCTGAAGAAGAATTGGTGAGAAAATTAGAAGTAATAATATGAATACACCACGAACATCAGTCAGGCAACATTGCGTAAAAGAATGTTGCTTGAGTCAGCCAAATGAAGTTTTGAAATGTCCGGCAAAGGATTGTTTGTTTTGGAAATACAGATTGGGAAAAGGTAGAGTTTCAGTTAAGACAATTCGGGCGAGATGCGACGATTGCGGAGAGGGCGGATTTCAAGCAAGAAAAAACTGTGAATTTCCCAACTGTCCGCTTTACCAATATCGTCTAGGAACGAACCCCGCTAGAAAAGGAAAAGGTGGTCGTGGCGTGCGTTTTAAGAAAAAAGACACGGGCTCACAAGCCTATTTTTGAGTTAAATTCAAGAATGTGATAAATACCCTTCAGTCAAACAATAAAGAGTGATTATTTGAATGTGAGTGGAAGAAAAATTTTGAATTTAGAAACTAGCCTTTAGTTTCTACTAGAATAGGAATTGAAACACCATTGAGTATCTAGTGTAATAGTAACAAAGCCTTCGAGCACCAGCCGCAATTGGCTGGTGTTTTTGTTTCTTTTCACCTCTTGACAATTTTTTGACAATAATATAAAATAATATAAAATTACAGTATTAAAAGTTTATCACTATGAAAAGAGGAAGACCAAAAAATGACTACGGTATATATATGACCGAAAAATACCTTAAGCAAGACTTAAAGCTTGCAGAAATAGCCAAACTATTAAACACTTCAGTTCGTCAAGTCATCCGATGGAGAAGATATTTAAAAGAGCTTGAGTATCGCAAGAAATAGACTTATGCACATATAGGCTATTGACAAAAAAATGACAATAATATATAATGGTAAGTGTAGTAATAAGTGAATCGTTGGGTGAGCGAAAGCAAACACAATGAAAAAACTACTCCTATGGGGGTGGAAAAAAATAAGATTACCGTTATTCATCATTATTCTCTGTCTCGGATGTATCGGCTGGACGACTGCCTACTGGCTCTGGCAACCGATAAAAGCGGAAGCCGAGCAAGTCTGGCAGGAACATTTACAAAGACAATCGAAGGGCATCGGTGGTTCGGTCAAGGAGGAAACTCCGAAAACGGAATCATACGTGCCAGCAGATAGTGCGGAGGTGCATCGTGTTGCCTCCGGGGGGCAGGTAGCTCAAGCTACCGCCCCCAGCACTTCTGTCGAAAAACTAATTCGTGAAACTTGGAAAAATGAAGAAGAAGCAAAAATCGCCATCGCAGTTATGTTTGCTGAATCAGGAGGCAATCCTAATGCGGAAAATTACAACTCAGATGGTTCAAAAGATTGTGGACTCTGGCAAATCAATAGTTGTCATAATCCCACCAAAGAGCAATGCGAAGACCCCGAAGAAAATACAAAACTCGCCTACAAAATCTACGAAAAAAGCGGTAAAACGTTTAAACCGTGGGCAGCATTCACAAGTAAAAAATATCTAAAATTTCTCTAATTAAATAATTTTAAAAAAATGAAACAACCATTTACAATCGGAGAGTTAAAGCAGTTTATGTCCGTCCTTTTGGGATGGAGCATAGACCGCAATCTCAACACCATTGGAGAGTTTATCGCCTATCATCGGGCAAAAGGTAGTTTAATTGAACGAATATGAAAAAATCAAAAGACCAAAAAGAATATATAGATGGCGAGATTTGCTATGAGATGAAGAATTATCTCCGCAATTTTGGAGCCACCGAACTCGCCGAAAGAATCTCTGAATCAATCACCCAAGAGCAATCTACGTTAATTATTGACCGCCTCGTGGACTTGCACGGCAAGAAATGGGGCAGACTCTTCAAATGAGAATATATAAAACTCAGCCTAAAACACTTGGTCAGGCAATGGAGCGAAAAGAGAAAAGCATCGCCCAATTCCAAGACGCTAAGGAATTAGCAATTCGGGTCGCTTCCAGTATGCGAGACGCTGTTTTAGTGGCAATTGAAAATCCAAAATTTGCGGAAATGACTGATGACCAAAAGAAAGAGTATCTTCTCCAGTGGAGAAAATGGTTTTTCGAGCAATACGACCCAAACGAGGTAGTCAAAAATCTCACTAGCCCTTTTTAAAAACTTGACAAGAATTTTGTAATCCGCTACAATGAAAGCAACAATCAAGAAAATTGAGAATTTAACCAACAATCTCGAAGATTTCTTGCCAGAAATGCTGGGATTCTCAAGCCTTCTTCGAGAGGTGTTGGTGTCCCAGCTTTTTTGGTTGGAAAACGCAATGGCAAGGTTTTTGGGGCTTCCTTTCAAAAACTCCACAATTACGATTGTTTCAGTCTTGAGCAGGTTAGTCTTTCGGCGGGTATCCGTTAATGGAAGGCATCTCAAATTCCGGGCAAGCGACACCCCCTTAGCACCCGGACTCCAAGATGTCTTTCAGGTCTAACCTAACCGCTCAGCAAGTATTGCTTTATATTTTTTTTCTCTTTATGCTCCTCTTTTAGTTTTTTTATAGTATTGGAGTATAAGGGGGTTAATGGAAAAAAAAATGAAAATCTTTGGTCAATGTAAAAGATGCGGAGCTACTCTTGAAATAACCAAAAACGGAAATATAGTTTGTTCAAAAAGATGTTTAATAATTAACAATAATCCAATGAAAATCGTAAAACGAGAAAGTATGCAAGGAGATTGGGCAAAGGTCGGAGAGGATATAGTAGACGGGGGTTCAATCGTCATCCTCAATGAAGGAAAAAAAATCGAAGGAGAATTTGGACCGAGAGTTGTATTCAAAATCAAGACCAAAAACGGGGAAAAGAATATGGCTTTCAATCAAACTTCCCTCAATAATCTGGTTGACGCTTATGGAGACGACAGCGCAAAGTGGGTTAACAAAATAGCTAAAACCTATGTCGTTAAACAGCGAGTTAAAGACAAACTCACGAATGTTGCGTATATTTGCGGTGCAGAGTGGGAAATGCTGGATGACGGGACTTTTATCAAATCTTCACATAAAAGCCCGCAGAACGCAAAATATGAAGCCACAGGCGATAATCTGGTTGACGCTTATGGAGACGACAGCGCAAAGTGGGTTAACAAAATAGCTAAAACTTATGTCGTTTCTTCAGATAAAAGCCCGCAGAACGCAAAATATGAAGCCACAGGCGATTCTGAGGCTGTTTCCTTAGACGAACTTTTCCGTTTCTTCAGATAAAAGCCCGCAGAACGCAAAATATGAAGCCACAGGCGATTCTGAGGCTGTTTCCTTAGACGAACTTTTCTAATGAAAACCTTTGAAGCTAAAATTATAATTTCAGTTGAAGCGGAAACCTTAGCTGAAGGAATCCAAAAAGCCAAGCAGAGAGCTAAAGAGACTGGCTTTGAGGTAATTGATGTAAAACCCGTAAAATCCGTCCGCACGCTCAAGCAGAACTCCGCCTTGCATTTATTTTTCACACTCCTAGCGGATGAACTTAATGACAAGCATTTTGATATGCGGCACTTAATAAGACAGGAAGTTGAGCTTAGCTGGACACCCTACAGTGTGAAAGAATACCTTTGGAGGCCACTTCAAAAGGCTTTATTAGGCAAGAAATCCACAACCAAGCTCGATAAAATCAAGGATATAGACATAATTTACGATCATCTCAACCGAATAATCACTGAACGAACCAATGGCGAGGTCGATTTTCCAGCATTTCCAAACATAGAATCTGCTAGAGATAATCTTTAGTCTTCTAGGGGCAAAGATGCTGTGGATAACTTTATTTGACAGAATTTTAGAAATTTAATACCATTAGCTTGTAATGTAAATTTATGCACACAAATAACACCAGCAATCAATTAAAAAAACTTTATCGCCTACAAGAGGTTGTTCGTGTGTGCATCTTTGCTGGTGTTACGGACAGCCTCTTTTAGGTTGTAAAAATTATAATAAAAAAAATGAAAGACGAAAAAATGTATATAAAAATAACCAATGAGGGGACTAGGATTGGTTTGATTATGTTTTTAAACGCGCTTATAGGATTAGCATCCTTTCATAATTCTCATCCAAAAAAGAAAAAAATAGAGGACTACCGAGATGATCTAGTGGAAAATCTAGAAAAAGCGATAAAATGGACTGAAAGAAAAGATGATAAAACTTGTGATAAAAAAGAATTAACTAAAATTAGGGCAGAGGCAAAAAAGATGATCAAATGGATAAAGAAAATTTGGAAATAAATTCAGGCTATATTCGGCTATGGAGAAAAATTAAAAACAAAGGTTGGTATAAAAATTCAAAATTTGTCCACCTTTGGGTTCACATTTTAATCAAAGCCAATCATAGTCCAATAGAGTTTATGTGGAACGGAAAAATTGTCGTGATAAAGGCAGGACAATTTATCACTGGAAGAAAGGAACTATCGCGCGAAACGGGAATTTCCGAAAGTTCAATCGAGAGAATACTGAAAACCTTCGAAAACGAACATCAAATCGAACAACAAAAAACAACCAAATTTAGGCTTATAACTATCATAAAATGGGAAGATTATCAATGGAATGGACAACAAAATGGACAACAAGTGGACAACAAATGGACAACAAGCGGACAACAAGTGGACACAAACAATAATGATAATAATGATAATAATGATAATAATATAGATACTAACGTATCTAGCGAGCAAAGCTCGCGGTGGGATTTTCAAAAAGAACTTGAAAAGCTAAAAACCTCTAAAAGGAGAGATTTACAAATAATTCACCTTTACTGGTTATTCAAAGGATTTCAGTTTGACAACAAAGAAAAGTTTCAGCGGGCGCTGAAAAGAGACCTGCGGGCGGCTGGTAATCTCAAGGGCTACTCAGATGCCGAAATCGAAAACACAATGAACTGGCTTTTTGAGAAAACTAACATTAAATTTACGCTTGAGACCGTGCATAAATTCATTGACGAGAATTTGGCCAACCTCGAGCCGATAAAAAAATGAGAGCATTATTTGTTAGAAAAAACTTTAGCCAGAAAGAATGGGGATTTTACGCCAAGAACCCAATCTATTGCTCATTAGGTTTCGAAGGTTATGGAATGAACCGATTAGTGAGAGGGGCGTTTCTGACTGCCGCCCAAGACAACCAATCAGATTTAGATGCTTGCCCAAAGGATTGCTATTTGCTTTCCGACGAAGAGTTAAGACAACTTGATAACTACTATCGGGCAAATAATATTTTTCCTCGACCCTTAGACTAAAAATATGAAATTCACCAACGGAAAACATCCCTATCGAGGAAAAAGAAACGACCGCTTCAAAAGATTTTTCTCGAAGCTAGGAATTAAAAAACAAAAAGGACTTCAGAAGGCTTTTCGGGAAATTGAAAAAGAACGGCTATCGACCCAACCATGAAAAAATAGTTAAGAAATAACTTAAAACGATGAAAGAAGAAAAATTAGAAAAAGAAATTTTTGAAGTAAAAAATCGATTTACAGGAAAAGTAATTTTCACTTGTGAAAAAGGAAAAATCAAAGAAGCCTGTGAAAAAAATAAAGATAAACTTGCTGAAGCCAACCTTTCCGAAGCCGCAGTTGGAAGTCATAAAAAAGAAAACAAGAAAAAGAAGCCACAACAATACAGGTGGGGTGCTTTACACCAAATCACCATCTAAACCCTAAATAAGTAATTATAAAAAAGAGATGAAAGAAGAAATAAAAAACTTAAAAAGTTGGGATAGCTGTAATGGGGCGAAGAAAGAAGAAAAGATAATAATGAATTTTTGCGGTTGTGATGTTGTTTTAAGGACAACAGATTCTCGTCTTTTAGACAGGGCAGAAAAAGAGATTAAACGAATCTTTGACAAGGAATTTCCCATACTAAATAAAAGAGAGTTAAGAAAAATAGTTGAAAGGGATTTAGGAGTGAAAAAGCACTGGTTCTGGGGCTGGATTAAAAATAATTAAACCGCAAGGTCATCAGAACCCAATTAAGATAAAGAATTAAATTAAAACTATGAAAATAACAAAACCAAAATTTAGTAAACCAATAAAAGTGGAATTTTATCCTAATAAAATATATCAACCAAAAAACTGGAAAGATAGGTGGATTTGGAACTTTGTGTTAAAAGAATTCCCTAAATTAAAAGCAAAACCTCATAAAGATTATTTTATTGAGTTTAATCTTGGGAAAAAAAGATTTAAAATTATTCGGTTAAGTTAAGAGAAATTAAAACTATTAAAGAACCTTACTACACAGACGGAAAACAGACGATATATTTGGGAGATTGCTTAGAGATTATGCGAGAGTTTCCCGATAAGAGTTTTGATATGATTTTAGCAGATTTACCCTATGGAACTACTGCTTGTGAATGGGACACCATAATTCCTTTTGAGCCTTTATGGGAGCAATATAAAAGAATTATCAAAGACAACGGGGCGATAGTTTTAACGGCGAGTCAACCTTTTACAAGTATGCTGGTGATGAGTAATCTGAAAATGTTTAAGTATGAATTGATTTGGGAGAAATGTAAGGCAAGTAATTATATGTTAGCTAGAAAACAATTTATGAAATACCACGAAAACATATTAGTATTTTATAAAAACCAACCAGCATATAATCCAATAAAATTTGAAACAAAACCGATGAATATAAGATATAGTGGTGGAAATTTTAGAGAAGATAGTATTAGGGGTAAAAAAAACAAAAAAAATAAATTATACTGATTTTAGGAGAACAGATAGATTTCCCAAAAGTATTATTAAAATAAATGAACCGATTGGAAATTCGAAAGAAAAACAATTATATTATCACCCCACCCAAAAACCAGTAGCCCTATTTGAATATCTTATCAAGACCTACACCAACGAAGGAGATTTAGTTTTAGATAATTGTATGGGAAGTGGCACAACTCTCGTTGCGGCCAAAATGTTAGGCAGGAAGGCGGTAGGAATTGAAATTAGTGAGAAGTATTGTGAGATAGCAAAGAAAAGGCTGGCACAAGAAGTATTATTTTAGAACCCAATTAAGATAAAGAATTAAATTAAAACTATGAAAAAACAATTGATAATTACATTTGATATTTTACAAGACAAGCTGGAAAAACAAAAACCTAATTTAGTTATTTATTCGGAAAGTTCGCCAGAAGATAAGAATAAATTTTCTGTTAAAGAACTAAACGCGAGCGGATTGAAAAAAATGATTAAACCAATACTTGAAATAAGACAGATAGATGGTAAATTTGGAAAAATATACTGCGCAAGGATAACAGAAGAACAATTAAGAGAATTATTTGATTTTTAACTATTTTTTTAACCTCAAATGATGAGCTTGCGAAAAAGAATCTATGAAGAATTGGCCCAAAAAAGATATATGACTTATCTTGAAATTGAAGAGTTAGTTAGAAGCTGGGGATATCGAACGAGCAACCTAGAACGTCGCTTAAGACCTTCTGAAAGTGATTGGGTCGTTGCCGTGAAGTCTGAAAAACCTCCGCATTATATTTTAGGTTATCGGTATGTAGGAAAAGAAAAACCAAAAATAGAAATTTGGACCCAAAGACAACAATCTTTAGATTTGAAATAAATGTCAAAAACCCCAAAACAAAAACTCTGGAAACTGGCTTACGAAACATTCCGTGAATACATCCGCAAGCGAGATACTAACTTTCAAGGCTATGCAAGAGACCCAAGCGATGGTAAAATGTATCTAGCCTCTGAAATGGACATCGGACACTGGCGGCACGGCAAAGGTAAAGAGTGTTACTTTTGGGAAACCAACTGTCATCTCCAAGCCAAAAAAAATAACTACTACGGAGGTCAGGATGTGCTCCAAAACTACACAATTTGGATGATAAAAACTTATGGGCTAAAGGAAGTGGAACGGATTAAAAAAGCCAAACGAATTTACTGGACCAACAAAAAACTAGAAGAAGTTATTGAGAAATATAAAAAATTGCTGGGGAAACCAAAAAAATAATGACTGCTGAACAACTGGCTCAAATCCAAAAATCCTTGGAAGAAGTAGAAGACCACGGCTATGGAGAAGTGCGTATCGTTTTTCAAGACGGCGAGGCAGTAATTTACCAAGAAATTAAAACTAAAAAAGTCCTTGACAGATTTTTTGAGGAATGTTAAACTGGGCTTGACAAGATTTTCAGGGTTTGCTAGAATGTAATCAACAATGAGTGACGGAACAACCGAGCTCGTTGGTGAAGATACCTAAGAACTTTGTGTTCGTTATAGGTGTTTTTGCCAACGAGCTTTTTTTGCTCGTATTAAAACGCTCTCCAAAGTAGAGAAGGCGGTTAACTTCCGCCTATGCTAAAAAGTAATCTAAAACCAATGGCTAAAAGGTGGATTCAAGTGGCGGTGAAAAAAATGAAGAAAAAAGGCACACTTGGAAAATTTGGCAAAGCCACCGCTAAAAAAATTGCCGCCGCAAGAAAAAAGGGCGGAGTAATGGCAAAAAGAGCCAATTTCGCCGCAACAATGAAAAAACTAGCTAGAAAAAGATAATGCCATTTAAGAAAATAGGAAAAAACACATATAGGTCTCCAAGCGGCAGGAAATTCACTGCTAAACAGGTAAGATTTTATTATGCCACTGGCGGAACATTCAAAACCCGCCGAAGGAGAAAAAAGAAATGATTGAAAAAAAATATCCAGAAATGAACGACAAAGAAAAAGCTGAGATGTGGGAAGCAATCGCAGATGAATTGTCGTCTCCAAAAAATTATCGGAGAGGAAACAAGGAAATTTATGATTTTTATCAAATTCCAGAAAGCACTTTTTACTGGAAGACTACGGAAGAAGAATTTCTAAAAAAGATAGTAAGAAAAGCCTTGTTAAAGGCGAAGAAGTCTTTCCCTGATATTCTTGATAAACTAGAGAAATTAGCTCTTGGCGGAAAAGAAAAATCAATTGAAATGTATTTGGAATACATTGTTGAACTTTCCAAGAGAATGGATATTACCACAAAAGGAGAATCAATAAATGATTTAGGATATGAGCGAGCAAAAAGAATTATCGAGGAAGGAATTAGAAAAGGAAGCGATAAGGGTGATTTGCCGAAATGAACTAATAGCATTTGGTGGATTTGTTAAAGAATATCAAGCTAGTTGGTTTCATCGGGAAATAGCGAAAAAACTAGAAAGTGTTGAAAAGGGAAAAACAAAACGGTTAATGATTTTTTTGCCCCCAAGACACGGAAAGTCGGAAGTAGCCAGTATCCTTTTCCCAGCGTGGTATCTAGGAAGAAACCCCAAGAAAGAAATTATCGTTTCAAGTTACTCAGCAGAACTAGCCGAAGATTTTGGATATAAAACAAGAAATCTAGTGGCTAGCCAAGAATATCAAGAACTTTTTAGCACTAAACTCAGGGAAGATTCAAAGAGTAAAGCCAAGTGGCTAACCCAAGAAGGTGGCGGATACACCGCAGTTGGAGTGGGCGGAGCAATCACTGGACGAGGAGCTGATTTGCTAATAATAGACGACCCAATTAAAAACCGAGAAGAAGCGGAAAGCAGCACTCTCAGAGAAAAAGTGTATTCGTGGTATACCAGCACGGCATATACACGCCTTGAGAAAAACGGAGCAATAATTCTCATTCAGACCAGATGGCACCAAGACGATTTAGCTGGAAGACTACTGAAAGCTCAAGAAGATGGCGGAGATCGATGGGAAGTAATAAAGTTTCCAGCCATTGCGGTTGAGGATGAAAAATTTAGAGAAAAAGGCGAAGCATTATGGAAAGAAAAATATAACCTAGAAACATTAAAACAAATCAAAAACACAATAGGAATCTATGATTGGCAGTGTCTTTACCAGCAAGAGCCAATCGCCAGCGAGACTCAGGAATTTAAAAAAGAATTTTTTAGATATAGAACCATAGAAGAAGTAGAAGCACTCCAAACCAACAGGTTTCTAACCATAGACACGGCAATTTCCCAAAAAGCTAGAGCTGACTACACTGGATTTTGCCTCAATTTCGTTGACAATGAAAATAAATGGAATATCAAAGCTTGGAAAAAGAAAATCAGCCCGCTTGAATTAATAGATGATTTATTTGCACTCCAAGAAAGATTTAGACTTACTAAGATTGGGATTGAAAAGACAATTTATCTTCAAGCTATAAAACCGTTTCTTGATCAGGAAATGCGAACGAGAAACAAATTTTTAAACATAGTTGAGCTTCAGCACGACCAAGTTAACAAAGAAACCAGAATCAGAGCTTTGTTGCCGAGATATGGAAGCCATTCAGTATTTCACATAACGGGGCAATGCGTTGATTTAGAAGAAGAGCTGATAAACTTTCCGCGCGGTGTTCACGATGATGTGCTTGACGCAACCGCCTATCAGTTGCAAATAGCTATTCCGCCAGTGAAAAAGCCTCAATTTCAACCAATAAAACTAACTAGCTACAAATGAAATTTCAAAATTATATTTCAACATATCAAAATGGAAACGTAGAAGTTTCTCCGGGAGTTTCTTACTCGATTCGAGAAGTCATTGAGCAGGCTTTTCGGAATTATAATTCTCAATACCAAGACAAAACAGATTCTTCAGGACTAGAAAAGATCTTTTACAATATCATTTGGGTGGTTTACAGGACGATAATAATGGGTTCAAATATTGACCTTAAAAATATCAATTTCCGCTCAATAAACGGCAAAAACCTTTTAATTTTAAACTTACTGAAGTTAGCAGTGCGTTCCCATCTCTTGCGGACATTCTTTGGAGCTTATATAGACAAAGTAATGAGCGAGTTTGTCTGGTTTGGAACATCAATCACTAAAAGAGTAGACGGAAGTGTTTATACGGTTGATTTACGAAACATTGTTAGACCGCCGCACATCAAAGACATTCAAGAATCAGGACTGGCAGAAAGAATGTTTTGGACTTATGAGCAAATGCAATCCAAAAAAGACGACTGGAAAGAAAACTGGGATGAGATTGAAAAAATATGGGAACAGTTGCAAAAAAGCAACAAAAACAGATTCACTTTGTATGAGTGGTGGACATTCAACGAAAAGGGAGAAAAAGTTTGCAAAGTAATGCTGGAGCGGAGCTTAGAAGACGAAAAGAACACTGGTCAAGATTGGGATCCGTATCTAGAGCTGGAAGAATACAAAACTCCGGCTAAAAGGCGCAGAACAAGCAAAAGAATGGCTAAAAAGCTAGGAGAATACGAGCCGTTGTTTCCTTACGAGCAGATTGATTTTTTCGATGTTCCCGGTCGGTGGCTAGGATTTGGCTGTTCAGAACTCTTGCAAGGACTCCAAGAACACTACAACGAGAAATTTAACCTCTACCGCAAGAAAGATATTCTTGATTTGAGAGGAATTCTGATTCACAAATACACCTCAACTTCCAACTCCTTAACGCAAGAATTTCTTTCAAACCTAGAAACGGGAGACGTGCTTTCAATGGACGTGGGGGAAGACTTGCAACGGCTAATCATTGACACCAAGACCGCCGAATTTGTGGCTTCAATAGACAAACTATACGAATTGGCACGTCTGATAATGGGCATAACCTCGCAAGGAACAGGAGAAGACCAACCGGCTACCCAGACTGCGACAGTGGCGATAGCGAATCAAAGAATTCAGCAAACTACCTATGATTTTGTTCGGGAAAGAATGCATCATTTCATTCAAAGACTCTTCTCCAATGGATATATGGAAGACATCATCGATGAAATGAACGACAAGGAATACAAAGCCATTGTTGGAGATTCAAGAGACCTAGAGGAAATAGACTCTGCTTTAATGGATTCGTATATTGATCGCAGTATCAAGGAAATGCAATCAGATCCAGTTGGTCAAAGTGCGTTAAACAACGAAGTTTTAAGACTAATGAGCGGAGGAGCGAGTTATGAGCAAGCGTGCGAAATGATTGTAACTCAGCTCAAGGAAAAAGGAATGGAAGAATTGCGAAAGCAGGGAGATATGCGTTTCCCAGAACTTAAAAAGGAAATGCTTAAAGATTTGGATTATTACATCGAGTTTTATGTTACCAATGAAACATTTGATAAAGCTCAGAAAATTCAGAACCTGATGGCGATGAAAGCCGATCCTAACTTTACTGGGAGCCGCAAAGCTTTAGAGGAAGAAATCCTATATCTCTTGGACGAAAATCCGGCGGCTTTCAGGAAAACAGCCGAAGAAAAAGCTCAAGAGGTAGAGATGCAAAGACAGCAAATGCTGGAGGCCCAGGGCATAATGACTCCCGCGAATCCTGTTAATCAATCAGTGAATCAATAAAGATGAGAGTAGTGAAATATGATAAATTGAAACACGAACAGGAAAAGAAGGCTCGTGAAGCGGAATTGAAATACGCAAAAGAAGCGGCTGATTATTATGAGAGATTGCGGGAAGACAGAAGGTTTCAAAAGTATGTCGTAGAAGGAATTTTCAAAAAGAACATCGCCGAGCTGACTGATACGAGAAAAATAATTGCTGGAATGAAAAAAGACACCACTAAAGAAGAAATTGGAGACTTGGTAATGCAATCCATAATTGCCGCTAAGATGCTGGAAAAAATGCTCTCGGAAATAATGAATTAGAATCGTTCTCTGGCAATGATTAGTTGCTCGCTAAGGGCAGTCATTGCCAGAGATAACTTCTAATTTTATGCCATCAGAAGACCAACACCTCGACGGAAATGAACCCTCACAAGAGGAAGTTTCTACCTCCGACGAGACACGCGAATCTGACGATGCTTCGGAAGACCTCAATAGTCTTTTTGAAGATGATTCGCAAGAAGACGAGACGCCTGAAGAAAAAATCAAGCGTCTAGAGGACAAAATCGCCCGAATCGAGAAGGGAGTCAAGAAATTGGCTACCGAAAAAGGGCGAGAGAAGCAAAAGGAAAGACCTACCGAAGAAAAGGTTGAAAAGACGGAATCACGCGTGAACCCCGTCTTGAAAAGCCTTTACTTCAAAGCGAATCCTGAAGCTCAAGAAATCTGGGACGAAGTAGAGAAAGACGCACAGCTTCTTGGAAAAGACCCGTTCGTTCTCTACGAAAGCTCAGCCTATTACAAGGGCGAAGCTAAAGCCAGATCCGAAGCGAAGGCAGAAGAGGAGAAGAATAAAGCTAAAGTCAATAAACCATCGTCTGAAGTTGGCTTTAAAGCGGACTTCTCCAAAATAAAGACTGCCGAAGATTACAAAAAGCTCACTCCTAAGGAACGAGAAGAATATAACAAATGGAGATTAGCAAGGGAAGGAGCCAGCTGAAGACGATAAAAATTAAATGGCTCAAGATCTTTCAAATTTCAATCCAGAAGTCTGGAGTGTAGATATTCAAGATACTCTGGACAAAACCCTAGTAGCAAAGTCGGTTTGTAATACAAAACTTACATCTGGTCTTTCCTACGGGGATACAGTTCACTTTCCGTATATCGGGAATGTGACGGCTCACCAATACGTGGATGCCGTTGGTGTGACTGTAAACGATGTTAATCCTTGCGATGAGACAATGACGCTCAATCAGCAATACGATGCGACCGTTTACATATCCACCAAAGACCTAATTCAGAACAAATACTCGACTGCTAAAATCTATCAGGATCGTTGCGCTTACGCACTGAGAGATAAGATAGACAGTTTAGTTCTCGCTGAAGTTGCTAACGCTGGTCTTACATTGACAGCTGGCGACCTCGCGGGGGGTTCTGGAACAGGTGATATCACCGCTACGACCAGTAACATTATCGAGATTTTCTCGAAAGCCAGAATGAAGTTGGCTCAAAACAATGTTACGGACGCCGGTGATTTCGTCGCTGTTATTACTCCTGCTATGGCTTCCTTGATTGAGCAGAAGTTTGCGGCAAGCGGTTTCTCTGTTTCTGACGCAACGTTAAGAAACGGATATGCCGGGGATGTGTTGGGCTGGAAAGTATATGTTTCTAACAACGTATATAGCCCGTCATCGACTGATTACAACCTCTTTATGAAGCGCGGAGCGATCGCTCTGGGACTTCAAAAGGATGTAACGGTTGAAGTTAAAGACGCCATCGGATCAGGCGGTTCCAGCCGACTCGGTCAGACCTATATCGCTTGGGCTTTGTGGGGAATTAAAACTTTCCACTCTGGAGCGCAAATGATGGTCTCGGCTCACATCGCTCAGTAAAATATTGTTTGGGGCTGGTTACTCATTATGGCCAGCCTCACATAATGGGAACAATATGCGAAAAATTTGCTCAATTTACACGAATAGAAATGCGGTCGAAACCTATCGTAATTTCAGACCGCTGGAGCATTCAGGACACGAGGTAACGTTCATTGACAAAATAGTAGAAAACAAGGTGAGACAACGGCTCGATAAGATAGCTGAATCCCTGTGGAAAAAGGGAGATATTTGGTTTATGAAATACCTGCCAAATAATAATTTCCTAAATGTTATAGTATCAGCCAAACAGTATCTCGCCTCACAAGGAAAGAAAGTAACGATGGTCGTTGACCAAGATGATAATATCTTTGAGATTCCTTGGGGAAACGCAGCATTTATTTATTGGCCAAGAACGAGAGTAGAAAAGCAGGCTCAAATTCTAGCTACGGCTGACTGGATTGTTGCCTCAACTGAGCCTTTAAAGAATTACCTGACTCGTTTCAATGAACACGTGGTAGTTATTCCCAATATGATAGACCCGAAAGACTGGGACTTAACTAGAAAGCGAAAAAAAAATAAAAAAGTCAAAATTGGCTGGGTATTTTCACCGACTCACATTCCCGACTTGTCGGTGATAAATGAAGCCTTGTGCGATGTGATGGAAGAAATGAAAGACGTGGCTGAGTTTGAAATGATGGGCGGAGAAACAAGAATCTTTGGATTCGAGTATAAATCGCCCAAGCCGTGTCCCTTTGCTGAATACCCCAAGAGACTGGAAGAGCTGAATTGGGATATTTCTATTGGGCCCCTCACGGACAACAAATTTAACGAATCAAAAAGCAATATCAAGTTTTTAGAGTCAACGATGGCAGGAGCGGCGTTCGTGGGAAGCAATGTCTATCCCTATAGCCGTTCAATCGAAAACGGAAAGACAGGATTTTTAGCGGGAAGTAAGAATCAATGGAAAAATGCTCTTAGGAAGTTGATAACTAATGAAAAATTAAGAAAAGAAATGGTGGAAAACGCTCGAAAAGTGGTTTTGGAAGAATACAACATTGAGAAGCACACTCAGCTGATATACGATTTTTTTGAAAACATATAAAATCTTTTTAGGTTTAGAAATTTTAAGTAATTTTAGTAAATAATGAAATTCCCGGAAAGCAAATTAGCTCATAAATACCTAGATGGATTAAAAGGAATTGAAATCGGGGGATCAGCTCACAATCCTTTCGGATTGGATACTATCAATGTGGATTATACAGATGATATGGAAACAGTTTTCAAGAAGGAAGAATTTAGGTTATGTGGAGAAAAAATGCCAGTGGATGTAGTGGCGGAAGGAGATGATCTTCCATTTAAGGATGAAGAGTTTGACTTCGTGATAAGCTCCCACGTCATTGAGCATTTCTTCGATCCAATTAAAGCGATAAAAGAATGGTTGAGAGTAATAAAGCCGGGGGGATATATTTTCACAATTTGTCCAAAGCAAGACGCTGATTCGCTTGAAACTAGACCTAGAACAAAATTGAGCGAACTTATTGATAGACACATCGGAGTTTTGAAAAAGGAAGAAGTCAATATGAAAACCGAACACGATCATTCTGTTATAACTGGAGAACCTTTTAACGAAAGGGGACATTGGACTGTCTGGAGTTGCGAAGATATGCTTGAACTTTGCAAATATATGAAGTTGAAAGTCGTGGACTGGCAAGAAACAGATGATAAAGTAGGCAATGGCTTCACGGTGGTAATTAAGAAACAATGATTATAAAACATTTATAAAACATTTAAAATAAACAAATGACTGGAACTAATGTGGCGAATTACGCCCGAACTTTACTTAACCGAGACTCAACAACCTTTACCGACGAGGAAGCTTTGACGCTTTTAAATGTGGCTTATGGCAAAAGGATTTTAGACATTCTAAGAACTGAAGTGGACAGAAATGCCCAAATTACGGAAGCGACCACGACTCTTGTCTCAACCGAAGGACTTTCTTCGGGAGACAACGGGTATATGGGAGAATATGCTTTTCCGTCAGACCTAGTCAAGCCGCTTCGGGTAGAAGTGAGTTATGACGGAGTGAGTTGGAATAAGTGCCGAATTTATGACCTCAATGAAAACTTAGCTTCAGAAGCGACTGAAGAATCGATTAACAGAACCTTTTCAGCCAACCATCCCTATGTGGAATTTTCACGAAATTCTTTTTTCATCCGTCCTCTCAAAACCACACCGGGCGACATTTCGGAAGGAATCCGAATCTGGTATGAGCTGCGGCAAACAGAATTACCTACTTTAGCCAGCACGCCCGACATAGAACCAAACCTCCACGATGTTTTGGCTTTTGATATTGCCGAAGTGAAGGCTTTGAATCAATCCCAGTCTTATGACGCGAAATGGTGGAACTTGTTCAACAAAATGAAAGCCGAAGCCGAAAATAGATTTTTCCAATTTTATAAATCCCAAATGAAGCGAACCAAAAGAATAACCGTTAAAAGGGACAGATACAAATGAAATACGCTGAATTTAAATACGCTCAAGCCGTTTACGGGACTCGTTCAAGAGTTTATAAGGCTCTCATAGCTAAGTATGACCTTTGGGCAAGGATTTATAAATCTCTCACGCTTGAATATAATCTCTGGACGACTATTACTAGAAACCTAACGCTAAAATACAATCTATTCGCAAGAATTTTAAAAAGCTTAGTCGTGAAGTGGAACATTTTTAACCCGATTCGTCGAAGTCTAACTTTAAAATACAATTTCTTCGGTAGAGTTTTTAAAGAATTGATTCTTAAATATCATTTGTGGGGAAGAGTTTTTAAAGAATTGACCATTAAATATAATCTCGATTTTTGGAGAAATATTAAAAAACCAAGCACTAACTGGTCAAAAAAAACTAAAGTCGAGACTAGTTGGTCAAAAATAAATAAACCAAGCACTAATTGGACTAAACAATAAATCAATGAGTATTACAAGCACAGACCTAAAATATCTCTTGTCGGGTGGAGCTCCCAACAACGACCCTAACGCTTCTTTGGGCGGAGCGGTAAGTTCGACTGAAGTAACAGATAACACTTTGAACAATCTTTTTGACGACATTTCGGGAGATGAACACGAAGCGGGAGATACCGAATATCGAGCGATTTTTGTGAAAAACGCTCACGCAACTGACACTGCTTATAACGTGAAAATATGGATTGAATCTAACACGACGGCGGCAGACGATTCTATTCAAATCGGGAAAGAATCTGCTCTTGGAAGCCCGATTCAAACCATTACCAACGAATCCACTGCTCCGACGGGGATTACTTTTTCCACTGCTGACGGACAATCAAATGCTATTTCCATTGGAAATATGGCAGCGGGGCAAGTGATGGGAATCTGGGTTAAAAGAATTGTTACCACTGGAAACACTCCGCAAGCTAATAACGAAGCCACTCTAAAAATTTATGCAGATGTAGTTTAAACATATGGCAAATTTTCCAACCTCCGTCCCAAGCCTCAAAACAGATTACACCGATAACGTCGATGACGTAATGGCGGACAATCAGAACGAACCCAACGGCGAAATCAACGCCATTGGAGATTTCATTGGAGCGAATGGCGATTCGCTTTTCACCAATAGACCCGCTAAAACTACACTTAATGACTCGGATGTGATAGGGGTCAATGACTCTACCGCTTCCAATGTTCTCAAAAAAATAACTTGGGCGAATATCAAAGCAACGCTGAAAAGTTATTTTGATACGCTGACTACGACACTAACAAATAAAACACTTTCTACTGGC
>Ga0078972_1005607_pt1 | contig 31523 bp, 28 predicted proteins | sample YelNatPaOPGAMG01_FD_67568 | JGI IMG/M metagenome (GOLD analysis project Ga0078972, IMG submission 67568) | Hot spring thermophilic microbial communities from Obsidian Pool, Yellowstone National Park, USA - OP-RAMG-01 (SPADES assembly) (version 2) | ecosystem: Environmental > Aquatic > Thermal...
CGGAACGCTCGGTTTGCCTTTCGGGTCCCTCCCCGCTCCAAGGGCTTGGCCCGCGGAGCCTCACCCCACCCTTGGCGCATTCTTCCCCCGGATCCAGTCCGGGGTCGAATGCCCCCAATCCCTTGGCAGGTGATTGTGCGGTTATGCTGGCCATGAAGATCCATGGGGATTTGCACTTCCATTTCGCCTTCCATCGCGGGATTGGGGGGTGAGGCGGCTCTTCTACCAGCCGCCGATTCTGCGCCATTCTTCGGAAACGGCCCCCTCTTTCAACACCACATACCGATCGAAGCAGGCCGCCGCCAGACACGAGTGGTTGGGCACGACGCGCAGGCAGCTCCCCACGGGCAGGCGTGCGTAGTCGGCGACCGCCAGGCCCTGGACCAGCCCGTGTTCCTGGGAGAGGGACGAGAGCCGAAGGTGCCGCAGGGGGAGCCCTTCCGCCGTGTAGAGCCTGCCGAAACCGCAGTGCGGGTCCACGTGGACGGGACCCGGATCCTTGGAGAGGGCGAGTGCCCCGGCGTTGAGGAGCAGCTCGTTGCGGCCGGGGTAGTGTCCGATGACGGTGGCCAGGACCGAGAAGGCCAGGGCGTCCTCGGCTTCGCAGCTCCCGATGGCGGCCTGGAACGCGTCGAAGAAGACGTAGTTGCCCGGCCTGATCTCCGTGACGCCCGCCCACCCCTCCGCCGCGCAGCAGGTGGGCGTGGAGCCCACGCTCACCGACCCAACGGGGATGCCCGATTGGCGAAGCCGCCGTGCGAACTGGTCCATGACGGAGCGCTCCTGTTCCGCCACCGCTTTGGCCTCCTGCCGGGACCGGCAGGCGTAGCTCTGGCCGGCGTGCGTGAGGATGCCCAGAAACTCCACGCCCGGCGAAGCCTGAAGGCGCCGGGCCAGGGTCAGGGCGCCGTCGGACCGCGGGTCCACGCCGGCGCGGTGATAGCCGCAGTCCACCTTGAGGAAGACGCGGAACCGCGTCCGCTGCGCCTTCGCGAAGGCCTCCAGTGGGGCCAGCGTCGCCTCGTCGTCCAGGAGAAGGTTGAGCCGGATGCGGCGCCCCAGCTCGGCGGCGTCGGGCAGGTAAGGGAGGGGAAGCGGCACGGCGTAGGTGATGTCCCCGAAGCCGGCCTCCGCGAAGCCCCTCGCCTCGGCGAGCGTGGAGACGGTGATGGGGCCCGGGGTGCCGCCCGACTGGATCCGTCCGATCTCCACGCACTTGTGCGTCTTCACGTGGGGACGCAGGGCCACCCCGAGGCGGGATGCCTTCTGAGCCATGCGCTCCGCGTTGGCCTCCAGCCGGCCCAGGTCCACGAGGGCGGCGGGCGTTCGAAGATCCTGAATCCGCAGGGAAAGCCGCTTGTGGACGATCACTCGGACACCCGATCACCGGCGGGGTTCAAACAGGCCGATCACGTTTCCGTCCGGGTCTTTGACGCGAGAGAACCACCCGACGCCGGGGATCTCGGCCTTCGGCGCGACCACCTCCCCGCCCAGCTCCTCGGCCTGCTCTCCGCAGGTGGCGACGGAGGGGACTTCGACGTAGACGGTCGGGGAATCGCCCGTTCCCACTCCGGCCACCCGCCGAATGCCCACATCGGGGCCCTCGGGGGCCGTGAAGAGGAGGTAGTCCTCCCCAAAGGGCTCGAACTCCCACCCGAAGAGCCCCCAGAGGAAGGCCTTGGTCCGCTCGAGATCGGTGCAGGACCATTCCACGTGGCTGACTCTGTGAACACCCATGCCTGCCTCCCCTTGCGGCCCCCGCCCCGGCCGGCACCCGGGGCACGGCGGGATGGGTTGCGCCCGTTCCGAAAAGGGGCGGCCGCCCCCGATCGGACGGCCGCCTTGGGATCGCTCGCCGGAATTCCCCTATTTGGGGGCCGGCGGTGGAATCTTGTGGACCTGCGGCGGCTGGCTCGGGGTCTCCGTGCGGTTCTGGGTCCGTTCCCGGCCCACGCGCGGAGGCTGCCCCGGCACGGCGGCGTGCTCCTGGGGCCACGGTCCACGGTAGCTTCTGTGCTGGATGGTCTTCCCGTGTTTCTTTCCGGGCATGGTGCACCTCCCGGCACGCGAGTCATTGGATATGGGTGCCTGCCCCCAATCTAGGGCCCGGAGCCCGCCGGCGCAAACGGCGCTTCAGACCTTCTCTAGCGCCTTCACGAAGGCCTCGGCGTAGTCTCCGTCGGGAAAGAGGCTCGCCAGGAGCGCGGGCAGGAGGCCGAGGGTCTCCTCCCGCGTCAGGCAGAAGCGCATGGAGCCAAAGCGTGCGCGGTACTCCGCCACCTCCGCGCCCACCGGCTTCCGGCGCACGACCACGTCGGCGATCAGCCGCGCCAGGGGCTCGAAGTCCGCCTCGACCATGCCGAACCGGGTCATCTCCTGGACGCCCAGCCTCAAGCCGCTGGGGTGGTAGAAGGTCTCGTCGTCGGGCAGAGCCTGGAAGTTCACGATGAGGTTGTTCCGCTCCAGGTTGCCCGCGATCTCCTTCGCATCGCCGAAGGGGGCCACCCGCAGCACCACCTGGTGGGTGTGGGTGAAACCCGCGGCCTCCCCGCCTTCCACCGGAATGCCGGCATCGGCGCAAAAGCCCGCGAAGGCCCTCGCGTTGGCCAGGACCTGGCGCTGGTAGGCATCTCGAAAGTGGTTCATCTCCAGGGCCGCCGCCAGCATGGCGAGCTGGGTGCCCAGGTGATGGTTGCTCGTGGAGCCGGGGAAGGCCCGGCCGACGATCTCCGTCCAGAGCTTGCGAGCCGGCGTCCCCTTGGCCAGGTTGGCGGCGATGATCCCCCTTTGGGGGCCGAAGAAGGTCTTGTGGGTCGAGCCGGTGACGACGTCGGCGCCCTCCGCCATGGGATCCTGAAAGCGGGGACCGAGAAGGCCCAGCACGTGGGCTCCGTCGTACATGACCACAGGCCGGGGCCCGGAGGTTCCGTCGAGGTGTTCCCGCAGGGCCCTCACGGGCTCCGGGTGGAGGAAGAGGCTCTTGCCGAAGACCACCAGCGACGGACGGTGCCGCTCCACCAGCTCCAGCATGCGAGGCACGTCGATTTGGTAGGCGTTGTGGGCCTCCACGGGGAAGTGCACCACCTCCCCCTCGACGAAGTTGAAGAGGGCGCCGAAGGGCTGCGCCGAGAGGTGGCCGCCCGCGTTCAGGTCGTTGTTCATCACGGAGGAGAGCCGGCCCGTGGGGCCCAGCGGCTGAAACCCTTCGGGGCCGCCAGCCAAGAATTTCACCACCCCCTTGAAGACGATCTCGTTGGCCATCTGGCCGCTCACGGGCCTCGTCTCCACCTCGCTGGCGCCGATGTAGGCCGCGAACTCCCGCTTGAGCCGCTGCTCCACCTCGTAGATGAAGTCGGTGCCTTGATAGTAGTAGACCTGGTCCCCCTTGAGGGCGCCCGATCCCTGGAGGGATTCGATCTCGCGCTTGAGGGCCGTCTTGTGCTCGGCGTAGCGGCCGGCGGGATCGCTGATCTCGCAAAGCTTCACCAGGAGCGACGGCGTGTTCTCCGAAGGGATCAGGTTGAAACACCGCCGCTGCCGCCAGAGGTTGTTCTCCACCACCTTCCCGACGAGTTCTCGCAGGCTTTCTTCCAACGGGTTCATGTTATCCCCCTTCGACTGGGGGGACAGTATATCGCCGCCGCGGCCCTCTCTTCCCACTTTGGGCCCTCGGCCGAACGGACTCCCTTCCGCAGCCAGGCGGAGGAGGGCGAATCTGGGCGCCCCGATGGACCCTGCCGGCGGGCGGGCCCCTTTGTCAGCCGTTCCCGTTGGCCTTCTGGTCCACCTTCTGCTGGATCTTCTGCCCGCCGCGCTCGATGGCCGAGCCGGTCTTCTCCAAGGCCGTACCGACGGCCTCGGCGGTCTTGTTGGCCGCGTGGTCGACGGCCTGGCCCGCCCTCTCCATGGGGCCGTGGTGCTCGGCGCAGCCGGCGAGGGCGCCCAGGGCCGAGGCGAGGGTGAATGCGATGATGACTTTCCGGCGCATGATCGATCCTCCTGCTCTTACTTTAGCAAGAAACGGGCCGGAGCCGTCCATTCATTCCACGGCGCTCGGAAGAGGAGTCCTAGCACCGCCAGGGAGTTTTTCCCCTTCCTGCGGCCGAATCGAGGATTCCGAAGGGAAATGGCGATGAGCGGAGCTCAGCCCCCTCCTCCCCACTTTCCACTCTCCGCTGGTATGCTGGGGCCCAAGGGCCCGGCCCGGATCGGGGGGCTACGCAGGCCCAAGGAGGTGACCATGAGCGAGGCCCTGAAACGGCCCTACCTGGAAAGGGACGAGACCCGAGGCGACATCCAGGTGTGGATCGTGGACGGCCCCTACATCCGGGGCCACCTGGACGAGGAGTTCACGAACTTCGGCCAGCACTACCGCTTCCCCTACATTCCCGAGAAGGAGTTCTGGATCGACCGCGAGGCCGAGCACGACGAGCGGCGCTTCTTCATCGACCACCTCCTCGTGGAGCACCGTTTGATGGCCGGGGGCATGCCCTACGAAAAGGCCATCGTGCTGGCCGACCAAGCGGAACGGAAGGAGCGCCGGAGGGCCGGCGACGTGCGCAAGCTGACCCACGCCGGAAAGCAGCTTCCCGAGGGAAAGGAAGTCCACGAGCGGCTTTGGAAGCGCCTTGAGAACGGCGTGTCGGTCTGGATCGTCAACGGAAGGCTGGTTCGCAGCGCCTTCGACATCGACTACACCGAGGGCGGCCACGACTACGTCTACGAGTTCGTGCCCCAGAACGAGGTCTGGATCGACGACGCCATCGAGGAAGCGGAGCGTCCCTTCGTCCTCCTCCACGAGCTTCACGAGCGCAACCGCATGGCCTCGGGCTGGCCGTACAGCAAGGCCCACGCCGAATCGAGCCAGGTGGAGTTCCACTGCCGGCACCACCCCGACGAGCTCCACGACGCCCTCGCCGCCGAGGGTTGGGCGTAGTTAAAGTGGAACCACAGAGGCACCGAGACACAGAGGATAACTTTTGGTCTGATGGCCAAAAGACATTGATGAAGATCGTCCACAGATTGTGACCCCGTTTTCCCCTATGACTTAGGACCCGCGCAGGAATAACTTAACGTTTTCGCATCCCATCTTCGCGCGATCTGGGCGCGAATTCCGTTAGCCTATTCGTACGCGGCTCCTTAATCCTTTTCCTCGGTGTCTCTGTGTCTCTGTGGTTTATGGCATGTCGTTCATTCTTTCCCATCCGGCTCGGGGATGCGCTCGCGGATTTTCTGCCAGGTCTCCCGCTCGAGGAAGCTGCCCGTCACCCGCTCCTCCATGGCCAGAAAGAGCGGCCAGGGCGCGGTGAAGGTCAGCAGGTCGGGGTCCAGGTGGGGGCGGGCCGAAATGTCCATGCCGCCCAGCACGGCCCGGGGCTTTCGTTTCTTGGACTCGGCGTAGGGGAGGAGGCAGATGGATTGGCAGCCCGAGGCGAAGGGGGCGACGACGCCGTCCCCCTTGGGGCGGTCGTAGTTGGCCAGGACCCAGAGGGCGCTGGCCTGGTCGGCGTTGGCCAGAAACACCACGAGCCGGGGTTTCTCTTGTTCGGGATCGACCTTCCCCAAGGGTTTGAGCACCACGTAGCTCTCCGATATGTCCGTGTAGGGAATACCTTTGAGGTAGGCCCGCGCCACTTCGGGGCTCTCCAGGTAGCCGAGGCCCCCTCGGCCGTCCCCCCTGGGGCCCGAAGAGAGGAAGCGGGCCATGTCCCGCCCTTGGTAGCCGTTGCCGAAGCAGAGGCCCACTTGGCCGCCCATGCACCCCGTGGTCTTCCGGTCGAAGACCGCCGTGAAACCCCGGGCGGAGGCGGCGAGCATGGACATGACGCAGCCCCATCGGTGCTCCTTGAACCGGGCCGCCCCCTCTGGCTTCTCATCGGTGAAGAGAATGGCCACCGGCTGGTGGCGGAGCTTGAGCTCCTCGGCTAAAAGGCTCTCCATAGCCTCGCTCCTGTAGAAGGTTAAACGATAGGGCCCCATCCACCCATGCGCAAACCACCGATTCGCCTCGGCTCTGCGAGCTAATCGCTCCCGCCTGGCAGCCAGCGCGAGGCCCAGGCGGCGATGCAGCGGCCCGCGTACCGGGAATCCTCCTCCCGGAGGAGCAGGTGGCCGGCGCCCTCCAGGGGAATGAAGGCCTTGGGATGCGGCGCTCTGGCGAAGAGGCGTTCGGCGTTGGCGAAGGGCACCACCTCGTCCGCGGGGGCGTGGAGCACCAGGAGGGCGCAGGGCAGCGTGCCGGCCACATCTCCCCGGGACTGCCGGTCCAGATCCTCGAAAAACTGGCGCTTCAGCGTGAAGGGGCGTCCCGACACGAGCACCTTCGCCTCCCCCCGCCGCTCGATCTCCTCCAGAGAGCCCTCGAAGTGGCGCCGGAGTTCGAGGGGCTCGCAGGGCGTGGCCAGCGTCACCACTCCTCTCACCGAGGGAAGGCGGTGGGCGGCTCTCAGCGCCGCCTGTCCGCCCAGCGAGTGGCCCATCACCAGGCGCACCGGTCCGTGGCGGCTTTCCAGGTAAGCAGCCGCCAGGCAAAGGTCCCCCACATTGGTGGTGAGGTTCGTCTCGGCGAAGTCGCCGCCGCTCTCCCCCAGCCCGGTGAAGTCGAAGCGGAGCACCCCCCACCCCTGCTCCGTCAGGGTCCGGTTGATGTGGAAGACGGACTTATAGTCCTTGGTGCAGGTGAAGCAGTGGGCGAACAGGGCGTAGGCGCGCGCGCCCCCCTCCTCGGGGCCGTCGAGCAGCCCCGTCAGCATCTGGCCCGTCGAGCCTTCGAACCGGACCTTCTGAGATCGCACGCCGCGCCTCCTGGCTCCCAGTCCCGGTCAGTATAACGCCGTGGCCGGGCTGGCTCTTTCAGAGACCGCCTCATGGCCGGCGGAGCGGGGGATGACGAGGATCGTGAGGGAGCAGAAATTACAGGAGGCCGGGAGAGAGCACGGCGCGGAGCACGGTGGTCCAGCCATCCCGAAACGGACGGCTCTGAAACCACCAGATGGCCCCCTTCTTGATGCTCAGGGGCGCTTCGCGCCCGGCGAGCAGGAAGGCCGCCGTCAGGCCCAGGTCGGGCTGGTGCCCCACCACGACCACCGTCCCTTTCGCCGCGGGCCAGCCGGCCGCGGCCAGGATGACCCGGACCGAGGAGCCCGGGGAGAGCGAAGGGAGAACTTCGGCGCACGGGGATAGAGCCGCGGCCGTCTCCACCGCCCTGGCCGCCGGACTGGTCAGCAGCCGGGCCCCTTCGATTCGTGGCGCCAGCCACGCGGCCATTCGCTCCGCCTGCCTCCTGCCCTTCGGGGTGAGTACCCGGGCCTCATCCGGAAAACCGTCCTCTGCTTCCGCGTGGCGCCACAAAATCAGGTCCATAAGGGCCTCCGCTCGGGCTGAACCGCCGGTAAGGCTTGCGCTGCCGGTCCAGGGTACCACAACCGCGCCGGCGGAAACGGAACGGGCGGGGCCGCTGGCCCCGCCCGAAGGGTCTTCAGGTCATGGAGCCGCTATTTCGTGGCCGGGTGCGCCGCGGGCGCAAGGGCGGCCGGGGTCTGGGCATTGAAGCGGGCCAGGACCACGGCGGTCTGGTCCACGGCGTCCGAGGCCCAGATGACGTCCTGCTGCCCTTTGTTCAGGACCACGTCCCATCCCTTCTCCTTGGCCAGGCTGTCCATCACCGGGCCGAAGACGGCTTGCATGCGCTCGCCCGCGGCCTGCTGGCGCTGTTGATACTCCTGCTGCGCCTTGCTCTGCATCTGTTGGAGCTCTCCGCGCAGGGCATCCAGCTCCTGGTTACGCTTCGCCTTCTCGGCGGCGGAGAGCTTCGCCTCGTCCTTCTTGAAGGCGGCCTCCTTCTCTTGGTAGACCTTGATCTTGGGCTCTATCTGGGCCCGCATGCCATCGCCCCAGCTTTGCAGCTCGGCCTGGATCTGCTTGGACAAATTGGATTCGCGGACGATCTGGCCCATGTCCACGACCACCACCACGGGATTCTTCTTCGTGGGCTTCTCGGAGCCGGCCTTCTCCGCGTACACGGTCGCGGCGGTCAGCGCGAGAAGGGCAACCAGGGCGGCAATCCACAGCTTCTTCATATCCACTCTCCACAGGGTCTCGGGGGTTTGAGGGGCGGCGTCGCCGTCCCGGGGAAAACGGGAACAGGGGCGATGGGAACGCGGGAGGACGGCCCCTCCTCTCCTCGGACCGAGCTTCCACACCCGCATTACCGGCCGCCGCCCCGGCGAGGCCGGCGGCCTGAATGCCCATGGTGGACCCCCGGAGGCTGGATGTCAACGCGCGGGGCGGGGCGTGAGCCTGGACAGGAGTGAGAGGGGATCTCGGATTGGAGCTCGGGGATGGCCACGGCAGCCTCCCCACCCCCGACTGGGCCGCCCTCTTTCCTCCAGCATCCATCATCCGCCATCTATCATGCGGTCCGACCCGTTGCGGACATAATAGGTTGACTCATAAGCCCTTCCAGGGCATAATGCGGCGTTGGGACTTCCGGGCTCTCCGGAAGTCTTCTTCTGCGACCCCCCTGCGGTCCAGAACCCCCGGGGTAACGGGGGCGGAGGGGAACCACGGCAGGCGGGCCGGAGGCTCCGCACCTCGCGGGCGGGGCGCGTTAGGGTGGAGGTTCCCAGTAAGGAGGAGTGCAATGCCCTGGTTTCTCTTGATGGCGCAGCCGGCCGGGGGGGGCAGCCAAAACCCGCTGGCCGCCTTCATCCCGATCATCCTCATCATCGTGGTCTTCTACTTCCTGCTCATCCGGCCGCAGCAGAAGCGGGCGAAATCCCACCGGTTGATGCTGGATGCCCTCAAGACGGGGGACCAGGTGGTGACCATCGGCGGAATCCGGGGCACTGTCACGGCCGTGGATCAGGACACGGTGGTCCTCCGCGTGGCCGAGAACGTGAAGCTCACCTTCAACAAGTCGGCCATCGCCGGGCTCATCAAGGAATAAGGGGGCATCCATGCGTGACACCATCAAGTGGCGGCTCCTCCTGACCCTCGCCGTCATCGGGCTGAGTGTATTTTTCTTCTTTCACAACGGCCTCAAGGAGGGCCTCGACCTGAAGGGCGGCGTCCACCTGGTCCTGCTCATGGACACCGACGTCTCCGTCTACAACCGGGTCCAGACCGACATCCGGACGGTCGAAGATACGCTCAAGAGTAAGAACATTCCCTATTCGCAGGTTTACTCCAACAAGCCCGATATCAACACCATCGTGGTGGAGGGGAAGGACCCTAACCTGGGACTCGCCGTCCGAAACCTGGCCGACGGCTCGCTGAACAACTACAGCTTCGCCTCCCAGGGCATCGGCCACTACACCCTGACCCTCAAGAGCGCCTACGAGCAGAACCTGAGAGACCAGGCGGTTCAGCAATCGGTGGAGGTCATCCGGAACCGCATCGATAAGTACGGCGTTTCCGAACCCTCCATCCACAGGGAACTCGGCTCCAACAAGATCGTGGTCGAGCTGCCTGGGGTGCAGGACTCCACCGAGATCAAGGCCCTCATCGGCAAGGCCGCCCAGCTCGAGTGGCACCTGGGGGTCAAGCCGACCCAGGGAGCCGCCTCCAAGGAGGAGATCCTCAAGGACTATGGCGGTAAGCTGCCGCCTGACGTGGAGATCCTGCCGGGCAGCAAGGAGAAGTTTGGGGGCCAGGTCTACTTCGCCGTGAAGAGCGTGGCCCCCATCACGGGCGCCGACCTCGAGGAGGTCCGCGTGGAATCGGGCCAATTCGGTGAACCGGTCGTGGGCTTCCAGCTCTCCGCGTCCGCCGGCGAGCGCTTCCGGCAGTTCACCCGGGAGCACCTGCACGAACCGCTGGACATCATCTTGGACGGCGTGGTCATCTCCACCCCCACCATCAACGCCGAAATCGGCGACCGCGGCGTTATCGAGGGCCGCTTTACGCCTCAGGAGGCCCAGGATCTCGTCTTCCAGCTCAAATCCGGCGCCCTGCCCGCCATTCCTAAATTTGCCGAGGAGCGCACCGTCGGTCCCAGCCTGGGCATGGATTCCATCCGCAAGGGCACCATCTCGGGCCTCGTGGGCCTCATCGCCATCCTCATCTTCATGCTGGGTTACTACCGGCTCGCCGGTCTCAACGCCAACATCTGCCTCATGCTGAACCTCGTGATCTTGACCGGCGTCATGTGCATCTTCGGCTTCACCCTCACGGTTCCGGGAATCGCGGGCGTCATTCTGACCCTGGGCATGGCCATTGACGCCAACGTCCTCGTCTTCGAGCGGATGAAGGACGAGATCATCGAGAAGAAGTCGGTCCTCACCGCCATCGCCAACGGCTTTTCGAAGGCCTTCATCACGATTTTCGACACCCACGTCACGGACTGGGTGTCGGCTCTGTTCCTCCTGCAGTTCGGCACCGGCCCCGTGCGCGGTTTCGCCGTGACCCTGACGGTGGGCCTCCTGGCCAACATGTTTACGGCCGTCTTCGTCTCCCGCCTCATGTTCGACATCGAGACCCACATCCGCACGGGCGGCGGCAAGAAGCAGCCCACGATCTCCATCGGCCCCATCCACTCCTTCCGGGGCACCAAGATTCCCTTTATGAAGTACAAGGTCCACTTCATCGTGGCCTCCTTCATCCTCATCGGCATCGGCATGTGGAGCGTGGTGACTCGCGGGATGAACTGGGGCATCGACTTCCGGGGCGGCCAGGAGATCCAGGTGCGCTTCATTCACCCGGTCAACGCCCGCGCCGTCGAGGCGGCGCTGGCCAAAAACGTGAAGGGCACCGTCACGGTGGTGCGCTTCGGCAAGCCCGAGGACAACACCATCCTCATCCGCATGGACGCCCGCGACGACAAGGGGGCCCTCCTGTCCGAGGACGCCATCGCCAAGCGAAGCCAGCAGATCCTGGCGGGTCTGAGGACGCCGCAGGATGACGCCGAGCTCGCCGCCCACCGGCTCGACCTCAATACCGCCAACAGCAAAGACGTGGAGGATCTGATCTCCTCGGCCATCACGAGCGGCGCCATTTCCGGGACGCAGGAGCAGCCGGCGGAGGTGGCCAAGGCCATTTACAACGCTCGGCGCGACCTGGGCGGCGTTCTGCCCAGCCTGGATGCCATCCGAAGCGTGAAGGGGATGACCGACCCCCTCTTCGCCTACCTGAAGGCCCACACCTTCGCCGGGAGTTACGGTATCCAGAGCATCGACATGGTGGGTCCCACCGTGGGCCGGGAGCTCAAGACCAAGGCCATCGAGGCGGTCATCGGATCGCTCATCGGCATTCTGCTCTATGCCTGGTTCCGATTCCAGTTCCGCTTCAGCGTGGGGGCCATCCTCTCCCTGGTGCACGACACGGCCATGGCCATCGGCGCCCTCTCCCTCTTCCGGGTGGAGGTGAACCTGCCCACCATCGCCGCGCTGCTGACCCTGCTGGGCTATTCCATCAACGACACCATCGTGGTCTTCGACCGTATCCGCGAGCACATGAAGCTCACGCGCAAGCAGGAGGACGACGAGCTCTTCGACAAGGCCATCAACGAGACCCTCTCTCGGACCCTCATCACCTCCTTGCTCACCTTCTTCGTGGTGGTCTCCATGCTGCTCTTCGGCGGCGAGGTGCTCTACTCCTTCTCCTTCGTCATGACCGTGGGGATCATCGTGGGCACCTACTCCTCCATCTTCGTGGCGAGCCCCTACGTGCTCTGGTGGAACAAGCTCGGCCTCCAGAAGTACTTCGCCAAGAAGAAGCGCCGCCGCTAGGCGCTGGCGCATCAGACAGCAAAAGGCCCGGGGCTCCACGCCCCGGGCCTTCTTGTTTTCCTCTTCCTCTCCCGCCGCTTCCTGCTTTCCGCCCCTATCTCTTCGCCTTCTCCCAGTCCTTGAGAAAGCGCTCCATGCCGATGTCCGTGAGAGGGTGCTTCAGGCACTGTTCGAGTACCTTGTAGGGGACGGTGGCGATGTCCGAGCCGGCCAGAGCCGCGTCCACCACGTGGAGGGGGCTGCGGATGGAGGCGGTGATGATCTCGCACTCGATGTCGTAGTTGTCGAAGATGGCTCGCACCTGCTCCACGAGCTCCATGCCCGCGTGGCCCACGTCGTCCAGCCGGCCCACGAAGGGGGAGACGAAGGAGGCCCCGGCCTTGGCGGCCAGGAGCGCCTGCGCGGGCGAGAAGATGAGGGTGACGTTGGTGCGGATGCCCTGCCCCTTGAGGGCGTGGGCCGCCTTCAACCCCTCGGCCGTCATGGGCACCTTGATGACCACGTTCTCGTGGATGGCCGCCAGGGGCCTGGCCTCGGCCACCATGGCGTCGGCGGCTGTGGCGGTCACCTCGGCCGAGACGGGGCCGTCTACGATGGAGCAGATCTCCGCCAAGACCTCCTCGAACCTGCGCCCGCTCTGGGCGATGAGGCTCGGGTTGGTGGTGACGCCGTCCACCACGCCCCAGGCATGGGCGGTGCGGATCTCCTCGACGATGGCGGTGTCCAGAAAAATCTTCATGCCCTTTCTCCTCCCCGGCGGCGCTCCGATTTGATTCAGGATCCCCCTTCGCTTCCGCCGGCGTTCTCTTCGGGAGCCAGGCGCGCGATGGCCGCTACGTGGTCGTCCTTGTCCGGCGAGATCACCTTGAAGCCCTGGGTGCGCCGGCCTACCCGCGAGATTCCCTTCACGGGGGTGCGCAGCACCTGGCCGCCCGCCGTGATGACCATGATCTCGTCCTCTTCGCCCACGTGCAGGCCGCCCACCACGTGCCCATTCTTGCCCGTCACCTGGAGGTTGATGATGCCGTAGCCGCCCCGGCCCTGGATGCGGTAGTGGGAGAGCGGGGTGCGCTTGCCGTAGCCGCGCTCGGTAACCGTGAGGATGTCGCCCTCCACGGCCACGGCCTTGCCCTGGCCCTCCTCGTCGGAAGACTCCACCACGGAGCCCGTGAGCACCTCCATCTCCACCACGAAGTCGTCCCCTTTGAACCGGATGCCGATGACCCCCTGGCTCGTCCGGCCCGTGGGGCGCACGTCCGTCTCGGGGAAGATGATGGACTGGCCCATGTGCGTGGCGAGGAAGATGTGGCTCTCCCCTCCGCTGATGCCGGCTCCCACGAGCTCGTCGCCCTCCTGGAAGGTGATGGCGATCTTCCCGGAGGCGCGGATGGATTCAAACTCGCTCATGACCGTCCGCTTCACCAGCCCCTGCCGCGTGGCCAGCACGAGGTAGTGCTTTTCGTCGAAGAGCCCCCGCGTGGAGAGGAGGCCGAGGATCTTCTCCTCGGGATTGAGGTTCAGGAGGTTCACCAGCGCACGGCCCTTGGCCGAGGCCGAGGCTTGTGGGATCTCGTAGACCTTGAGGGCATAGACCTTTCCACGGTTGGTGAAAAAGAGGAACCGGTCGTGGGTGGAGGCAACGAAGAGCCGCTCCACGAAGTCGTCCTCCCGGGTACCCATGCCGCTCCTGCCCCGGCCGCCCCGGTGCTGAGTGCGGAACTCGTCGAGCGAGGTGCGCTTGATGTAGCCGCCGTGGGTCACCGTGATGACCATATCCTCCTCGGCGATGAGCTCCTCCAGGCTGATGCCTCCTGCATCCTCCACGATCTGCGTTCGCCGAGGGTCGCCGAAGTCGGCCTTGAGACTCCGCATCTCCTCGCAGAGGATGGCCCGCACGCGGGATTCGCTGCCGAGGATCTCGGTGAGCTCGGCGATTCGTTGCAGGATCTCTCGGTATTCCTCTAGGATCTTGTCCCGTTCGAGGCCCGTCAGGCGCTGCAGCCGCATCTCCAGGATGGCCTTGGCCTGGATCTCCGACAGGCCGAAGTTCCCCATCAGGCCGGTCTTGGCCTCCTCCGGGGAGGCGGCGGCACGGATGAGGGCGATGACCTCGTCCAGGTGATCCAGGGCCAGCGTGAGTCCCTCCAAGATGTGGGCCCGTTCCCTGGCCCGCTCCAGGTCGAAGCGGGTTCTGCGGAGGATGACCTCCCGGCGGTGCTCGATGAAGGCCTGGATGAGCCCCTTTAGCGTGAAGAGCTTGGGCTGGTTGCCCGCGATGGCCAGGAGCTGAACGCCGAAGGTGGTCTCCATGTCGGTGAACTTGTATAGGGATTTGAGGATGATGTCGCCGATCTCCCCCCGGCCCATCTCCAGCACCACCCGGATCCCCTCCCGGTTGGATTCGTCCCGAATGTCCGTGATGCCCGTGATCCGCTTTTCCCGCACCAGGCTCGCGATCTTCTCGATGAGGTTGGCCTTGTTGACCTGGTAAGGCACCTCGGTGATGACGATGGCCTCCCGGTCCTTGCGGATCTCCTCGATGTGGGCCCTGGCCCGCATCCGGATGAGCCCCTTGCCCGTCTCGTAGGCCTGCCGGATGCCGTCACGCCCCAGGATCAGACCCGCGGTGGGGAAGTCCGGCCCCGGCACGAGGGCGAGGAGCTCCGAGGTGCTGATGTCGGGCCTCTCGACGGTGGCGATCACCGCATCCGCCACCTCGCCGAGGTTGTGCGGAGGAATGTTGGTGGCCATGCCCACGGCGATGCCGGAGGAGCCGTTCACGAGCAGGTTGGGCACGAGGGTGGGCAGGACGGTGGGTTCGGTCTCCTCTCCGTCGTAGTTCGGGACGAAGTCCACGGTGCCCTTCTCGATGTCGGCCACCATGGCGTGGGCCAGCTTGTGGAGGCGGATCTCGGTGTAGCGCATGGCTGCCGGAGCGTCACCGTCGATGGAGCCGAAGTTGCCCTGCCCGTCCACGAGGGGGTGCCTCATGGAGAAGTCTTGGGCCATGCGAACGATGGTGTCGTAGATGGCCGCGTCGCCGTGGGGATGGAACTTCCCCATGACGTCGCCCACGATGCGGGCCGACTTCTTGTAGGGCCTGTTCCAGTGGTTGCCCGAGCTGTACATCCCGTAGAGCACGCGCCGATGCACGGGCTTGAGCCCATCCCGCACGTCGGGCAGGGCCCGGCCGATGATCACGCTCATGGCGTAGTCGAGATAGCTCTTCTTGAGTTCGTCCTCGAGATTGACCGGCACCGGCTGGTCGAATAGCTGCGCTTCGGCGGTCATGGGTTGCCCTCTGGAAGATGTCCTTCGCTAGAGAATCCGGGGATAGGGGGCGGGAAGAGGAGATTCCCTTTGTCCCAACATTGTGTCGCTCTCGCCTCTTCTGGTCCCCTGTCCCGTGTCCCTTGTCCCATGTCCCTTATCCCTATCAGATATCCAGGTTGGTCACGTTGAGCGCGTTCTCTTCGATGAACTTCCGGCGGGGCTCCACGGCGTCTCCCATGAGGATGGAGAAGAGGTCGTTGGCCTCCACCGCGTCCTCGATGCGAACCTGAAGAAGTCTTCGCCGCGCCGGGTCCATGGTGGTGCTCCAGAGCTGCTCGGGGTTCATCTCGCCCAACCCCTTGTACCGCTGGACGTGGTATTTCGCCTTCACCGCCCCCAGCAGCGCGTCCAAAAGCTCCCGCCGGTTCGTCACCTCCTGCGCCGATTCGCCGTTCTCCACGTGGAATGGGGGAGAGTCGAAGTCCCGCAACTGGTCGTGCAGCCCTTGGAGGGTCAAGAACTCGGAGGCGTGGTGCAGAGCGTGGTTCACCGCAGCGGCCACGGGAAGATCCTCCTCCTGCACCGAAAACTGGTACAGGCTGTGCTCCCGGTCGAAGGAGAGCTCACCCACGCTGAAGCCCATCTCTCTCAAGCGGGAGGCCATGTCCTGCATGCGGCCGAGGTCGGCGAAGAGTTCGCGGCACAACCCCTGCCGAAAGAGGAACAGGAGGAGGCGCTCCGAGTAGCCTCGGCGGTGGAGCCGGCCCAGCAGCCGCTCGTAGCGCTGGAGCGCCTCGAGGGCGCGCGCCATTTCGGGCCCTCGCAGCAGTTTGTCCGCCGCGGGGATGCGCACCGCGTAGCTCTCCACCGCCTTCTGCACGAAGAAGCGCGTCAGCTCTTCTTCGCTTCCGATGTAGTGCTCCTCCTTACCCTTGCCCACTCGGTACAGGGGAGGCTGGGCCACGTAAACGTACCCCTTTTCCACCATGGAGGGGAAATGGCGGTAGAAGAGGGTCAGCAGCAGCGTCCGGATGTGGCTGCCGTCCACGTCCGCGTCGGTCATGATGATGGTCTTGTGGTAGCGGAGCTTGCTCAGATCGCAGTCCTCCTGGCCGGTACCGGCCCCCAGGGCCGTGATGATGGTCCGGATCTCGTTGTTGGAGAGGATTTTGTCCAGCCGGGACTTCTCCACGTTCAGGATCTTGCCCCTGAGGGGAAGGATGGCCTGGGTCTTCCGGTCGCGCCCCTGCTTGGCGGAGCCGCCGGCCGAGTCGCCCTCCACAAGGAAGAGCTCGCACTTGGAGGGATCCCGCTCCTGGCAGTCGGCGAGCTTGCCCGGGAGGGAGTCGCCTTCGAGCGCGCTCTTTCGGCGCGTGAGCTCCCGGGCCTTCCGCGCCGCCTCGCGCGCCCTCGCCGCCTCGATGACCTTGCCGATGACGGCCTTGGCCACCTCGGGCCTCTCCTCGAAGTAACGGGAGAGGAAGTCGTTCAGGGCCGTCTCCACGAGCCCCTTTACCTCCGAGTTACCCAGTTTGGCTTTGGTCTGGCCCTCAAACTGGGGGTTGGGGATCTTGATGGCCACCACCGCCGTGAGCCCCTCCCGGACGTCGTCGCCCGAGAGCTGGACCTTGAGGTTCTTGGCCAGGCCGCTCGAAGCGGCGTAGGCGTTGACGCAGCGCGTGAGGGCGGCCCGGAACCCGGCCAGGTGGGTGCCCCCTTCGGCCGTGTGAATGCTGTTCACGAAGGAGTAGACCATCTCGTTGTAACCGGCGTTCCATTGAACGGCCACGTCCATCACGATACGGTCCTTCTCCCCCCTGAACACGATGGGCTGTGGATGGAGAAGGGTTTTGCCCCGGTTGAGGTACTCCACGAAGCTGGCGATTCCCCCCTCCGTATAGTGCTCGATGCGCCGCTCCTCCTCGCGTTCGTCGGAGAGGGTGATGCGCAGCCCCGCGTTCAGAAAGGCCAGCTCACGGATGCGCGTGTTGAGGATATCCCAGCTAAAGGTGGTCTCCTCGAAGATCTCCGGGTCGGCCTTGAAGGTGATGCGGGTACCGTGCTTATCCTTGGGCTCGGGCGTACCGGTGCGCGTGAGCGGTCCCCTGGGCGCGCCCCGGGTATAGCTCTGGATGTAGACTCCTCCGTCACGCCAGATCTCCAGGTCCAGCCGCTCGGAGAGGGCGTTGACCACCGATACGCCCACGCCGTGCAGGCCGCCCGAGACCTTGTAGGTGTTGTTGTCGAACTTGCCCCCGGCGTGCAGCAGCGTCAGCACCACCTCGGCCGCCGGCTTCCCCTCCTCGGGGTGAAGATCCACGGGGATACCGCGGCCGTTGTCCTCCACGGTGATCGAATCGTCCGCGTGGATGGTGACCTTGATCTCGTCGCAGTAACCGGCCTGGGCCTCATCGATGGAGTTGTCCAGCACCTCCCAGACCAGGTGGTGCAGACCCGCGCTGCCCGTGGAGCCGATGTACATGGCCGGCCGCTTGCGGACGGCTTCAAGCCCCTCCAGGACCTGAATGGAGGAGGCGTCGTACTTTCTTTCAGTCGTATCGGGTGGCTTGATGTCACTCACCTCTGTCGCTCCTTCGCACCGCTGGATTTACGTCGCCGGCGGGAACTCTTCGAACACCCTTCCCGATTCCACGCGGAAAATCGCCGAGGGTTTGAGGGACGGTAAATCGGGCCTCGTGGCCGTAACCACGAGCTGAGCCTTCCCCTGCGTCAGATCCATCATCTGTCCGATGCGCTCCCTGTCCAGCTCCGCCTCCACGTCGTCCAGCAAGAAGAGAGGCGGGGCCTCGCCCCGTTCCGAGAGGACCTGTACTCGAGCCAATTTCAGCATCCACAAGGCCGACCGGATCTGGCCCGAGGAGCCGTAACTTGCGATGGGCCGTCCATCCAGGAGGATCTGGAGCCGGTCCCGGTGGGGCCCAACCAGAGAGAGGCCGCGGCGGATTTCCCGTGGCCGGGCTTCCCGTAGGGTTCGCTCCCAATCCTCACCGCCGCTCGGTTCGTAGGCCAACTCGATGGGCTCGTCAAAATTCAACCTCTGCCGGAGAGATTTCAGGGCCGCATTGATGGTCTCGGTGGCAGCCCTTCGCTCCCGTTCGATCGGGATCGCCAAGCGTCGGAAGGTGTCGCTCCAAGCATCCAGCTCCCGCGCCCTTCCCGGCGAGTAGTTCCTCAGAACCTGATTCCGCTGGTCCTTGCACCGGCCGAAGGCCAGAAGCGTATCGAGGTGGGCGGGATTCTTCCACACCGCCGTGGCATCGAGAAAGTTCCTCCGATGCCGCGGGGACCCTTCCACCAAACCGCGGTCCTCCACGCTCAAGACTACCACAGGCAAGCCCTGAACGTAAGTCGCAAGGGGCACGGCCTGCCCGTCCCGGCGGTACTGCCTCCCTCTCGGACTTAGGTGGAGGGTCTGGAGGTGCCGCACCGTCTCCCCCTCCACCGAGGCCTCCAGCGTGGCCGACTCCTGCCCGTGGGCGATCAGAACTTCGGCTCGGCTTTCACGAAAGGAGCGCGTGGTCGCGATCAAATAGAGGGCCTCGAGCAGGTTGGTCTTCCCCTGCGCGTTGGCCCCATAAAACAGGGTAACGGGCCCGCGGAAATCGATCCGCGAGCCCGCCAGGTTGCGAAAGCCTTTCACACTCAGCGAGTGGAGCCTCAATCAAACCTCAACGGCATCACGACGTACTTATGGATCCCCTCGCCCTCCTTTCGCAAGGGCTGGAAGAGGACCTGGTAATAGGGATCCTTCATCGCCAGGACGATCTTCTCGGCCTCGCTCACCGTGAGGAAATCAATCAGGTAATCCACATTGAAGACGACACCGATGGCCTCCCCTTCGTAGCTCTCGCTGGTGAGGTATTCACGCCCCTCATCCCCCGTCTCCTGGTTGCGCGCCATCACCTCCAAAGTCCCCGCCGGATCGAAGGCCACGCTAACCGCCCTGGTCTTGCTCTCGGCCACCATGGAGACCCTCTTGAGCCTTTCCAGGAGAGCCACCCGGGAGAGGACCGCCTTCTTGTCCGACTCAGTGGGAACCACCTTCTCGTAGGCAGGAAAGGTCGTATCCATGAGCCTGCTGTAGAGAAAGCGCCGGCCCATCTCCAGAAAGACGTGGTTGTCCCTGAAGGCGAGGGCGACGCCATCGGCCTCCTCCAGCTTCAGAAATTCGGTCAGGGTCTTCCTTGGAATGAGCACGCGCAGAGGCTTCTCCACCGCAAGAGGACCGTTCCACTGGGAATAGGTCAACCGGTGGGAGTCGGTGGAGACCATGATGAGCTGATCCGGCTCCAGGATCAGCAAACCGCCCCGCACCGAGAAGCGGTTGTCCTCCATACCGACGGAAACCAGAATCTCCGAAATGCAGCGCTTAAACACCGAGGCGGGGATCTTCAGTTGCTGGGAATCCCCAGCGTCCAGGAGGGTGGGGTAGTCCTCCTCTGGAAGGGTCTGGAGGTGATACTCCTGCCTGCCTCCCACGGGCTGAAGAAAGAGCTTCCCTTCGGCCGTGGTTTGGAGGGATAGGGGTGCATCGGAGGTCGCGAAGGCCCGCACGATGGAGCCGAACTTGCGCGCCGGAACGGTGATCCCTCCGGGTGAGACCACCTCGGCTGGGCAGCGGGTTCGCAAGGTGACCTCCAGATCGGTGGCCGCCAGTTCCACGTGGTCCCCTTCCGCCTTCAGCAGCAGGTTGGAGAGGATGGGGATGGTGGCCTTGCTCTCCACGATGCCGAGCGCGAGATTCAACTCAGACTGCAGGGCCCGCGCATCAACTCTGATGTCCATGGGTATCCCTCCTAATCAGCCAAGAAGAAGTAGTAGGAGCTGTGGATCCGTGAAAAAATGGCGTAACCGCCTGAGAAGGAAGGGGAGAACCTCCTCGGGAAGCTGTGGATAAGCGTGGTGGATGGCCTGCAAAAGCGGCCTCCCGCTCCCCGATGATGATTTTCCACAGCTCTTCGACAGCCAGTTTTGCACAGCCGTATCCTAACCTCAATGTAATGCTTGGATAAAGTTGTGGACCTGCTGTTGAATTCCAGGGTCTTTAGCCATCCGCTCCTCCACCTTTCGAATGGAGTGGAGCACCGTGGTGTGGTGCTTGCCGCCGAACTTGCGGCCGATCTCGGGTAGGGAGGCGTCGGTGAGCTCCTTGCATAGATACATGGCCAGTTGCCTCGGAACCACCACGTCAGCCTTGTTGGTCTTGGCTTTCAGATCGGCGAGCTTCATTTTGAAGGCGGCCGCCACGTGTTTCTGGATGGCCTCCACGGTGAGGGTGTGACCGTCCTCGTGAAAGAGGCTCTGGAAGGTCTCCCGGGCCAGGTCGAGGGTGATGGGTTTGCCCTTGAAGTTGGAGAAGGCGATCAACCGGAGCAGGCACCCCTCCAATTCCCGGATGTTGCTCTTGATTCGGCCGGCGATAAAGAGGGCGACCTCCTCGGGAATGGCGATCTTGTGAGCCTCCGCCTTCTTGTACAGGATGGCGACCTTGGTCTCCAGCTCCGGAGGCTGGATATCGGCGATCAGGCCCCACTCGAAACGGGAGCGGAGCCGCTCCTCGATGCTCTGCAGGTCTCGCGGCGGGCAGTCGCTGGAGAGGACGATCTGCTTCTGCGCCTCGTGCAGGGCGTTGAACGTATGAAAGAGCTCCTCCTGGGTCCCCGCCTTGCCGGCCAGGAACTGCACGTCATCCAAGAGGAGCACGTCCACCTGCCTGTATCTCTCGCGGAACTCCGGCTGCTGGCGGTGTGCGATGGAGCTGATCATCTCGTTCATAAACCGCTCGGTGGAGAGGTAGGAGATGCGGAGATTGGGAAAGTGTGTGAGCAGCTCCTGGCCGATGGACTGCATGAGGTGGGTCTTGCCGAGGCCCACGCCGCCGTAGATGTAGAGAGGGTTGTAGGATTTGGAGGGGGTTTGGGCTACGGCCTGGCACGCCGCGAAGGCGAACCGGTTGGAGGGGCCAACGACAAAGGAGTCGAACCGGTAATTCGAATTGAGATTGAACGGTCGCGCGGCGGGGGTGCTCGCCTTGGGCTGCGCCTCCGGCGGGAGCGCGGCCGGCGCGGACAAAACGAGGTCCTGGGAGGGATCGTCCGAGAGGTCCACCAGCTCCACGTCTACCTCTCCGAGCCCCAGCTCCTTGGCCACCTCCGAAAATAGGCTGGAGTAGTGGTTCTCAATCCACTCTCTGAACAGGGGGTTGGGCACTTGGACGTACAGTCTTTGGCCGTCGATGCGAAGACATTTGAGGGGCTTGAACCAGGTGCTGAAGTTGGTCTCGGAAACCCTGCTCTTGACGCCGTTCAGCAATTTGGTCCAGGTATGGGAGGACATCTTTTCACAGCCTTATGCACAGATGTGGAAAACTCCGCCGCGCTCTTTCCCGGGCCACGTCGCGGGCGCGAGGTCCGAGGTTCTATTTCGGGACTGGTTTAGGCCGGCCGTTAAGAGAGAGTCATGCCCTTGTTTCGCGGCTACGCTCGGAGGGCTCCCATCCCCGGACCCGGACTACCAGTACCGCCCTTAGTATGCCCTGGACGGGCCTCGAAGGGAAGTCCCCCTCGGCCCCTTGGCCTCCCCGGCGCTTGGCTCTTTCTGTAAGAAGACTTACGATGGAAGCACGGGCGGGGAAGTTGGCGCGGTTCGTGGAAAGGCGGTGGTTTGTGGGGACCAAGCAACAGGCGGGGAACGGTAGGGCCAAAAAGCGCGCAGCCGGCGGGGAGGCCCGGCCGGTCCCCGCCTTTCCGCTCCGTTGCGCCGCCGTGGATGTGGGCTCCAACGCCCTGCGGTGTCTGGCCGTCGAATTCAGTGCCCCCGGGCAGTTTCGCGTCTTGGAAAATCTCCGCAACGCGGTGAGGCTGGGCCACGGGGTCTTTCTGAGCGGCCGGCTCGCAGAGGAGCAGGCGGCCGAGGCCATCGAGGTCCTCAAGGCATACCGGGAGCGCATGGAGGCCCTTTCCATTTCGCGCTACAGGGCCGTGGCCACCAGCGCCGTGAGGGAGAGCGCGAACGCGGGGGAGTTCTTGTCGAAGGTGAGGCAAGAGGCCAAGATCGACCTCGAGACCATCCACGGCTCCGAGGAGGCGCGGCTGGTTCACCGCGCCGTGAAGAGCCGCATCGATCTTGGGTCCGCCTACTGGATGTTGGTGGACCTGGGCGGCGGCAGCGTGGAGGTCTCCCTCGTCGACGCGAGCGGCCTTCAGTGGAGCGAATCCCACACCATGGGCTCGGTCCGCTTGCTGGAGGAGCTCACGGGAGGCGTCCGGGACCGCGGGCGATTCCTTCGCCTGCTCACGGAGTACGCGGGGACGCTGCGGGTGCGCTCGGGCCTGGAAGAGGTGCGGCCCTCCGGCTACATCGCCACGGGCGGGAACATCGAGACGCTTGCGGAGATGGCCACGGCGGTGCCGGATGCGGCGGGAGTCAGCCGGCTTCCCGTGGAGGACCTGGCGAGGCTCATCCAGAGGCTCTCCTCCCTGAGCTACCGCGAGCGCGTCGAGAAGCTGGGCCTGCGGGAGGACCGGGCCGACGTGATCCTCCCCGCCGCCATCATCTACGAGCGCCTAGCCACCCTGGCCCAGGCGCGGGAGATCTTAGTGCCCTACGTGGGCGTCAAGGAGGGGATCGTGCTGGATCTCGCGGATGGAGCCTCACCGCTCGGAGCCGTGCAGGTGCGGCAGGCGGAGGAGCAGGTGGCGCGGACCGCCGTGGCCCTCGGGCGCAAGTACCGCTTCGACGAGGCCCACGCCCTCCACGTGGCGTCGCTCGCGCTCTCCCTGTTCGACCAGACGCGCGCGATGCACGGCATGGGGGAGGGGGAGCGGAGGATCCTCCACGCCGCGGCGCTCCTGCACGACATCGGCTCCTTCGTCAGCTACACGCGGCACCACAAGCACTCGCTCTACCTGATCACCCACTCCAACCTGGCCGGCTTCACGCCGAGGGAGACGCTGATGGTGGCCAACGTGGCCCGCTACCACCGGCGGAGTTTTCCCAAGCCCCAGCACGAGCCCTTCACGGCGTTGCAGAAGAACGACCGCGACAAGGTCTCGGCTCTGGCCGCCCTGCTGCGCTTGGCGGACGCCATGGACCGCGAACACCGGCAGAGGGTGGAGCGGATCAAGGTTCACGTGAACCGGTGGGCCCTCAAGGTGGGGCTGGAGGGCCGGGGGGACCTGCTGCTGGAGGCCTGGGCGCTGAAGCGAAAATCGGACCTGCTCCAGAAGGTCTTCGGAAGGCCAGTCGAGGTGGCGCGCCTTGAGAAGGAGGGAAGCGATGGACAGGGCGGGTGAACGTCTCCCCGGCAAGCTCGTCGCCGTGGAGGGGCTGGACGGCTCGGGGAAATCCACGCAGGTCTACCTGCTCTTCCGGTGGCTGGAGAGCCGTGGCTGCCGGGTCTTTTTCACGGAATGGAACTCCTCGCTGCTCGTTCGGGAGGCTACCCGCAAGGGGAAGCGGCGGCAGTTGCTCACCCCCACGACCTTCAGCCTGATCCATGCCACCGATTTCGCCGACCGGTACGAGCGCCAGATCCTCCCCCTCCTGAGAGCGGGCTATATCGTGCTCTGCGACCGCTACATGTTCACCTCCTTCGCCAGGGACGCGGTGCGGGGCTGCGACCCCGCGTGGCTGCGCCGCATGTACGGCTTCGCCAGGGTCCCGGACATCACCTTCTTCTTCAGGCTCCCCCTCGAGGTGGCCCTGGGGCGCATCCTGGAGGGCCGGCCCAAGCTGAAGTACTTCGAGGCGGGCATGGACCTGGGCCTGAGCCCCGACATCACGGAGAGCTTCCGCCTGTTCCAGGGGCGGGTCCTCGAACAGTACCTCGCCATGGCCGAGGAGTTCGGCTTCACCGTTCTGGACGCCACCCGCCCGGTCCACAGCCAGCAGCAGTTGGTTCGCCAGATCGTGAGCCAGAAGCTGGACCTGGCCACCTTCCACAAGAGGTTCGTGCAATGAGCGCCAAGCGGTGCTTCGGCAACGCTCCGGCGGGTGTGGACGTCTCCAAGCTCTCCGGCTCGCTGATCGTCATCGAGGGGCCCGACTCCTCGGGCCGCTCCACGCAGATCGCGCTCCTCACCGAGTGGCTGGAGCAGCAGGGCTACGCCGTGGAGCAGGTGGGCCTCAAGCGCTCCACGCTCGTGGGGCCGGAGCTGGAGCGCGCCAAGCAGGGCAACGTTCTGAGCCCCCGGACCCTCTCGCTCTTCTACGCCACCGATTTCTTCGACCAGTTCGAGAACCGGATCGTGCCCGCCCTGAGAGCCGGCTTCGTGGTGCTGGCGGACCGCTACATCTACACGCTGATGGCGAGGGACATCGTCCGGGGGGCAGAGCCCGAATGGGTCTCCTCCATCTACTCCCTCGCCCTGGTGCCCGACGCGGTCTTCTACCTCATGGTCTCGCTTCGCACGCTCGTGGAGCGGACCTTCCAGTCGCACGCCGACCTGGACTACTGGGAATCCGGTATGGACTGCGGCCTCTCGCGGGACTGGTTTCAGAGCTTCGTGAAGTACCAGCGCCGCATGCGCACGGAGTTCATCCGCATGCAGAAGCAGTACGGATTCGTGCCCATCAACGCCAACCGGGGCGTGATCACCGTCCAGAAGGACCTGAAGGCCCACATTCAGGTGGTTCTGGACAAGATCGAGCGGCCCGTGTACCATGGGTGACATGACACAACCCGTTCGGGAATCCAAGCCGGGGAGCCGGCTCGCTCCTGGGGGAAAGAAGACCGCCGAGCCCGCGCCGAAAGGGAAGGCCAAGACGGCAGCCGCCGGTAAAGCCTCGGCCGACGGCCGGCGGAGGAAGCTCGGCCTCGCCGCGGCCGAAGAGCTCCAGGCCACGAGGGGGCTCTTGCGCGAGACGGGCGAGGCCGTGCTGGTCCGCCTGGACGCCGAGCTGGCCGCCATGGCCTCCTACCTAAGGGGCGAAGAGCTGGAGGGAGAGCGCCCCCGGCTTCCCTCGCCGCGCACCCTCGCCGCCATGGTGAATGCGTGCCGGGCGCTCAAGGTGAAGCCCAAGAAGGGGCGCGTGAAGGACTTGGCCCGCATCGAGGCCCTGTTGAAGGCCCTGTCGGCCATGATGCCGCCCGAAGCCTGATGGGTCCGGCCGGCGGGAGGAGCGCGCCGTGAGGGTCGCCTTTCTCTCCGACGTCCACGCCAATCTGCCCGCCCTCTGCCGGGCGCTGGAATCCGCGCGGCGGAACGGCGCAGAGGCCCTCTTCTGCGCCGGCGACCTCGTGGGCGGAGGGCCCCACCCCACCGAGGTGGTCCGCCTCCTCATGGAGCGCGAGATTCCCTGCATCCTGGGCAACGTGGACCGCAAGGTGCTCTCCCTGGGGAGGGATGCCAAGCGGCTCCGTAGACGAATCCGCGAGGGCAGGGGGGCCGCGGCGGCCTGGACGGCCCTCTCCCTCGGCGAGGAGGAGCGGGCCTGGCTCGCTTCCCTGTCCACGGAGCTGAGGCTAACCCTCGGCGGGACCGACGCGTGGATCGTCCACGGCAGCCCCCTATCGGATGAGGACTATCTCTTTCCCAGCCTCACGGCCAGGGCTCTGGGGCCGAGACTCAAGGGCGAGCGGCCGGGCCTGCTCGTCTGCGGCCACACGCACATCCCCTTCGCTCGGGCCGTGGGGGCGGTGCGCGTCGTCAACTGCGGGTCCGTGGGGCGCCCCATCGACGGAGACCCCAGGGGCTCCTACGCTCTCTGCGATTTCGGGGGAGGGGGGAGGGTGCGGAGCCGCATCGTTCGCTTCACCTATCCCGTGGAGGCGCTGGTGGCCGACCTGGAGTCCCGGGGCGTGCCCAAGGGCCACCCGGCACTCTACCGGACGGGGAGCCGCCGGGCCTTCTGAGGGTTCCTTGTTTGGGGATGAGGGGAAGGAAGGCGAATGGTGGAGAGGGCCGAGCGCTTGAGTTTCTTCCGTCTGCCCGCAGGGCGGAGCCTGGCGGAGGTGCTGCGCGCCCTCAAGGGCGTGGGTTATGGCGCCGGTCCGGTGCGCCGGAGCGCCTTCCGCGTCCTCTTCTTCGAGACCCAGGACGGGCGGCTCTTCCGTGAGGGGCTGCGCCTCGGCCTGGAGCTGCGGAAGGGACGGCCCCTCTGGCGGCAGGAGGGGGCGGGGGGCCGGACGGAGAGAACGGTCCCCGTGGCTCTCGCAGCGGCGCTGGAGGGAGAGATCGGGCTGGAAGCCGCGGCGGCCGGCTGCCCCGAGGCCTCGGTTTCGGCGGCGGGCCCGCGCAGGCTCCTTCCCTTGGTGCGCCTGGCGGGCTGGCGCGCCGAGGCGGAGCTGGCCTCCCCCTCGGGGGCCCGGCTGGAGGTGGGCCTGGATCTCTTTTGGGCGGCCCCTCCGGAGGTGTCACCGCGCCGGGAGGGCCCGCCCCTCCGCCTGCTGACCGTGCGCCTGCCGGAGGGGGATCCGGCGGCGCTCCACCACGCCGCGGCCTTCCTTAGGGATCTGCTCCGCCTGGAGCCTTCCGAGGGGGACGCCTGCTCGGTTGCCCTTGGGAGCACCGGGCTGCCCGAGCCGGGTGCGCCCCTTCCCGCCCGTCTGGCGGTCCTTCCCACGGACCGCATGGCGGTGGCGGCGCGCAAAGTCGTGGAGCGGCAAGCGCTCCTGATGGAGAGGAGTTCGGCCGGCACCCGCCGGGACCTGGACCCCGAGTATCTGCACGACCTGCGCGTGGCCACTCGGCGGCTGCGGGCGGCCCTCCGCCTCTTCGGGCCCGCGCTCGGTGTCCGCAGAGCCGAGTCGCTGCGCACCGAACTTCGCTGGATCGGCGGTCTCCTGGGAGCGGTGCGGGATTTGGACGTGCAACTCCACGACCTGGAACCCTTCGGCGAGCGCCTGGGAGAGGCCGAGCGGGTGCTGGCCGTGCTTCGGGCCGACCTCCTGGAGCGGCGGGGGCCCGCGATGGAGGTCCTTCGGTCGGCGCTGGCGAGCCGGCGGTACGCCGCGCTCTTGCGGCGCTTGCGTGCCCTGGGCGGCTCATCGCCGCCGAAGCGGCCGCCGGGCGGCGGCGCCCTTTTCGTGGCCGAGACAGCGCCCGCTCTCATCCGGGCGGCGGCCCGGCGCGTCTTTCGGGCGGGACGCGCCATCACGCCGCACAGTCCGCCGCCGGAGCTCCACCGGCTCCGGATTCTCTTCAAACGCCTGCGCTACACCTGCGAGTTCTTCCGCGAGGCCTTCCCCGAGGCTTTGCCGGAGCTCATCGAGGCCATGGTTCGGTTCCAGGACTGCCTGGGGGAGCACCAGGACGCGGTGGTGGCCATGGCCCGCATCCAGGAGCTGGCCCGCCAACTGGCGGACCGGGGGCGCATCGCTCCGGAGGAGCTTCTGGACCTGGGCGGCCTCATCCAGGTGCACCGCGAGGTGGCCCGCGACCGCAGGGCCCGCCTGGCGGGGCTCTGGAAAAAGTTCGACCGGGCCTCCGTGCGCCGGACCCTGGCCGGCCTGGGGGGCACACTCCCGGCGGCGGCTGAAACAACCGGCCGCCCTATGGCGTAGAATGGGCTCATGGGCGTCGTCCTCTCGGTCCGAGACATCCGCGTCAGCTATGGTTCCACCCAGGCCCTGAGGGGTGTCACCTTCGAAGTGCCCGGAGGCGCCGTGGGGCTCCTGGGCCCCAACGGCGCGGGCAAGTCCACCCTCATCAAGGCCATCCTCAACCTCGTCCCGCTCTCGGGGGGGCGCATCACGCTCATGGGCCAGGACAGCGGTGCCCTGGGGCCCGCGCTGAGGGACCGCGTGGGCTACGTGCCGGAGCACGAGGGGCTGCGGCCCGGCATGAGCGGGGTGGGCTGGGTGGCCCTCCTGGGCGAGCTCTCGGGGCTGCCGCGCCGGCCGGCCGTGGAGCGGGCCCACGAGGTGCTCCAGTACGTGGGGCTCGAGGAGAGCCGCTACCGAAACGTGGAGACCTTCTCCACGGGCATGCGCCAGCGCCTCAAGCTCGCGGCCTCCCTGGTGCACGATCCGGTGCTGGTGCTCCTGGACGAGCCCACCTCGGGCATGGATCCCGTGGGCCGGGAGGAGATGCTGGAGCTTTGCCGGGACCTCGTGAAGCAGGGCAAGACGCTCCTTCTCTCCACGCATATCCTGAAGGACGTGGAGGCCCTCTGCGGCCAGGTGGTGATCCTGCACGAGGGGCGGGTGCTCGCCGGCGTGACGGTGGAGGACTGGACCCGGAGCGAGGCCCAGCACTTCCTGGTGCAGTGGGAGGGGCAGGGCTCGGCCTTCGAGGAGGCCTGCCGGAGCAGGGGCTGGACGGTGGAGCCGAGGCGGGACGGCCTCATCAAGCTGGTCCTGCCCGTGGGCGAAGGCCCCCGCTCGGTTTTCCAGGCGGCCCGCGAGGCCGGAGGAGGGCTGAACCGGTTCGTGCGCGAGGAGACCTCGCTGGAGGAGCTCTTCCTCTCGGCGCTCCATCGCAACGGAGCGAACCATGCCGGTCTATGAGCAGGGCTACGAAGCCTACACGGGGGTGAGGAAGCCCCTCGGGCGCCGCTGGCTCCCCCTCTTCCGGGATGAGCTGCTGCCCTATTTCAGGAAACGCCGCTTCGTCTTCCTGCTCCTCCTGGCCATGATTCCGTGGCTCTACGGCATAGCCCTCACCTTCCTGCACACCCAGCTCGGCGACGCGCAGTGGGCGAAGGAGCTGGCGGGCCAGCTCCCGCAGGTGGACGAGGCCCTGGTGGCCAAGCTCATGGCCAACGGATTCGACCTCTTCCTCCTGCTCGTGGTCTGCATCTGGGTGGGCTCGGGGCTCGTGGCCAGGGACCGCAGGGACCGGACCTTGGAGGTCTTCCTGGGCCGCGGCCTCGGGGCGGGCCAGTACCTCTGGGCCAAGGGGGCGGCGCTGGGCCTCTTCCTCCTGCTCTTCTCGCTGCTGCCCACCCTGGTGCTCGTGGTCTTCCAGGTGGGGCTGACGGGCGATGCGGGATGGATCTTCGTCCATTCCCGCGTGCTGTGGGGCAGCCTGCTCTACACCGTCGTCGGGCTGGGCTCGCTGACCGTGTTTGTTCTCGCCCTCTCCTCGCTGGGGCGCTCGCCCAGGGTGGTGGGGCTCGTGCTCGTGGGGATCGTCTTTTTCGGCGACGCGGCCTGCGGGATCCTCTACGGGATCACCCGGAATCCGGCCATCTGGTTCTTCTCCGTGGCCAAGGAGCTGGAGGTCCTGGCCTGCCGCTGCCTCGGCGCCCCGCCCCCGCACTTCATCTCCCTTCCCCTCTGGCTGAGCGCGCTCTTCTTCGCCGGCCTGGCGGCCCTCAGCGCCGGAGTGCTCTTCCTGCGCTTCGCGCGCAGGGGGGTGCTGCAATGATCCGGGTCGAGAGCGTCTCCAAGTGGTACGGCCTGGTGGTGGGAGTGAACCGCATCTCCCTCGAGCTGGAGCCCGGCGTCACGGGCCTCCTGGGCGTGAACGGCGCGGGCAAGAGCACGCTCCTCAACCTCATGGCGGGCCTCCTGCGCCCCTCCTCTGGCACGGTGTCCCTGGACGGCCAGTCCGTCTTCGCCAACCCGGCGGCCCTGCGGCACATCGGCACCTGTCCCAGCCCGGACCATCTTTACGAGGAGCTCACCGGGCTCCAATTCGTGGAGCTCATGGGGCGGCTCTCGGGCCTCCCCGCGGCCCAGGCCAGGGCCCGCGCCCGGGCCTCCTGCGACGCCGTGGCCATGGGCGAGGAGGCGGGCAAGCGCATCCGCTCCATGAGCAAGGGGATGCGGCAGAAGGTCAAGATGGCCCAGGCCCTGGTCCACGAGCCCAAGGTCCTCCTGCTGGACGAGCCGCTCAACGGCATGGATCCACCCAGCCGGGCGCAGACCATCGCGGCCATCCGCCGCTGGGGCGAGGAGGGCCGCTGCGTCCTGGTCTCCTCCCACATGTTGCACGAGGTGGAGGCCATGACCTCGCGGATTCTCCTCCTGCACCACGGCAAGCTCCTGGCCTCGGGAGAGGTGCCCCAGGTGCGCCAAGCCATCGCCTCGCGGCCCATGCGCGTCTTCATGCGGTGCGCGAAGGCCCGGTTCCTCGCGTCCGAGATGATCGGGTGGGACTGCCTGGCCTCGCTCTCCTTCGGCTCCGACGGCCGTTCGCTCACGGCCGAGGTGAGCGACACGGGAGCCTTCCGGACCCGCCTGTCGGACCTGATGGCCGAGCGGGATCTGGGCCTCGAGATCCTGAACCCCCTGGACGACAACCTGGCGGCCGTCTTCTCCTACTTGGTGGCCTGAGATGGATTCGGCGACGATCACCCTCTTCTCCTTCACGGCCCGGCAGATGACGCGCTCGGTCAAGGCCTGGCTCTTCGGCCTCATGGCGGCCGTGCCCTGGGGCGTGGTCCTCGTGCTGAGGCTGCTCATCGCCCAGGGGGTGCCCGTGCCGATGGGCGGGGTCACCCTCTACGGCATGCTCGTGCTCGGGTACGTGCTCGGCTTCTTCGTGCCCCTCTCGACGCTCTTTTTCGGGACCGCCCTCATCGCCGACGAGGTGGAGGGCGGGACCCTCCCCTACCTCTTCGGCCGGCCCATCCGGCGCGAGAAGCTCTTCCTCGTTCGGTACGCGGCCATGACGGCCATCCTGCTGGCGGGAGCGTGGGCCAGCGTCCTTGGCACCTACCTCCTGGCCATGACCACCGGATCGCCGGCGGGGGAGCTGGGGACCCTCGGCGGCGACCTCCTCACCGTGGGCCTCGCCGTGGCCGCCTACGGCGCCCTCTTCTCCTTCCTCGGCATGGCCCTGAAGAAGCCGCTCTTCTGGGGGCTCCTCATCGGCTTCGGCTGGGAGAACCTGGTGGCGTGGTTGCCGGGGTTTCTCAAGCGCCTCACCCTGCTCTTCCACCTCCACACCCTGCTTCCCCACGCCTCGGGCCCCCAGGGCCTCCTCCAGCAGCTCCTGGCCTCCAGCGAGAGCCGGCTGGCTGCCCTGCTCTTCCTGCTCGTCTACGAGGCCCTCTTCCTGATCCTCGGATGTCTCATCGTCCGCCGCATGGAGGCCTCCGCCGCCGAGCGCGAGGAGGGGTAGGTCCACCTGCACGCCCCCCAATAGCGGGGGGGCGGGCCGAAGCCCGCCCCCCTCCTGCCGTAATCCCATGGGGCTGCGGCAGTGTCCTCCGGGAGCTAGTGTTGTGTCCCCGTCATGTGTTTACAGTGGCCTTCTCCCGGGACACAACACTTCCCAAGGGGCTCCGCCCCTAGGGCGCCCGCCTGCGGCGGGCTGTTACCCCGAAAGAGCGGGGAGGCTTCCTCCCCGCACCCCTCCGTGTGCTGTCTGTGGCCTGCTTCCATGGTGAACCTATCACCGGGACAGCACACTAGGTCCGTCGTCTCCCCAATCCCGCGATGAAACCGGAACGGCGCCCCCAAATGTTGATGAACACGTGGTTTAACTCCCATGCCCTTTCACCTGATAAGGGATTGGGGGCATTCGAGCCGGAGGCGAAGAATGCGCCAAGGGTGGGGTGAGGCTCCGCGGGCCAAGCCCTTGGAGCGGGGAGGGGCCCGAAAGGCAAACC
>Ga0078972_1005608_pt1 | contig 31522 bp, 18 predicted proteins | sample YelNatPaOPGAMG01_FD_67568 | JGI IMG/M metagenome (GOLD analysis project Ga0078972, IMG submission 67568) | Hot spring thermophilic microbial communities from Obsidian Pool, Yellowstone National Park, USA - OP-RAMG-01 (SPADES assembly) (version 2) | ecosystem: Environmental > Aquatic > Thermal...
AGGTTGATCAGGATCGAATTATACAAACTGGAAAAACACTTAATGGAGGAAAAGGTTTATGAGCCCCTGGTGGCGGAGTGGTGAACTGAATGTTTATCATTTTGGTATACGATGTTAACGAGAAAAGAGTGGCTAAGGCCCTTAAGACTTGCCGCAGATATCTTTTCTGGGTACAAAATTCGGTCTTTGAAGGGGAAATAACTGAAGCTTGTTTAATGCGCCTTAAGAGGGATTTACTGAAAGTGATTCATGAGGAAGAGGACTCCGTGATAATCTATACCTTTGAGAGCAAGGATTATACCTCTGTTCAGATTTTGGGATGTCGCAAGGGTGGTCCCTCGACGGTCATATAGCTGTCGATCTGAGATAGTGCAAAAAATACGGGAGTTCGACAGAAATTCAATGAGAGGAATGTCAATTCAGGGGCCCTTTTTTCCTATATGAACCTGATAAAGGAAATGGTTCTGAAAATTGTGGTAGAATATATCTTGATAAAATGGGTTTTGAGACTACCTAAAAGGGATTGAAACTATGCTCCGATGGGTTACAGGCGGATGGGGGATCACTGGTTTTGAGACTACCTAAAAGGGATTGAAACTACACGTTCTCATCGATAAGCTGTGACATGTAGAATGTTTTGAGACTACCTAAAAGGGATTGAAACTTTCCTCTTTCCTAATCACCGCCACCTCTCCCCACTGGTTTTGAGACTACCTAAAAGGGATTGAAACGCCCAGGCGGGTTGCATTTTTCCTCTCCTGCCTGGGTCCTGTTTTGAGACTACCTAAAAGGGATTGAAACATCTTCTCCACTTGCTTTTGGTAATACTTTCCAAAAGGTTTTGAGACTACCTAAAAGGGATTGAAACCCATCTGGCAAAGATAAGAGGAGAACGGCGCATTTTTTGTTTTGAGACTACCTAAAAGGGATTGAAACTGGCCTCTGCCCCGATCCCGATAGCGGAAAGGAAAAAGTTTTGAGACTACCTAAAAGGGATTGAAACGGAGGTGAGAGAGAAATGAGAATACCGAGAAATGTTAAGTTTTGAGACTACCTAAAAGGGATTGAAACATTGTGATAAAGCTATCAAGATTGCCAAAGCGCTAAACTTTTGAGACTACCTAAAAGGGATTGAAACAGAGCCGTAGAAGTGATAAACTTTACCGTCTTCTATCGTCTTGAGACTACCTAAAAGGGATTGAAACGGAAAATGCCCGGAAACCGCATCAGGATGCCGAGGTAGTTTTGAGACTACCTAAAAGGGATTGAAACATTGCCTGTAGTATTGCTTGGTTTTGCTCGGAAGTAGTTTTGAGACTACCTAAAAGGGATTGAAACCTCCCTTCTCTTTCTCTCCAAGTAGCAGTCAAAACAAGTTTTGAGACTACCTAAAAGGGATTGAAACTATCATCCTTATCCTCGATCTTCTCTCCTATGACCTAGTTTTGAGACTACCTAAAAGGGATTGAAACGAAAGGAGGAGAAAAAATGAATTGGCAAAATTTTGCTGTTTTGAGACTACCTAAAAGGGATTGAAACCAGCTCCATCTTCACGAATGGGAATTCCGTATTTCTTGTTTTGAGACTACCTAAAAGGGATTGAAACTAGCCCAACATTTTTCTCCCCTTCCTTTCTCATTTCCTGTTTTGAGACTACCTAAAAGGGATTGAAACAAGGAGACTACAGATGAAAGTTCTAAATGAGGAAGGCGTTTTGAGACTACCTAAAAGGGATTGAAACTATACCAGGTAGGGAGGGGTATAATCCTGATATTTGGGTTTTGAGACTACCTAAAAGGGATTGAAACGGGATTTGAGGCAGTCTCCCTATATAAATTTGGCAAGCTCGTTTTGAGACTACCTAAAAGGGATTGAAACCTAAAACCCGTAGAAGCCAACATATGAGCCACGGTATGTTTTGAGACTACCTAAAAGGGATTGAAACCGTAAAATATGCCATATGGGCATTATCTGGCGGACCAAGTTTTGAGACTACCTAAAAGGGATTGAAACACAATTTATGGTATCACTCAAGCGGATTTTTCTATTGTTTTGAGACTACCTAAAAGGGATTGAAACGAATATCTGAAGGGGCACTAATCCAACCCTGACTAAGGTTTTGAGACTACCTAAAAGGGATTGAAACTATTGCGAACTGGCCCAACTAAAAGCAACAAGTTCAAAGTTTTGAGACTACCTAAAAGGGATTGAAACTGCCTATTTGGGGTCAGCTAATTTAAATACTGGCTGGTTTTGAGACTACCTAAAAGGGATTGAAACACAAGTTGAAGGTTGTAAAGCTTTATCAGAGCTTCTCGTTTTGAGACTACCTAAAAGGGATTGAAACTACCCCGTAGGTGCTGTGCCGCTTTCGTGGTTTCCTCTGTTTTGAGACTACCTAAAAGGGATTGAAACTTCCTCCTTTCCTATTTGAAAATCATCCAGAAAATCGTTTTGAGACTACCTAAAAGGGATTGAAACCAAAATTTAAATTCGTGCCCTGTTAAATCCACCACATAGTTTTGAGACTACCTAAAAGGGATTGAAACCTTCACGGTTCTCATTTCTTACCTCCTTTACTTTAGTGTTTTGAGACTACCTAAAAGGGATTGAAACTAGGGAAGCAATCCCATTGAAGCGACCTTTTCTGTAGTTTTGAGACTACCTAAAAGGGATTGAAACACGAGTCTGTGTGAAAGGAGGAGATCATATGGAATTTATTAGAGCTAGTTTTGAGACTACCTAAAAGGGATTGAAACATTTTTCTTCTGAAAGGAGTTCCATTTGAAAAGGATACGTTTTGAGACTACCTAAAAGGGATTGAAACTAACCCAACATTTTCTTTCTCCTCTATTCTCTCTAAAAGTTTTGAGACTACCTAAAAGGGATTGAAACGCCAGATTTCCAAGATGCCGGACGTGACACTGGAGGAGTTTTGAGACTACCTAAAAGGGATTGAAACCCTTGGCCTGGAGAAAGGGAAGGACGTGGGAAAGTATAGTTTTGAGACTACCTAAAAGGGATTGAAACTGGAAAGAGCTTTCACCGCTTTCCTGGAGTTTATTCGTTTTGAGACTACCTAAAAGGGATTGAAACTAAATACACGTGTAAATGTCTTTCCGCTTTCTCATATGGTTTTGAGACTACCTAAAAGGGATTGAAACATATGATCTCCAGAGCTGTAACAGGAGTGAGAAGATAAGTTTTGAGACTACCTAAAAGGGATTGAAACAAGTCTTGTCCGTACCATTGCCACATGCCCTACATGGGTTTTGAGACTACCTAAAAGGGATTGAAACTGATAATTTCTGTATCCCTCGATAGCCTCGGCATTAGGTTTTGAGACTACCTAAAAGGGATTGAAACACCTCCTCCTGTGAGGCCAACCTCGTTTTTCCTCTTGGGTTTTGAGACTACCTAAAAGGGATTGAAACTGCGGATTCTTCTGAACCTGCCAGGATCGAGGAGATAGGTTTTGAGACTACCTAAAAGGGATTGAAACAACCAATTGGCCTGCCAGAATGCCTCTGCTCGTCCTCCTCGGGTTTTGAGACTACCTAAAAGGGATTGAAACTTTTACTTGCATCTTTTCCCTCCTATTTAGGATTTTTGTTTTGAGACTACCTAAAAGGGATTGAAACATGGAAATCGTTTTCGCTTCTCCGCTGGCGAAACTTGTTTTGAGACTACCTAAAAGGGATTGAAACAAGTTCCCCCTCTATAATGCAGTCCGGAGCTTTTAGAGTTTTGAGACTACCTAAAAGGGATTGAAACTCCTCAAGGACCAGATAAGTCCAGACCCGCCTATACTGGTTTTGAGACTACCTAAAAGGGATTGAAACGCTCTCAAAGTGGCCGCACTTCATCCCAGAGTCAAGAGTTTTGAGACTACCTAAAAGGGATTGAAACAATAGTCTCTATGGGAAGTTCGGACAGAAACAGACGGGTTTTGAGACTACCTAAAAGGGATTGAAACTATCATGATTAAAGTCGGCAGGGCGGAGCCTGCAGGGTTTTGAGACTACCTAAAAGGGATTGAAACTACCAGAACTCTTTCGAGAGATTTGTCCCAATCAAGGTGTTTTGAGACTACCTAAAAGGGATTGAAACACATCGAATATTTGTTCGCTTCCTGGGTAAAAAGAAAGTTTTGAGACTACCTAAAAGGGATTGAAACTCTTCATAGAAAACCAGACGCACAGGAAAGCGGCTCTGTTTTGAGACTACCTAAAAGGGATTGAAACAATTTTGCGCAAATTCTCTCCAGTCCATTTTTCCTCCGTTTTGAGACTACCTAAAAGGGATTGAAACGCATTATGCAGAGCCCTCAAAATGGCTCGGTCTTGGTGTTTTGAGACTACCTAAAAGGGATTGAAACCTGGCTTTCATATCCAAACCCCTTAGGGCTTGTTGCAGTTTTGAGACTACCTAAAAGGGATTGAAACAGCCGTGGAGCCCACGGTTTGAGGGCCGGAGGATTTAGGTTTTGAGACTACCTAAAAGGGATTGAAACTAAGAGGAAAAGACCTTCATTTTATCCTCTTCATCGTTCGTTTTGAGACTACCTAAAAGGGATTGAAACTCTACATCGATACTTCAGGAAATTTCTGGACGTTCTTGTTTTGAGACTACCTAAAAGGGATTGAAACGTGACTAAAGCCATATATGAAGGCGCCTCTGTGTCCACGTTTTGAGACTACCTAAAAGGGATTGAAACTCAGGAAGAAGAAATCGAGATGCTGATCAATTTGAGGTTTTGAGACTACCTAAAAGGGATTGAAACCCGGGGTCCGGAAGAACGGCCGGAAAGTAAGAGCTTAGTTTTGAGACTACCTAAAAGGGATTGAAACTGGCGCAATAAAATAAGCCCAAAATGCCCGATAAAAGAGTTTTGAGACTACCTAAAAGGGATTGAAACATTCCTTTACGGTTTCCATTTCATCCTCCTTTCTAATCGTTTTGAGACTACCTAAAAGGGATTGAAACGACGCTGATAATCTAAAGGAAATATCGCAAATATTGAAGTTTTGAGACTACCTAAAAGGGATTGAAACAAAATCGCTTTAAGGCTGCCTTCTCGGCAACCGAAGAGCGTTTTGAGACTACCTAAAAGGGATTGAAACGATGAGCTCTGGCGCCAGGCCGTCCTCAAGAAGTGGAGTTTTGAGACTACCTAAAAGGGATTGAAACTCTCCTTAAATATTTCAAATATTAAAGAGCTTTATCAGTTTTGAGACTACCTAAAAGGGATTGAAACTTGAGCATCTCATAAATTTCTTCTTTGCACATTTCAAGTTTTGAGACTACCTAAAAGGGATTGAAACAACTTTCCTCAGTAAAGTAAATAATTGGCCCTTCAGGGTTTTGAGACTACCTAAAAGGGATTGAAACAGGTTTGGAATAATTTGGGTGAGAGCGGCCAAAGCGCGTTTTGAGACTACCTAAAAGGGATTGAAACGTAGGAGCAGAGATAATCACCCCTGCTACGGTAGTAGGTTTTGAGACTACCTAAAAGGGATTGAAACTAATGAGTGATGGTGTCCAGCTCCAGCCGCCAGACGGTTTTGAGACTACCTAAAAGGGATTGAAACCCGCTCATAATCGGAGCCGGTAAAGGTGAAGAGGTGAGTTTTGAGACTACCTAAAAGGGATTGAAACAAAGTCTCTCATTTCTTCATCTTCCACTAACTTTTGGTTTTGAGACTACCTAAAAGGGATTGAAACAATAGGAAAGGAGGATAAAATGACTAAAGAATACAGGTTTTGAGACTACCTAAAAGGGATTGAAACACGTTCTTTTATTTCTGTATTCGGCAATAATACCGGTTTTGAGACTACCTAAAAGGGATTGAAACTATCTGCATGAGTTTTTGCCCATGCTTCAAACTCTGGTTTTGAGACTACCTAAAAGGGATTGAAACCTCTCTCCATCTCTCTTTTCCGTGCATTCAAGGAAAGGTTTTGAGACTACCTAAAAGGGATTGAAACAAAAAAGGTGGAACGAACTCACTAAAGTTCCTTTTAGGTTTTGAGACTACCTAAAAGGGATTGAAACTAGGAGGAGAAGAAGTACTCCAAGCAAGCTGAAATCCAGTTTTGAGACTACCTAAAAGGGATTGAAACTACTTGAAAGTCTTTTAATTCTTCTTCTTCTTTCACGTTTTGAGACTACCTAAAAGGGATTGAAACTTTCCCGGCAATATCACTTTCCCATGGGGTTCATCACCCGTTTTGAGTTTTGAGACTACCTAAAAGGGATTGAAACAAGCCAAAATGGAACTGGTCCGTGTCTGTATATCCTGGTTTTGAGACTACCTAAAAGGGATTGAAACAAGCCAAAATGGAACTGGTCCGTGTCTGTATATCCTGGTTTTGAGACTACCTAAAAGGGATTGAAACTCCAAATCCCAATCACAACCGATAACTTTCAAGGTAAAGTTTTGAGACTACCTAAAAGGGATTGAAACGATTTATTCATGGAGCCGGTGGCCGGACTCGAACCGGGTTTTGAGACTACCTAAAAGGGATTGAAACAATTCTTTCCCGAAAGGTCAGCCTTGGTGGCTAAATCGTTTTGAGACTACCTAAAAGGGATTGAAACTGTAATTCCTCGTTGGAATTTGCTCCAATATTCAACCGGTTTTGAGACTACCTAAAAGGGATTGAAACAACATACGCAAGCATCGGGCATATGATTTTGGCCACGTTTTGAGACTACCTAAAAGGGATTGATATTTGGAATTATTTCCAAATTAAGATGATTAAAGCTGCAGCATTGCCAAAAATTTCATCTAGGGCGAACACCCTGAGTGGTTCAAAACTTACGTTTCGATGCTCGCAGAATTTTTTGATAGTAAGGTTAAGACAGTTGAAAGTTGGCAGTTCAGAAAATATCACAGGATTCAAGAATTCCTCTTGGGGCCTATCGAGGTGCCGATATTGCAGGGAAGTCTTTTACTCGGAACTCTCGGGCCCTGAAAGGGATAATAGAAAAATTCGCCTTTTAAAAATTGCTCTTTCTCTACCTTGAAGTGAGGCTAAACGGGCTTCTCCTTTACCGTCAGGTTGAAATAATGGAAAGACTTCATCGTAAGCCCAGGCGATGTGGAAATCGTAATTTATTTTTTAGGGTCATGTTTTGATGGGTTGTTTCCTGCCTTCCGTAAAATCAAGATTCTACCGTCAATCTGCAATCGCGGACTTTGAGAGCGTCAAGGAACATACTTAAGGAAAATAGTTCCGCTAAAGCCTGGGACAATAATCAAGATCAACTGGATAAGGAGGCTGAAGGGCTATAATTTTTGGCGAATGCAGTCTCCTTTGTTCTATTAGATGGTAATCTATAAAGTATAGGTGGAGGTGATACAGTCAGAAATGAAAGGCTAAATGATGAAAGAATTAAATGGTTTTTTGGTGATGAGTTGGAATTTGAGGTGATTTATGATCCCTGAGGGCCAAACAAAGCAAGAAAGGCGCAAATTGCTGAAAAAATTGGCGCAGATTGATCGTCAAGAGGAAAAGATAATGAGAAGAGGTGAAAGAACCCTCTTTTGAGAATTTCTTTTATTTCTAAATTTTTTTCTCTAATCATGTTTAATTTGAAAGCCTCGAACCACTTAAAAGAATTTGGCCAGATTGACTTTTTTATTGAGGTTTTATGAGTTTAGGTTTTCGGCTCAATAGTTTCTTGTTGTTTGGATATTTGCTTTTTTAATGTTTGAGAGAAGATTTAACTTACAAGTGACATTTAATCATGCTTTTGAGATTTGCGAAAATTTCTTTTTCCGGTAAGAAATGGCTTCCCAATTGAAAAAGAGCAAAAAACTGCTTCCAGCAGAAGGGAAAAATTTTTTCGCAAATGGTATTAAGCAGGGGAAACAGGAGGAAGATTTGCGAAAATTGCAAAAATGTGTCCCCGGGAAGAGGCTCTGAATGCGCAACAATTTTTGGGCAAAATGAACAATTTTCGCAAATCATCTCTGGGGAAAAAATCCGGCCATCATTTGCGAAGTTTTAAAGAAACCGCAGGGCTCATATTTCCTGGATTCTTCATTTTAAAACCACCATTTGCTGAAATTTGGAAATCGAAAAGTATGGGATTTGCGAAAAAATTGAGGACATTACACCGGAAAACAGGGAGGATAAGGGGTGGAGGTTTCAGGGTATTTGACGAAAGTGATATACTAATACAAGAAAAGGGCTTGAATAGTGCTGTTTGAAGGGAATTAATGCCTTGAGGGGTATGGAAACCGGGCGGTACCCTGTCTCCCTGATCAACTGGTCGATGTTTGAAGGGAATTAATGCCTTGAGGGGTATGGAAACAGACCGAGAGTCTCCGCCACTTCTCCCCAGGAACCGAGGTGTTTGAAGGGAATTAATGCCTTGAGGGGTATGGAAACAATCCTCCGCTTTTTCCATTTCTTTTTCCATTTCTTGTTTGAAGGGAATTAATGCCTTGAGGGGTATGGAAACTATTTAATACTTTATACCCCTGTTCTTTCAACCCCTCGATCTCTTCCTGAATATCCAAGAAGAGAGTTTGAAGGGAATTAATGCCTTGAGGGGTATGGAAACCCAAGACCCGTTTTTGGGGTCTTGGATCTGAAATGTTTGAAGGGAATTAATGCCTTGAGGGGTATGGAAACAGGTGTATTTTGGGTCCACCTTCTTTATAACTTTTCCGTTTGAAGGGAATTAATGCCTTGAGGGGTATGGAAACAGCCCCCGGAACCTTCCGAGCCACCTTTTTTCTTCGGAGGTGGCGGTTTGAAGGGAATTAATGCCTTGAGGGGTATGGAAACACCAATTTAGAAACACCTCCAGCTCTTCGGGATTCTTTACGCGTTTGAAGGGAATTAATGCCTTGAGGGGTATGGAAACTACTTACGCATTTTTAAATCTCCTTTCTTTTTTTGTTTTTCTGTTTGAAGGGAATTAATGCCTTGAGGGGTATGGAAACAGCCAAGGGCCCAGCCACGGCGCATCACTTGGAGCCTTCTTGGGTTTGAAGGGAATTAATGCCTTGAGGGGTATGGAAACTGCTGGTGTTGGCTGGGAGGTTAGAGTTCTATTATTAAAGTTTGAAGGGAATTAATGCCTTGAGGGGTATGGAAACGATTCAGCGACGTATCTGATGGGAAGGAAGGTACGATTCTGTTTGAAGGGAATTAATGCCTTGAGGGGTATGGAAACTCTTCCTCGGGCTGAGGATATACCATTTTGTAGCCGTTTGAAGGGAATAAATGCCTTGAGGGGTATGGAAACTAAGGTTCTTCTCCCCATGCGTCATGAGCCGTCCAGTAGCCGAAGCTCCCGTCAGCGTTTGAAGGTAATTAATGCCTTGAGGGGTATGGAAACCTTCCTCCTTTCTTTTACACCACAAGGTACTCTAATAAGTTTGAAGTTAATTAATGCCTTGAGGGAATCTTGAATTGTCACCTAATAAAGAGGATTTTTTATTGCCTAATTTAAAGGGATTATTTTTTACAAACATAAAAAATTTAATTTCCCCGATCCTATTGACAGTGATTGTTCCCGGTGTTAGAAATAATCAAGGGAAGAATTCGGGATAAAAAAATGGGAAAAAAGTGGGTTATCGTCTTCAATCGGGAAACATTTTTCTGCCTTTTTTTGATATTTTTTCTTTGTTTATTTAGCTTCAGTTCCTGTTCTGCTCCAGCGGCTCCTTCTCCTTCTTCCCGCCAGCCCGAGAAAAAGCTATCCCTTGTGGAAGAGAAGGGATCTCCTTTGGATTTTGTCCTTTGCGTGGACCAATCCGATTCCATGAACGGATGGGATAGCGTTCCTGCCACTGACCCCAAAGGGATCCGAATTGACGCCAGCAAATATTTTATCAACAATCTTGCCCAGAGGTCTGAATCAGAACCATTTCTAAAAATTGGGTTAATTGAGTTTGGGACCGATGCCCATCTTTTGGCCAACTTGACTGAAGTAACAAGCGCCACCGATGACCCGGGAAGGAAAAACCTTGCAGACCAATTACAACAAAAATCCCTTGGCTATACCAATTTTATTGATACTTTAAAATTGGCGCTGAATTCTTTCGAGCGAGGAGGAACTTTCAAAAATAACCGAAAACCCATAATTGTGATCTTTACGGATGGGGAACCGGACGATCCCAGAGGTCTTTCAACCGAAGCCTATTTCCAGGAATTAATCGATTTCTATAAACAGAATTTGAAGGAAAAAGGGGTGGAAATTTTCGTCATTGGAGTGGATACCGTAGGGGAAGCCTGGGGAAGGACAAAGCCTTTCTGGGAGAGTTTCGTTCCCCAGGATCATATTTTTTATTTAAAGCAGATGGAAGAACTAAATTACACTTTTAATCAGGTGATCTGGAAGGTTTTTTACCTTCCCAGTGTCCAGCCTGATATTATTTCCCAGAATTCCCTGAACTTTTCCGTCCAGCCCTATCTGGAAAAAATTCAATTCGACATTTACCCCGAGGGTGAAGGAAATCTGGAAGTCTCAATTTTTGGCCCGGATGGGCACGACATTTCCCAGGGTCCCAATTATGAAAGGAAGGATTTTGAAAAGTACTACACAATAATTGTAAAAGACCCACCTCCAGGGACATGGCGGTACGAAATTACCAAAGGAGAGGGAAAAGTCATTGTTTATAAAACTTTGCTCCCCATTGTAATGAGCCTGGTCAGCCCCCAAGACCCTCATCCTTTTGGCCGTCCTATCAGCGTGGTGGCAAGTTTCCAGAAGAAAGACGGGAGCGAAGTCAAGGAGCTTCCCCAATATCCTCTTCGCTTTACCGGGACATTGATTCAGCCAGATGGCGAGTCAATTCCTTTTTTGCTTAAAAAACAGGACAGTGGGCTTTTTATCTGGGAGGAGACTTTTTCACCCGAAAAACCCGGGTTGTATAAAATTATGCTATCGGTCCAGGGCCGTGAAGGATATGAGGTAAAGTCTGAGTATAATATCAATGTTTTAGAAATTCCATATATTCTACCTTCTTCGCCTGCGGAAAAATCAGTTTTTGGGAAATTCCAGAAAAGTTTAGAACTTTCTGTGTATCTGGCTCTCAAAGGGGAAAGGGTTTCGCCCGAAGGGCTTTTCGCTGATAATCCCAATGCCCTGATGGTGGCCGAGATCGTAAAAAGGCCAGATAACGACCTTTCCCAAGAGAAAGCGGTTTATCTGGATTATGATCCCTCTTCAAATTCTTTCCACGCTGTCCTTCCCACTGATTTAAACCGGGAGGGCTCCTACACTCTAAAAGTGGAGCTGGAAGGGAGAATGGTCGATGGGAATTTGATAAAAGATCAGGTTCCCCTTATCTTTGAAGTTCGAGTTCCTTTCTGGAATCAGCCTTGGTTTCCATATATTCCTGCAGGCATTTTTGTTTTCATAATTTTAACTTCCTGGGTGGTGATGGCTAAAAAACCACGGCTCGCAGGGACCCTTTATTGGCAGGGGGAGCCTTATAGCCTTTTTGGAAAAAGAAAATTCACTATTGGGGGAACGAAATGCAACCTGGATTTGAATAAACCGGAAATCAAAGGGGTGGCGGCAGTTCTACTGCCAAGGAGGGAAATAGACGACGAGGGAAACCGTGTGATTTTTGTCGAGGTGCGCTTCAAAGGAGGAGAAACTCAGGTAATTGCGGATGGCGGTAATTTCCGGATTCCCGATGTAGAGGGTTCTTTCGAATATAGTTCTGGAGATTAGATAGGAGGGAAAAAATGCTTCCAGCAGTGGTTTTAGGAATAGGGGGAACAGGGAAATGGGCCGTTCTCGACCTAAAAAGGTTAATTGAAAAGAAATACGGAAACATTCCCTCAGAAGTACGCTTAATGGCCTTTGATGTTACGGAGCAGGATGTTCCCAGTATTCAGCGTTTCGACTTTAATCCCGAAAGGGGACAATTTTTACCAGATGAATTGAGAGAGGGTGCTTACCTAAAAACTTTTGGATTGGAAAAACTCCAACAAATTAGCCAAAGAATTGAAAAATATCCCCAATTGGAAAGCTTCCTAAATAATGAGGACAAAGAATACATAAAGCAAACTTCTGCTCAGGGAACCACAGAAGGGGCCGGGAAAATAAGACTTTTAACCCGAATTTCTTTTTTCATCAATTATGATTCTTTAAAAAACAACATAAGAGATGCTCTCAACCAGGTCGCACCTTTTTTCAGAGAAAACGTCCCCTTAAGGATTATAATAATTTCTTCCTTAGCGGGTGGAACAGGATGCGGAACCTTCATTGATTTTGCCCTTCTTGCCCATTCTCTTTTAAAAGAGAATCATCCCCAGGTTGATTGTTATTTTTACGGAATTTTTTCCCTTCCCCGGGGTTTCCAAGAGGTAAAGCCCAATGATTTGGAAAATAATATTATGCTTGCTAATTGCTACGCCGCCTGGAGGGAACTTCACCGAATCCAATGCTGCAGGGAATATAAGGTGCAATATTCCTCTGGCGAATTTCGGGAAATAATAGATGAGCGGCTTTTCACCTGGATCTATTTTGTAGACGGAGATGTCATTAGAACATTTGACGATGGCTTAAAACCATGGTTCGGAATTAACCCTTCAATGGCAGAATTTGCGGAATTTCTCCTGGAAGGGAAAATTTCACAAATTGAAAGGAACTGGCACACCGGATTAGACCAGGCATGGACAAATCCTAACTGGGATTCAAAAGTTTACGGAACTTTCGGAATTCATAAATGGATAATTGATATTGGGGAATTGGAGCTCAGCTTAGCAATAAAATTTACCACGAAAACAATTGAACATTTTCTGCAAACATGTCCCCCGGACACTGGTGATACACGGACGCAGAATTTTATGAAAGACCCGCGTAATTCCCGGTTCTTTAAAAACGTTGTTTATGAAATACTGGAAAAAGGCTTAACCCTAAGACCAGATGTAAGGTACCTTTTTGACAATTTTAAGCAGGGCTCCGGGGAAGAAAATATAGCTTTACCTGAACCCAAGTTGGAGGAGATTCAACTTCCTCTGGTGGCCAACTTTCCTCTTGTAAATCGCCTGCTTTCCAAAAGAGTCTTCGATAACATCAAAAAAGACGCGGAGAATAGAATTAGAAAAAATTTGGGTTCAGAAAGTGACTTTTGGAGAAGAGAGGTTCCTTTCTCCCGGACCACTTATGGCATCCTGAATTATTTATTAGATGAACAGGGTAGAAAATTTACTGTGTTCCTGAGGGATTTCTCTCTGGAAATCCTCAACAAAGAAGGACTCAATTTCTTAATTGCCTTTTTAGAAACATTAGTCGGAACCGAGGAATCACCTGGAATTCTCCTTAAGGCAAAGGAAAAAATAGTTGAAATTTTTCATGAATTCGATATTCCTGGAAACAAGAAAAGAATTTCTGAGGCTTTGAGGAAAAACGAAGAAAAGAAGCAGATTAAAGCATTTTTAATGAATCTGGGAAAAAGGTATAAATACGATCAAATTGATCTCCTTGCTAGATATTACTCGGATTTAATCCAAAAGGCCAAAGAAGAAACTGAGAAACTTCTGAAGGACGCTTACTCCAAGAGAGAGAATTTAAAGGACAAAAAAACTACCCTCGAAGGATTCCGGGGGAATCTGAATGGTTTCCGGAAAGGGTTAAGAGAAATTAAGATTCATTCTTACCTAACCGAACCAGACGACGTCAATGAAGAGAAATTGTTCAATTACGCTTTTGCTTTTGCCTCTCCGGAGGAAGGTTCCCCGGAATCAAATTTTTTACAACGAACAGGATTCCTCAGCCATGAAATTTTTTGGAGAGAATTTGAGTGGAGATTATCTCAAGAAGGAACCTTCTTTTTAAATGTTCCTGACGGTTTTCCAGGATTGAATGAGAAGCCCGGAGAGTGGGCCTCCAAATTTTTAAAAAGTCTTTTAAACGATTCATTTTTTCAGCAACTGCGCTCTATGACAATTTTTGATTTTCTGGCTTTTTTAAAAAAGGATGTGCAATCCTTCATTCAAGACCTACAAAAAAAGAGCGAGTATTTAGCAAATCTCTCCAAGGCTTTTGCTGCCCAGTATCACCAAAATAATGTTTCAAGTCCAGGTATTGCTGTCACCCCGACTGACTTCAAAGGTATTTATTGGCCACAATTAAGGGGGAACCCAGGGGATGAATTCCGTAATGAATTAGTGAATAATAGGGAATTTATAAATTTGGGTTTTAACCCGAATGATTGGGAAGAAGAAAATGCCTTATTAACTTGCCAAACGACCAATTTTTGGAGCGCAAAAGCCTTCAGTTCCCTTGTCCAAGATACAGAAAGAAAATACAGGGAAATTGTTAATTCGGGGATAATCCCGGTTCACATATTGCCCGAGGAGAAGACTGCTTCCAGGATTTACGAAAGCAAGTTGAGGGATGTTTTGGGAGAAGAAAATAGGCTTCTCCACCCCAGGGTGGTCTCCTTTTTAGACGATGAAAAATTCCTTAAAGCTTACACCTATGCCTTCATTTATCAGGGTTTTGAATATAATTCTGAAAACCATTATTATACTTGCGATATTCCCGATCCAGTTAGTGGAAGAATCACCCGGCGGAATTTGGGTGAAACCCTGATTCAAGTGCTTGAGAACTGCAAAAATGAGATAAATCTCAAAAATTTCATTCTTGATTTTTATCAAAGAAAGGTTCATGAAAAAATTTCAAATTTAGGCCAATATATTGAAGAATTAAGATATTATTTTGAGGAATGTAGAGAACGGATAAGACAAATAGGCTATTATACTCCGGAGGAATTGGAACTCCTTCGGCTTTTTGCCCTGGTCATTTCCTACGAAATAACATTCTTAGAACAAGCAAGAATAAGGGCCGAAAGGCCTATTCTTAGGGGGGGCCGTTAAATGGCGAATGATTTTTTAGTTCTCTTTCAAATCGGGCCGGTTCAAGAATTCATCCATACTGCCCGAAGAACTCAGGACCTATGGGCCGGAAGTTTTCTTCTCTCCAGGCTTTGCGGGGAAGCTATTAAAAAATTTAAGGTTTTGGGAGGAGAGGTCATTTTTCCCAGTTCGATAGCGAAAGATTGCTCTATACCCAACAGATTTTTAGGAAGGGTAAAGAACGGCGATCCTTCAAGAATTTTAAAAGAAGTAAAAGAGGAAGTGGAAATTCAATGGCAAAAAATTGCAAGTGAAATCAAAACTTATTTGGAAAATGAGATCAGTGATCTTAGTAAGGATACTAATTGGAAAGAGATCTGGGATAGGCAGGCTCCTCAAGTTTTCCAGATTTTTTATGTCTGGCATCCATGGGATGGGGATGATCTCAATTATGCCCGCGTTTATCGGGAAACGGAGGCATATTTGGGAGAAAGGAAAGCTACCAGGTGGTTTGAAGACCCTGGTTCAGAGATTGGTCATAAATGCTCACTTTGTGGGGTGAAGCAGGCTCTCATCATTCAACCGGGGGACCAAGATCGGAAAGGAGTTAGGAAATTTTGGAACCAAATTAGAATGGTTCCAGAAATAAGGACGGATTTCCGGGAAAACGAGCACCTTTGTGCTCCTTGCACGGTCAAGAGGCTAATGGGAAAAATTTATTTGAAAAATACCTACCATGCTCCTTCCACCAGTTCCATCGCTGTCTCCGGATTCCTGAAGAAAGTTTTTCAAACACCCTCCAGAAAGGACTACGAGAGGAAGGTTAAGAAATTTTGGGAGGCAATTCAAGAACTTGCTTCAGTCTTCGATATGGCCCCTAAGGTTAACCCTCTTCCTTTTTTATCCGGTTTGGATTCGAAGAATTTGCTATTTAAGATAGAAGGAGACTGGTTTTACGAAGACACATTCAATAATTTGGAAGCCAAATTGAAAGACCCCAGAACGGAAATTCCCAATCCGTCGGAAATACAAAAAAAGGTCGAAGAGGCCCGAAAGGCTCTTTCTGAAATAACAAAAGAACTTCCGGAAGAACATCGCTCACCCGCAAAATATCTGGTCGTGGTTTCTTTAGACGCCGATAACATGGGAAAGGTCCTGGGAAGCGTAAGAAACCTAAACGAACATGAATCTTTGAGCGAAAAACTCGCGCAATTTTCCCGTTGGGTTTTTGAGGACTTCCAGAAGGAATATCTGAGCTTTGTGGTCTATTTCGGGGGAGATGAAGGTTTGATATTCCTCGCTCTGGAGGACCTATTTCCCGCCTTGGAAGAAATCCGAATTCAGTGGCAGGGACAGATATTTGAACAGATTGCCACAGAAGAAAAGCCCACATTAAGCGCGGGAGGTTGTATATTTCATCATCAGCACAGCCTGAGACATGCCATCCAGGAAAGCAGGAAAGCCCTGGAAGAGGCCAAAAGCATACCAGGAAAGGATTCCTTTGTCTTAACGATCCTCCGCCGCTCGGGATCACCAACTACAGCCAGAGCCAGGTGGAAAATTTGCCTGGACGGAAAAATGATTGAGCCTCTAAAAGTTTTGAAAAATTTTCAAAAAGCTTATGAAGAAGGGCTTTTAAGCGATCGCTGGCTTTACGATTTGAAAAGGGAGGAGGAGGCTTTAAAGGAATATCCGGGATTTCCCTCAGGAACAGGAAGAGAAGAGACCGGTTGGGAGATTTCCAGGCTTATTCACCGGCACTGGTCCAAGTCTCATTCCTTTGATCCCGGGCTTGTGGAGGTTGCCAAGGACCTTCACCTGGGATTGAGCGGTCCTCCTATTTCGCCCAATTCCAAAAGACTGGAGGATTTTCTTACCTTGATGGAATTAGCTAGTTATGTATCTAAAGGAGGTGGTCGTTAATGGAGCTCTTTATCCGCCCATTAGACACCCAGTTTTACAGGAGCAGTTTGCCCTTTGATGCTGGAGTGGATTCCGCGGCTTTCTCCGTTTTTCCTCCTCCTCCCAGAGCTCTTTACGGGGCGATCAGAGCAGAGGGTTTCTGCCAAAAAGGAATAAGCCTTTCTTCCTCGCTTACACAAAAAGACACGGTATTAGGGAACAAGGACGAATTCGGGAAACTGGCGATTAAAGGCCCCCTCCTTGTTCGTCTTTTTAGGGGGGAAAAAAGGGTGGGCTTCGTCTACTTGCCCTTTCCTTTTGACCTGGTAAAGGAAAAGGATACCTTTATTGTCCGGCATTTAATTCCGAGCGAGGAAATTTTAGGTTCGTTTAGCGATTTACAGGAGCCTGAGCTCCGGGCTTTGAGGGCTGATTTTTCTGGGAACTCAGAAGAGGTTCCCGTGGAGCAAGTTGAGGGATATTTTCTCACGAGCGGGATTTGTGACTATCTCTGTGGGAGAATCGGGGGGGGAGTTTTGCGCGATTTTGCCGAACCCTGTTTCAGGCTTTTTCAACCGGAACCACGCGTGGGAATAAAGCTTTCCCCGGGGGAAAGAACCGCCCAGAGTGGGATGCTTTATCAAGTTTGGCACTATCGTCTGAACTCAACTGATGAAGATTGGCCCCTGGGCTTTTATGTTCAGGTAGAGGGTCATGGGGATGATTTCTCCCTCTCTCAGGGGATACTGAAATTGGGAGGAGAGGGACGGCCCGCTTCCTATTTCCAGCTGGAAAGCCAATTCAATTTGTGGGATACCAATAAAGAAAGAGTAATCAATAAAATTATCGAAAATGGAAGATTTAAAGCCCTTCTTGTTACTCCAGGAATTTTCCAAAGAGGAGCGATTCCCGACATTTGCTCCTCAGAGAACGGGAAATTGAAGGGTTCTTTGAAAGGGCACCATTTCTATCTGGTGGCAGCTGCCCTGGGGAAAAGCCAAGAAATAGGGGGGTGGGATATCCAGAACAAAAGGCCAAAAACGTTGAGAAAAGCTGTTCCTGCAGGAACAGTTTACTTCTTTCAGTTCGAAAACTGGGATACTATTGAAGAAAAAGACAGAAAGGAGCTTGCTACAAAAGTCTGGGAAGAATTTAACTTTAAGAGTTTTTGCTCTTTTGATCCCTGGCAAGACGGTCAGGAAGCTGGCCCCGGGAAAGAAGGTTTTGGCATTGCGCTGATAGGAGGTTGGTAAAATGTTTGAAAAGGGAAAATTAATGTTTATTTTTGCGGAATCCCCACTCCATCCGGGAGCGGGGTCAGGTTTTTCCGGAGTTGATCTTCCCATCCAGAGAGAAGGGTTTTCCAATTTTCCCATTATTGCCTCTTCCGGAATTAAGGGAAGTTTAAGGGACTTTTTTCAAAAGAGATCTAACCAAAATGATCTGTATGTCGTTTTCGGGCCAGAAGAGGACAAGGCTTCTGATTTCGCTGGTGCTCTGGGGTGCACGGAAGGAAAGATTTTTCTTTTCCCGGTCAGGTCTTTAAAAGGGGTTTTTGCTTATCTTACCTGCCCCCTGGTTTTAAAAAGGTTTTTCCGCGATCTGGAATATTTAAGCTCTCTGGGGTGGAATCAAGCCGATAATGTAAAGCAGGCCCTTTCCCGTCTTTTTGGGACTAATGTCGGGGAAGATGCACTCCTTGTTACCAATGAAAGCAGAATAAAGGCTCTGGATAATAAGGTTGTCCTCGAAGAATTCACTTTCTCCTCGGAGCAAAATGAGGACCTTTCGGCACTGGCGGGCTTTCTGGAAAGGGTTCTTCCCTTTTCTTACGGAATAAAGGAAAGGATAGCCCTGGTTTCTGACAATGCTTTTTTAGACTTCCTGATGTTTTCCACCGAGATATTCTCTCGAAACCGATTAGATGATGAAAAAGGAACCGTTTATAAGGGAGGATTATGGACGGAAGAATATCTCCCCCGGGATACCATCCTTTATTCTCTTCTTTTAGCTTCCAAACCCCATGGAAATATTTCCCAACAAATTAGGGAGGCCGATCAGGTTATTGAGTTTATCGAAGAGGGAAATCCCTGCTTCCTCTGGGTCGGCGGAGACCTTACTGTTGGTAAGGGGCTGGTTCGGTTAGCACTGATTTAGGAGGAAAAATGAGGACTATTATGAGGACTATTGAGCAAAAAAGGGCGCTTTTTGCCTACCAAAAGGTCAATAAGATTAATTCAAACCCGGCAAATGATGATAAAAAGAAAAAGGAGTTTCGTTCCAAAATTCTGAAATACCCCGCCATGGTCCAAGCCTGTGGTTTGCTTCAAAGCGTAGCCTTTTATTCCTCTAAAAAGGACGTTGAAAAGGAAGTTAACCGAATTTTATTGGATTGGTTAAGGTCTTCCCAACAAGACCTGGCCTTTCCAAATATAGGGGAAATAAATGAAGAGGGTTTTACCTCTTACCTCGCAAATCTGGAGCTGGAACTCTACCGGAATATTACCCGCGAAGCTTTAGCCTTTTTAACCTGGCTTAAACGAGCGGCGGAAGCTATTTTGCCTGAGGAATAAAATGGTATATTTGCCCAGTGAAACTCAAGAGATATGGGATTCATTAAGGGAAGAAGGGGGGAATGTCAGCCTGATATTCCACCGCTTCCTGAACCCCCAGGCAAAGGATGTCAAAAGTGAAGTAAAGCCCATTCTTGAAAGAGCCGATCTTAGAAGCTTCCAAAAACTGCTTGATAGGAGGGAAGAGCTTTTTTCCTGGCTTAAGGACTCCCCTTTTTGTGGCATTGAATGGAAACAGGAGTTGTCTAAAAATATGGCAATTGGACTGGGAAATCCCAGCCCCCTGGAAAACGGTTTAACCCTGGATCGTGTTTACGGCCTTCCCTACATTCCCGCGAGCGCTCTGAAAGGCATTACTCAGGACTATGTCCTTGAATACATTTCCCCCTTCAACCAGCTTTCTCCCAGCCAAGCCAAAAAGAATGAAAAATTCATCAAGGTTTTTGGAGCCCAGACACCGGAAAGAGGCAAAGAGACCCTAGATTTTGAAGCAAAAAGGGGTACTATTATTTTTCTTGATGCCCTCCCCTTGATTTCCGAAAACCCCTTTGATTTAGACATCACCAATCCCCATTATCAAAAATATTACAGTTCCGCCGGGAATACCCCTCCAGGGGACTATCTGGCTCCCAATCCCATACAATTCCTGGTAGTGAAAAAGCGCACCAAGTTCACTTTTGGTCTAATAAGTTTAGGGGATTCCCAGGATTTAGTTTCCGAGGTAAAAGATTGGGTTTCCGGGGCTCTCAATACCCTGGGAGTGGGTGGGAAAACGAGGGTAGGTTTTGGGTTGTTCAAGAAGCCCTTCGACATAGAGGTTCATTGTTCCCATTCCTCTTCAGCGGTTTCTGGGAGGTGAAGCTTAACGTGGAAGAGATTTCAGAGAAAATGAAACCGTCAAAAGTCTATATTGTCTCAGTGGGGACCTCCTTAGTTTCCAAGTTCAATGAAGAGCAAGAAAAGAGAAATAATAGGGTTCCAATAAATCTAATAAATCTTAGAAATTGTGATTTAACCAATATTACGGAGAGTTTTTCTGAATTTAACGGCTGGGGGAATAAAAATTGGCAAACATACCCTGATGGTTTTGAGACCGATAACCAGTCGAAGGAGTGGCTCACATTTAGTTGCTTCAGAAAAAAGTTAAATGATTTTTTAGGCATGGCAGATCCCCAAATAAATTCCAATTCTATAAAAAAATCCGCCGAACTCCACTCCCTTTTTGGAAATAATGATCGCTGCCCAAATCCGAATGATCAGATTATTCTTCTTCCGACTCTGACCGCGGAAGGAATTCTCTGCGCCCTTGTTCTGAAAGACTTCTTGACCTCATGTCATGATAGTAAATATAGTAAAACGGAAATCAGAGTAATAAAGGGATTAGGGAAAGCCGATGATTCCAAATTTAAAGATAAAGGACTTCCCAATTTGTTGAATTGTCTGATGGAGTGGGTAGGGGAATCTCAAAAAAATAAAGAAGTCGTGCTTGTGCCCACCGGAGGTTATAAGGCGATTATTCCCTACTTTGTTCTGGTGGCCATTCTGCATAAAGTTCCTCTTTTGTATGTTTATGAGGATTCAGATTTTGTTCTGGAACTTCCCCGAATCCCTTTGGGACTGGATGTCGAGAAGTGGATGCGGGAAAAGGTTTATATTGATGGAATTATTGCAGGTGGTATGGATTTAAGCGGTATTGATGAGGATTTCAAATCCCTTTTTGAACCAAACAATGGTGGTTACAAACTCTCTTCTTTGGGAGAGGCTCTGGAAAATTCCTTCCGGCAAATCACGGGGCATACTCCCCTTCAAATGCTCACCGGAAAAACCCACTTGCTTGAATACCTGAATGATGATTTGAGGCAAAAATTTAAAAAACTCGTGGAAATAGGACCTCTCCTCTGGAAAGGGGATCGCCTTCCCGAAATGGTGGACCATTCCCTGAAGCACCATTACGACCTTTTTCTCCTGGCTGAGAGGTTTTTGCTTCCCATTTTTTCATTAAAAGAGCAATTTCTCAAGGACTGGGAACTTTTTATTCTCCTCAGCGCTCTTTACCTGCACGACTGCGGCCATGTTTTGGGAAGGGTTAAGCACAATAATACTTATATCAGGCTTTTCCCCACGGAAATTCGGGAATATCACCACATCCTGGGCTACGAAAGGCTGAGGAATTTTAATGATCCTAATTATTTGTCTCAGGAAATTTATAAGGAACTTGAGTGGGAAAATGATAGCTCAAACTATGAAAACGTTTGGGAAAAATATATGAAAGCCATTGCCGCAGTTGGGCTCTTCCACCGCAAGAGTATGCCCCTTAAACAGAGCGGATCCCCAGTTGAATGCTTTTTCTGGAAAGAAAAGGAAAATGGGCCCTGGAATCCACAAAACTCAGAGGAGGTTAAAAGAGAAGGGCTCAGTTTTAATGAGGAGGAAATTTCGTATGACCGTTTTGCCCTCCTCGTTTCTCTCCTGAGAATCATCGATAGCCTTGATAACCAGAAAGCAAGGATCGGGAATGAAATTGAAGAGAAATTTCATCTGGCTCAATTAGAATGCGAATTACAAGAGGAGGAAGAAAGGGCTAAATACTTGGAGGAAGCTTTGAAAGCGAGTTTAAATGACGATAAAATAAAGGAGATAGATGAAGCTATTGAAAAGGAAGCTGGAGCTTATAAAAAGAGAGAATTGAAAAATAATTCTCCCACTTCCGAGCCAAAAGGTAAGAGTATCAGGGATGTGATTTCAGAAATCCCAGAAGAAAACGTCAAGCGCCTTGCCGAAGAGTACATTAACGCGAAAATTCGTGCCTTTTTCAAATCCCAGCAAAAACCGCACTTTGAACAGAAATCCCAAGTAGAAGAGGTGCTCATCAGCCATCAAAAGAAAAACGGAGAAATTCTGATCACCATCGATTTAAAAATCAAAAACAATGACACGCAAAAGAAGAAAGAAATTCTGAATGATTTAAAAAATGAATATACCCAAGAAGTTGAAGAAACTTTAAAAAGAAATGGAATTCAAATCCAATATAATCAGGTTGATCCCCAGGGAGGAGGATAAAATGCCTTTGTTTTCTATTGAAGCGGAATGTCAGACCTTAACCCCGACGATTATGTCCGGGGCGGACAATAGATTCTTTGAACTGAGGGAAGCCTCTTTTAAAGGTATTTTGCGTTTCTGGTGGCGGGCTTTCTCTGGGATACAAGACACAAGACAGCTTTTCCAAAAGGAAGCGGAATTATTCGGAAGCACGGAAAGAGCTTCCCCCTTCAGGCTGACTATTTCTAAGGCTAACCCAATAATTATTCCACCAGGAAAAACCCCTGATGAATTGGGATGGCAAAACGGAATCCAGTATCTCTTATTTTCAATCCTGAAATGGAATAGAAATGATCGTACATACTACACAGAAAGACCATTTGCCCAAGAAGGTTTGAGCTTCCATCTTAAATTCAGCGGGATTAAAAAGGAAGATCGGGTCAAAGAAATCTTGAAGGCTCTCTGGATAGCTTCCATGCTTGGGGGAATTGGATCAAGATCCCGGCGGGGCGCAGGGTCTTTTGAGGTTACTGAGATTAAGGTTACTGAGATTAATGAAAGAAACCAGGAAATACCGGTCACAATCAGTAATTCTCCCAATTTTCTTTGTTTTAAGGAAGTTAATAATCCTGAGGATATTAAAAAAGCTTTCACCCAAGAGTTGCAAAAAGTTTTACCAGAGCTCCCTCCCGACGGGCTTCCTTGTTTTACCGCTTATTCAAATAATAATACTTCTTTTTTTCTCTTTTCCGAAACCCGGGCCAAAACAGCTAAAGAGCTCTGGAATACGTTTGGAACTAAATTTAAAGCGCAGAGGAGCATTCAACCGCAAAATGACGCAAGACAACTGCATAATTATGCCGAGGCTTTAAATGCAGGCCCAAGACCTACCCGCCCACCAGGAGTCTGGGAAAAACACGCCTTCGGACTCCCGATTATCTACCATTTCAAGAGAAGGTTCGGGGATATTCGCTCCCAAGACTTAGGGTTGCAATTAAAAGCTTCAGTCTACGAGAATGGAAATAATGAAACCCGAAGAGCCTCCCCACTCTTCATTTCGGTTCATTCCAACCAGAAAGGAATGTATTTCGCCATAATATCGCTCTTTTGGGCAAGATTTGTGGGTGATGGTTTCAGCTTAAGGTGGGACTGGATAAGAGGAAATAGGAGTGGGCCTCTGGGACGTGGAGACGAGCCTACAAACCCCGATTTTATAAGGACCGTATTAGCAAATATGGGCGCCACCCCAATTTAATTTTAGGAAAATGCCCGAGGATCCCGAAGACAGAATTGAACGATCGGCTCTTCCCTCTAATGCGGGAAGGCTACTTCTTGAACTGATTAAGGAAAATCAAATAGGTCCTTTATACATCAGGAAAGACATTGTAGAAAAAATTGATCAGCACCTGAGAAATCGCCAGCACGTAATTCTGGTGGGGGAACCTGGAACGGGAAAAAATGCCTGCGTTGAAGGCCTGGCTTTAAAATGGCTAAGAGATGCGGAATCGGAAAACGATTTTTGGTCGGAGACGGGGGAAGATGTGCTTCTGTTGCTTGATAAACTTTACGATGAAGAGGAGAAGGAGGAGATTAAGAAATACATCCTCCCCTTCAGTGATATACTGGAAACAACTTATACAAAAATAATTGAGGGTTGTTATTACTCCGGAAATTTAGAAAATAAGATTTCTCTTCTTTTTCGAAACTGCGCTAGAAAAAACATATTGCTTTTTTTCGACAACATCCATTTAGCTTTAATTACTCAGACTGGGGATCCTCAGGATAACGTCTTCAACTTTATGGTAGATTCTTTGCCCAGGGATAAAAGGCTCGTTATTCTGGCTACAACAACACCTGAGGGCTACCGTTTTTTGAATACCTTATACCCGGAAAAAATAAGCAAATTTGTAAAAATTGAAATTCCAGAAACAAGTATTGAAGAAACCCTGGAAATTCTAAAAGAAATGAGGGTTTCCTTGGAAGAAAAATATAATGTCAAACTTCCAGACCGGACTTTAATTGAATTAATCAGACAATTCGGCAGGTTCCTTTTTTGGAGGAAATTTCCTGGTAAGGCTTTTGAATCTCTGGAAATGGTCGCTAACAGTTTAAAGAAATCCGAATCCAAGCTTATGGTCGAAATAACTCCAGAAGATATCAGAAGCACCATTAAAGAACAATTCGGCCTCAACCCTATCCTTATTGATAAAGATAAACCTATTTCTAAAGAGGAAATTAAAGATTTTTTCCAAAAAAGGATATTCGAACAGGAAGAAGCAGTAGAAGAAGTTGTCAATAGCATCCTTCGCTTCAGGATGCAGGCCAATCTGCCTAAAAAACCAGTCGCTTCATTTTTATTTGCCGGGCCCAGCGGGGTTGGGAAAACAGAATTGGCTAAAGTCCTGGCGGAATATCTTTTTGGAAGCGAAAAAAAATTGCTCACTTTCTCGATGTCCCTATTTTTAGGGAGTGAAGGAGTAGAAAGGCTTTTGGGAGGAAAAAGAAGATTTTCTTATGAAGAAGGGAGGTTATTGAAAGAAGTTTCCGCTAACCCATTTTCTGTAATTTTGCTGGACGAAATTGACCAGGCTTCTCCCTCAATCATTAATGCACTTTACCAGATTCTGGATGAAGGAAGACTGGTGGACGATAGGGGAGTGGAAACCCCTTTTTATTCCTCTATTCTCATTGCCACCACCAATATCGGGTGCGAGCATTTTTTCCTCAGAAAGGTAGAACCGGGTTTTAAATTAAACCAAAAAGAGGAAGAAGAATGGGATACTTCGGTGAGAGAAAAGATTATGAACTCTCTGAGCTGTAGGTTCGGAGATCCTTTTTTAAACAGGTTCTCCTCGATAGTTATATTTTACCCCCTTTCTTTGAATGCCGTTAAAAAAATTGCCCTGGCAAACATCAAAAAATTGGAGGAGTTACCGGGGATAAAGGAAAAAGGGATAAAAATTTCTCTCTCAGAAGACCTTCTTGAACTTCTGGCTGAGGTTGGTTACGACCCGACCATGGGAGCAAGGGTCATGGAAAGGACTGTAACTAGGTATATCCTCAACCCTCTTGTTTCCTATCTTTCGGAATACCCTCAAATAAAAGGGGAAAAACTTCAGCTCCAATTGGAAGATGGAAGGATCCGGGTAAATTCAGTTAAAAATGAATAACATTATTTTGAATAAGAAGCACCTGGTTGAGCGAGCTTTAGAAAGAAACGGCATTTGCCAGAAAAAAAGTAAAGGACATTTCCGTAAACTGATGAAAATTCTGAAAGAATTGATCCCCGAGGATTGGAGGTTCACGGTCAGCCCCACCGCTTATTTTTTGATTTCCTATCAACCCGAGGAAAAGTTTGATTACCGGATTCTTGGGAGGAGTTTTCGGGACAAGGTTGATAATTCCAAAAATGGAGGAACCCTCGGAAAGGAAATAATTCTGGGACTTCGGAGCCCTGTTTTAAAAAGGAAAGAACTTGAGGCTTTAGCTAAAAAATACCTGGAACTGTTAAATTGCTGGGATTGTGTGATATTCCATGAACTGAAGACAATCCTCAAAAAGAACGCGGGAATATCCCAGGAGAAAAACCTTCAGAAGACAATTCTGGGAACAATTCCGCAAATAGTACCCCTTTCGGAAAAAAGACTGGCTAACCGTCCCAACGCGGTGATCCTGGGGGAAGAGATCTGGGTAAGACAGGGAGAATACTTGAATCCAGATTCAAAACCCTTAAAGGAATACCTGGTTTTCCACCGACTTTTTAAGGAAGGGGTAGACAAATCCAGGGTTAAGATTTTTTCCCTTGATGAACAGGGAAATCTTAAGGAATATCCTTCAGAGAATTTTGCCGGAAAGGAGAATATCAAGGGAACGGAGGCCAAAAAGCTTTGGAGATTGAACGATAATCTTAGATCCCAAAGTTATTGGACGCTCCCAACCTTCGTCGATGCCCTTTACTGGGACCTTTTATATAAAAAAGGACACTGGGTCGAGGTGGTCTCTCCGGATCCCGAGGAAGAAATCGGCTTAAATCAAAGAGAGTCTTTCTTGCTCTGCCGGCTGGAAAACCTGCTTCAATTAGTTAGGAAATTGGTCCCTTAAATCTTTAAAGATAGGGGATTAGAAAAAACAGAAATTGGAAGTCGAAAAGTTATACGAAAAAATCAAGAATCTGGCTTTTTCCCAATATCGATTTGTTCTCCGGGCAGTTAATAAAATTCTCCTCCCCCCTTTTTCTGGAAAGACCCTGAGGGGAGCTCTGGGTTGGGCTTTAAGAAAAATCTGCTGTCCGAAAGAGAAAATCAACGAAAAATGTGAGTTATGTTCTGACTTTCAGAAATGTCCCTATCCATACCTTTTCAAGGCAAGGCTTCCCACTAACCATCCCTCATTTTTTCGAAAATTTCAGGATCCTCCTCCCCCTTATATCTTCAGCGATTTCCCCGCGCTATCCCTTCTTTTTCCGGGAGAAGTGTTTTCCTTTAAGTTCACGCTGGTGGGAGAGGGCATGGAATTTTTGCCTTTATTTCTTCTTGCAGTCCAGAAAATGGGGGAAATGGGTTTGGGAAAAACTCAGGGACATTTCAGGGTGGAAGGTCTGGAAATTCTATACCCCGACGGCTCTGGAGAAGAAATTTTCCCACGGGAAAAAGGAAACCTCAAATCCAAAAAGGTTCTGTTTAAATGCGAGGATTTTTTTAAATTTAATTTTACCTGTAACCAGGTCACGCTTAATTTTTTTACACCTCTACGGTTGTTTACCTCAATTAGGGGAAGCACTCAAAAGGAAATGAGGGCCAACAAAACCCTGATTTTAAGACCCGAATTTTCAGTGTTATCCTCCCGGATCTTCGAAAGGGCTTTTTTGCTTTCCCTTTATTACTGTCAAGGGAAAAATGAGATTGACCCTGAAATGGTTTTTCTGAAAGATGTATGCTCTCAGGTCAAGATCAAAGAATGTTCCCTGAGGCCTGTTTTCTCCCCCGGGGAAAAAAATGGGGGAGTAATTGGAGAAATTGTTTACGAGGGGGAATTAACTCCTTTCTTACCCTTGCTAAAACTGGGGGAATTCCTGCACCTGGGAAAAGAAGCTTCTTTCGGTTTTGGGGCTTATTCTCTTGCCATCCGCAGAAAACCTTTACCTGGAACTTAGTAAAGCCGAAGTTCTCCTGAAGGCCTGGGAAAAAGTTAAAGCCAAGGGCTCAGCAGGGGGAATTGACGGCATTGGCTTAGGGGATTTTGAAAAGAACTTGGAACAAAATATCAGAAACCTGAGCCAGGACCTTTCCGCAGAAAGATATCTTCCTGAACCATATAAAATTTTGAAAATTCCAAAAGGTTCTGGTGGTTTCCGAGAGCTCAGTCTTCCTTCAGTCCGGGATAAGGTAGTCCAGCAGGCACTTGCCGACCTGATTGAACCCTATCTTGAGAAAAATTTCCTTGATACCTCCTACGCCTATCGGAAAAATAAAGGGCCTTTGAAAGCCATTTCCCGGGTCTCTCATCTGATTAATAATGAAAAGAGGACATGGGTGACAATTTGTGACATTGACTCTTTTTTCGACACTATTGACCACGGGATTCTTTTTGACCTTTTAAGCAATTCCATCCCTGGATCTCAAACACTGAATCTGGTTAAACTCTGTATACGGATGGGAAGGGTTGGTCCCTCCCGAAAATGGGTGCCCATCTCCCGGGGCATTCCTCAAGGCGCAATTATCTCTCCTCTTTTAGCTAACCTCTATTTGTGCCCCTTGGACCGCATGGTCCGGGATAGAAAATATGGCTATGTCAGGTATGCAGATGACTTTATTGTTTTGTCCCGGTTTGAAGAGGAGGCTTACAGAGCCCTTCAGGATGTGAAAACATTTTTGGAAAGAGATTTAAAATTAACGCTAAATCCTGGCTATGGAGTAAAAAACGTCTCGGAAGGATTTGAATTTCTGGGAATTTTTTTTCAGGGTGACCAGAAGACAATCACCTCCGAAAAATTGAATTCACTTAAAGAGAAAATAACCAATTCCATAAGGACTTTCGCTTTTAAAAATCCTCAGAAATTGAAGGATGCCATTGAAGGCATCAAGCGCTATTATGGACAAATTATTCCTCAAGAAATCCTGGAGGAAATGGATGAGAGGATTCTGGGTGCTTTTAAAGAACTTTTGAAAGAATCCACCCTGGAAGAGAAAAAACAACGCCTGGAAGAACTGAGATTAATTCTCAATCAAGTGGATTTCAGCTCTTCAAAATTTCAACTTTTCCGACAAAGAATAATTCGATCATTTTTTTCCCGGGAATTTCGAAAACCGCCGGAGAAATCGGAAAAAAAGATTCTTCGACCTCTACAAAGAGACCCGGTAGGGTTAAAGAAGCGCCAGTATCAAAAGCTGGAAGAAAAGGATATGGAACTCGTGGTTACACAGCTGGGGGTGTCCATTGGGAAATCCAAAAGGGGAATCATCCTTAAGGAAAGAGGGGCAAAAATAAAAGAAATTTCCACCGTCAACCTTCGGGGTATTACCATTCTTTCCCCTGCCATAAGTATTTCCTCAAAAGTGATTCGGTTTTGTGCTGAAAATAAAATCCCCATTGATTTCTTTGGTTTTGACGGAAACCCTTATGCAAAAATTTATTCGCAGTCTGAATCCAGGTCTTACCTGTGGATGTCCCAACTGGAGGCGGTTGGAAGCGGAAAAGGTGCGGTACTGGCAAAAAGTTTCGTCCTTGGGAAAGCAAAAAATCAATTAAATCTGGTTAAATATTATTCTAAATATCGGAGTCAAAAGAAAGAAGCATTCCTAAAATCTACGCAGGAAACACTTGAAGAAATGAAAAAGACCATCGAAGAGATCAAAAAAATAAACGAGGAAAATCTCGAGTTGATTAGAGGAAGGCTATTTTCAATTGAGGGTAGGATTGCAACCCTGTACTGGAAATTCGTGGAGGAACTCCTGAAAGAAAATATTGATTTTCAAGGAAGGGTAAGGAAAGGGGCCACGGACCTTTTGAACTCCCTATTAAACTACGGATACGGAATTCTTTATTCCAAAGTTTATTCAGCAATTTTGAAAAGCGGTTTAAACCCTTTTATCAGTTTTCTTCACAAGCCCCAGGAAGGAAAACCCACATTGGTTTACGACCTTACCGAAGAATTCCGACAGCAGGGTGTTGATCGCCCCATTTTTACCTTAATTACGAAAGGGCAGGAACTGGTGATGGAAGACGGCCTTCTAAGTCAAAATACTCGAAAGCTGGTAGCTGAAAAAGTTCTTCAGAGGATATATTCAGTGGAAAATTTTCGTGGAAAGGAAGCTCGTTTTATCGACATCATTTACGAGCAGGCCCGCTCAATTTCACTTTTTCTTCAGGGAAAAGGAGGGAAGTACCGACCTTATTTAGGAAAATGGTGAAGAAGATTTTTGTGGTTATCGCTTACGATGTCTGCGAAGACCATAGAAGAACTGACGTTTGTGATCTTCTCAGCCTTTATGGCCAGAGGGTTAACTACAGCGTTTTTGAATGCCTTTTGACCCCTAAAAAATTGGAAATTATTTTTTCCAAGTTAGAGAAAATGATAGACCTAAAAACCGACCGGGTTATTTTTTACACTATTTGTAAGGACTGTCAGGGGAAAATTTTGAGGCTGGGGATTCTTCCTGCGCTGGGAAAGGCAATCAATGTGGTTTAGGAGATTTGCGAAAATTTCTTTTTCCGGTAAGAAATGGCTTCCCAATTGAAAAAGAGCAAAAAACTGCTTCCAGCAGAAGGGAAAAATTTTTTCGCAAATGGTATTAAGCAGGGGAAACAGGAGGAAGATTTGCGAAAATTGCAAAAATGTGTCCCCGGGAAGAGGCTCTGAATGCGCAACAATTTTTGGGCAAAATGAACAATTTTCGCAAATCATCTTTGGGGAAAAAATCCGGCCATCATTTGCGAAGTTTTAAAGAAACTGCAGGGCTCATATTTTCTGGATTCTTCATTTTAAAACCACCATTTGCTGAAAATTGGAAATCGAAAAGTATGGGATTTGCGAAAATATTGGGGACATTACACCGGAAAACAGGGAGGATAAGGGGTGGAGGTTTCAGGGTATTTGACGGAAGTGATATACTAATACAAGAAAAGGGCTTGAATAGTGCTGTTTGAAGGGAATTAATGCCTTGAGGGGTATGGAAACTTCCTAATATTTTCAGGAATAGTCTTAAAGACAAATAAAGTTTGAAGGGAATTAATGCCTTGAGGGGTATGGAAACTTCTAACTCATCCTGGCAAATTATGTCTGAGTTAGAGTTTGAAGGGAATTAATGCCTTGAGGGGTATGGAAACAGGTCTATATTCTCAATTACTACTGTCCCTAGGTTTTCTCTATGTTTGAAGGGAATTAATGCCTTGAGGGGTATGGAAACTCATCTTCGAACCTCCTTTCTTTTTTATATTTTGTTTGAAGGGAATTAATGCCTTGAGGGGTATGGAAACACCGGTAGTCACGCCCCCCCATCTCCCCAACCGGGGGAGGGTTTGAAGGGAATTAATGCCTTGAGGGGTATGGAAACTCAAGGGCAGCCTCCACTGCAGAATAGGGCTGTCGCGTTTGAAGGGAATTAATGCCTTGAGGGGTATGGAAACCCATTGGAGAGAGGGACCCACAGACCCTTCTTGCCTTGGGAGCTGATCGATCTGAATAGCTCTTCGTCAATCGGCCCCAAGGCAACCCAGACCTCACCGTTGGGTAAAGCAACGGCTATTACACCGTTGTTTCCATCCCAACGGATGCCGTCCCCAGGAAGACGCTCCTGAATTTCCCCCTCCTGATTATAAGGGGAAAAAATCATGAGCCCGTCTATCCTGAGGAAACCAAGCTGGATGAGAGTTTCACGGGCTTCCATTTCCTTTCCTCCTTTTTAAAGATTTTGCCTTTGGGTGAGGAAACCCCAAAACAGAAGAACCTCCTCACCAAAGGCAAACTGAGCACAAAAATATTTTTGCCCAATTTGCCTTCGGTGAGGTTTCCCTATATTTATTTTTCAAAGAACTACCTCTGTTTTCTACCCGGAAGAATATCATATACTCCAAATTCTGTCAAGAGACTGTACTAGAAGGGTATATAGGTAACAATTTTAAATACTTTGCCTGAAAGTTGATGGGTAGGATATAACCCACTTTATCAAAGC
>Ga0078972_1005612_pt1 | contig 31511 bp, 21 predicted proteins | sample YelNatPaOPGAMG01_FD_67568 | JGI IMG/M metagenome (GOLD analysis project Ga0078972, IMG submission 67568) | Hot spring thermophilic microbial communities from Obsidian Pool, Yellowstone National Park, USA - OP-RAMG-01 (SPADES assembly) (version 2) | ecosystem: Environmental > Aquatic > Thermal...
GGGAGAGCCACCAGGCCCCATCCGCCCCCAGAAGCATCCCTCTTCTAGACTACCTCAATCCCGGGTTCCCCAGGCAGTACCTCACCGATTACTGCCCGCGTGTCTACTCCTTCTTCCGCCAAAGCGGTGAGCAGATCATCCAAGCGCTGTGGCGCAACTACAATGGCCAAGCCGCCCGACGTTTGGGGATCGAGCATTACATTCCGACGAGTGGCAGCAATGCCCGGCGCGAACTCCAGGCACTCCCCAATATACTGGGCGTTCTCGCGATCTCCACGTGTGATATTGCCCCCCGCCGCCAATTCTTCGGCACCCGCCAACACCGGGATACGGTCAGAATAAACGCGGATGCGCCTACAGCTTTCCCGCGCGATATTGAACAGGTGGCCCAGCAGGCCGTACCCGGTGATATCTGTGGCGGCATGGATGCCTTCGTCTCCGACGCCTATTTTCCTCATGGCTCGAGCAGCGCCGGCGTTGAGGGTCGCCATTGTTCGGCATGCGGCATCCAATACCGGCGCGGGCGCCTCATCGAACTTGGCGGCGGTAGCAATGATCCCAACGCCCAGCGGCTTCGTAAGCACCACCGCGTCTCCGGGCTGAGCGCCTGCGTTCGTCACCACTCGCTCCGGATGGATCAGCCCAGTAACTGCGAGCCCGTATTTCGGCTCGTCATCCTCCGTAGTGTGTCCTCCCACCAAAACGACACCTGCTTCCGCGAGCTTATCGGCGCCGCCTTTAAGGATCTGCACGAGTTCCTCAGGATCGCGACTGCCGATGGGATAGCAGAGGATGTTCATCGCGATCAGAGGTTCACCCGCCATGGCGTAGACGTCCGAGAGGGAATTGGCCGCAGCGATTTGACCGTAGAGATACGGATCGTCCACAATCGGCGTAAAGAAGTCCACCGTCTGCACCAGGGCGAGCTCTTCCGTGAGGCGAAAAACACCCGCATCGTCTCCGGTGGGAATCCCCACCAAGAGGCGATCATCGGGCACAACAGTTACGCTGCGCAGCACCTGCGCGAGCCGGGGTGCCCCTACCTTAGACGCTCACCCCGTGCAACCGGTGAGGTGCGTCAATCTTCGGATACGCTCTCGTTCGTCGTCCATGGTCTATATGCCGCGCAGATTGCTTCCACTTCGCAAGGTGCGCGTGCTTGTGCCGCCCTCATGCGGGCGCGTGGTGTCTGGGACGCCGCCTATAACCCGGTGCCACCGGCAACTGCATGGGGCAATCCCTGCCGGCAAAAGGCTACCGGGTTCTTAATGCCCAGAAGACGCATCATCGGCCTTTCGGCAACAATCGGCTACCGTACGGGCCACGATGGGGATCTCGTCTTCTTCGAGGGTCCGCGGATCCAACATCAATATACCCTTCTCAAGCCGCCCGAAGACGGGAGGCTCAGCATTCCGCAGACATGCAGCAAGCGCCTCGTCGCTCTGCCTCACGGCCTTTACCGCAACGCACACCGTAGGAAGCTCCTCGCCGGGAAGCGATCCTCCACCCACTTGGGACGTCGCTCGGACCATGTTCACCTCAACGGAGGCGCCTGCCTCCTCTGCAATCATCTGCCGCAACCGATCCGCCAATTCCGCAAGCTCTTCCTCGGTCCTGAAGAGATAGCGCAACGCAGGGATCTCACGCGCAGCCCTTTGTGGCTCCCGATAAACACGCAACGTGGCTTCAAGGCCGGCAAGCGTTAGTTTGTCCACACGCAGGGCCCGGGCCAGCGGATGACGCCGAATACGCTCGATGTACTGCCGCTTCCCTACCAAGATGCCGGCCTGGGGCCCTCCCAACAGTTTGTCACCGCTCGCGGTCACAACATCGTAACCCGAGCGCACGGACTCTCCCAATGTGCCAACAGGCCCTGCTCCTCGCGACACGCTCGCTAAGAGTGCACCGGAGCCGAGATCCTCCACAACGGGCACGTGAGCCCTCTGCCCCAACTCCACTAATTCGGCGGCGGAAGCTTCTTCTGTAAAGCCCACAATGCGAAAGTTGCTGGGATGGCAGCGGAGGATTAGGCCGGTGTCTCCACTGATCGCCGCTTCGTAATCCTTAAGTCGTGTACGGTTCGTTGTACCGACTTCCACCAGGCGTGCGCCAGATGCGCGGATAATATCCGGCATCCTGAACGACCCGCCAATCTCCACAAGTTCCCCCCGGGAAATGATCACCTCTTTACCGGCAGCAAGGGCTGTTACAGTCAGCAGAACCGCTCCTGCGTTGTTATTGACAACGGCTGCGCTCTCGGCCCCCGTAAGCTCACAAAGCAGGCCAGATACGTGCCTCTGTCGGTCTCCACGGCGCCCGGTAGCCAATTCGATTTCAAGTGTACTATGGCCGCCGGCCACTTCGGCGATCGCCCGTTGTGCCGCCTCACAAAGGACTGCACGGCCCAATCCGGTATGAAGGATCACACCGGTAGCATTGATGGCCCTTCGTAAGGAAGGACGTTGGCGCGCCCGAGCCTCAGATAATGCGCGATCCACAACTTCCGTCACGGACATGCGGGCGCTCCGGGCGCGGGCATCCTCCAATATGCGCCGCACCACATCAACGAGCACGTCCCTGGGGATTTCTGCTTGCGCGGCTACCATGCGCGGGTCCCCAAGCACACGGCTCACCGAGGGCAGGGCCCTTCGCGGATCCAGATCTGCACCGTTCACGCCCCTCATTGTACCCGTGCACACATCTTCTCCCTCCGTTCCTCGAACGTGAGCACGGCCAACCGCCTTGCCGGCCCAACGTACGCCCGGCAAGTTCCGGATACGCGGTACAATGCATGTGTTCGTTCGTGATTCAACGCACCAATGGGGAAGCTCGATGGCAACCTCAAACGCAGGCCACCAACAAGTGGTAGAAGCCACGCGGCCCTCGGCACGGCCCTCGCGTGTCACGGCCCCTAGCCTTAAGGACATGAAAGCCCGCGGTGAGAAGATCGTGATGCTCACCTGCTACGACTATCCCTCCGCACGCCTGCTCGACGAGGCCGGCATAGACGTCCTGCTGGTGGGAGACTCGGTTGGGGATAACGTGCTTGGTTACGAGAACACTCTTCCCGTCACTATGGATGATATGGTGCACCACGCGGCTGCCGTCAGTCGAGGTTGCAGGCGCGCGCTGGTTGTGGCGGATATGCCGTTCCTATCCTATCAGACCTCTCCCGAAGACGCCCTGCGCAATGCCGGTCGCCTCATAAAGGAAGCAGGGGTTCATGCCGTAAAGCTGGAGGGCGGCGCATTTATCGCGTCCACCGTGGGTAAACTTGTAGCCAGTGGAATTCCGGTGATGGCGCACGTAGGCTTCACCCCCCAGTCGGTGCATCAGTTGGGCGGCTACCGCATCCAGGGCCGCGACGACCAAGCGGCGCAAAACCTTTTGGCCGATGCACGAGCACTAGAGGATGCCGGCGCCTTCGCCATCGTTTTGGAACTCATCCCCGAGAGCCTTGCCAGCCGCATCACAGAAGCGCTCACCATTCCCACCATCGGCATCGGGGCGGGACCTATGTGTGACGGCCAAGTGTTGGTATTCCATGACGTGTTCGGGTATACCACCCGGCGCCAACTCCGCCATGTACGGCGGTACGCGGACCTTGCCGGCACCATCAAAGATGCCGCAACGCGTTTCGCAGCGGATGTACGTAGCGGAGAATTCCCCGCCGGCGAACCGCCTCCTGGCTAGCCGACTACCGGCAAACCTGCACTGCCGTGATCGTGGCGATAGACCTGAACCCATTCGGTACGGACATATTTCATGAGGACTTTGAAAACAGCCGCAGAACTTCGCGCGTATATTAGGGCTGCCCGATATGATGGAAAGGTCATCGGGTTTGTTCCTACGATGGGTGCCTTTCATGAGGGGCATCTAACGCTTATGCGCCGAGCCCGCTCGGAGTGCGACGTAGTCGTGGTGTCCCTCTTTGTAAACCCAACGCAATTCGCACCAGGCGAAGACTTCGACCGATACCCAAGGGATCCCGACCGTGACTCGCGCCTGGCCCAGGAGATCCCCGTGGATGCTCTCTTCATGCCCGAGGTTGCCGAGATGTACCCGCCCGGCTGGCAGACGGTGGTGGAGGTGCCGGGAATAGCCGCGCGTTGGGAAGGTGCGAGTCGCCCCGGGCATTTTCGGGGCGTGGCCACTGTTTGTGCGCGCCTTTTCAACCTTGTTCAGCCGCACTACGCATTCTTCGGCCGCAAGGACTACCAGCAGCTTAAACTGATCGAACGTATGGTGAAAGACTTGGCTTTTCCCCTGGAAATCGTGCCGGTGAACACAGTACGCGACGCGGACGGATTGGCCCTCTCGTCTCGCAACGCCTATCTGTCCGCGGAAGAACGAGCGGCCGCACCCGTGCTATTTCAAGCCCTCAAGGCCGCCGAGGCTCTCTATGAAGCCGGGGAACGGTCCGGAGCAGTCCTCGAGAACGCCATGCGCAGCACGGTGGCGAACCAGCCCCTGGCACAGCTCGATTATGCCGCCGTTGCAGATGCGGAAACCTTGGAGCCGCAGGTCGAAGTTGCCGAGCCGGCCGTGCTCCTCATCGCTGCACGCATCGGGAACACGCGATTGATAGACAACCTGTTGCTCAATGGGCAGCACGAATCCGGGTAACGCGCTACACCCGTGCATATAGCGCACCGCGCATCACGCACTCCAACACGTCTCTGGCCACGTGCGCGCAGGGATATGCAGGCGTCCTGTTTAAACTATAGGCAAGTTTAAACCTATATTGCGGCGCATTCAACATACGGAAAGGAGCATCATACCGTGCCCTCACGAAGCAACCTGGTGGCCCTTTTCTTAGTCCTCGCATTCCGACCGGCACTCGCGCAGCCCCCTGCGGTCCTAGATGCAGACCGAGCCATGATCTCCTTGGAAGAACGGGACTCGCAACTCATGGCCAATCTGGAATATCTGTGCGATTACATCGGTCCACGCCTCACCGGCTCCGAAAACCTTCGCAAGGCCAACGAATGGGCGGCCCAGAAGATGAAGGAGTACGGCCTTCAGAACGTACATCAGGAAGCCTATACCATTCCCCAGGGATGGGAGCGCGGAAGCGTTGAGGCTCAGATTCTTCAGCCCATCCGCTTCCCAATAAGTGCTGCTGCCATGGCCTGGACACCGGGTACCAAAGGGACGGTAACAGGGCCGGTGATCATGTTGGACATCAAACCCGATGCCAGCGACCTAGACCGCTACGCAGGGAAACTTCACAACGCCATCGTGATGATGGCCAAGCCCGCGAACGTAGAAGAGCATCCTTCTCGCATGGAACAGGGTCGCCGGCCTTACTACGGCACCGACGAGGTGGACCAGCCGCCGGCGCGGCGCCAACAGATGGCGCGGGTTGCCGCCTTCCTACAGAAAGAGGGTGTAGCCGCAACTCTGATGGATGCCGGCAAGCCCCAGATGCTCCTGAACATGACGGGCTCGTGGCGAACGCCGGCGGGAACGTCGCCGACGTTTCCCCGCCTATTTGTGGCGCACGAACACTATGCCATGCTGGCCCGCATGCTTGAAAAGAATACCCCCGTGATCATGCGCCTCAATGTACACAGCCGCTTCGTGCGCGGCCCAATCACCGTGTACAACACCGTCGGCGAAATACCCGGGAGCGACAAAGCCGACGAAATCGTGTTGTGCGGCGCCCACTTGGACTCCTGGGACCTTGGCCAGGGCGCCGTTGATAACGGCACGGGCTCCATGGTGGTATTGGAAGCCGCGCGCATCATAAAAGCGTGTGGGCTCCAACCCCGCCGCACCATCCGCTTTGTGTTGTTTAGCGGCGAAGAGCAGGGACTGATCGGTTCCCAGGAATACGTTAAAGCCCACAAGGACCAGATGTCCAAGTTCTCCGCGGTCTTTGTACACGACACCGGGACCGGCAAAGTCACCGGCATTGGGCTACACGGCAATCCCCAGGACCAAGTTGTGTTCGAACAGGAAATGCCTATTCTCAAAGAGCTCGGCGTCACACGCTACAGCACGTTCCTTATGGGTGGCACCGATCACGCGTCCTTCCACACAGAGGGAGTTCCGGCATTCTGGTTTATGCAGGATTCTGCAGACTACAACTGGATGCATCACTCTCAATCGGACACGTACGACAAGGCACTGCCCAACGATCTCAAGCAAGGTGCGGAAGTGATGGCGATTTGTGCCTTTAACACCGCCCAGCGCGATGCTATGCTCCCCCGCAGCTCTGCCGCTGCACCGGCTCCGTAAGATGGGCCTTGTCGCTTTCTGGAGCATTCATCGTGCCCGCTGCCCTGTTCTTGGTTAGCATTATCGCGCTGCTCCCGGCATCGGGATGGCAGGTGGAAAGCCAGCCCGGCGCCGATGCAATCGAGCAGATTGCCGTGCGCATCCTCCAATATCAGGCGGAGGACGGAGCCATCGCCATGGACCCTGTCGGGCCCTCCAGAACTACGCGCGTAGTTCCCTACGTGGGGAATTATGCGGCAATGGGGCTGGCAGCCGCCTACCATGCCACGCGCCGAACAGCATTCCGCGTAGCCGCCCTTCGCTGGGTCCACTGGTACGAGGCACACATGAACTCGGATGGCACGATAGACGATTGGACGGGTTCACCAACCGAGTGGAAGTCTACGCACAATCGCGATTCCACCGATGCGTATGCGGCTACGTATCTGTGCCTCCTAGAACGCCTCTATCGCGCCAAGAACGACGAAACATGGTTGAGGGAGCGCAAACCCTTCATCCGCAAAGCAGTGGACGCCATCCGCCTTACGCTGCAGCCATGCGGTCTCACCACCGCCAAGCCAGACTGGCCGGTTATGTACACCATGGATAACGTGGAGACGGCATTGGGCCTAAGGTCCACAGCCCTTCTTGCCGCCCGGGCAGGATGGCGCGATCTGCAGCACGAGGCCGGTGATCTAGCGCGCGCCATGGAGGAGGCCATCTATGCGCATCTTTGGGATGCGCCTTCCTCCACCTTTTTAGTAGGCCTGCAGACCGATGGATCCAGAATCCGCGCAGGCTCGGAGTGGTACCCATCCGTGATGGCCAATCTTATGGCAACGGCATGGCTCCCCCGGTCGTCCCGAACAACGCAACTCTTCCAGCGATTGTACCAACAGTACGGGGCCACCACGCTTTCCACCGACGACCCCCTGCACTTGGTGTGGTGGTGCTATGCAGCCCGCACTTGTGGATCAAACCAATTGAAACAAGCCCTTCTCAACCGACTGCAGCAACTATCCCGTCGTCTTCCTGCTGGCTGCTACCCGGACGCCTTGGGCCACATGTGCGTGCTTCTTGCGTCGCGGAGTACGGCCAACCGGGCATCGGACGACATACCGTCTGGAAGGGAATTGCCGTAGGATCGCCGAAGCAAACAGCAATCAACACCTAGCCCCGCCGCCTTTTAATACGCCGATGAGCGAATGGACCCCTGCCAAGATACGAGCACTCGTGATCCTGCTGGGTGTGCTGATCGCCTCCTTAGGCATTGCATTCTACCGGCGGGGTCGAGCAGTGGAGGCTGATCTAAGCATCAGTCCGCCGGCGCCCGCCGCTCCCCTCGCAAAGAAGCAGACTCCCACTGCTCAAATCCCTGCGCCGTCTGTGCCTGAACAATCCCAGCCTATTGTTGTGCATGTGGCGGGAGATGTGGCGAAGCCCGGGGTATACCGCCTGCCGCCGGATGCCCGCGTAGAAGATGCCGTAAAGGCGGCCGGAGGAGCCAATGAGAGCGCCGATGTCAACTCCCTCAATTTGGCCGCCCCGGTTCAAGATGGAAGCCGCGTCTATGTGCCGGTCAAAGGTGAAACGCTGCCTGCGACGTCCGCGCAGAATTCCGGAAGTCGGCATCGGCACTCATCGCAGCACGCAGCGAAATTCACACACCCTGGCAAAGAGAGCATCAACGTGAATACGGCGTCGGCCGACCAGCTCCAGCGCCTTCCAGGAGTTGGGCCCGCCATGGCCGCACGCATCGTGCAATATCGCAAAGAAACCGGCGCGTTCACGGATCCGGAACAACTGATGGAGGTCTCCGGCATAGGGCCAAAGAAGTTTGCTCGGATGAAGCCTTTCGTGCGCGTACGAGGTCCGGCGCTGCAGGGTGCGCCCTAATCTTCTGCTTCGCGGACCTTCACTGGTTCCAGCCTAATCGGCCGTTAATCGAGATGCTATAGGTGGCCACGCGGTAGATAAGGGCATAACCGCCCCAGATGCCTTCCGCCAGAAACTCGCCCAAGATCACACCGAAGGCTACCATCCTTAGTCGCTCGTACCCCCTCAATCCGTAGTATCGCTGAACAAAGCTCTTCACGATCAGCACCACCAGCAGACCGAACCAGTAATAGTCCACCCCAAAGTTCATTCCCAGGGCATACCCTGCAGGATGAAAGGGAAAGCCCGGGAAGCGAAAACGCAAGGCATCCAGCGCCAGCACGAAGAGAAACCCGAAGCCCACCATGGCCATGGCGGCAGGGTTCGGGGGCCGGCGTGTGTCCACGAGCGTTTGGATTACGTTGGTGGTGTCGCCTGCGACATCGCCCGGAGTCCAGCGATAGCCCAAGTAGATCCGCACCAAATGCCCAAGCACCGATCCCGCAACGGTCGCCAGCAAGATCGCCAGGAACATTCCGCGCCTGCTCAATTGCGATTGCTCACCCATCTTAATGGCTTCCAATTGCGTGGGCATAGGATGGGTACGGTGGATACGGTTCATAAAGTGAAACGTCGTCACCGTTCGGGCGACCAACGCCTCGCTCACGCCCTGAGTGCCCCGAAAGTCCACCAGCAATTGATTTGGCCCCATGAAGGCCATCTCATGCGTAGGTGGGCCGAGCTGCGCGCGAAGCCGTGTCACCGCAACACTGAACGCCAAGAACAGGCACGTATACCCGATCACGTACAGGAAGGGGAGGCCGATGCCGATGCCCACCGCACCCAATCCCACAAGGCTTCCTACAAGCCCCAAGAACGCCCAACGATGGGGCACTACGCTCCCCGCATCCTTCTCGCCGCGAAGGACCTTCTGCCAAACATCCTGAAGGTATCCTCGCGCTACCCAAATCGCCATGACGAACAAGCCCAAAAAAGCGCCCCATGACTGCTCGCTGAAGTAAGGAGCGCTTGGAACTAGGCCGCCCCCGCCGAAAACACCCTGTTCATATCCCATGGCTGCAGCCACCACCTGTTGGCCCTTCCGCACAAAGAAGAAGAACACGCAGGAAAACAGCAGGTCCGTAGGCATGAACACGCCGATCGCTGCCATATATGGGAAGAGGCCGATAGGTGTCCACCCGACCTGGTTCCAAGGGGGTGATGAGAACCATTGCTGCATATCGCCCAGAAACCGCACGTTGATCAACGGGACGGAAGGATAAAGATAATGGAGGCCATTGATGTTATCAATGGTGAACATCACGGCGAATGCAATCCACATGGTGCGGTTGCGCCAGAAGGGTGAGGATCCGCCCCCCTGGGTGATGGCGATGGGGAGCTGAATGATGGGGAACGCGAGCTTCTCGCGGTTGGTCCACTCATCTCGCATGAGCGAGTTAATGCAGAGCATGGCCAAGCACACAAGGCTCGCGATGAGTGTCCAAGCGAAAATCTTGGGCCACCAAATCGTCAGATGTGACCAGAAGTACCAGAAGGGTTTGCCTCCTGCAGCAAAGTCCTTCAGCTTGGCAACGTCGTTCAGGTCAAAGAACAGCCAGTGGCTTACAAACGCCAGCACGTGCGACTTATATGCCGGGTTCGCGTTGGCAAAGAGCGCGTAGCTGTAGATATACGGATTGATTACATCCATCCACTCGGAAGCCATGGCGCACATGACGCTCTCCATGGCGTAGACCAGCACGAGTTCGCCCTCCGTCAGAGCAAATCGGGGAAGGTAAAGTCTTAGGGGGATGTTCACCGCCACCATCACCAACGTCAGCACCACAGGGGGCACCATCAGCGAGAAGATACGGTCCACCCCTTGGTCCTGGGCCCAATAGCAGCAGACGGGCGCCAGAAGCAGACTGATCACGATGCCGCGGAGGGTAAGCCAGCCGGAGCGGCGGGTTAGAACAAAGCCGGCACCGTCACCACGATATGAGGATTGCGCCGGCTGCAATCCTCCAGCCTCTCCGGTATGACCGGAAGCGGCGTCTCGAACGTCTGCATTCCCGGCACTCGTCTGTTGGTTCAATCCTCCGGAACCTCCCTATCCTTGCAACGGTAACCCTCTTCTCCCAGCGACTCCCTGGGCAATAGTCCGGCCGTTCATCTAGGGGGCGGCGTCAATGCGCGTCTGCGCCCACGGACACCAATTCCGTATCCGAATGCTCATATGCCGGCGCACAGCAACATAGAAAGACCAGATCCTCTGCCCCTGTGTTCCAGATCTGGTGCACGCAGCCAGGCGGGATGGCGATCCCGTCTCCCGGTGCCACGTCTGCCTCTTCTCCCTCCACACGAATACGGCCCTGCCCTGCCAAAACGTAGTAGATTTCCTCAGCCACACGGTGATAATGGGGTTGGGTGGAAGCTCCCGGCGGCACAATCGCCTCGGCCAGACTTTGCTTTCGGATCTGAGAGTTCCGGTACGAAAGGATCTCGCGGATTGTTGAAGTGTCCTTGGTGACAAACGCCTCTACGTGGTTGCGGTTCACAATATCCAAAGCAGACCTCCTGGGACCCCGTCCAGCTCATACAGAATCTAGGACGGGTATGCACGGCAACTGCCACAGAAACTCAAAATCCTGCCCCCTGTTTGACGGGGCAGCTTGTTGGGTTCTATAATACTTCTCGTCCCACTCCGCTGCCTAGCACACCCGAGGATGCCCATGAGCCATACTGACGATCGTTTTGACTTCCGCGCTATCGAAGCCAAGTGGCAACAGCGTTGGGAGGCCGCGGAGTTGTTTCGAGCCGACGACGCATCCCCCAAGCCCAAATTCTATGGGCTGGAAATGTTCCCCTATCCTTCCGGTGCCGGTCTTTCCGTGGGCCACATCAAGAATTACGCGCCTACGGACGCGTTTTGTCGCTACAAAGCGATGCAGGGTTACAATGTCCTTCACCCAATGGGCTGGGATGCCTTCGGCCAACCCGCGGAAAATGAGGCTATTCGGCGCGGCAGGAACCCGCGCGACATGGTCCCGGAATACGCTGCAAATTACCGTCGCACCCTTAAACGTGTGGGATGTGCCTATGACTGGTCCCGCGAGATCAATTCGAGCCTTCCCGAATACTACCGGTGGACGCAGTGGATGTTCCTGCTGCTATACCGGCGGGGTTTAGCTTACCGAGCCCAGGGCCTCATCAATTGGTGTCCTTCCTGCAAAACGGGCCTTGCCAACGAGGAGGTAAAGGAAGGGCGTTGCTGGCGGTGCGATACGCCTGTTGAGAAGCGTTCCCTCCCTCAATGGTACTTCAAGATCACCGCCTACGCCGAACGGCTTCTTGAGGATCTCAATAAGATTGATTGGCCTGCCGGCCTTAAAGAGATGCAGCGCGATTGGATTGGGCGCAGCGAAGGCGCCGAGATCACCTTCCCACTCGCCCAGCCACTTTCCGGTGATGAAGCATCCGTGCTTAGGGTCTTCACTACTCGGCCGGACACGCTCTGGGGAGCCACGTTCATGGTTCTGGCTCCCGAGCACCCCCTGGTACCGCACCTCACTGCGCCAGACCGGCGAGCCGAAGTGGATGCGTACACACGTCGTGCCCAAGCAGCCACCGAAATCGAGCGCATGTCTACAGAGCGGGCGAAGACAGGCGTTTTCACCGGTGCATATGCCATCAATCCCGTAACCGGAGCCCAGATACCCATCTGGATTGCAGATTATGTGCTGATGGGATACGGTACCGGCGCCATCATGGCTGTACCTGCCCATGACCAGAGAGATTTCGAATTCGCCCGAAAATACGGTCTTCCTGTGGAGCTGGTCTACCAAATGGAGGGTGGCCCTTCTACTGGGGACGAGATGACGTCCGCCCTTCCCGAGGGAGGTGTCATGCGGGCGTTTACACCTGTGCCCGGATCCCAAGTGCCACCTTCGCCGTTCGCAGGGCGCGCCAACGACCAAAGCACCATCCGCGACGTAATCCGCTGGATGGAAGACCATGGCATTGGGAAAGGCACGGTTACCTACCGCCTAAGGGACTGGCTGATCAGTCGCCAAAGGTATTGGGGAGCGCCGATCCCCATGATCCACTGCCCGTCCTGCGGCACGGTCCCCGTCCCCGAGAAGGACTTGCCGGTGTTGCTGCCCGATGTGGAGAGCTATGCACCGACGGGCACAGGGGCATCGCCGTTGGCCAACATTCCGGAGTTCGTCCACACACGTTGTCCCGTATGCGGGCAATCCGCCCAACGCGAAACAGACACCATGGGCGGTTACGCCTGTTCCTCTTGGTACTTCCTCCGCTTTGCAGACCCACATAACGAACACGCGTTCGCCGATCGGCAGAAGCTAGATTACTGGCTCCCGGTAGACCTGTATACCGGTGGAGTGGAGCACGCCCGCTCACATCTGCTCTATGCGCGTTTCTTCACCAAAGTTCTCTTCGATGCAGGATACGTAGGTTTTGATGAACCCTTCCTTACCCTGCGCAATCAGGGCTCCATGCTCGCGTGGACCCCAGGCCGCCGCCCCCGCGCAGGGGAAACGACGGCCGGTGAAGATGACGACGACACCGTAGTGGACTGGATCGTGTTGAAGCCTGAAGAGCGCGCTACCTTTCCGGAAGACCAAATCATCTGGCGTTGGGCTCGCATGTCTAAGTCCAAGGGGAATGTGGTTACTCCGGATGACGTGTGCGATCGGTATGGGGCCGACAGTCTTCGGGTTTATGAGATGTTTGTAGCCCCGTTTGAAGAGAACGTGCAATGGAGCGAGGAGGGCATCAATGGCGCCTTCCGCTTCCTCAATCGCGTGTGGCGATGGTGCCTTGCTGTGATGCCGGCAGCCTCCAAAGATTGGCGCGCGCGGCTCGCGAAAGGCGACGCCCCCCACACCCTGCGAGCCCTGCGCAGGAAAATCCATCAAACCATCCGTACCGTTACTGCGGACCTTGAGGGCTTCCGGTTCAACACGGCGATCGCCGCGATCATGGAGTTGGTGAACACCCTTTATGCCACGCAACCCATTGAAGGCGGCGTGGTGCCCGACGGTGAGCTCCATGCTGCAGTTCTTGGAGAAGCGCTGGAGACACTTGTGCTATTGATAGCGCCCTTCGCTCCCCACCTGGCAGATGAGCTTTGGGAGCGCATGGGGATGGAAGGCTTTACGTACCGCGCTACCTGGCCCACCTTTGATGCTGCAATCGCCGCCGAGGATGAGATAACCGTAGTAGTTCAGGTGAACGGCAAAGTGCGGGATAAGCTCGTGGTTCCGGCCCAAACCACCGACGACACCCTGAGAGAGCTGGCCCTTGGAAGCCCCCGCGCCCAAGCATTCCTAGCGGGCAAGCAGATACACAATGTGATCGTGGTTTCCGGGAAACTGGTGAACATCGTGGCGAAATAGAACATGTTTTCCTGGTTGCCCGCACGAAACCGGTGGGCCGGGTGCAGCAAGACACATACGGTTCTGCCGTGTCTCCACTCTGTCGGATGCCGTACGTGGAGGTTCCAATAGCATGATCAGGCCAGGCGATTACATCGCAGACCTTCTCCACAAACCTGTGGGCAGTTATGTACGGGCCCACGGGTGGGTGCGTACGCGGCGGGATAGCAAGGGCGTCCACTTCGTGCAGATGAACGATGGGAGCTGCCTGACCAACCTCCAAGTGGTAGTGGATGAGGGTGTTGTTTCTGCCGACACATTGCGCCGTGCGACCACCGGAGCATGCATCATCGCAGAAGGCCACCTGGTGGCATCTCCCGCAGCAGGTCAGGATGTAGAACTGAAGGCGACCTCGCTCGAAGTGTTGGGTCCGGCCGATCCGCAGGAATACCCGCTACAAAAGAAGGGCCACTCCCTGGAATTCCTGCGGGACATCGCTCATCTGAGGCCACGATCCAACACTTTTGGAGCCGTGTTCCGTGTGCGCTCGGCCCTCTCCTTCGCCATCCATCAATTCTTTCGCCAGAACGGCTTCCTCTATGTGCACACTCCCATCATCACCACGTCCGATTGCGAGGGCGCCGGTGCACAGTTCGGCGTCACGATCCTGGATCTTATGAACGTGCCGCGTACTTCCGATGGATCCGTGGATTTCCGCGAGGATTTCTTCGGGAAGCCCGCTTACCTCACCGTGAGTGGGCAACTCGAAGCGGAGATCTTTGCGCTTGCCTTCACGAATGTGTACACGTTCGGGCCAACATTCCGAGCCGAAAACTCCAACACGCCCAGGCACCTTGCCGAATTCTGGATGGTGGAACCCGAAATGGCCTTTTGCGACCTTCAAGGTGACATGGCCCTTGCCGAGGCCTTCCTGAAGTTCACCATCGGATACGTCTTGGATCACTGTCGCTCAGATCTGGAGTTCTTCACCAAGCGCATAGACGACACGGTACTCCCTACTCTGGAGCATGTGGTTACATCCAGCTTCGAACATATCACCTATACGGACGCCATCGAGATCCTTCGCCAGGCAGATCGCGCATGGGAGTTTCCTGTGTTCTGGGGGGCGGACCTCCAGAGCGAACACGAGCGCTACCTTACGGAAGAAAAGTTCCGCAAGCCGGTAATCGTTACCGATTACCCCAAGGAGATCAAAGCTTTTTACATGCGCATGAACGACGACGGGCGCACCGTTCGGGCCATGGACGTGTTGGTGCCCCGCATCGGCGAGATCATCGGTGGGAGCCAGCGTGAAGAGCGCTACGATGTTTTACTTTCCAGGATACGCGAGGCGGGCCTTAAGGAGGAGAACTACTGGTGGTACCTGGAACTGCGCAAGATGGGCAGCGCCCCACATGCAGGATTCGGATTGGGCCTCGAGCGGATGCTCATGTACCTAACCGGCATGAAGAACATCCGCGATGTGATCCCGTTTCCGCGCACTCCAGGCTCAGCAGAGTTCTAGTTGCCGATGCTCAAGCTGGGTCCCCACTTCCTTAAGGCGGAAGGGTCGCGCAACCGGAAACCTCTGCGTTACCCGCAAGGTTCATAAATACGTTCTGCCTATAGGGCGTATCCAAGCCTCCTGCTGTGGAGATCCGCCTGCGGAACAGCCACACCATGGATAAGTCTGCCGCATCCACATCCGGCGATGCCTTCGTTCGGCGCATCCAATGCCAAGCATGCGGAGCGCAGTGCGTACAGGGGGAACAAACCTGCTGGCAGTGTGGCGCGCCGCTTACCACGCCTGCGCCTCCTGTGGAGCCGCCGGCTTCGGCTCCAGAATTCATCCAATTGGACGCGAAGCCCGCTCCCGTACAGCACCGCACGCTCACGGGTGAAATCGTTGAAGAAGTACCATCCGTTGCTCCCGGCACTCCCAAGCAGGTAACCCAGCCGCCGGGTCCATTGGCGGATGTGCAGTCTTCCCCGGGAGAGCCACCGGTGCATACCGAGGAGGTGATGGTCCTCACCTTCTGTAAGCTGTGCGGCTTTCAGAATGCCGAGGGCGCCCGTGAATGCGCTAAATGCGGGAGACTCCTGGAGGTGGTGAGCGTCCAGTCCGTGCGAGAAGTGGCTCCACTGCCACGTGTGTGGGGGTTCGACGTTCTCGGACTGGCATGGATCGCGTTAGGGTTTGCGGCTGTGTACTGTGGGCAATTCCTCATCAAGACCGATCCGAACCATCCCGGTACCACCTGGGCCGATTATTTCTGGACCGGGGTGGTGGTTTGCGCCCCTGGCATCCTCATCTTCATGCGCCACGTATTCTGCAAGATCCTCTTCTGGGCCATGACACTGGGCAGCATCATGGTGTGGTCTGTCATTGGCTTCATATGGCTCTTTGTGGGATTGCGTGTATCGGACAATGGGCAAGTAGGGCTCATCTGGCTCGCGCTCCTCAGCGGCCTCTCGGTGGTGAGTTACGCAACCGTCCGAATGAATGACGCCTTCGACTTTACCTTTTAGCGGCCGTACGGATGGGCCGCAGAGGCTCATCGCCGGCCACACGCAGGAGTTGCGGCACAGTCGCGAAGACGAAGCCCCGGTGTTTGAGCCCACGGATCACCCCGCGAAGCTCCCGCACAGTAGCCCGCCGGATGTCCCTACATGTGTGGGCGCCATCGTGTAGAAGGATGATGTCCCCGGGTTCGGCGCGGCGCACGACGCGGCGCCGCAGGGCAGCCGAACTGTGAACCGCTTCCCGATCGAAGGCAAGGCTCCAAAGGATGATGCGGTAGCCATCCTTACGCACCGTAGAGAATGCAGCATGGTTCCATAAACCGCGCGGGGGACGAAATAGATGCGAACGTTCCCCCGTCACTCTTTCGATCTCCTGTTCACAGCCTTCGATCTCGCGACGGATCTGGGGCACCTTCTCCAGCTCTAGATGGGGATGCGTGTCGGTATGGTTCCCCACTACGTGCCCGTCTCGAACGATGGCCCGAAGCAGTTCCGGATGGCTTCGGACCATGTCTCCGCACACAAAGAAGGTGGCATGAACGCCCTCGCTCTTCAAGATCTGCAGAACAGCAGGGGTGTATCGGGGATCGGGCCCATCATCGAATGTAAGTGCCACGATCTTTCGCCGAGTAGAGGCATGGGAATAGATGCGGCCGGAGCGCTCCTCGCGCCACCACTCCCAGAGGGACAAACCATGGATCGGATAGGCCCTTACCCCTTCCACGGCAGACAAGGAGACCGCGAGAAGGATAGCTAGCCCGTACAAAGGCCTTCTACGACGCATTTCTCACCTAGCCTGGGTCGCCCCGATGTCCTCGGTTCCTAAGGAACACGGCTCCATTTACCGCGCGCATCTGATCCCGCCACAGCATCTGGATGTATTATACATCTGCCGCCCTTGGTTGCGCATGGATCGGCAACGCCATTGCGTTGGCCGGAACTGCGTACTCCGGCACGTACGGTCCTTATACCATCGCAACTCCCACCGCTATCTAGCGGCAGCCGGTACGATCTCGGCGGCCCGCACCACGGCCTCTGCCTGCCCCTCGCCAATCAATTGCACTTCCACCACCCCGTTCCGCGGTTCAACTTGCGGCATCCTCCATACGAACGCCCGGTAGTAGCCCTCGGCAGCCGCCGCAATGTCTAAGTGCTCGGCAGCCATGACCCCGTTCACGCGGATGGTGACCAAGCGTTGCTCAGCAGGGATGTGGCGGTCTTCCATAAAATGAAGCCGAAGCGTGTACACACCCGGAGCTACGGTGAAATACAAGGTCAGATCTTTCGCATGAGCACCATACCGGTAAAGCTCGGGATCACGCGTATTGGAGACCACGTTTCGCACAGGGTGCGTATACCACGCCCCTCGCACGATGTCCGCAAGATGCCCAAGTCGCGCAATCCACTCCGTGGCCGGCCGCCATGCGTTTCCCTCATGGTCCGTATAATCCTGGCGCTGCGAATAACCGAAAATCACCCGTTGCGGGCTGCGAGGACCTCCGCCGGCACCCCAGTTCCTCTCAACCTCTCTTCCAAAACTTTGGAAGGCTTTCACCCGCACCCGATCTCCGTGGGAAAGGGGGTTATGCTTGTTCAAGGGCAGTACTTCCAGGGTATGGCGCCCTTCTGGCAAGCCATTGATCCACGCCAGGACCTGATCCTCGCGCTGCTGAGGGCACCAACTATCCGCCAGAGTTCTAATCGGCGCTCCGTCCAGCATAAGCTGCGCAAGCCCGCCGTCTGGCCCGGCCGTCCCTAAAACGCGAACCTGGTTGCCCTCGAAAGTGTAGGTGAGCCTGGAACCAGCGGCCACCTCGGTCTGAGGATCGGGCCCCTCCACCACCACATGGCGCCACCCGTCATGGCGCACCGTCACGATGCAATCGCCGCCTGGTAATGGTCGTACGGACCATCCCAGGCGGCCTCGCCCGCTCGCTTGGGGGAGCTCATGGCCATCGGCAACGACTCTCTTTGGCCGGTAGGCAAGGCGCAACACGTCCACGCAGCCGGGTGGCGCATCGAATGTGTCATACGCCAAACGGCCTTTCCCGTAATGAACATTACGCACCACAGATGATGCCCGCATGATGTGATTCTCTCCGGTGGGGCCAAAGGTCTCGGGCATCCAAGCTAGCGCGTTCAGGCAATGTTTCAGCGCCATCGGATGAGCGATCTTGAACCAGTCGCCGGCTACTATCACTCCGCCGTCAATGTTGTCCTCCACTACTCCGTTGGGGGTGGCATCGTACGTTGCCAAGATCATCTGCCGACGGGCCATCTCCGTTGCCCATGCATCTCCGGTTCGCACACCGTATTCCGCGTATACAGGAGCCAATTCCAGCGGGCCATACCACAACGATCTCCCACAACAACCGGATGATTCGGGATAGGCCCATGCACCACTGTACACGCCCCCACCCGATTCCGGCGCCACCGAGGTGCGGTTCAAGAAGAGTGTGAGGATGTTGCGCACATCCTGTCGCCACCGTGGGAATTCGCGGGGATGTGTCATCAAATACCGGGCAACGAATTCGGTTACATTCTCTGCCTGAACCGGATCTGGCCAGTCCCAATAGTTGCGGCCCCACGTGTCATCGGTAGTCCACTGCGGCAGCAGCACATTCCGCAGATATGCCACGCCGGCATTCCTGGCGTGGAGCACAGCGTTCCCCTTCCCCCGATAGCCGCAGCGCATCACCTCATCCAAAAACTCGATGATGAACACCACTCCGCCTGTCTGCAGATCCTCCCATTGAGCATCCTGGGGATTTGCGTACCGAGACCAAGGAGAAAGCGTGGGATGGGGACGGCAGTGCGCTGCAAAGGCATCTGCCCACCGCTTGGCAGCGTCCAGCCAGCGCTTTTCGCCGAGGACCTCGTACGCTTTGAGGAGACCGATGCCCACCTCGGCGGTGATATCGAGCTGGATCAACCCATGCTCATTTGCCCGGCCATACACCTCACCTTTGATGGGCACGCTCACCAGAAAATGCGGCCACGGGTGCTGCGCGTCGGTGCACTCGAACTTCAGCAGGGCATCCGCAGTGATGGCTACGTGCGCCAACGCCGCCGGATCGCCGCTATACCGGTAGTAATCCACCAGGCTCGTTAAGATATAAGCTGCGCGCTGCCCGAGGTCCCCGTTGTCCCAATCACTCAGCGGCGGAATGGTGATCGTGCCGTCCGAAGCGATGTGCCAATGTCCATTAAACACATAGTGCGGCGCAGGAGCGGGATGATCGGTCCATGGATAACGCTTGAGCGTGTCTGCTGCCACATGCACACGCCAGTCCACCTGTCCATTCGCACCTTGATACCAAGGAGCAATCACCCCAAAGCGATCGTGCGCCGCCGAGTGCGCGTAATATCTACGCCCGTCTGAAAGTGCCGTAGGGGCGCACGTTAGCGCCACGAAGCCTGCCGCTACAACGCTCAGCATCCACATGGAATTCATGGCGTCACTCCACGTCTAAAGTCAATCCGCACCGGCGATCCGGCTACGCATTTAATTGAACGCTATCTTCCCCATGCGCGTCGAAGAGACCTCTTTACCCCAAGGCAGGAAACGCCGGTTCCAAACACTAACCCTAGTTCGGTGCATTGCTTCTTTTTCAGAGGGGAACACTATGAAGGCGGTCCTATGGTTGCCCATCCCGATGTACGTTGCGTTTTGCGCCGCCCCATGCGGTCCCGCGCTATGCCGGCCAGGCGCGCATCCACAAGCATCCTTCGGAAGTTCTTCCGAGCCCGCAAGCCACCGACTGGGGGCGCAGGAGCCGGTACGCCATATGGGAGGAGAAGCATTGAACCGTGCCATTGACGGTCACACCCGCGTGCCCAAGGATCCCAAACCTGGACGCACGCTCTACGTGTCCCCTTCCGGTTCCGACACGAACTCAGGGACGCGGGCAAAGCCCCTTAGGTCGTTTGCAGGGGCAGTTGCGGCCGTCCGGCGCATCAAGGCCCACGGTGGTCTGCCTGCAGGAGGCATTCGCGTTCTATTCCTGGCCGGCACCTATCCGGTTGCAGCTACCATCACGCTCACATCCGAAGACAGCGGATCCCCATCTTCGCCCATTGTCTACGCTGCATCACCCGGCTCGCACGTACGCTTTAATGGGGGCATCACGCTCAGGGACTTTCGAGCGGTCTCCGATGCTTCCGTGCTCGCCAAGATCCCGGCCTCTGCCCAATCCAGCGTCGTGGAAGCGCAACTAAGTCCAGAAGAGACGGCCGCTATCCCGCCTCTTGCACCGCATGGCGTCGGTTTCACCGCTGCGCCTGTGCCGCGCCTGTACTGGAATGGACGGGCACTTACTCTGGCCCGATGGCCAAACACGGGATGGGCCCTTACCGGTCCCATTGTGGAAAGCGCCGGCAAAAGCCCAGGCTTCACCTTCCATTACCAAGGCGATCACCCGAACGGATGGGTGGGTGCGCAAGATGCATGGGTACATGGCTATTGGGGCTGGCTGTGGGCCGATAGCGCAATGGGCATTTCTGCCGTGGATCCTCGCGATCACACCATTACGACGGCGCAGCTACCTGCCTATCCTCCGCGAGAGGGCATGCCGTGGTTCGCGTACAACCTCCTTCAGGAACTGGACACGCCCGGAGAATGGTGCCTGGATCGAGCGGCCGGACGCATCTACGTGATCCCTCCATCGCCGCTCCATTCCGCGACCGTAGAGCTCTCGGCGCTTCAGGGCCCCTTCCTGAAACTTCAGGGCGCCACGGATATCCGTTTTGAGCACCTCCTCTTTGAAACCGGCGCGTCCACGGGTGTGGAGGGTGACCGATGTACGCGTGTCGCCGTCGAGGGATGCACCTTCCGGAAGTTGGGGGACACTGCGATCGTGATGACGCAGGCGCAGGATTGCCTCGTGTTCGGCTGTGTGATGCACGAACTCGCCCGAGGCGGCATATCCATGTCCGGAGGAGACCGCAAGACACTCGCCTCCGGGAACAACACGATAGAAGATTGCCTGATCCATGATTTCTCGCAATGGGATCGTACCTATACCCCTGCGGTCCTTGCACAAGGGGTAGGCACACGGATTAGGTATAACCGCATTTTCAATTCGCCCGGCCACGCCCTGCGCATCGAGGGTAACGACCACATCATTGAATTCAACGAGGTCCACCACGTCATCACCGAAACGGATGACCAGGGAGGTCTGGATATGTGGTTCAATCCCTCGTACCGCGGCGTCGTGATCCGTTATAACTTTTTCCATCACATGGGCGATGGCACGGATCGGCTGATGCATGCGGGAGTGCGCCTGGACGATGCGATTTCGGGAGTAGTGATCTACGGGAATGTTTTCTGGAAGGCGTCGGAGGGGATTTTCGGAGCGGTGCAGATCCACGGCGGCAAAGAGAATATCGTTGAGAACAACCTTTTCGTGGATTGTAAATACGCTATAAGCTTTTCACCCTGGGGGGCGGATCGTTGGCGGCAGTTCCTCCAGAGCCCAGAAGTCGTTCGCGCCACACAGGAGGACGTAGATATCCGGAAACCACCCTACAGCACGCGCTATCCCGCGTTAGCCCACCTCGCCGACCATCCCGATGTTAACTCCATCTGGCGCAATGTTGCAGTAAATTGCGGTGCGTTCATGATCCGTGATGGAGGCCGTGAGGACACCATGGATAACCTCACACTTACCGGTGACCCTGGGTTCGTAGCACCAGATCGCGGCGATTTCCGCCTTAAGCCGACCTCATGGATCTTCCGCCGAACGGGATTCCGGCCCATCCCTGTAGAGCAGATCGGCATCTATCGGCATCCCATGTGTGCAGCTTTCGCGAAGTGAGGCGGCCGTACGCCAAATCCTCAACAGGTGCCGCAACCTGACCGAACGGTACAACCCAAGCGGTGCTTCGGCAGCGCAGACGGCTGTCCCAACGATCGCGTGTGCGCAAGGAAACGAGCCGCTGCCCTCTCCCCTATGCAGATGCGTTCGCGCAATACAAGACCCTGCTTTCACGCGAGGGGGTCAGCCCGAAGATACGGCAGTTCTGCCGGTTTTTGGGGTGTGAACGAGCCCCGCGTGTGATGCATTCCGCTCGCCGGTGGAATAACGCAAACAGGGAGCACCCACTCTCTCAGGCTTTGCGGCCGTGCAGGCCGGAAACGGTTGCAAAATCCTCGATGCTAGCAACAGTTATGGTGATTGTGGCGTTGTTTTGTGTGTGGGCCGCCTGGGATACTGCCCGCGGGAAACGCCCCACAGCGCCGCCTTTGTAGGCCCTCCACACCATTCCTCGCGAGCACCGCAATCCGCTGTTATCCTATACGACCGCCGCCGCACACAACCCAATCACCCAGGCTGCCGAACCCATGCCCCTCCCGCGCAGGAACTTCACCTGCGAGGCCCGGACGGCCTTGTGGCGTCCGCATCAGCCCTCATCGGAACGCAGTTGCTCTACGAACGCGGCCATGGCACCTAGGGCTCGCTCTGCCAACATCAGAGCCTTTTCACGCTTACCATGGGCCGCCGCAGGTATCTGGGGTAGGATGCCAAAGTTCGCGTTCATCGGCGCGAACCGGTCCGGAGGTGTGTCCCGTAAGTAACGACACAGGGACCCCATCACCGTCTGCTCGGGAGGTTCCACGGGCGATAATCCTCGTATCCAACGATGGCAGTTGATCCCTGCAAGCAAACCCATGGCGGCAGATTCCAAATATCCCTCTACTCCGGTGATCTGCCCCGCCAAAAACAACCCCGGGCACCCGCGCACTTGTAAGCCCAACTCCAATACGCGGGGAGCGTTCACGTAGATGTTGCGGTGCACCACGCCGTAGCGCACAAACTCGGCCGCTTCCAAGCCCGGGATCATACGAAAGATGCGCTTCTGCTCCCCCCACTTCAGCTGCGTCTGGAATCCCACCAATCCCCAAAGCGTGCCGGCTTTGTTCTCTTGCCTTAATTGCACTACTGCATACGGGCGGCGTCCGGTGCGAGGATCTATCAGCCCTATAGGACGCATGGGGCCGAACGCCAGCGTGCGCTCACCTCGCCGCGCAAGTTCTTCAATGGGCAGGCACATCTCGAAGAAGGGAACCGTTGCATCCTCGGGATTGTGAGGTTCCGCCACCTCGGCCGTTACAAGCTCGTGCCAGAACGCGTGATACTCGTCGCGATCCATGGGGCAGTTCAGGTAGTCCTCCTCAGACGGATCAGACGGCGCCTGGCCACGTTTGCGCCGTGAGCCCCGAAAGACACGCGATAGGTCCAAACTCTCCAGAGTAACGGTGGGAGCAACAGCATCGAAGAAGTAGAGGGCGTCCTCTCCGGTTACCCGAAGCATCTCCCGGGCCAATTCCTCTGTTGTGAGGGGACCGGTGGCCAGGATGAGCGGCCGGTGATCGGGGATGCTTCGTACCTCCTGGCGCACGATCGAAATGAGGGGATGGCTCTCGATTAAGCTGGTGACCTCGCGAGAAAATGCCTCCCGATCCACCGCCAATGCCTCCCCAGCCGGCACGGCATGCCGTTCAGCGGCATCCAGCACCACAGAGCCCAGCAGGCGCATTTCTTCCTTCAGGACCCCGCTGGCATTCGTCCGGAGGCGGGATTTGAGGGAATTGGAGCATACCAGCTCGGCAAGATCCCCCGTGCGGTGGACGGCCGTAGATCGGAGCGGCCGCATTTCTATAAGCGTCACAGGCGTTCCCCGTGTAGCCGCCGCCCAGGCCGCTTCCACGCCCGCGAGGCCTCCGCCCACGATCATCACGGAACGGGAGCCCATGGATGGACTATCCTTCTACGTCCGCGGCCACCCCGGCAGGCTCTGCCTTTGCGCTGTAATCGCAATCTGGGTTCGTGCAGCGGATCGTCCCCGTTTGCCGTCCGCGGAACTTTACTGCCCCCACCGGCCATCCGCATTTGGGGCAACGCTCGCCCGTCAATTCGCTCCAGGTTTTGTAGTCGCAGGTGGGCTCCTGAGAGCAAACATATAAATTGCCGTACCTGGTCTTCTTGGCGATCAGTTCCGAGCCGCACTTGGGGCAGTGTACGGCCACGTGCCCTTCTGCGCCATCCGGCGATGGAGTTTCCCCTGAAGCCCCCGGCAGCGGGAGCGTCGTCTTGCACTTGGGATACCCAGAGCACCCCAAGAACTTGCCGAACTTGCTGGTGCGTACCACCATGGGTTTGCCGCACTTAGGGCACTTTTGATCTGTGACCTCGCCCTCTGCCGAGTTCTCGTCCCGAGCGGACCCATCCTCATTCAATACGGTTTTGCATTTGGGGTACCCGGAACATCCCAGGAACCGGCCGTATCGCCCTTCACGGAGAAGCATCTTGCGGCCGCACGTGGGGCATACGATGTCGGTTTCCACGGGCTGCGGCTTAATGCGCTCCATGTTGGCATCGGCCTGCTCCACGGAAGCATCGAAAGGCCCATAGAAGTCACGAAGAAGCTGGAGCTTGTCCGCACGTCCCTCTTCTATGGCGTCGAGTTTGTTTTCCATCTCGGCGGTGAAGTCTACGTCGAGAATGTCCGGGAAGTGCTTCACCAATAAATCGTTCACAGTCAATCCCAATTCCGTGGGATAGAAGCGCTTCGCCTCGAGCTTAACATATCCCCGATCTTGGATGGTGGCGATGATATTGGCGTATGTGGAGGGGCGGCCGATGCCCTTTTCTTCCAAAGCCTTCACAAGCGTCGCTTCGGTGTAGCGGGGCGGCGGTTCCGTGAAATGCTGACGAGGGAGCAGAGCGATTAGATCTAGGAGCTGATCCTTCGTCAACGGCGGAAGGGGCGGCCGTTCTTCATCTGCTTGCTCGTCGCTGTCTTTTCCCTCCGTGTAGACGCGCGTGTAGCCGTCGAAGATCACCACGGATCCCGTAGCCCGGAAGAGAAAGCCATTGGCATCAATGTCCGCAGAAGTGACGGAATACACGGCGGCTGCCATCTGGCTCGCGAGGAAGCGGTTCCAAATGAGGCGATAAAGGCGCAATTGGTCTTGGGTAAGAAACGGCTGTACTGCGTCGGGTGTGCGGAGAACCGATGTTGGTCGAATTGCCTCATGGGCATCTTGGGCCGTGCGCTTCGCCGCGTATTGCCTTGGAGTAGGTGGAACATATTCAGCGCCGAATTGTTGAACGATGAACTCGCGAGCCTGGGATTGTGCCTCTTCAGCCACCCTTGTGGAATCGGTGCGCATGTAGGTGATGAGTCCTACAGCTCCTTGCTCCCCGAGTTCAATGCCTTCATAAAGCTGTTGGGCAACGGTCATTGTGCGCTTGTTGCTGAAGCCCAGTTTGCGCGAGGCCTCTTGCTGGAGGGTGCTCGTGATGAACGGCGGGGAGGGGTTGCGCTTCTGTTCTCTCCGCCGCACGGACGACACTCGATAGTGTGCTCCGTCCAGCGCAGCTAGGATCTCGTTAGCCTGTTCCTCGCTGCCGATTTTGAGCTTTTCATCCCCGCGGCTAATCAAGCGTGCCTCGAACGGGAACCGTGGCTCTGGAGCGGCGGGAGTAAGCTGCGCCGTAATGGTCCAATACTCCTCCGGAACGAACGCCTGGATTTCCCGTTCGCGATCGCAGATGAGGCGCACTGCCACGGATTGCACCCGCCCCGCAGAGAGGTTCGTGCGCACCTTTTTCCACAGCAAGGGCGAAATACGATATCCCACGAGGCGATCCAGCACCCTACGGGCCTCTTGGGCATCCACTCGCCGCATATCCACGTCCCGCGGATGGCTGAGAGCATTCTCCACAGCCTGGCGGGTGATTTCATTGAACTCGATGCGCCGTGCATTCTTGAGCTTGAGCGCCTCTTTCAGGTGCCAGGCAATGGCTTCTCCCTCCCGATCGGGATCGGAAGCCAGATATACGGTGCCTGCGGCCTTTGCGGCGGCGGCAAGTCGCTTTAAGATCTCCTTACGCGTAGGAATGGGGACGTACCGAGGCTTGAAGTCGTGCTCAACATCTACCCCGATCGTCTTGGCGGGTAGATCACGGACGTGCCCCATGGAAGCCTCTATTTGGTATCCGGACCCAAGAAAGCTCTTGAGCGTCTTTGTCTTGGCCGGAGATTCTACGATGATTAGATCCTTGCCCATATACCCTCTTGTACTGCATGCATTTGCGTGGGGGCGTAGCTTGCGCCCGCGTATCTTACCGTTGACACTTGGGTTTGTCAAGCAACGGGGCTCGCGTTTGCACGAATGCGCCGGGCCCCAGCATATTGACCAGGTTTGATTTTGCCACAAACCGTCCTGGAGCTCAGGGATCTCGAGAACATTCGGCCCATTTGCCGCACGGCACTACGCCGAGCAAGTTGACGGGCTTGGGGACCATGTTGCGAGCACACACTACCACCTGGAACGGATTCCGTGTACTCGGGGACCTACGCGTTGACTCTGGGGGCCGCTTTCTGCAACGACGGGTGCCTTGCGCGTTGTTCGGATGCCCGGATTGCGGGAACTGTCACCGGGAGGCGAAGGAAGAGGCATATCGGGGTGGCCGGATTCGAACCGGCGACCACTCGCTCCCAAAGCGAGTGCGCTACCAGGCTGCGCTACACCCCGCAGGTTCCTACCCGGCTGCGGTGCCGGCACAGGCCGATTTGTAATCACCTATTTGCCCGCGAGCAGGGCAAACGACACGGTGCCGACCTGTACGGAGACCACGCCACACTTATCATTATGGGGCAAGGCTTGGTTCTGCGTCAACCTGACACACCCATCAGTCCCCTGCACCCGTCCGTATGCGTACAAATTGGCGATTACCCACCTGGAGTACTTTCCCGTCCAGATCTTGTGGGGCAAACTCCGCATCCACGTCCTGGATGCGCACGCCGTCTAGGCGCACTCCCCCTTGCGTTATAAGCCTCCTCGCTTCTCCCGTACCTTGAGACAACCCAAGGGCGGATATAAGGCGACAAATCCACACCTTGCCATCACGAATTGCATTGCCCGGCAGAAGCCTCTCAGGCACATCCGTCGGTACCTCGTGGCGTGCGTGTATCCGCTCGAATGCTTCATCCGCCTCGGCGGCGGCTTGGGCGCCGTGATAGATTGCCACGATTTCTCGCGCCAGTCTGCGCTTTATATCCTTCGGGTTCATGCGCCCGGCCTTGGCTTCCTCAAGCATCCGCCGCACCTCTTGCATGTCCACTTCAGTACAGAGTTCAAAATACGTCTCCAGCATCTCGTCTGAGATAGACATCAGTTTGCCGAACATCGAGTGCGGCGGCTCGGAGATGCCCACGTAATTCCCAAGGGATTTGGACATTTTCTGGACGCCATCCAGCCCCACAAGTAGCGGGAGAAAGAGCGCCACCTGTGGCGATTGCCCCATCTGCACCTGCAGATCCCGCCCCATCAGGATGTTGAAGGTTTGGTCGGTGCCGCCTAGCTCCACGTCGGCATGGATCGCCACGGAATCATACGCCTGAGCTAATGGGTACAGAAGCTCATGGAGGCCCACAGGCATCCCCTCCTTGAGCCTAGCCGCAAAGTCGGCTCGTTCTAGAATGCGTGCCACCGTCACACGCGCACAGAGGCGCACAACATCGGCAAACTGCAGAGGGGCAAGCCATTCGCTGTTGAAGCGCACGGTGGTGCGGTTCGGATCTAGGATGAGGCTAAGCTGATCCACATACGTGCGCGCATTCTCGCGGATTTGTTCTTCGGAGAGCATTGGGCGTGTCGCCGATCGCCCAGAGGGGTCCCCAATCAACGCGGTAAAATCACCGATCACCAGGATCACCTGATGACCTAGATCCTGAAATTGGCGGAGCTTGCGCAGTACCACTGCGAAGCCAAGATGGATGTCGGGAGCTGTAGGATCTAGACCAAGCTTCACATTGAGGGGTCTGCCGGCATCGGCTGCTTCCCGAAGCTTTTGGGCGAGGCCGTCCTCCGGCGTAACACCGGCGGTTCCACGCAGCAGCAATCGTACTTGTTCTTGGATATCCAAACCGAAAAGCCTTCTCCTAACCCACGTTTTCTAGGCGCGAGATTCTGCCTTCCTACGGTAGAAAGGCAACCTCCGCGTAACGCCCATCCATCGTCACAGTGTAGCGCCTGGGCAACGCAGTCGTCAACAAGAGCGATCCGTTACCGCGGTGGTCACCGCCGCCGTGGTGGCTGGCGTTCCCTTATGTTCGGTAGCGGCCCCTCAGGAATGGGAGCAACGGGCGGCTTGAGGGTTCCAGCGGGCGTGAATGGAGCGCGCGTTATAAGGAGCGCATCCATAGCGAGATAGTACTTTCCCAACCCCTCCGCGCGCCCGGTCACTCGCAATGTGAGAGTGTGAGCCCCCTTCGCCAGGCTCACACGGCCCAGACGTAGCCAAACAAGCCGATCCAAGAGGAACCGTGAACCTACGGGCACCGCTTCCGTGCTGGAATGGGCTTCACCTGCATCAACCACCCATGCGAAAGGTGATGCACCGGGACCCGGAGGCGTACAACAGAGCCAAACAGTGTAGCTGTCGTCCGCAGGGACCGTAAAACGGTACTGCGCTGCGTATCCGCCTGGGCCCGGGGGATTGCCGGTGTTCAGCAGCAGGAAGGCGCCCCCGGAGGTTGCTGCATTCGACGCCACCTCGCTAAAAGTGGTAGGGTCGGCGCTCTCAGCCTCAATCCAGGTATACGGCTGAACGATTGCTGCCAGCTTATTGATGCCGGAGGCGGCATTCAGCAATGCGAGTTGAGGCCCGGTCCTGAAGGTGCGCAAGGCGTTCTCCAGTTGAAAACGGTATTCGTCTATGGGGATGCGCATTGCGGTTGCCTCGTTCACCAAAGCGGCAAATTGCTTCAGGGCGTCCTCGGCTGCTTCTATCGGGAACACGTCCTCGCCGCCCGAGGCAATCACTACAGGAGCATCTGTAAGGGTCAAGATGACCAAGTGCTTCCGTGCGTCTATCTTGATGGGAATCGGCGTGCCGTCCGCGTTCGTAACCGAAACGCCCTTGGGATCTTGCACAAGCAGGTGCGTAAACCGCGGGCCGCGGAGAGACCAAAGAACGGTGCGGTCGCCTTCCGCCAGGGAAATAGTGTAACCCGCGTATGCCGCTCCCAACTCTATCACCTTGCCCGGCAACGTGGAGGGTGCCCACCAAACACCTCCGCTCCCGATGGGCCCGGCGCGTACGATTCCGGCCGCCGCAGCCGGGAACGGGAGGATGCGAGGTCGGCCCAATGTAATATCCACGGTATGCTGCACACGATCGGCGAACTGATGAAGCCATTGAAGCTGCTCTGGAGCAGTCAGCAATCCCGCCGAGGCAGCCCCGGAATGCTCCACGCGGTACCCGTTGACGAAGAACCCTTTCGCCCCTATGCCGCCAAGCCAATTGAGGCTCGAGGCCAGTTCCTCCTGCGAGGCATAGGGCACCAACGCCCTCTGATCCTCCGATGCCGCGGTTGAGGTTACAAGGAACCAAAGGCTCTTGGGAGCTTGATCACACACGACGTAGGCCGCGTCTGCTCCGCCCGTGACGAGCGCCGAGCCTTTGCCATAAGCAGCAACGCCAATCCCGTCGAAACCTCCCGTGCGGTCTACAGAACCGATAGCCGGGTTTTGAGCGGACCACGTGATAACCACCGGCACATCGGCAATCTGGTGCTTCAGCATATTCGCGATGCCGTTCAGCGCAGACGCGGCTTCCTCGGCGCGGAAATCTCTGAAGTCGCTCCAAAACCTGGAAAGCTCCACATTCGTGTCCGCCTGGAGGATTGCGCCGGTGGTCGTGTCCAGCATAGCGGCTACGCCCCTTCTACCCGACCATAACGGCACAAGTGCAGCAGCATTGCGAAAATCTTTGATTTCCCGATCCACCAGATGCCATGCCGTAGCCAAGTCGTCCACGGAGGCATACTTGCGTGAAAGGAACGCCTGCCAAGCCAAACGGAACTCCGGGGTGTCTGGAACAAGGTACTCGGTGTCCGCATCCAAAGCCATGGGGTGCGCGAGCGGATCCAAGAAGAAGCGAAGCCCGGACCCGAACTTCACGTTACCGAACACCTGCAACAGGCGATCGCGATAAGCGTCGAAGCCGTCCCAAAGGCTGGGCCAACCGCCCTGCGCCCCAGGAGTGAAAGTAGCATGAGGATAGAGTAATCCGATCGCCCGCTCCGGAATGGAAGCTTCGGCATTAACCGTTGCCACGCCCTCTTGCACGTTAACGCGCCCGCTCCTAAGGATGGCGCCGTCTTTGTCCGCGATTACAAAGAACGCGCTGTCCGCATGCTCCACCCGCCAGGACACGCGGCCTCCCTCAGGAAGGTCTGGAACTCGGTAATTGGCCGGTTTCACTAACGTCCCGGTGATGGGTGCCACAAGACCAGGCCCAAAGCCGATCCCATATCGGAAGCCCTGACTGTCCAGATACTCTACGAGCCGTTGCCATGCCGGCGCCGTGCCCAGCTCAATGGACCCAGGCGGCATTATGAGCACATCGAGATTGCCCTGGGCCTTGAGGGTACTAAGGTCCTTTACATCCGCATTCCATTCCGCGTCTCCGGCGCCCGGCGCCAAACATCTAGGCGTAAACACGCCCCCCACCGGCACGTACGGAGACCCATCCCAAACAAGGGCATGGGTGGCCGTGACCGACCACGGATGCTGCCGCCCCGAGCCATCTACAAAAACCCCCGAGGCTGCCGGCGCCGCCCACGCCGAACGTAGCGGAGTCCAGGTGCAGAGGCAGGCGCAGTAGACCACAAGGAGCCGGCGGAGCATCAACCGATGAAGCATCAGTACTCGCTCACGGGGGAGAAATAGATCACGGTCACCGTGTCTTCCAAAGACACTTCCGGGCCGTAGATGCGCCTCAGGAGCTGCAGCACGTCCTCGGCCGTGCGGAATTCCGGGTTCTCCTTATTGATATCGCGCGGGGAAAGCTCCGAAAGAAGCTTCACTTCCACGCTATCGAGGATAGCTGTGAAGATCTTCTGGCGCTTGCCGAAACGCTGACCAACGGTAATCCAAACTAACTGGCCGCTTTGATACTTGGACCGCTTGTCCCCGAGGCGCACCGTGGCGGATTTACGTCCGGTACGAAGGGCTTCCTCATAGAGTTCACTGTAGAAGTTGATGGCGAACATAGGCGAATGCATCGCTTCCCGGGTAGTGGCCCGGCGAAGCCGATGCATCGGCCCGCCGGAACTGAACATGTACTGGTGTCCCGGAGTCTAACACACGGACGCACCGAAGTCAACATTACGCGTACCTGTAACTGTGTCGCGTACCGTCGGTCTATTATCGTGACACAACAGACGTACGAGAACATCCCTGGAGATACCATGCAGCGTCTTTTCGCCTGCCCGATCTGTCGCCGAACCATATCCCCGCAGGGAGAAACCCTCCAATGCCCCCAATGCGGCCGCTCCTTCCCGGTGGCGAATGGGATCCCGGATTTCTCCACGCGCAGCCACTACTGGAACCAAGTGTCCCCCGAGCAGATGCAGTTGCTTCTGGAAGCCGCAGAAACCCATGGCTACCGCTATGCGGTAGAGAAAGTTCTCACG
>Ga0078972_1005613_pt1 | contig 31494 bp, 25 predicted proteins | sample YelNatPaOPGAMG01_FD_67568 | JGI IMG/M metagenome (GOLD analysis project Ga0078972, IMG submission 67568) | Hot spring thermophilic microbial communities from Obsidian Pool, Yellowstone National Park, USA - OP-RAMG-01 (SPADES assembly) (version 2) | ecosystem: Environmental > Aquatic > Thermal...
TATTGCTTGTTTTTTTACTTAAATATGCCATATTATTGCTTTATTTAAAATGAAAACAACAATTTTTTAGTGGCAGGTTTTATATATTATCCTAGTCAATTTCCTCATCTGTTGGAATAATAATAGTTACTGTGTTGAATTCTACTAATCGGGCTACCCGACTATATTTGCCTATTTTATCCCCTACTTGGTACTTATCATTGCGGGTCTTTACCACAAAAAATACAGGAGCGCCGGACACTAAATCTTTTTTTTCGCTGGAAGGATGCGCCAAATCAAAACCATAGCTGGCCAGAATATAACTCAGCGGTTTAAAATAACGTCTCTCATATTTGTTTTCACCTCTTAAATAAATAATCTTTGAGCCATTGGAATTGGCGATCAAAAATCGAGCGATGGCTTCTGTTTCCCCCCAATAAATGAATTTTTCATCATTTGCCTTTTGGGCAAAAAATTTTTCAGCCGTTTTGATCTCTGCAGAAACATTCAATGTGTAAAGAGAAACAAAAATTAGCCCAACAATAATTTTGGTCCATGTCTTTCCGAGACGCAACAAGCTTTCCGCTATAATTCCCAAAAAAACAAACGGCAAAAAAAACGAGACGATAAAATATCTAATTTCAACTTGATTAATTATGGGAAACATAGCAATAAACACTGTCAAACCATAAATTCCGACAAGAGCCAAAAAAATTTTCTTGCGCCAATCCGGTTCTTTTTTCCAGAAATATACGAGCAAGATATATCCCGCAAAAGAGAATATAGCTTCAATAATAATCATAAAGAGGGCTATTTTATTTTCCGGCAAAAGAAAAAAAACTTGGCTATCGGTTCGATATTTTTCCAATATTTCAAATAAATCGCACCGATCAATATTTCCCTCAGACGAAATTATATGCCAATTGGCTTGCGCTTGACAAAGCAAATCTAGTTTTAAGTTTTTAGCCGGTTTTAGTTTGACTGTGGAGTTGGTGGTTGACTTGAAAAACTTTCTGGTATTTGAAGTGCCGTGATTAATTTCATAAGCAATTTGTCCGGTATTGGTAACCAGAATAAAAGCCGCCGTTATGCCAATTTTTCCAATTTTTGACAAGAGAGGAGATTTTCGAAAGAAAAGAAAAAGAAAAAATAAAGCGGCGATAGTGGGCAGTATAAAAAAAAGCAAAATGTGAAGTTGAATTCCAACACCAATTCCAATTCCGACCAGCGCCGCTCCCCAGAAACTCTTTTTCCTATCCGGCTCCATAAGATATAAGATTCCCAGAAGGAACAATAGGACAAAAAAAGGAATAGAATTCGGATTTGAGGCAAAACGGGAATATCTCACCGCAAAAAAAGATACGCTATACAAAGCGGTGATGGCTAGAGATAATTTTGTAGAAAAATATTTTTTAAGAAAAATATAAAAAAGCGGAATGGAAAAGACAGAAAAAAGCAAATCGGGATAAGCCATTTTGTCCGGCGCGCTACCAAATATTTTGGCGGAAATAATTTCTAGGTGATAAAACCATGGTCCCAAGCCAAAGCGGTTGTTTCCCACCTCCGGTCCCAGTATAATCCAGGATTTTTGGCCGCTTAGTACTTTGTCGACAACCATTGCGTCGCGCGCCTGATCCGGATTGAAAAGCAGCCAATCGCGGAAATGATAGGTGCGCAAAAATATTCCGACTGCCGTGATCAAAAGAAGGATCCAAGCGCGCGTCGGAATTTTCTTGATTGAATTTTTTATGTCGCTTATTTTCATGGTCTAAGCCGATTAGGGCGGCGAAACTTTATTTTGAACGAAAAGGATCGAGAATTCTCCGAAATCTTTGGATTGAGAAATACTCAAATTCGGGTCAATCATCATTCTTTTCTTTTTTTTCTGACTCACTACTTGAAAAAGAGACTCTGGCGGAGGTGCGTTTTTCTTTAGCAAGAGTAATTCCACCCCCGATCTTCCGACGAGATATTTGAGCGGGGTATAGGCTTTGTGCAAAAATTGTTTGCCTCCCGCAATATAAACTTTTTTTTCATCGTTTGAATTAGCCACAATGAAACGAGAGAGAATTTCAGCCTCTTGCAGAATCATCGAGTTAACGGAACTTTCTCTCAAATTTGCGCGACTTGCCAATGCGGCAAACGATTTTTGAACAAAGCAAAGATTGGAAAGAATCAGCGGAACGAGTACAGCTAGCAAAATTGTCCTCTGGCGAATTTTGAATTTTTCCTTAGTAAATTCAATCCAAAAGCCAAGCATAAGATAAGGCAGAAAAATAAGAGGCAAGTAAAATCTCACTGAAAGCTCAAAAGCCACTTTCAAAAACACAAGATATGTTATTCCGACAAACACAAAGACAATTCCCAAAAAACTTTTGCGACTAGTATTCTTTTCTTTGAGAAAATAACGGATACCAAGAATTGTTCCGCCTAAAACGAATAGGAGGCCAAAGAAAAACAGGGTTGTTTCTCTGGCGCTATGCGATGGATTGAAAACGCATTCATCGGAAATTTCATATCCGGAAATGATATACAAATTCCCTTGGATCCAGCAGCTTGTCCCCTGAAGCATATTGTTCAAGACAGAATCTTCTTTTCTTTGCTTTATATGAAACCCTTTCAAAAAAAGCTTTATATTTCTTCCTTTTTTTTGATAAATATTGATCAATTGATGAGTATTGACAAGTGTCAGTATAAGCAAAATAACCAATAAATATTTCAGATTTTTGAGATTTTTGAAAGCTAGGTAGCTGAAAACAAGAACTGTGGCTATCGGCAAGATCACCAAAAGCGTCGTGTGGAGCTGAACGTCAATGCCGATGGCAATACCAGCAACCGCCGACCACAAAAACTTGCGGTTATTTTTTGGGGAAATGATTTCATGAATGGCATAGAGCAGTAAAATCGTCCAGAAAGGGGTGGAATTTGGGTTCCAAGCGAAACGCGCGTAGCGGATCGCATAATTTGAGACAGCAAAGATAGCGTTCATTGAAAGAGCTGTATATTTATCAAAATATTTTCGCAAGAAAAAGAAGAGCAGGGGGAGGCATAAAATAGAAGTGATTAAATCCGGATAAGCCATTTTGTCCGGATAATTTCCGAAAATCTTAGCCGACGCTATTTCAAACCAATAAAATACCGGTCCCAGCCGAAATTGAGTTCCGCCGGCCTTGGGACCAAGCAAAGGTAGCGGCGCATTTCCATCAACCACATTTGAAACAAAAATAGCGTCTCTTCCCTGATCAGCGTTGAAACGCAGCCAATCGTGATGATGCCAGAGGCGCAAAAATATACCAACAAGAAATATAACCAGAAAAATCCACCAAAACTTCGGAATATTTTTTATTCTCCTTTGCAGAATATCCCGAGCGCCCGTCGGCGGGCCGGTAAGCTCGGAGAGTTTCATTTTTTTAAACATTTTTTGAAAACTGTAGGTGTTGGACGTCTACAGTCTACAGAATTATAACTTTGACTTTAAATACTCATAATATTCTTCATTATGACTATTTTTGGTTGCATATTCGCATCTTGACTTTTCTTGAGCGGCTTTTCCTATTTTTTCCCTTAGGTTTTTGTCAAGAATCAACTTTTCCAGTTTTTCAAACCATTCTTCTTCGCTTCCGGCCAAAAATCCGTCTTTTCCCTCTTCAATCGCTTCGCGGTAAGTCTGATTATCAACGGCTACCGACGGCACGCCCAAAATTCCCGCCTCGAAAAACTTGAGTTCCGATTTGGCTTCGCAAAAGGGATTATTTTTCTCAAGCGGGATAATATTTATGTCAACGCTGGCAATATTTTGGAAATGTTCCTCTCGCGGGGAAAAGGGTAATTTTTCAATCTGGCTTTCAAATTTATCAAAATTTTTGCTGATGTTGAGGGGCCCGGCTAGTGCCAATTTTACTTGGGGATATTTTTCAAGAATTTGAACTAATACCCTTTCAATGGTAGCAAAATTTTTATCATGTCCTTTTGTTCCGGCAAAATATCCTATTCTTAAGCCATTATTTTTTGAAAAAGACTTAGCCTTCGTCAGAATTTTTTCCACAATTTCAAGGTCTTTAAGGGAAAGTTTATTCTTTGAAACAAAAACTTTCTTCCCATAATTTTCCAGAATTTTGGCTAGATAAGAAGTTGTTGTTGTGCAAACTTTCACGTAAGGGTTTTTCAAAATTTCCTCGCCCACTCCCTTTTCGTATTGCTGGCGCTCAAAAACATTCATTTTTTTATAATGTTCTGTGGCTTGAATATATCGCGGATCAAAGACAAGATCATCCGTATCAAAAATAATTTCCTTTCCTAGTTTTTTGGCTTTTTCAAAAAGTTTTGCCACTCTGGTGGTATAAAGGGTCCGGTGAAAAATGAAGATTTTGAATTTTTCCGTGTATTGGGGAAGAAAGGGGTTGTCTTGAATGGTTACTGAGCACCTGAAGCCGTGAAGACGCAATTCTTCGGCTTGATTATGAGCTCGATAGCGAGCGCTGTCCCCTACCCCAGCGGTTACAAACAAAATATCTCCCGGTTGCACTCGACCGAATTGAGAAAAAAAAGATTTCATCACCCTTTTTCCTCCTCGAATCACTCCTTCCTGCTCAAGCGCGTTCCAGGCTTTGCCAAGTTTTACCAGCCAAGTTTTCATAAAATTGCTAAGGCGAAATAAGTTGGCCAAAAATATTATAGAGCTTTCGGATTTCTTTTTCCTCACTTAAATCTTCCAGGTTATAATTGATTCTTTCTTTCTCTCCAATTTTTGCCAAAATATTTTCGAGTTCGCTGAAGTCTTTGAAATAATATCCTTTTTCGCCTACTCTAGCTCGATTAAAATCATTATCAAAACAAATGATCGGCAGTTTAGCCGCCATCAAATTGACCAGCTTCCCGCTTGACTCAGTGCTGTTTTTCTTTGGATCAATAGCCGCTTCTCCCAACGCGAGATAAGCCGGTAGAAGAAAAAACTTTATTCTGCCGGCAAAATATACATAATCTTCTATTTTTTTCTCAAAAACAAATTTTTTATACTTTTCCTCATCTTCTCCAAAGCCGCCAATGAGCAGTTTCCAGTTGGTGGCTTGAGAAGAGGGAACGCGAAGAAGTTTCTCAAAAGCCTCAAGGAGTTCTCCAACCCCTTTATTATCGCTTAAGCCGCCAATATAGACCAGTAGTTTGCTTCCCTTTTTCCACTTTTCAATTTCTTCAATTTTTTCTTTTTCTTTTTTGCCCGGTTCTATTAAGTTAGAAAACAAATCCAAATTAATCCCATCCCTAATAACAGTAATTTTATCCTTCCACTTGTATATTTTTTCCATATGTGGTCTGACATTTTCGCTGCTCAAAACCAGCCAATCGCAACGATTGATCAGTCTTCTTGAAAGCCAAACAAAAAGCCAGCGGGCTATATAATTGCGGCGGTTATAATTTCTAAATTCTTCTTCTAAATCTGCCTGCACATCAACAATAATAGGAATATTTGAAAAAGCCATTCTTTTGGCTACATAACCAATGCCCAAGCCTTCATACATATGAGCGTGAATGATATCGGGCTGAAATTCTTTTATTATTTTCCGGCACAGAAAAATTAGCTTGAGGTCCAGCCAAAATTTCCCCCAGGAAAATCCCGGGGCTGTTCTTTTGTACCAGCTAACTTTTTTAATCCTTTCAATGTCAAGATCACCTGCATTTTCGCCGAAAAAATAGGTAGCTATTTTTACTTTAGCGCCAAATTTTTCAAAGTATTTGGCAGCATTAAAAATCCTCACGTGACAGCCGCGATCAGAAAAAAAAGGAGTTGCCGCAATAGTTAGGATTTTCATAATACGATAATACTTGAAATCATCAGAAGTACCGGAATAAAATCGAAAACGATAATTTTAATTCTAGCTAATTTAGATAAATCGTTCTTTTTCCTTTAAAAACTGAAAGATATCAGCCGTTGACTAATTAAATTCTAGTCTTCTTCTCGAATTCTATCATTGTTCTCAAGTACCGCTTTGATAAATTTAGGTTCATAACCAACTTTTTCAGTGGCTTTTACAATAGCATTGACATCTTTAGGAAGACATTTACCGGAAAAACCTCGAGCATCGGGAAAAACTGCTGAAAACATTCTTCCCATTCGTTCGTCAAGAAGCCAAAGTTCTCGGAGCTCTTTGTATTCCACTCCAAAAGCCTGAGCAATGTTATAAAACTCATTGCAAAAAGTAACCTTCGTGGCTATAAAAGAATTCTCCATATATTTCACCAACTCCGCCGTAATTGAATCGGTTAGGTAAAACTTAGCCTCCGGGCCCATAATCGGAACAAAAAAGTCCATTATTTTTGAAGCTGTCTCGCGATCACCGCCAATAATTTGGAAACTGTGATATTTCATGTCTTTGGGATGAGCATATTTCCAGAACGGCACAAAATAACCGCCCTCACCCATATATTCCGGTGAAAAGCAAATATTTTTCCCCGTCTTTTCGCAAAGTTTCCGAGTAGTCGTTGGTGGAATGGTGCTTTTTATGAGGATGAGCGGTACCTCCAGCCACTCAAAAGTTTCTTCCACAATTGAAAGATCGCACGATCCGTCTTCGCCCATTGGAGTGGGAACACAAACTACCGCCAGATCGGCCGAATTTATTTCCTTCTTAGTTGCCGATCCTTCAATATGAGGGTCGAAAAAGATCGTCTCAAATTTGTCTTTGAAGAAGTTGTAAACCCCTTTTCCGACATAGCCATAGCCAATGACAGCCACTTTTTTTTGAACTTTCTTTTGTTCTGGCATAGAATTTTAAAATTATTAATGATTATAGTTTTGGATTTTGGATTTGGAATTTTGGTATTTTGTTTCTTTGGCATTTTGGTATTTTAGTATTATTTTGGATTTTGGATTTTCCCATTATTTGGAATTTTGGTACTTTGGCACTTTGGCATTTTCCACTATTTGGATTTTGAGCTTTGGATTTTGGATTTCCTATTGTTTTGGATTTTGAGCTTTGGATTTTGGATTTTGAACTTTAAGGGTATTATCGTATCAAAAGCATTGTCCTATATTTATTTTCAAATTTGTCAAAGCATCTCTTCAATAAAAACTTACATCCTCTGCTCCGGTCGGTTTTTCAGGAAAAACAAACTTTTTTCTCATAAAAAAATTCCACTGGAGAACCAAAATGATAGCGATAACTTTGGCAAACATAACATAAATATTCAATTTGTCTACTAAGATCCAAAGAATGATTTCAGTCCAAAAAAGCCCGCCGATGCCGATCGAAGCAAAAAGAAAAAATTCTTTTTTTATCTTTCCGCTGCTTTGGAAAACCAAAATTATATTGAGGGTATAATTGACAATAATTCCTGTTACAAAACTCAAGGCGGCGGCAAAAAGATAATAAATATGAAAAATATGGGTGAGAAAAAATAGCAAGCTCACATCTGCTACGGTAGCTGTTCCCCCGCAAATCAAATAGCGAAAATATTGCAAAATTCCTTTGTTTATTTTTCGGCCAAGTATTTTTTCAACAAGGTTGTCAATTTTATCTCTCATCATTTTTTTTCAAAAATTCCTCAGCTGGATAAATTCTCACGAAATTATTAGGATTATTGGCAATAATTGCCTCAAACACATAGTTATTGCTTTCATAAAGTTTTTTGATGTCCACTTCTTCTTTGAGCAAGCCGGTCCTTTTGAGGCTCCGGGAACGGCGGTCAGTGGAAATAACGAAATAATCAATTCTGTTTTCTTCAAATACTTGCGACTTAAAATCAATAAAACACTTTCCCGCAAAGGCTTCGCAAACCGCTCCTTTGTCTGACCAAATTTTCATCTCTTGGGCATTGGGGAGTTTATTTAGATAACTGGCGGCTTCATAGCTGCCTTCCCCCATTTCTTTCAAATTAACCACATAATTTTTAGGCAAAATTTCAGAAGCATAAGCCAAAAAATGGGGTTTTACAAAATAAAGGCTTGCTAAAAGAAGAAGAAAACAACTGGCTAAAACCGCGGGAAAGGTTATATTTTTTTTGACTTTGTCTATTTCAAAAAATTGGCTGATTCCGATAGCGGCCAGCACAAAAATCAAAGGATACACCATAATTTGATACCGAACAGTGGCAATGACTCCATTGGCGGTTGACCCCAGATAATAAAGGAAAATAAAAAGCAGGATATAAACAGCGGTGATTGTTTCGCGTCCAAGATCTTTTTTGCGAAAAATATTGATACCGGCAAACAAAACCAAAAGCAAAATCAAAGGCGAGACGCTAAAAAGCAAACTGAAAAAATCAGCCAAAAAGGCTCCCCAAAATTTGAAAAAAATTCCACCCTTTCCAATTCCTTTTGGTGAAGCAATGATTTTTTGAAGATCAAAAATTTTAAGCGGCGTCCAGATATGCAAAAAAACAAGAAAGGCAAAGAAAAGAAAAAAAGCGGCTGATATTTTGGCAATAATTTTTTTATATTTCACTAAAAAGTCGAAGATTATTTTTGAAAATCTGGCTTTCAGGGCAAGAATATCAAAGGCAAAAAAGATAATCATTCCCGCAAAAAAAGGTCCGGCCAGAGAAAAAACCTTGTTTCCCAGAGTTGCGTTCCAGAGAACGGATAATTTTACCCAGGTGGCGGGGAAAAAAACAAAAGCGACCAGAAGGGCGGTTATAAAAAGAAGGATATAGTTGAAAAGAGCTTGTTTTAGGTATTCTTCAATTGAAGTTTCACGGTGAGCTTGGAAAATATATTCTAAAAGGAAGAGCAAGAAAAAATAAACAAAAAGAATATTAGCGACATATTTTGTGATGACAGAAAGACCAAGAAAAAAGCCCGAAAGAAGAAGATATTTTTTTTCTTTTTTCTCAAAAAAAACAAAAAGAGAAAGAGTGGCAAGAGCTGTCAGGATCCAGAGCATCGCGTCTGAGTTGATAATAAGAGAAATACCAAGGAGAATTGGAGACAATCCAAGAAAAACCAAGGAAAAGCGGGCAATATTTTTTCCAAGGAACTTTTTAATAAAAAAATAAAAAAGAGGAAGAGTTGCCAGGGTGAAAAGAAAAATGGGCAAGCGTAGATAAAAATAAATGTCTCTGATTTTTTGAAGTTGCTCAGGAGTTTTTGGCTCATAACGAAGCGCTTTGTAGTCTTTCGGATTTGCGCCGATAAACGGCAAGCCCGCTCCCGAAACAATAGCAAGAGGCACACCGGGCTTGTCGGAAATGTTGGTTTTTTTCCAATTCATCGTTTTTACTGCTTTCCAAAAGGTAGGGACTCGCCCATAGGACCAATACGGTTCATCTACGCCGGAAAAGTTTTTGAGTCGGCTAAACCCAAAATAAAAATTTGCCGCAATAACAGCAAAAAAAATGAAAAGAGTAATTGTTTTTCCTTTGAAATTCATATTCAGTTTTCCACGATCTCTTTTATTTTGTAATTCATCTTTCCTTGCGCTTTATAGTAGTTTTTAACGGAAATATCAGCCAGAAGTCCAAAAATAAAGATTTGAATCCCCATAAGAATCAGAAAAATAGCCACCAGCGGCCAAATCCTGTTTGACATCGGAATAGTGTAAAAAAGACGCGCTACAATCAATATTATGGTTGTGATAATTCCAAGAAAGAAAAGCCCTAGTCCCCCCGCGCCAAAGAGGTGTAGCGGTCGATTAGCGTATTTTTTCCAAAACCAGACTGAAATCATATCTACAAATCCCTTCACTCCCCTTTTCCAGTTATATTTTGTTGCGCCGTGAATTCGGGGATGATGAGAGACTGGAATTTCTGTTATCTTAAATCCTTGAATTTTGAGAAGAGCCGGAATAAAGCGATGCATTTCGCCAAAGAGGTCAATATCATCAAAACATTCCCGCCGATAGGCTTTTAGGCTACAGCCGCTATCATGAATTCCGTCGTCAATCAAGATTTTCCGAAGGATATTGGCCGTCCGCGAAAAGACTTTTTTCATCAGCGGGTCTTTTCTTTCTTTTCGCCAACCGGAAACAACGTCGTACCCCTCTTCCAGTTTTTCAAGCAGCTTTCCAATGTCAGCTGGATCATTTTGGAGATCACCATCCATGGTAATGATAATTTCTCCCCTTGAATTTTTGATTCCCGCATCAAAAGCAGCTGTTTGACCAAAATTTTTGCGGAAGGAAATTAGTTTGAGAGGCGATAATTTTCGACAAATCTCATTGGTTCTGTCGGTGCTTCCATCATCAATAAAAATAATTTCAAAAGTTTTGCCAAGCGTTTTGCCAGCTTCCACAATTTTTTTATGAAGTTGTTCTACGTTTCCCTCTTCGTTATAAAGAGGAACAACGATAGATAAAAAAGGATTTGACCTTGTATTCTCCATATTTTTATGATAACTTAGAAAAAGCCTTTTGGCAATGTTTTTGCGAAAAAATTTCAAAATCCAGACTTTCCTTGTGGAATTTTAGTCTTCAGCGCTTCTGAAAATTTTTACCAATAAATTTACTCCTATTTTGGAAGATAAATTGCCAGTTTATGATGTCTTTTTTCAAGCCAATTACCAATTACCAATTACCAATTACCAAGTCTTTTTTTGTTTTATTTATCTCTTTTTTGGCTAGTTTGACGACTTGCTATTTTGCCACCCCCACTGTTTTTGGAGGACGAGACCAAGGAGCGATTGCGACGGCGGCTATTGAGCTGGTAAAAAATAAGTCTTTTTCTTTTTCAGCGCCGCTTTCAGAGGAACTTTTTCAAAAATACGGACCGGGAAAGGCTCTCAATTATCCCGGCTTTGATTACACTCGGGAGGGAAAACTAATCACCCGCTTTCCGAAAGCCTACATTGCCTACTTGGCTGTCTTCTATGCCGCGCTAGGAATAAAAGGACTTCAGTATGCCAATTTTTTGCCTTTAGCCCTTTTTTTGTTTTTGTTTTGGCTGACTTTGCGCCAATTTTTTTCTGAAAAAGTTTCTTTTCTTGGCTTTCTTGTTGCCACCACTTTTTTTCCTTTTCTCTGGTTTGCCAAGTATACTCTCACCGAAATTTTTATGCTTTTTCTCGTCTGGACGGGAATTTATTTTTTAATTTCCTTTAGACGTCGGACGTCTAAGACTTGTCTGCAAGTTTCTTTAGCGGCCTTTGCCCTTTCGACGCTCACGAGAATTGAAGGAATGGCTTTTTTTGCTTTGGCGGTGATTTATATTCTTCTTCTTGACAGAAAAAAAATTATCCGTCTTCCTAAAAATTTCCCTAAATTTATTTTTCTATCAACATTATTTCTCGCAATAATATATGTTTTCCTCAACTTTCCTGCTCTTTTCGACAGCCTGAAAAATATAGCCAAAGCTTTTTTGCCTAATTCAACGAAAGATTCCGCTCCCTCCCCAAGCTTATATTTGCGTCTTTTGGAATTATTTTTTAATTATAATATTCTGGTTTATCTGGTTTTGGGGTTGGCAGGAATATTTTTGATTGTCCGAAAAATGAAAGAAAATTGGTCGAAACCGGAATTTTTGGTAATTTTCATTCTGTTTCCGTCATTTTTTTATCTTGTTTCGCCGCTTATTTCCCTTGATGATCCCTGGATGCTGCGCCGCTTTGTTTTTGCTGTCTTCCCGGTTCTTATTTTTTATACGATTTATTTTCTCCATCATCTCTTTCGCCATAAAATATTTCTTTTCTTGACTCTTGTTGTTCTTATTGTCGCCAATATTTTCATAAGCTGGCGCTTTCTTTTTCTTTCGGAAAACAAAGATCTTCTTTCCCAAGTAGAAGAAATTTCTCAAAAATTTGGTCCAAACGACTTGATTTTGGTGGATCGCCTGGCCGCGGGAAGCGGTTTTTCGCTTCTTTCCGAACCGCTGAGAACCATTTTTGGAAAAAAGGCGGTCTATTTTTTCAATGCAGAAGATTTGAATTTTATCAACCGCGCCAAATATAGTAATATATATTTAATTACTCCTGAAATAAATGAGGAGAAACCAAACTGGTATGCCGATATTGAAAAAATTCCGGCTGGATTAGCAACAATTAGCAATAATTTCCTCGAGCCTTCTCAAGAAAGATTTGGCCTTCCGGTTAATGTGGAATACAAAGGGAAAATTATTTTTTGGAGGGTAAAATAGCTTTGTATTGTTTGTGTTGAAATTCTCTATAACTAGCGGGGTTACCAGAATTGAATTACTTGAATTCTCTACCGGCATGAGGCGCTAAAAATAGCAAGACTTTCGGGTTCTCTTAAAAAATGTCTTTGAATAAATAGAAAATTGAACAACTATGAAAAAAATAGCTCAAAAAATACTAGTGACAGGCGGGGCGGGATTTATAGGTTCTCACTTGGTGGATGCTCTTTCTGCCAAGGGACACCGTCTTGTTGTGGTGGACAACCTAAGCACTGGATTTCAAAAAAAACATCAATCCCAAAGCTAAGTTTTATAAAACTGACCTTACTCATTTTGAATCAGTAAATAGGATAATGAAAAAAGAAAAACCAGAGATAGTTTTTCATCTGGCCGCTCAAATGAATGTCCGGAAATCGGTTGAAAACCCTCTTTTTGACGCGGAAAATAACATATTGGCAAGTATCAATCTCATTAGAACATCGCACGAAAACAAAATAAAAAAATTTATCTTTGCCTCAACCGGCGGCGCGATCTACGGCGACACCAAAAACCGGCCCACTCCAGAAACGGAAAAAGAATGGCCGCTTTCTCCTTATGGCATTGCTAAACTTTCTGTAGATAAGTTTTTGTTTTACTATCACCGCATTCACGGTCTGAAGTTTGTTTCTCTCCGCTATGCCAATGTTTATGGATCCCGCCAGAATCCTCACGGTGAAGCGGGAGTAGTGGCTATTTTTCTCAAAAAAATGCTCAAAAATCAATCGCCCACTATCAATGGAGACGGAAAGCAAACCCGGGACTACGTCTTTGTGGAAGATGTTGTGAAAGCCAACCGGCTGGCTCTTGAAAATTTTGAAAAGTCCGGCATTTATAATGTTGGAACCGGAAAGGAAACAAGCGTAAACAAATTATTTCGAGAGATAAATAAATATTTTCAAGGCAAATTTCGAAAAAGTCATGGACCTGCCAAAATTGGTGAGCAAAAAACCAGCTGTCTTTCTTTTGCTAAAATAAAAAAAGACTTTGGCTGGACACCCCAGACTGATTTTCAAACCGGCATCCAGAAAACCTTTGAATGGTTTCGAGATAATTTAGTTTAAGCAAGTCTATCAATGAAGCTTCCCGAGTCTCTTTGTCTGTCGCTAGGCAGACCTGATCCACAGGGCGAAAGCGCTTCCAGTAGACACTTGTGATATTGTGTGGGTGAATGAAGAATAGATTACCCAAAATGAAATGGTACATATCACAAGCGATAGCATTCATAATGTACCAAAGTAAAAAAGTAAAAATAAGGCTCTCTGATATTATTCACAAGATGATTCCGATCCCGTCAAAGTGTTCAGGGTATCCTGCGTAAGTGAATGAAAATTATGAAGGAGAAGCTAAGCAAAACAGAAAAATTTATAGCCGATTTAGCCAAAAATGACGATTTTTTCAACTCTCTTGATATGGCTAAAAAGCTGATTATTCAGTCACTGGAAAATAAAGGGAAAATCATGACTTGCGGAAACGGTGGCAGCGCGACGCAGGCTTCGCATCTGGTCGGCGAATTTGTGGGGCGCTTCGCCTTTGACCGTCCGGCTCTTCCAGCAATTTCACTCTTTGACCTGGCGACCACAACCGCCGTCGGAAACGATTATGGATATGATGATATTTTTTCCCGCTTTGTTGACAGTTTGGGAACTGAAAATGATATACTGTTTTCGATCAGTACCAGCGGAAATTCCGGGAATTGCCTAAAAGCAATGAAATCTGCTAAAAAGAAAAGGATCGCAAACATCGCTCTTCTCGGCCGCGACGGCGGAAAAATGAAAAGTCTGGCCAATGTCGCAATTATTGTTCCATCAGATGTCACTCCCCTTGTCCAAGAAGTCCATCTTATGGTAATCCATTGGCTTTGTGAAGAAATCGAGAAATATTTTTTTCAAAAATAGCGGAAGATAATTTCTATCAGTATTCTAGTATACTGATAAAAAATAAATGGTATTCAATCTCAGAGTAAGCTCTGAACTCTAAATTGGAATTACCCAACCGCAGCAAGTTGCGGAGTATTGAAAAAACAAATAAATTTATGATTTCTATTCAACGTGCCAAAGAAATATTATCCAAAGCCAAAAATAAATCCGTCCTTGCTTGTGGTGATGTGATGCTTGACGCTTATCTTACCGGTCCGGTAGAAAGATTTTCTCAAGAAGCTCCGGTCCCGGTGATCAAGATTGACGACGAACATTTTTTTCCGGGAGGAGCGGGAAATGCCGCCAACTGTTTGGCTGCTATTGGGATAATGGTGCATTTGGTAGGAGTAATTGGCGAAAAAGGAAGAATCAAATATACAGAAATTATGGAGGAAGAATACAAAAAACGGGGCATAATCACTCATTTTAGTCTTGATCCGGATCGCAAAACAACCCTTAAAATGAGAATAAAAGCAACCAAGACAATCACTCAGCACGTGGCGCGGGTGGATATGGAAGATGCCCATCCTTTGAGCTCCGAAAAAGAAAAAGAAATAGCTTCCTATCTTGAGAGTTTAGCCCGAGAAATAAAACCGGCGGTTATTTCCATTCATGATTATACCAAAGGCTTTCTCACTGAAAAGGTTTTCCAAAAGATCATTGCTCTTTCTGCTGAAAGAAAAATTCCTATTTTTGCTGACCTCAAACAAAACACATTTGTGAGATACAAAAGCTTTATAAAAAGTCCCGAACTCTTTTTTCTCAAGCCTAATCGAGTGGAATCCGCTCAAACAGCCAAACTTTTGAATGGTTTTGACAAAGATGGCACAACGGACGAAGAAATAATTGAAATAGCCCGGATTATTCAAAAGGAAGTTCCTATTAATATTTTCATTACCAGAGGGAAAAAGGGAGCTGTTTATTTCAAACCTCAAGAAGAGCCTTACTTCGTTCGGCCTCAAGAAGTAGAAGAACAATTTGATATTGCCGGGGCGGGAGACACAGTCGCTGCGTTTTTGATTGCTTCCTATCTTGGCGGAGCCACAATGCCAGAGGCGTTGGAAATTGCCACTGCCGCTTCGCAAGTGGCTATTCGAAAATTTGGAACATCTGTCGTTTCAGAGGATGAACTTTTGAGCTGGATAAATAAAAGCTAAGCTTTCGGAGAATCCGAAAGCTTAGCTTTTGCTGGAATGGATAAGTAAAAGCTAGACTTTAAGAAATTCCTAAGATTCGACCTTTTCCTTTCTCGCTGTCGCTCGAAATTCCTCAAGGTCGAACCTTGGATAATAAAGCCGAGCTTTGAAAAAACCATGAAAAAAATCATTTTTCTTGACCGTGACGGAGTGATTAATGTTGACAGAGAATATGTTCACAAAATCGAGGATTTTGAGTTTGAAAAAAACGTCATTCCCGGTCTCAAATTGCTTTCCCAAAATGGCTTTGAATTTATTATTATCACTAATCAGTCCGGAATTGCTCGGGGATATTATACCGAAGATGATTTTTGGAAATTTAATAATCATGTTGCCTCCGAACTAAAAAAGAACAAAATAGAAATACTCAAGACCTATTTTTCTCCTTTTCACCCCGAGGGAATTGGAAAATACAAAAAAAATTCCCGTTGCCGCAAACCGGAGCCGGGTATGCTTGAGCAAGCCGAAAGAGATTTTCTCATAGACAAGTCAAAATCTTGGGTGGTTGGCGACAAATGGGCCGATGTGAAGTGCGGAAAAATTTTTGGGCTAAAATCAATTCTGGTAAAAACCGGAAAAGCCGGAGAAGATAAAAAGCATAAAACAGAGGTGGATTATATCGCCGATGACTTGCTTGACGCAGCAAAATTTATTATTCAAAAATAATAATTCGTATATTCGTAGTAGATTCGTAATTCGTAAAAGCATATGAATCACAAAGAAAAAATCAAAACGCTCGATGAAATTCTGAAAATAGTCAAAAAAGCCAAAAAAGAAGGCAAAAAGATCGTCACGACCAATGGTTCCTTTGATCTTTTTCACGCCGGGCACGTTGAACTTTTGCAAAAAGCCAAAAGTCGAGGGGATATTTTGATTGTCGGTGTGAACAGCGATAAATCGGTGAAGGAATACAAGAAAAAGCCGGGCCGGCCGATTATTCCCGAGCGATACCGGGCAGAAGTTGTCGCTGCCATTGAATACGTCGATTACGTCTTTCTTTTTGACGATCTTATTCCTAACCCCTGGCTTGACAAAATCCGACCCCATATTCATGCCAACAGCGCCGAGTATGGTGCCAAATGCGTTGAAACAGAAGCGCTGGGTCTTTACGGCGGAGAACTTTTCCTTGTTCCAAAGGAAGATATCCCCCTTTCAACCTCAATAATTGAAGCGAAAATAAGGAAAGAAAAATAATCAGATTGATACTGGAAAAGCCGAAATGTATAATTGGAATAAGAAACAAGAAATTGATAATAAGGTGAAAATAAAAAGAATGAAAGAAGTAAATAACCAAAAAACAAGAACCTCGCACTGAACGATCTAGCCCAAATAATAAGTAGTCGATTTAAAGAATTAGATAAATCGATTGACGTCAAATTGAAAAACTTGCCGTATCCGTTCAGAAGAAACTTTTGTAAATCAAAGAAGATATTGAGGATATTAAATCCGGTTTGAACAAAAAAGTAGATATTTTCGTCCACAACGATTTGAAATATCGCGTCGAGAAGCTGGAGAAAAAATTCGCCTGATAGATCAAAATATTTTTAAATTCGCGCCTCATCGGAGGCGTTTTTTTAGTTTGGATATTCCCTGACCAACTTTCTAAATTTCTCAATCACCTCCTCCGGCAAGATTGCCAGTCGGCAGGGGTCTTTTTTCCAGCGGACGGACAAATCCTTGCAGCCTTCGTCCCAGCAAGGATAGCATTTGAGGCTCGCGGGTGGAGCGAGCGCTTCGTATTTTTCATATAAGTTGAGGCGCGACTCCGGCGTCATGCCACCCGTGAAGATGGCCAAAAATGGAATACCGGCAAGCGCTGCAATGTGAGTGGCGCTTGTATCAGTTGAAATAACATATTTCCCCAACTTCACCACTTCAATAAACTCGGGAATAGTTTTCGTTTTTCCGACCAAATTTATCAGCTTTTTCCCTTTGTAATAAGGACTATTTTTGGTTCCTACCACTAACGGGACAAAACCCATTTCCTCAACTGCTTCAATCAGCGCGGGATAGTACGGCTCCCACCAACTGCGGGCCGGATTGGAAGCAATGAGATTAAAAACCACAAATTTTTGGTTGAGACTAATTCCCAAGTCTTCAAAAATTTTCTCCACTTTTTTCCGCGCTTGGGGATAGTCCGGCAGCGGGACCAGTTCGAAGCTTTCCTCCAATCCCATTTTGCGGCTATAAACAAAATGGCGATTTATTTTGTTGTCCTCTTTGACTCTTCCCCAAATCGGCCCAAAATCCATTTCTAGGTCAATAAAATTGAAAATTTTCACTCCTTCGCCTGTCGGAAGCGGCAGCGGCGAATACTTTTTGCCATTGGGAATAGGAATAAACTCATCAAAAATTCCAAAACCGGCCATCATTTCAATATTGCGTTCATAAGTCGCGAGAATCAATTTTTTGTCCGGATATTTTTGGCGAAGTTTTTTGAAAGCGCTCACTCCCATCAACAAATCCCCGATTCCGTCATCGCGAACAACAGTAATTGAATTTTTGTACTCTTCCGGATTGTACTTTTTTCTTTGCGTTCTTTGGGAGATTATTTCTTTCATTTTTTCTCCCCATCTTTTTTTCAAAAGCTGCCGATCGGATTCACCTTTTCGAAAATCACGGCTAGAGCATTCCAGGTGATAGATTTCACATTCGGGATTGTAAAGAACTTTGAAGCCGGCTTCAGAAAGCCGCAGACAAAAATCGGTGTCCTGGCACTCCTCGCGAAAGTCCTCGCTCAATTTGAACCGATCAAAAACATCGTGCCGCGCCGCCGCGCAGGCAAAAGTGACCACCGGCACATAGGCTGCGTAATTTGCCTCCGGCAAATCTTTTCTTTCTTTTTTGAAAACCGCCACCGCATTCTCGCCCACAAATTCCATTCCCGCGTGTTGGATCGTTTCATCTTGATACAAAAGCTTTCCGCTGACAACACCAATTCTTTTTTCTTGCAAGGGATCAATCAAAGCATCAATCCAGTTGCCTTTCACAATTGTGTCATTGTTGAGAAAAACTATAAACTCTCCGCGGGCATAATTTTCAATGAGATAATTGTAGTTTTTTGAGAAAAAGTAGTAGTGAAATTTCACTATCTTCAAATTTTTCCACCTCTTTTTAGCTTTGCGATAGAACCTCCAAGTGGTCCATTTTCGGCTTCCTGTATCTCCAATCAAAATTTCAACCTTGTATTTTTGGCTTAAATTAGCCTCAATTGACCTAAGACAAGGTCGCAAAAGATCCAGCCGATCTTTGGAAAGAATGGCGATTGTCACCAGATTTTTTTCATAGTCATTCACCGTGGGATAGCCGCCTTTCCACTCCCCTTTTCTTTTTTGAAAATGCCGCCGCACAGCCAAAACCGCGCCGTCCAAGCCGCCAATTTTGAACTCGTCCCAAGTTAGGCGCGCCAGTCCCCAGTATTTTTGCCAAAAGCCCTTAAGGCGGCCTTTGATATCCTTTATGTGAATGTGACGAATGCCCATTGTTCTTGATTGCCTAAGTTTCTAAAAAGCAATATAATACTAGCATAAGAAAATCGAATTTCCAAGAAAAATTTAGCTTTCTAAAAATGGGACTTTACGAGTTTATTCACTAGCAGGCAGGCGTTTTTTAATATTCTAGGTAGGAGGTGAGCCAGCAGAATTCAAGAAATAATAAAAATCAAATCTATGCCCGAATTCAAAAAAGTCAGCATCGTTGTTCCAATCTACAACGAAGAAAAAACGCTGGAAAAAATCATCTCCGCGGTGGAAAAAGCGGACGTTTTTGATTTGGAGAAAGAAATTATTCTTGTCAATGATTGCAGTCGAGACAATTCAGCCGAAATTCTCAAAAAATACGAAGGAAAGCACAAAGTTTTACACCACAAGAAAAATCAAGGCAAAGGAGCGGCGCTCAAAACGGGATTTGCCAGCGCCACGGGCGATATTGTTCTTGTTCAAGATGCGGATCTCGAATATGATCCGAATGAATATGTGAACTTGTTGAAACCCATCCTTGATGGCAAAGCCGATGTCGTTTTTGGCTCGCGCTTTTCTGGCAGCGGTCCGCATCGAGTGCTTTACTACTGGCATTACGTCGGAAACAAATTGCTCACTCGGCTCTCCAATATGTTCACCAATCTCAATCTCACTGATATGGAGACCTGCTACAAGGCTTTTCGAAAAGAAATTTTGGATCAAATCCACCCAAAACTTGAATCAAAAAGATTTGGCATTGAACCAGAAATGACCGCCAGAGTTGCCAAACTCGCCAAACGCGACAGATGCCGCATCTATGAAATCGGGATATCTTATAGCGGTCGAACCTACGCTGAGGGAAAAAAGATCGGAATGAAAGATGGTTTTGAAGCGGTTTGGTGCATAATTAAGTTCAATTTGTTCAGATAAATGTCAAGAACTAACGCTCATTTTGAAAAGAAAGAGCCCTTTTTAGAGGAAATACTTTACAAATTGCGGTTCCAAAAAGTGATCAAAAGCATTCCTCCTGGCTCAAGAGTTTTGGATTTAGGTTGTGGTTTCAACGGAAAGTTGCTAAAAAAAATTGAAGAAAAAATTTCATTAGGTGTGGGTATAGACATTTCAGTAAATTCTCAAAATAAAAGTTCTAAAATAAAACTTATCGCCCACGATTTAAATTATCCCCTTCCTTTTTCTGAAAACGAATTTGATGTAGTAACTTCGCTTGCCAATTTAGAGCATCTTGAAAGTCCCCAAAAATCTCTCGAAGAAATTTATCGTGTGCTGAAGCCGGGTGGAATTTTGCTTCTGACAACCCCTAGTACCTATGGAAAGCCGGTTTTGGAATTTTTGGCATTTTTTGGAGTAGTCAGCAAACAAGAAATTCAGGATCATAAAAATTATTTTACTAAAAATATTTTGAAAAGATATTGTAAAGAAATCGGTTTTTCTTCTTGCAAGCATAAATATTTTCAAATGGGGATGAATAACTTTCTAACAGCCAGAAAATAGCGCCCTATTTTTACAATGAAACAATAAACAGATGTTAGCTAAAAGAATTATTTACTCTCCTTATCTTTTAATAATACTTACAATATATTTATTGAACTTTTATTTCTTTTTTTCAAATGGAAATTCTTGGATATTTAATTTTAATATACTAGATAAATTTGGAGATCAAAGGCTATATATAGAACTAAGCAGTCACCTCATTAATCATAATTTTGTTCCTCATGTTTATAGCGTTGGCTTCCCCTTATTTCTAATACCATTTTTAATAATACTAAAAACAACTAACTGGGTAATTATTTCCTTCTATCTTGTTATCATCTATGCTTTTGTTATTATGCCTACAATCTGGATCTTGATATTATCTCTGTTTTACAGCACATTAAAAAAGACAAAAAGAAAATTTTTTTATTTTATCCCTTTTTTAGCCTTGATCATTTACGAATTGATTATCCTAAAAGGTTCAAAAGACCCACTGACATTTTATCTTTTTTTTGGCTTAACGCCTTATTCAGAACCCTTTGCAATTTTAATTTTAATCATTTTATATTATATTCTGTTAACTCAATCTAAAAAAACTATACCCTTAATATTTTATTTGCTATGGGGGGTATTGGCCGCTTTTGCAGTTTCTATTAGAATAGTCTTTATTATATTAATAATTCCTATCTTAGTGTTAGGAGTTATATTTCTTCTAAAGAAAAAAATAAAAAAAACAGCTTATCTTGCCACAGGCTTATTGGTAGGCTATCTTCCTCAGCTCCTTTACAATTATAAAACCTATCACAAAATTTTTTATATAAGCTATAATTGGTACTGGGAAAAAACAAAATCCCAATTTGAACCCATAATAAAAAGTGTTTATGGTGATAATACCGTTATAAGTCAATTTAGTATTAACTACCTGAAATCAAACGTTTCCAAACTTATCAAGCACTATATTCATTTTGTTTTATTTGCAATTTTCAATGTTGTATTAATCATCAGAAGAAGAAAGACTTTTGCAAACTTAAGTAAATTAGATGTCATTTTTTTAGCAAGCAATATAAGCGTGATTCTTTATATAATTTTGTATCTCTCGTATTGGTGGAGTCCTTATGTCGATTGCATTGATAGGTTTTTATTGCCATTAGTATTCTTTTCTCTGGTTAATTTAAGCTACTCAATAATTTTGCTAAATGAAAACCCTCATCCGAAAAAAGTTTAGCTTTAAAATTTTTTATTATATTAAAAATAATTATCCAAAAATTATTTTTGGCTTTATTTTTGCTATACTTTTAGCTAAAGGTTTTCTTTTAATTTATCCGGATCTTAATTTACTTTATCCCTTTATGGCTCCCGATTCTTACGATTGGATAGCCAACGGGTTACACTACGAAGGTTATGAGGTTAACTTTACTTTTCGCCCCCCTGGCCTTCCGTTGATTATTGCCTTGTTAGACAAGTTTCATATTTTGAATTCTCTTCCCTTATTGAATCAGTTTGTTCTTTTCGGGATACTTTTACTTTTTTTTAAAATGATAGCCAAGCAATTTAACAAATTAACTACTACAATAATAACCCTTATCCTATTTTTCAATTTTTTCCTTCAAAACCTTAGTCTTTTTATTTTGGCAGATATTTACGCCGTTTTTTTTATTCTCCTTGGCTTATATTTTTATTTGGAAGCGAAAAATGATGAAAGAAAATATCTCCAAGCTTCTTTTTTTTGGTCAGTCAGCTTTCTCTTTCAATATGCTGTTGTATTTATATTTCCTGCAGTTTTGATTCACTTTTTGAATTTTAGAAAAAAAGTCAAACCAATACTTTTTCTTAAAATCTTTTTGTTAGCTATCCTTTTTCCAGGAGTATGGTTTTTATATAAAGAGATAATATCTACTGACTTGTCTATTACTGAAATAAATTATTTAAAACTATTAAAACTTCATTTTGATAGTTTATTTTTTTATTTAATAAATACAATTGCCGTTCTAGGAATATTTGCTTTTGTTTTTTTTATTTTAGGATTATACAAAGAAGTAAAGGTTTTATATAAGAAAAAAAATCCTGCCGAGAGGATAGAATTTAGCGCTTTTAATTTGCTAGGCGTTGTTTCTTGGTTTGCTTTTTGGGTATTGCTGTACAATTGGAATGACCGAAGATTTATTGTTTATCTCCTACCTTTCGCAGTGCCCTTCATTGCCCTTGCTGTGAATTTGTTGTTGGATTATTATAGCAAGGGAAAATTTTTCAAAAAATCACTGACCGTCATTTTAATTATGGCAGGAATTATTTGGTCCGCTCTGCCGTATGAAAGCGCATTGACTTTTGACACCTTAAGATTAACAAAAACAAAAAGTTTAAAATTCAAAATGGTAATCGATAAAGATTTTAAAGGGAATATTATTGCTTCCTCTGCTCACCTTTCTGACGATTCTTTCAGTTATTTAAATCCAATAGATTTTGAGAATTTAGCTTTGCTTAGAAAAAATATAGCTTTGAACGATCTGGAGGAATTAAATAAGATAAAAAGCGATATTATTAATGAAGGCAAAGATTCAATTTGTATAAAATATGAAAATGCAGATTTTGATAAAGCAAGATGGTATATTGACCGAAACAGATATGAAAATTACTTTAAAAGAAAAGTTTTTCTCTATCCGGATTGCAATGAACCTAATCTAATCCTTTAATTTTTCTTACTAAACTTTAAAATTTCATTAAGAACAGAATTCGCATCAATTTCGGGAATAATAATTCCTTTTTTGTATGATCTTACTCTTTCAGCAGGAGCGCCTAAATCAAAAACTGCGATAGGATAGCCCATTTTAATAATTTCTTCGGTTGTATAGGAAAAGGTTTCTGGGATTACAGAGAGAATACAAAATACATCAATATCATATGAAATAACAAGTTTTTGTAGTTCTTCCCGATTATATTTCCCATGAACAATGATATTTTCATCTTTTATTTCTTCCGAAGTTTCCCCAATAATAATGATTTTGGCTTTTATTCCCTTCGTTTTAATAATAGAAAGCATTTCCCTTATTGTCCCTAAACCCTTGGCATAATTGATTGATCCCAATACTCCAATTTTGAGTACCGACTCATCTTTTAGCGGCTTAATATATTCTACTTTATGATATTTGATTTTTATTTTTTTGTGCTTTGGTAAATCTTTATAAACTTTTCCTAATATTTCTTGCGAAGAATTAGAAAAACAAATAATTTCATCAACTGATTCTAGAAAGTCTTTCCATGTTTTTCTCCATTCAATAATATCGATATTTTTATGTGGAATTTCTACTTCCCTTTGATTATTTTCAAGACATTTCTTGCAAATTTCTAATTTTTCAGGGAGTCCACAAAATCTTCCATTGATTCCTAAAAGAATATAATTAGGGCATAAGCAAAAATAATCATGAACTAAAAATTCCATTCGGAGTTTATTCTCTTTTGCAATTTCTTTAATAAGAAATAGGAAATCAAGAGGATTCGGATAAGAAACTACGTTGTTTATTATAATTTTCTTTAGTTTTATAAAATTCAAAAGTTTTTTAATTTCATTGGGTTTTTTCAGAAAAAAAGTCAATTTATAATTTTTATAAAAATAATTTAAACAATATTTCTTTTCTTCTTTTTTATAAGTCAAAAGAAGAAGACTATTTTTTTCTTTTATTTCTCTTTTAATAAATTCTTCCCTATAAAGATTAGCTCCCCCTCCTAGATCATGATCAATAAAAAGAATAGGATTATTTTTTTCTTGGTAACTGGCAGAAATCAACAAAATCAAAAAATCCCTAATAATCTTCAGGGGATCTCTTGCTATAAAGTTACTAACTTCTTGAAGATAATTTCCATGTTTCCGAGAAAGTTTTTTCAGATTTTCTTGTTGGAGCCTCTTTTTTTCCTCACTAGAAAAAGAACCTCCATGTTTATGATATACAAATAAGTTCGGTACAATAACATTTTTATAGCCTTTTCTAATTGCTCTTTGACACCAATCATTTTCTTCTCCGTATCCTTTGCCAAAGTTTTCCTCATCAAAAATTCCTATTTCATCAACAACTCTTTTGTTTAGAGCCATACAAAAACCTACTCCTGTAGGTAGGTCAATATAATTTTTTTCAGCTTTTACTTGTTTGAAAAAAATATCGATTTCATTAACTTCTAAATTTTCAAAAATTTCGTTATTTTTCAGGAAAAAAGGGAAACTACATATTTCTCCTGAGTTTGTAAAGGGAGTTGCCGAAGCTATATTGTTATAATTATAAATAGGGAAAACAAGCCTTTCTAGCCATCCTTGAGGAACTTCAACATCGGTATTTAATATAACAAAATGATTCTTTGCTAATTTCATACCTCGATTGACTGTCTTTACAAAGCCTAGATTTTTTTTATTTCTCAAAAATAAAATTTCTCTTTTATTCGTTCTTTGATCTTTAAGATTTTCTAGAAAATTTCTTATTCTTTCATCCGGACTACAATCATCTATTAAAATTAATCTATAAGCAATGGTAGTATTAGAAAAAATACTTGCTATCAATTTTTCGAGATATTCATAGCCATTATAAATTGGGATTATTATATCTATCGGATCTTGCAGAGAAGGAAATTGTATGGCAGGAACTGTTGTAAAATTATCTAAAGCCTCACTCAAATATATTTTTTTAGCTCCAATTTCTTTTTCAAAATCTATCTTTTTATTGTATTGGTTTTCATTTTCCGACCTATATAAATTTTTTAAGCGGCTAAAAAATTCCCTAAAACCATATTTTGCAAGAACTAGAAATCCCTTTATCAAAAGAAAGGGAAATCTTTTTAGAATTCTTTTATATCGAATATATCTCTCCCTCAACTTCCAAAACTTTGACGATTTCATCATTGCAATTTCTGCTTCTTTTTCTTGGATAATTTGCTCTTTTTGCTGGATAATTTGATCCCTTTGCTCTATTTCAGAGTCTTTTTGCTGGATAATTTGATCCCTTTGCTCTATTTCAGAGTCTTTTTGCTGGATAATTTCAAGATCTTTGTTGATCTCCCAATTTTTTTTGCTTTCGTTGGAAAAAGAATATGTCATTTGGAGTTCTTTTTCTCTATCAATCAATTCTTGATATTTTTCTGCATTTTTGAAAAGAACGCCTAATCCAAAGGAATGATAAAATTCTATTGTTTTGTATTTTTTCTTTAACTCCTCCCACAGTTTGTATACCCCGAAATCATTTTGGTTGACAAAAATATCATGAAAGATAATCACTCCATCGTCTTTCACTTTGGAAATCCAGTTTTCAAAATCGTGTTTCACGGCTTCATAAGTATGAAGTCCATCAATGTGCAGGAGATCAATTGACTTATCTTCAAAATCAGAAATTGCTTCGTCGAAAGTCTTGCGAAGAAGATTTATTTTCAAATCTTTGTAATATTTTTCTTGAATTTCTTTTACTTTTTCAAAAACTTCGTTGCCATAAAATCCAGCATGTTTTTCACCCTTCCATGTATCCACCGCAAAAAGTTTCGCTGGAAAATTTTCATCTTTGACCGCTTGGCAAAAAGACCAAAAAGAAGTACCCTTGTGCGTCCCTAATTCCACGATAGTTTTGGGCTTGAAATTGCGAACAAAATCATAAGCAAAAAATTTATGGCCAAACCATGGCCAGCCAAAATCGGGAAAAGTTTCTTCGTACTCAAATTTGGGATGATGATGTTTCCAAGACATAGAAATTCTCTAGTTCCACTTATAACTTAGCTCCACTAGCCCTTGATTTTCATTTTTTGAAATCACTTTAAATATTTTCGATCTTCCAAGAAAATCGTAGGTGATTGAATCGTTTTTGCCGAAAATGCCCGCTTTTATGAAATAGGTGTTTGTTTTGAGTGGAATATCGGCGTAATCGACTTGAAAATAATTTTTTTTAATATATTTCCTTGTGTCAATTTTATCAATGATTGTATTGATGCCGAAAATATAATTATTTTCTTGGTTGAACAAGGCAATACCGAAATTAATTGTGGGAATATCTTTATTTTTCTTAAAATACACCCTGATTGACAGACTCTCCCCTGTCTCAAAAACATTCTTTTCTTTTCCGTCTTTGTCCAAAAATTCCACCTTGGTGATTTCGGCGATTTTTTCTTTTCGCTCCCTGTTTGCCTCGATTCTCGACCGTGTCTCGCCTTTCGTATTTTTCCGCTCTTTTTCCACTTTTTCTCTTTTTCGCTTTTCCTCATCAAAAATCCGTTTTTCTTCGTCGGACATATTTTGATAGATGTATTCATTGCTCACTTTTTGCGGGTCGCCAATCATTTGAATTTTGCCATCGCGAAGAAGCATCGCCCGGTCGCAATATTTTTGGACCGTTCCGATGTCGTGGGTGACCAAAACAACTGTTTTTCCCTGCTCGTGATATTCATTGAATTTTTCCAAGCATTTGCTCTGGAAGTTTGTGTCCCCTACTGCCAGCACTTCATCCATAAGGAGTATTTCTCGGTTGGCGTGAATGGCAACTGAAAACATCAGCCGCACTTGCATTCCGGAGGAATAGTTTTTCACTTTTTGGTCAATGAAACGGCGCAGTTCCGAAAACTCCACAATGTCGTCAAATTTCTCGTCAATTTGTTTTTTGGTAAGTCCCAAAACGGTTGCGTTGAGATAAATATTATCCCGTCCTGAAAGTTCTGGATTGAAGCCGATGCCGAGCTCCAAAAAGGGAGAAATGAGACCGTTGATTTTGACTTTTCCGCCTTTGTCCGGCTGATATATCCCCGCCAAAATCTTGAGAAGGGTTGATTTTCCGCTGCCGTTTCGCCCGATGATGCCGAAAAATTCTCCTTTTTTCACTTCAAAATTCACATTGTCCAGCGCTTTGAATTCTTCGTATCCATTTGAGCGAAACATATTCACAAAAGCCCCCCGCAGAGTGGAAATCTTCTCGTGGGGAATGCGGAAGGTTTTGGAAATATTTTCGGCTTGGATGGCGATGTCTTGCATAGGAATTTGAAATTTTGATTTGAAATTTGAAATGAATTCTGATTCAGGAAATTTTGATTCTTTTTCCTTTTTCAATAATTTCAAATTTTTTTTATGTCATTCTTCGTGAGCAATCTTGTTTCAGTTGCGTTTTTGATGAGTCCATAACTCGGCTTGATTCTCTAAGTTTATAATAAAAATTACTTCCATCTATGTATACCGCTACCCTTTTTTGTCCATTTTTTAGGGTCATATTTCTTGAAAACTAAAACCCGCCGTGCCCAAAAGGGTCAGAGCGGGTGGTTTTAGCTAAGCTAATAATAGCAAAATCAGAAATTCTGTCAAGCTTTCTTGAATTAATACAGGTTGGGCCATTATTTTCTTTCTTGGTCATATATTTTAGAAATTTCAAATTTTTACTTCAATAACACAAACCAAGCATACCAAAAAAAGGCTGTTTTGTCGAGGTTGTTTATGAATTATCATTTTTCCCCGACCAGCCTATTTTTTTGGCTTCGTTTTCGCGTAGTAGATTATGAGGAAGATATTGAGAATCGGCCAAATGAAAAGGGAAAATATTTCAAACCAAATTATGCCATAAGCACGAAACATCTCCGAATGCGTAAACGCCCCTAGTAAGAAAACTAAATTTCCTAATATCGAAAAAATTACTAGAGATAATATTTTTCTTTTTGCGACAATGAGAACAACAAGAGAAATTATAAGTGAAACCGCTAGCAAAAAAAACGTTATATTTAAATCCATACTTGAACTTCCCCAGAAAAGACTTTCCATTTTATTTTTTTGACAACCCCCACGTAACTTTTTTATTACAGTTATTACAGTAAAGTTTGACCAGAGTCGGGCTCTTGTCAAGGATTGTCAAAGATTATTTCTTTTTCGCTCCCGATTTCGCATACCAGACAATGAGAAGAATATTGAGAATCGGCCAGATAAAGAAGGAAAAATACTCGAGCCATATTATTTTATATGCACGAAAGATATCAGATCCAGTCCACACGCCTAAGAAGAAAGTAGCATTCGCAAGTATTGAAAATAGTAGAACGGAAAGAATTTTTCTTTTGGCAAAAGCAAAGATTATTAATGAGACGATCAAAGAAATACTTAGCAGAAAAATTATAATTTGAAGGTCGATTGTTGAGCTCCCAAAAAACATATATTCTTGTAACAACTTCCACGAAATTCATATTTCGTAGAAACTGTTTTTACTAATTATTATTTGATTTTTATATAATCCATACTTTCAATAAGAAAACTTGCTACCCCACTCTTAATCCAATGTGGAGATTTTCGCTTGATTTGCCGGACGAGCCGATCGATATCCGCATTGATGATTTTCTTAAGCGCTTCGATCGCCTCTTGTTTTGGCTCAGGATTCAGTTTGGAGTTCTCAATTTTTTCAAGAAGATCAAAAAGTTTTTCCAGATTTTTGAGTTTTCTGCTTAGGTATTTATAAGCAATTTCTTTCTTGATGAGCCCAAGGTCAAAATAGTAATGATTGAGGTTGTTCTGAATAGCTTCAAGATTGGTGGTGATTTGGAAAGTTATTTCTTCATTAGCTGGATTTCCAGCTTCATCGGCAGCAGTGATTTTAAAAGTATGTTTGCCAAGAGATTCCAAAGAAAGATCAATTTGACTTTCGGTAAAGGATTTTCCGTCGTATTCAATTGTTTTGGTGATTCTGTCAGTTTGGGAAACATTATCCGTGATCTCGTAGCCAAGTGAGAGATTATATTGATCATTAAGATAAATTTCTTGATCTTTAGGAAAAGTGATGGTGATAGTGGGAGGAGTAGTATCAAACGGCTCTATATTGCCTATTGGATCTTCTGTGTTTTCTGGATTATATTCTACCTTGTATTCTTTTATCTCTCCTTTATTTATTGTTCCTTCCACTTCACTCTCCTGATCAGGCACATTATTTTCATAATCTACATAGATTGAACCAGCATGATATTCTCCGTTGCCATTTCCCTCCAGCTTAATTTTGTATTCGCCTTTGACTGGATTCGGAATAGAAATGAACTTGAATCCATCTGGCTTAGATTCACCCGAATATATAGCCAGGGGAATTTTTTCGTTTGATAAATCTTCAATATCTTTGTTTATTATTCTTCCTATTGGGTCTTCAATTTCCACATTAACTGGTGAAGCGAACCAAAAAGCCAGTTCGTTATCAATAGGGGGAGATTCGAAAATTTTATCAATTTCTTCATTTAATCTTTTTGCGATTATAGATTCTACTTGATCAACTATTTCACCATGATCAAAATCAAGTATATCTTTAAAGGTATTTTCAATTTCTGATGAGGAAAGTAAAACTCTTTTGTCGCCGCGAACATCATTTCTTTCTGGATCAATCGGATCGGGTTTTCCGTCAATCCAAAGAGGAGATTCGTCTGCGGCTTCTATCACTGGGATATTATTCACTGTCGGATAACCATTTCCTGAAATGACACTGACTTTTACTTTTTGATTGAGTTCGCCGATTTCATTGTCCAGGTTCGCAAGCCAATCATTCCGTTCCTGCATTGAAAGATAACTTTTCAGATTTTGAGGGTCGTCTTTAGGATGGATGTAATCGTAGAGGGGTAAAAGTTCTTTGACTGAAGGAATGAATTGATGGACGGATTTGTATGCGCTAGGTGTAACGTTTTTTGCCCTTAAATAATCCAGATAACCAATAAAAATAACTCTGTTTTCCCAATTTTTTGGAATATAGCCACCTTCCCAAACCGGATATGCATCGGAAGAGCCTTTGTTGGGAGTGCCTATCATTATTAGGTTTTCAACATCATTTCTATATTCATTGCTTTGGATATAGCTTCTTGCCAAAATTCCTCCCATCGAATGAGCAACAATGTTTACCTTAGTTGTTCCATTGAGATTGTTTGCCTTGCTTATGAGAGGAGCAAGAAAATCAGCCGCTGATTCCAAATTCTTCTTTCGCCAGTCATAGTAGCAAATGAAAAAATCTTTTCCCTCTTGGTAACCCATATTTTGAAAAGCTTGAATTATCCCGTCATAAGTATGACTCATTAGCTTCCAGTTGTCGGTAAACAAACTTCCCAGCATCAGATCCCAATTAACTGTGCCGCCGATTCCGGGAATGAGAATCACCGGCTTTCTGATATGATTCGGATCTTTTCCCAGCCAAGGATCGAATAAAACCTTACTGTCAACCTTGTTTCCCTTTCCGCCAGGATTAAGCGTTGCATTATACGGCCCCGTTCGACTTCCCCACCAGTTTTCCTTAGCATCAAACCGATTAGTTAAAAGACCAATTACTAAAGCACCACTTTCGTTATCGATGATGGAATTCCAGCGCACTATTGGAACCCTCCTGCTCCAGGACAAAATCCCTATCTTATTATTGGAAATTATATTATTTTCAATTGTTGGCTGAGCTTCATAAATAAAGAGTCCGCTATAGCCTCCATATTTAATTTCTGAGTTTTTAATATTTACTTTATCAGTGGCATTCACCGCTATAATTCCATCAACTCCTCCCGGGCGAGATCCGTAAAAAAAGCTTGCGTATTCAATTTCAGCATCACAATTAGCCGAAGCAAACATAATATGTCCCCAATCTCCCGCGGAAGGTTTGGTTGTATCTCCATCTTTGTTGCTGTCTCCGGCAAAAGAATCGTCTCTCGCCGAAGTAAAGATTATTCGGTTGTCCGGCGTTCCGACTGCAGTAAACTTACTCCAAACTTCCATCCGGCCGGTTCCATACGCGAGTTTTACAACCGTGCCGGGTTTAATGATTAGAGGCGCCTCCACATACACTGCTCCTTTTAGAAGATAGGGACTATCTTCTTTCGTCCATATTGTTTCGGATGTGATATGTGTGTCACTGGGAATTATTGTGGGACCGGCAGCGTGGCAATATGCAACACCAAAAAAAATCCATTCCGCGAGTATTGTCATAAAAATTATGATTTTCTTTTTCATTTTGATTTTAGCTAAAGATTATAGACGGCGGTTTAATTCTTCGAAGGCCCTTGGGAGCAATATATTCACAAAAAAATAAATGTATATCGCAAGTATTAATATTGAAATAAAAAGAGAGATAAAAAATGATTTAACATTAATTCGATCATAAATTATTTTTGTAAAGATAAAGGGGGAAATAAGAAAAATTAACAAATTTAGATATATAGCTCCTGTACTAATACTGTCGAAATAATATAGTATGTCATAACTATTAATATAATTCAGAATAAATCTATAAATAGGGATAACGCAAATTCCGAATATCCCCACCGTTGCCAACGTACTGTAAAAAACATAAAGCTTTTTGTCTTTGTGATACAAAAACCGTAGCCAGAAAAACGGCGAAATAATAATAAGAGTCATAAAAAGTGTTCCCAGTA
>Ga0078972_1005616_pt1 | contig 31487 bp, 28 predicted proteins | sample YelNatPaOPGAMG01_FD_67568 | JGI IMG/M metagenome (GOLD analysis project Ga0078972, IMG submission 67568) | Hot spring thermophilic microbial communities from Obsidian Pool, Yellowstone National Park, USA - OP-RAMG-01 (SPADES assembly) (version 2) | ecosystem: Environmental > Aquatic > Thermal...
AGCCAGGAGTTAGCCCGCTTCGGGCCTCTTTGCACCTGTTTCCAGCCCTTCTGTAGCCCCAACATTCAGATAAAAGAGCCAAACTCCAGGGTGTGGGAGGGGTTGGGTGAGGTCAAGTACCCCAACGCGGGCGTTTGACGCATCGCGCAGCGTGTGGCACAATGGCAGGCGGCGAAGGCGGCCCCCGTTGCCGCCCACGCCGCAATTGCATGTAAGGAGATGCGCGATGGGACGATGGTGGACAGTGGCCCCGCTCCTGGTGCTGACCCTGCTTCTGCTCGCCGCCTGTGCCCCCAAGGCCACGCCCACGCCCACACCGGCGCCCGCGCCCCCGTCCGGAGACCTAGAGGCGGCCGCGCGGTACTTCACCGGCCTCCTCGCCGATGGCAAGTACTCGGAAGCCGCCGCCATGTTTGACCCCCAGATGGCCGCGGCCTTCCCCGTGGCCAAACTCAAGGCCACATGGGAGGAGGTCATCCGCAACGTCGGCGCGCTCAAGGGCATCAAGGAAGTGCGGCTGACCAGCGAAATGGGCTACCGCATCGCCTACGTGGCGTGCGACTTCGCCCGCAACCCGCTGGACATGAAAGTCGTGTTTGACGCCCAGGGGCGCATCGCGGGGCTGTGGTTCGTGCCGCCGGGAAGCGGGGGCACTTGAAGAGCGCCCGACTACGCCGATCCCGCCGCGTTCGCCGAGACGGAGGTGGCCATCGCCGACGGCGACTGCCCCTTGCCGGCGACGCTGACCATGCCCAACGGCCCGGGGCCATTCCCTGCCGTGGTGCTGGTTCACGGCTCCGGCCCCAACGACCGGGACGAGTCCATCGGCCCCAACAAGCCGTTCAAGGATTTGGCCTGGGGCCTGGCCACGAGGGGCATTGCCGTCCTGCGCTACGAGAAGCGCACGAAGCAGTGCCCGACCCAGATGGTGCAATCCCTGGCGACGCTCACCGTGAACGAGGAGACCGTCAACGATGCGCTGGCGGCGGTGGCGTACCTGCGCGGGGTGCCGGCCGTTGACCCCGAGAGGGTCTTCGTCCTGGGGCACAGCCTGGGCGGCACCGTGGCCCCGCGCATTGCCGCGCGCGACCCGCGCCTGGCGGGGCTGATCCTGCTGGCCGCCAGCAATCGGAACCTGGCCGACCTGATGGTGGAGCAGAACGAATACCTGGCCTTGTTGGACGGCAACATCACGGCGGATGAACAGCAGGCGCTGGCGGATCTTCGCCGGCAGGCGGAAAGGGCCAAGGCGCTGGATTTCAAAGAGGGCGAGGTGATCCTGGGCGCGGGGCGCGCCTACTGGGCCGACATCCTGGCCTACGACCCCATCGCGACGGCGCGGTCGTTGGCGGTGCCCATGCTCATCCTCCAGGGCGAGCGCGACTATCAGGTTACGCTGGTGGACTTCGCGGCCTGGAAGGAGGGGCTGGCCGGTCGGGCCGGGGTGCAGTTCAAGTCCTATCCCGCGCTGAATCATCTGTTCATCGCCGGCAGCGGGCAGCCCAACCCGGGCGAGTACGATGTGCCCGGAAACGTGGCCCGCGAGGTGGTGGACGACATCGCCGCGTGGATCGCGGGCCTGCCGTAGGCGCGGTCCGTCGCGCTGGCGAGCCTGAGCGGAGCAGGCACTCGGAGAGCAGACGCGCGTTGATCCGCAATCTCACCGACATCACGACGCTCACTGCCAAGACCGCAGAGCGCGGAGGCAGCCTGAGGTGGGCCTCCGCCTTTGTGCGCCTCGCAGCGAGTGAATGCACATGAGGAGGGACGAATGACAGCCATAGTTCAAGTGCGGAATCTTTCCAAGCGGTACATGCCCGAGAACGTCTTGGCGGTGGACGATGTCTCCTTTGAGATTCAGCAGGGGGAAATCTTCAGCCTGTTGGGGCCCAACGGCGCGGGCAAGACCACGACCATCTCGGTGCTGAGTTGCCTGCTCGCGCCCACGGCAGGGGACGCCTTTGTGGCGGGCCATTCGGTCGTCCGCGAGCCGGTGGGGGGCAAGGGGGGCATCGGGGGCGTGCCACAGGAGATCGCCCTGTACAACGTGCTGAGCGCGCGCGAGAACCTGGTGTTCTGGGGGCGCATGTACGGGATGGGCGGCCAGCAGTTGGCACGGCGCGTGGATCAACTGCTGGAACAGGTGGGCCTGGCCGACAGGGCCAAGTCCAGGGTGGGCACCTTTTCCGGCGGGATGAAGCGCAGGCTCAACATCGCCGTGGGACTCCTGCACAAGCCGCAGATTGTGTACATGGACGAGCCGACGGTGGGCATAGACCCGCAGAGCCGTCGGAACATCCTGGACATGGTCAAGGCGCTCAACCGCGAGGGCATGACGGTGCTCTACACGACCCACTACATGGAAGAGGCGCACGAACTTTCCCATCGGGTGGGGATCATGGATCACGGCAAGTTGATCGCGCTGGGCACCCAGAAGGAACTCACCCAACAGGTGGGCGAGTACGAGACATTGCGCCTGCACCTGGGCGAGGATCAAGACCCTGCGCCGCTGGCCGAGGCCTTGCGGGCCGTCCCGGGCATCGTGCAGGTCTCCGCGACCGACCACGAGATTGTGCTGATCGTCCCCGAAGCCGAAGACGCCCTGCCGCCTGCCATCACCAAGGCCAACGAACTGGGCGTGAAGGTGCGCTCGGTGGACATCCAGGAGCCAACCCTGGAAACCGTCTTCTTGCACCTGACGGGCCGGGCGTTGCGGGATTAGGAGGCGACGATGCGGAAGATTCTCAACGTCGCGTGGAAAGACCTGGTTACCACATTCCGCGACCCCACGGCGCTCATCGTCATGCTCGCCGCGCCCTACGCGCTTACGCTCGTCATGGCGTTTGCGTTCGGTGGCTTGAGCGGCGGTGGGGGTGGCCTCAGCGGAATCCCTGTGTTTGTGGTGAACTACGACAAGGGTGAGTTCGGCGGCTTTCTCCAGCAGACGTTCCAGTCGCCGGAATTGGGCGACCTGCTGGATGTTACGGTAACGGCGGACGAAGCGGCGGCGCGCGCGGCGGTGGACGCCGACAAGGCCGCGGCGGTGGTCATCATCCCCGCCGACCTGACGGAGAGCATCGTGCCATCGGGCCTCGCCAGCGGCGACCCGTCTGCGCTGGCGAACCGCCCGCAAAGCGTCGTGGAAGTGTACTCCAACCCGGATAGGCCCGTCAGTTCCAGCATCGTGCGCAGCATCGTGGATCAATTCCTGAGCAGGGTATCGGCCGGCGCGGTGGGCGGACAGGTGGCCGTGGCGCAGTTGATGGCGAACGGTCTCCTTACGCCGCAGGAGGCGCTGTCCAAGGGGTTGGAGATCGGGGAGCGGGCCGCCCGCCAGGCTGCGGAAAGCCGCCTGATCGCGGTACAGGGCGAGACCGCCGAGAAGCAGTCGCAGGCGGGGTTTGACTGGCTCACCTACATGGCCCCCAGCATGGCGATCCTGTTCCTGATGTTCACGGTGAGCAACGGCGGCAAAACCCTGCTGGCCGAGCGCGATTGGGGTACGCTTCCCCGTCTGCTGACCACGCCGACGACCACCTTTCAGGTGCTGGGCGGCAAGGTGTGCGGCATCTACCTGACCGGCCTGGCCCAGATGGGCATTCTGCTGGTGGCCAGCAGGCTCATGCTTGGGGTGAAGATAGGCCCCCTCTCGGCGGTGGTGCCGGTAACGCTGGCGCTGGTCGCGGCGGCCACCGGCTGGGCGCTGGTTTTGGCCGCCTATGCCCGCACGGCAGGCCAGGCCAATCAGATGGGCACCATCCTGTCGCTGGCTTTCGGCGGGCTGGCCGGCAACTTCTTCCCGCGCCAGGCCCTGCCCCAGTGGATACGCACGGTGTCGCTCATCACGCCCAACGCCTGGGGGTTGGATGCGTTCGGCAAGTTGACGGCGGGCGGGGCACTGGGCGACGTGCTCGTGCCCATCGCCGGCCTGCTCGTGTTGGCGGTCGCGTTGTTCCTCGCGGCGTCCGTCCTGTTCCGCCGCCAGTATGCGTGAGTCGGATTGGAGTCTCGCAGGGAGATGGCAATGCGCAAACTGATTTCTATTGCATGGCTGGACTTCAAGATGGGGTTCGCCGACAAGTCGGAGTTGGTCTTCTTCCTCGTCCTGCCCGTGATATTCACGCTTATCCTGGCCGCTACCATGTCGGGCGGGAGTTCTGGCGGCGACAATCGCTACGCGCTGGCGGTCGTGGATGCGGATCGCAGCGCCTTGTCGGCCCAATTGGCCGAGGCCCTGGCGGCGTCGGATGTGGTGCGGCCGGTGCCCAAGGCGCGGGACGAGGCGGATGCCCTGGTCAAGGACGGCAAAGTACCCGCGGCCCTGGTCATTCCTGCGGGCTTCGGCGAGGCGCTGATGGCCGGTCGGCCGTCGGCGCTCACGCTGAGCAAAGCGCCGAACGACACGCGCGCCCTTGCCGTGGAGCAGGCCGTGCGCACCGCGGCCGATCGGGTGAGCAACGCCGTTGTCGCGGCCAACGCCAGCGTGGCCGAGGCCGAGAAGATTCGCCCCTTCGCCGATGCAGCCGCGAAGCAGGCCTACTTTGCGCAGGCGCTGACGATGGCGCAGGAACTGCTGGACAAGCCGCCGGCTCGCGTGGAGACCACGTATGCTCCGGAGGTCATTCGTACCAGCGCCAGCCCCGCCGAGCAGTCGTCGGTCGGGCAGTTGATCACGTGGGTGTCCATTCCCCTCATCGGCATTGCCGCGATCTTCATTGAGGAGCGGCGGCTGGGGACGCTGCGTCGCCTTCTGGCGATGCCGGTTGCCCGGGCCACCATTCTGGGCGGCAAGATCGGCGGTCGGCTGATACACGGCATGGTGCAGATGACGCTGCTCATCCTTTTCGGCGCGCTCATTTTGGGCGTCAACTGGGGGCGGTCGCCGCTGGCGCTGGCGGTGATGATGCTCGCCTTCGCGCTGGCCTTTGTGGCCTTCGGCGTGCTGGTGGGAACCATCGCCCGAACGCCAAGCCAGGCCAACTGGATGGCCATCAGCAGCGGGATGCTGATGGCGGCGCTGGGCGGCGCGTGGTGGCCGCTGGAAATCACGCCGAAGGTGTACCAGCAGGTGGTGAGGATATTCCCGACGACGTGGGCGATGAGCGGCTTCAGCGACATCGTCGTGCGCGGGCAGGGGATCGGCGGCATCCTGCCGGAGGCCGGGGTGCTGCTCGCCTTCGCCGCGGTATTCTTCGGCGTGGGCCTGTGGCGCTTCCGGTACGAGTAGCGGCGCTTCGCCGTCGGTTGGCGCCGCCCGACTCGGCTCCGAACTCTGTGGGTCGCGGCATGGGCATAGGTACGACGCACTTCTGGAAGTGCGTCGTACCTTGCTTGCCAACGCAATAGAACCGCGCCCGCCGCCCGTTCGGATTGACACACCCCATCGGGCATGGTATACTGCGCCCGAACGTTGCGCTCTTCCTCACCTCCGCGGGAATTTGCGGCAAAGAGGCCAGTAAATATTGCGAAGGAGGATTGACAAATGAATATGGATCGCGTCGCCAAGATGATGGAGAGGGCGGGCATTCCCGGCCGGGATGCCTACGACCTCCCGTCCAGCCCCAAGCGCTTCCCCGATGGCGCTCACTACCGCATGGAGATTTCCGGCGTGGAGCGGCCCAACGTGTTGGAGGCGCTTGTTGATGAGATGAACCGGCGCAAGATTCCCATCCACCGCGTCATCTCGGTCGTCATGGGCGCCACGCTCCTGGACCGCGCGGAACTTCGCGACTTCGCCCAGATTGCCGCCGCGAACCAACTGGAAGTCATCCTGACGCCCGGCCCGCGCGCCGCGTGGGACGTGGGCCGGCAGGTGGTTACGCCCGAAGGCGGCCTGTCGGGCCTGCGCTATCGCGGCTCCGACCAACTCCGCTACGTGATCACCGACATCCTCACGTGCATTGAACTCGGCTTCCGCGGGTTCCTGGTCATTGACGAGGGCCTGCTGTGGCTGCTCAACGAACTGCGCAAGGCCGGTGAGATTCCCGCCGACGTAACGTTCAAGGTCTCCATCTACGCTGGGCACGCGTCGGCTGCCGGCGGCAGGGTGCTCCAGATGCTCGGCGCGGGGACGTTCAACCCGGTCGGCGATTTGAGCCTGCCGCAACTGGCCTCCATCCGCCAGGCGGTGGACATCCCGATGGACCTGCACATCTACCTGGCGGAATCCTTCGGCGGGTACAACCGCTTCTACGACGGGGCCGAGATGGCGCGGGTCTGCGCGCCGTGCTACTTCAAGATAGAGCCCGGGCCTGCCTGCGCCGCCGGGCCGGGGGCGCTGTACAAGCCCTGGACCAGCCCCCAGGCCCTGGCCGACTTCGCCCGCGAGAAGGTGAAGTACGCGGAGATCATCCACACCCTGATTCAGGAGAACCAGCCCGACCTCATCCTTTCCAAACAGGGCTGCAAGGGTCTGGCCATACCGAAACCGTAGCCTGTCCTATCGTTCCCCGCGGGCGCGCAGAATGCCGGACGCGGCCACCCAGTAGGCCGCCGGTATCCTCTGCGCGCCGCGCGAGACACCAAAAAACGGAGGTTCCCGAATGCCTGCAAAACTGCCGTGGCTGCGGGGCGTCTTCCCCGCGCTGGTAACGCCTTTCACCAAAGACGAGGAGGTGGACGAGGCGGCGCTGCGCGCGTTGGTGCGCCACCTCATGCCTCACGTGGACGGGTTCGTCCCCTGCGGCACCACGGGCGAATTCCCGTACATGACCCCCGACGAGCAGAAGCGCGTCATCGCCATCGTCGTGGACGAGGTGGCCGGGCGCAAGCCGATCATCGCCGGCACCGGCGCGGCCGGCACGAAAGAGACCATCCTCCTCGCGCGCAACGCGAAGGAAGCCGGCGCCAACGCTTGTCTCGTCGTTACGCCCTTCTTTCTTCACCCGTCCGACAAGGGCATCTACCAACACTTCTACGACGTGGCGATGGCGGTGGACATCCCCATCATCCTGTACAACATCCCGCAGGTGGTGGACGCCTACCTTCCGCGCAACGTCGTAGAGGACCTGTCGGACATTCCCAACATCGTGGGAATCAAGGATTCTTCGGGCAATCTGACCTACACCATGGAGATTCTGGAGATGGTGCAGGGGCGCATTGACGTCTTCATCGGCCACGACGAGGTGGTGCTGCCGGCCCTGGCCGGCGGGTGCACCGGCATGATTCTGGCCAGCGCCAACGTGTACCCCGAAGTGTGGCAGAAGGTCTATGCGGCGGTGCAGGAGGGCCGCATAGAGGAGGCCCGCGCCCTCCAGCGGAGCGTGCAGAAACTGTCGCGCATCTTCTGCCGCTACGGCGGCGGCCTGGCCGTGAAGCAGGCGCTGAACATGATGGGGATTCCCGTGGGCCAGGCGCGGCGCCCCCTCAAGGTGGGCGGTAGCCTGATTCACGAGGACCGCGCCGAGATTCAACTGGAACTGGAGCGCCTGGGCAAGATCGCCCCCGCCGAAGACCCCTACGCGCCGCCTGCCGGCCCGCTGGCAGGCCGCTTCGGCGCTCTGGGCATCTCCGCCGAGCAGGTGAAAGCGGCGTCGCTGCGCGTGGGCACTGGAGCGGCGGGCACGGAGCCGGAGAACGTGCAGATAGACCTCGTCGCCGGGCCGAAGGACGGGATCGTGGGCGAGGTGTTCGCGCTGCAACTCACCTACCCGCGCCACGGCTACGAGGCGCTCACGACCATCCTGGAGCCGAACCTGACCGTGCGGCCGTCCACGCTCATCGTGCCGACGGCGGAACTCAAGAACCTGCGCCAGGCCAACATGATCTACGGCCCCACCCAGGCCGCGGTGGCCCGCGCCATCGTGGACGCCCTGGAAGACGGCACGATTCCCCAAGCCGCCATGGACACGCACGTGATGCTGGTGCAGGCCAGCGTGCACCCCAAAGCCCTGGACCGCCACGCCCTGTACCAGGCGGTGCTCGCCGCGGCGGGCGCTGCCATCCGCCAGGCGTTTGGCGCGAACCGATAAGGAGAGTCCCCTATGTCAAAGAAACCCGAATGGTTCAAAGGAATCTTCCCCGCCCTGGTTACGCCCTTCACCAAGGACGACCGGGTGGACGAGGCCGCCTACCGCGAACTCATCCGTTACGTCCTGCCCCACGTGAACGGGATCGTCCCCTGCGGCACGACGGGCGAGTTCGTGTACATGCTGGAAGACGAGCGCAAGCGGGCCATTGAGATCGCGCTGGACGAGGTCAACGGGCGCGTGCCCGTCGTGGCGGGCACGGCCTACCCGTCCACCCGCGAGACCGTCAAGATGACCGCGTGGGCGCGGGACGCCGGGGTTACCGCCGCCCTTGTCGCCGCGCCCTACTACCTGAAGCCGTCGTTCAACGAGGTGTACGACCACTACGACGCGCTGAACAAACTGGGCGTGCCGCTCATCCTGTACAACATCCCCCAGTGCGCCGGCACCCACTACCAGTGGTGGACGACGGAGGGCATGGCGTATCTGGACAACGTGGTGGGCATCAAGGATTCCAGCGGCGACATGCCCTACCTGATGGCCGTGTTTGAGAAGGTGCGGGGCAAAATCGGCATCTTCACCGGCCACGACGAGATCGTGCCTGCGGCGCTGGCGATGGGGGCCGACGGCGCGATTCTGGCCAGCGCCAACGTCATCCCCGACGTGTGGCAGACCATCTACAAGGCGGTGCTGTCGGGGGACCTGGCGACGGCCCAGACCCTCATGGCGCGCATCCAGCGGTTCGTGCGCATCCTGGCCCGCCAGGGTCCGACCCAGGCGGTGAAGGAGGCGCTCCAGTTGTTGGGGCTTCCCATCGGCGATTCGCGCCACCCGATGATGAAGGGCGACGCCTTCCGCCGCGAAGACTACGAGGAGGTGCGGGGCGTGCTGGAGGAGTTGGGCAAGATTCCGCCGCGCCCCATGACCTACCACCTGTACGCCGGCGCGCCGGGGGTCCAGGGGCAGTTCCCGAAGCCGCCCGCCGCGCCCTCGGAAGTCCGCGACATGACGCTCCTGGTGGGCGAGGGGTTCGCCGGCCCGCCGTTCTCGGAACTGGCCCACATTGACCTGCTCATCGGGCGCAAGGACGGCCCGGTGGGGAAGGCCATAGAGCGGGCGCTGGCCGAACCGCGCCCCGGCCACGAACTGCGCATCATCTTTGAGCGCCCGCGAACGCTCCTGGTGCCCACCGTAACCGTGAGGACGAAGAAGCAGGCGGAGATGGTGTACGAGCACGCCGCGGGCGGGGTCGTCATGGCGCTGGAGGCGCTGGTCAAGGACGGCACGCTGCCGGCGGCCCTGCTGGACGACATCGTGCTCATCGCCAACGTCTTCGTCCATCCGGGGGCCAGCAACCGGTGGCGGGTGCGCATCAACAACTTCAAGGCGATGAAGGCTGCCACGCGCAAGGCGCTGGAAGGCCGCCCGACGCTGGACGAACTGATCGCGGAAAAGGAGTCGGCGCGGCACCCGTTCCGCTACGCGCCGTAGGGTGTTCCCATGCGTGCCGTCCGTGTGGCCGCAATCCAGATGCACATCGCGGCGGGCGACCTGGCCGGCAACCGCCGCCGCATGGCCGAACTGGCGCGGCGCGCGCTGGACGACGGGGCGCGCCTGGTGCTGCTGCCGGAACTTGCCGCCTGCGGCTACGACTGGCCCCGCTTGGACGCGCTGGCCGAGCCGCTGGACGGCGCAACGACCGAGGCGATGGCGGGCCTGGCCGCCCGCTACCGCGCCTACGTGGCGTGGGGCATGGCCGAGCGCGAGGGGCCTCGCTTCTACAACACCCTCACGCTGGCCGGCCCTGACGGCGCGCTTGTGGCCCGCTACCGCAAGGCGCATCTGATTCCCCTGCTGCAGGAGCCGGAGCACTTCACCCCCGGCGATGAGGTCGTCGTTGTGGCGACGGACGTGGGGGTTCTCGGCCTGGCGATTTGCTACGACCTGCGCTTCCCCGGCCTGTTCCAGCGCATGGCGTCGCACGGCGCGGAGGTGCTGCTGGTGGCCGCGCAGTGGCCGCAGGCGCGGGCCGAACACTGGCGCGTTCTGACGGTGGCGGCGGCGCTGCAAAGCCTGGCGTTCCTGGTGGGGGCGAATGGGGTGGGCCTGTGTTGCGGCGAGGCGCTGGCAGGGCGGTCGGTTGTGGCGTCGCCGTGGGGCGAGCGCGTGGCCGAGGCGGGCGTCGCGGAGGAAATCCTGCGCGCCGACGTGGACTTGGACGATGTGGCCGAGGCGCGGCGAAAATTGCCCGTCGGCCAGGGGCAGCGGCCGGAGTTGTACCTGTAGCGCGGGGGGACTGTAACCGCGAATAACACGAATCTACACGAATGTAGAATAGACCCTTCGGGTCTGCGGGCGAGGCGATCTTCAGGGTTGTAACCGCGAACAACACGAATCTACACGAATATAGAATAGACCCTTGGGGTCCATGAATGAGCAATCTCACGGGTTTGCATCCGCGAATGACGCGAATTTGGAATGCTGAGGCCGCGCTTCAGCACTCCAGATTCCGCTGTGAGGCTCTGTTGCATACTCGGATAGGGAACGTGCGACGCACTTCCGAAGTGCGTCGCACGTTGTCTCCCGCCCGTCATTGCGGGCGGAGCGAAGCGATCTTCAGGGTTGTAACCGCGAATAACGCGAATGTACACGAATATAGAATAGACCCTTGGGGTCCATGAATGAGCAATCTCACGGGATTGCATCCGCGAATGACACGAATTCGGAATGCTGAAGCCGCGCTTCAGCATTCCAGATTCCGCTGTGAGGCTCGGTTGCATACTCGGATAGGGAACGTGCGACGCACTTCGGAAGTGCGTCGCACGTTGTCTCCCGCCCGTCATTGTGGGCGGAGCGAAGCGATCTTCAGGGTTGTAACCGCGAATAACGCGAATCGGCACGAATGAACATTCGTCCCGCGGGCTGGGGGCAATGGGGTAGGCCCGGCGCGAGCACTCGCACCTCATGTTGTCGCGGTCGCCCATGCGCGCTATAATGGCTCCGCACTGCGCCGTTGGAGATGAGACGATGGACGTGAACCGCATTCGTGCCGACTTTGAGCCGCTCGCCCGCGAGCGCAACGGCAAGCCGCCGATTTACTTTGACAACGGGTGCATGACGCTCCGCCCGCGCCCGGTCATTGACGCCATGTGCGCGTACTACACCCAGTTCCCGGCATGCGGAGGCGCGGGGCGCAGCCACCACTGGTTCGCCCAGGAGACCAACGAGCGCGTGGAGGCGGCGCGCGAAAGCATCCGCCGCTTTGTCAACGCGGCGCACTCCGACGAAATCCTCTTCACGCGCAACACCACCGAGGGCATCAACCTGGTGGCCCGCACGTTCCCGTTCCAAAAGGGGGACGTTATCCTCACCACCGACAAGGAGCACAACTCCAACCTGGTCCCCTGGCAATACCTGGCGGCCCGAATCGGCGTGGAGCATCGCGTCGTTCCCGTGCGCCCGGACAACACCTTTGACCTGGACGCGCTGGAATCGGCGCTGAAGGACCCGCGCGTGAAACTGGCCGCGTTCGGGCATGTGTCCAACCTGGACGGGGTGGAGATTCCGGCGCAGGAGATCATCCGCATGTGCCACGCGCGCGGGGTGCCGGTGCTCCTGGATGGCGCGCAGAGCGTGCCGCACCAGCGGGTGGACGTGCAGGCGCTGGGGGTGGACTACCTGGCGTTCTCGCTGCACAAGATGTGCGGCCCCAGCGGCGTGGGCGCGCTGTACGTTCGCCGCGAGCATTTCGCCCGCATGGACAACTTCCTGGTGGGCGGCGACACCATCCGCGACACATGGGTGGACCGCCCGCCCGACTTCCTGCCCCCGCCCTACAAGTACGAGGCGGGGCTGCAGGACTACGGCGGACGGATAGGCGCGGGCGCGGCGGTGGAATACCTGGAGCGCCTGGACATGCGGGCCATCCACGAGCACGAGGTGGCCTTGAACCGCTACCTCACCCAGGGCCTGGCGCAGTTTGAGGAGTTGGAAATCATCGGCCCGCCCGAGCCGGAGAAGCGCGGCAGCATCGTCTGCTTCTTCACCAAGAAGCCCGGGCTGGGCCTTCTGGCCGACATGCTGGACGAGCGGAGCAACATCATGGTGCGTTCGGGCATGTTCTGCGTCAACTCGTGGTTCAACGCCCATCGCATCAGCCGCAACGTTACCGCCGTGCGCGTGTCGCTCTACATGTACAACACCCTGGACGAGTGCAAGGTCTTCCTGGATACCGTGCGCGAAATCCTTGCAGAACCGATGTTTGAGGGGCTGCCCATACTCCCCGTGCGGGAACCGTAGCCGTGCGCGGGGGCACAATCGGGTGGGCGGAGATGTCCGACAAAACCATCATCCAGAAGTTTCGCGAGATTTTCACCGGGCCTAGCCCGTACCTGGGCAGGCTTCAGGGCGCGACCGTTTGCGCCGACGCGCTGGCGTGCCGCGGGAGCAAAGACCACCTCTACCTCTACGCCCGCATCGCGGACGAGCGGATTGAGGACGTGAAGTTTGAGTGCGGCATGTGCGATCCCGAGATGTTCGTTACCGCTGACCTGTTGTGTCGCCTCATCCATGGCCGGCGCGTGAGCGAACTGGCGTATGTGGACTGGCCGGCGTTCAGCGCGGCGCTGGGGTTTGAGTCCGACGACATGAAGGCGCACTTTGAGGGCGCGCGCCGGGTGCTGGACGCGCTGGTGGAGCACCACTGGGCGGGCAAGCCCTGCGAGTTCTAGCGGGCCGGGGCGCGCTTCGGGGATGTCGCCCTGGCCTGGCGGCGCGTGGCGTGGCGTTTGCGGAGGGGGTATGCCCAGGCTTGGCGCTCACATGTCCATCGCGGGCGGGGTGGATCGCGCCATCCAGCGCGGCCATTCCATCGGGTGCGAGACCATCCAGATTTTCACGAAGAGCAACAACCAGTGGCGGGCCGCGCCGCTCACCGACGAGACTCTGGAGCGCTTTCACGCGAACCAGCGGGCCACCGGAATCGCCCCCATCGTCGGGCACGACGCTTATCTCATCAACCTGGCGTCGCCGAACCCCGAACTCTGGCGCAAGTCGGTGGACGCCTTCGTGGACGAGATGGAGCGCGCCGGCCGCATGGGGTTGCCGTATCTCGTTACCCATCCGGGCGCGCACATGGGAGCGGGCGAGGAGGCGGGCCTGCGCCGCGTGGCCCAGGCGCTGGACGAAATCCACGAGCGAACCGCGCACATCAGCACGATGATCCTGCTGGAGACGACGGCGGGCGCGGGCAGCATCCTGGGCGTGTCCTTTGAGCAACTGGCCCGCATCATCGCGCGAACGCGACACCCGGAGCGCATCGGCATCTGCTTTGACACCAGCCACGCCTTCGCCGCGGGGTACGACCTGCGCACGCCGGAGACCTACGCCGCCACGTTTGACGCCTTTGACCGCATCCTCGGCCTCCATCGGCTGCGCGTGTTCCACCTGAACGATTCCAAGCGGGAACTGGGCAGCCGCGCGGATCGGCACGAGCACATCGGCCAGGGCTTTCTGGGGCTGGAGGCGTTCCGTCTCCTGGTGAACGACCCGCGATTCGCCGACCGGCCTATGATTCTGGAGACGCCCAAAGGCCCCGACATGGCCGAGGACGTGGAGAATCTCCGCGTGCTGCGTGCGCTGATGGGCGATTCGTCCCCGCTGCGCGGAGGTGAAGGATGAAGAAGAGGCGGATTCTCAAGCCCGATGGGCGCTACCTGATTCTCTACGAATTCGGCGAGCCCGAAACGCCCGCGCCGGTTGGCTCGGGGGCTACCCTCGCGTATAATAGGCCCGAACTCACATCTACGCACAGGAGCAACGCCATGCGAACACCGATTATCGCCGGCAACTGGAAGATGTACAAGACCGTGGAAGAATCCGTCGCGCTGGTCAAAGCGATGCGGCCGGCGCTGGAAGCCATCGGGGGGATTGAGACGGTGGTGTGTCCCCCGTTCCTGTCGCTGCCCCACGTGGCCGAGGCGCTGCGCGGCTCCACCATCGGCGTGGGCGCGCAGGACATGTTCTGGAAGGACGAGGGGGCCTACACCGGCGAGGTCTCGCCCCTCATGCTCAAGCCGTTCTGCCGATACGTCATCCTCGGGCATTCGGAGCGGCGGCAGTACTTCGGCGAGACCGACGAGACGGTGAACCTGAAGGTGAAGGCGGCGCTGGCGCACGGTCTGATTCCCATCGTCTGCGTGGGGGAGAACCTGGCGCAGAACGAAGCCGGCCAGACGCAGGAAGTGGTGGAGGCGCAGGTGCGCGGCGCGTTGGCCGGGCTGACCGCCGAGCAGGCCGCGGGCATCGTCATCGCCTACGAGCCGGTGTGGGCCATCGGGACCGGCAAGCCCGCCACGGGCGAGGGCGCCAATGCCACCATCAAGACGGCCGTCCGGGGGACGGTGGCGCGTCTGTTCGGCGAGTCGGTCGCCGACAGGGTGCGGGTTCAGTATGGCGGGAGCGTGAAGCCCGGCAACATCGCCGAGTTCATGAGCCAGCCCGACATTGACGGCGCGCTGGTGGGCGGGGCAAGCCTCAAGGCCGAGGACTTCGTGGCGATCGTGCGCCTCTCGGCGGAGGCGAAAGGGCTGCGCCGCTAGCGCAGGGGGAACGATGCTCGGCCCCTGGACGCCGGTCGCCGCCTTCTTCGTCGCCTTCGTGATGGTGCTCCTGCTGACGCGGTGGATCACGCATCACCTGCAGGGCGTCCTGTTCCTCCTGGGCGCCGACGAAGAAGTCGTCATGTACCTCCAGTTCGCGCTCCTGTTCCCGGGCATCCTGGTTCACGAGGCGGCGCACTGGCTGACGGCAAAACTGCTGGGCGTCCGCACGCTGGACTTCTCGGTGTGGCCCAAGCGCAAGACCAAGGGCAAGGTGCAGTACGGCGCGGTGCGCATCGCCCAGACCGACATCGTGCGCGGGTCCCTCATCGGGCTGGCCCCGTTGGTAGTGGCGAGCCTGCTCATCATCGCCATCGGCCGCTACGCGCTGGGCACGGAGGCGCTGCGGCAGGCGGTGGCTTCGGGCCAGTGGGGGCAGGCATGGAGCGCGCTGTCTCAGTCCATACGCGCCGCCGATTTCTGGCTGTGGATGTACCTCGTCTTCGCCATCAGCAATGCCATGTTCCCGAGCGAGTCGGATAGGGAAGCCTGGAAGCCGCTGCTCCTCTACGCCGCCGTCGCCGCGGTCCTCCTGTACCTGGCGGGTTGGAAGCCGACGATGGAGTCGGTGCAGGGGGTGCTGGCCCGGGTGATGAACCCGCTCCTCTATGCGTTCACCGTTACCGCCGCGGTGGACCTCTTCTTCGCCGCAGTCATCGGCCTGACGGAGATCGTGATGGGCCGCCTGCTGGGCAAGCGGGTGGTGTACTAGGCCGCGGGCAGTCTGACCTCACCCCCTCGTTCCCCGCCGAAGGCCGGGGGTGGGTGCGCACCGCCTGATGCCGACGCATCGGGCTGGCGGTAGGGGCGACCTGCGGGTCGCCCCTGCCATTTCCCCCGCCCCCGCCCTTACCGCGCGGCGGCCGCTCTCGCAATAGCAGATGCCGCCCCCGTTCTTGCGTCAGGGCTGGCCCCAGGCTATACTGATAGCGTGAGTCCGCGTGGGTTGCCGATGGGGTGGAGACCGATGAAGCGTGCGATTGTGGCGGTGTTGTTGGTTCTGATGGCGGCCTCGGCGCTGGGGAATGCGGCGGCGCAGGCTTCGCAGCCGACGGTGCGGGTCCTGTACGTCAAGGGCATCATTGACCCCGTAACGACCCGCTACGTGCAGCGCGCCCTGGAGCAGACCCAGGCGTCCCTGTATGTGATTGTCCTGGACACGCCCGGCGGCTCGCTTCAGTCCATGCGCGACATCGTGCAGGTGATCCTGGGTTCGCGCGTTCCTGTCGCCGTGTACGTGTCTCCGCCAGGCGCGCGGGCGGGTTCTGCCGGCACGTTCATCACGCTGGCCGCGCACGTGGCGGCCATGGCCCCCTCCACCAGCATCGGCGCAGCCCACCCGGTGGAATCCACCGGCGAGGACATCCCGGGCGTCCTGGGCGACAAGGTTACGCAGGACGCGGCGGCCCTGGCCCGCTCGCTCGCGGAGCGTTACGGCCGCAACGCGCAGTGGGCCGAGGACTCCGTGGTCAAGAGCCTCGCCATCACGTCGCAAGAGGCCCTGCGGCTCAACGTGGTGGACTTGCTGGCCGACGACCTGCCCGGCCTGGTGGCGGCGCTGGACGGGCGGACGGTCAAGACCGTGGACGGCGAGGTAACCCTGTCCACGCGCGGCGCTACCATCGTGGACATGCGGATGACGCCGTTTGAGTCCTTTCTGCACACGCTGGTCAACCCCGACATCGCCTACGTGCTGTGGATCGTCGGGATGCTGGCCATCATCATTGAACTCTACCATCCCGGCGCGGTGCTCCCTGGCATCACCGGCGCCATCTGCCTGATCCTGGCCTTTGTCGTCTCCGAGAGCCTGCCGCTGAACTGGGGCGGGATCGCGCTCATCGTGCTGGCGCTCATCTTCTTCGCGCTGGACATCAAGGTGTCGGGGTTTGCGCTCAGCGTGGGCGGGGTCATCGCCCTCGTCCTGGGGTCCCTCATCCTGTTCAGCCCACTCACGCCGCCGTCGCCCACGCTTCCCCGCCTCAACGTGAACCGATGGCTCATCGCGGGCGTTACGGCGGGCACGGCGGCGCTGTTCCTGTTCGCGCTGTCGGCGGGCTTCCGCGCCCAGCGCCTGCGCGTGCCGGTGGGGATTCAGACGCTCGTGGGCGTGGAGGGGATCGTGCAGGTGGACATGGACCCGTCGGGCATTGTGCTGGCGGGGAGCGAGTCGTGGTCGGCGGTGGCCGAGGACCCGCCCATCCGCGCGGGCGAGCGGGTGGTGGTTACCGGCGTGGACGGCGTGAAACTCGTCGTGCGTCGCGCGCGCCCGCCTGAAGCGTGAGGCGACGCGGCCTTGATGCGCGGTTGGAGGTGAGACAAGATGACCCAACATCCCTGGCTTGACCCCAAACCGTTTCACTTTGCGGGCGGCCCGGTCGGCTGCCTGCTGATCCACGGGTTCACCGGATCGCCGCCGGAGATGCGGCCGCTGGGCGAGTACCTGGCCGGCCAGGGGCTCACGGTCTCCGCGCCGCTCCTGGCGGGCCACGGGACGGACTACCGCGACCTGGCGGGGACAACGTGGCGGGATTGGTATGCGTCCGCGGAGGAGGCGCTCCTGGCGTTGCAGCGCGAGTGCGCGCAGGTGTTCGTCGGCGGGCTGTCGTTGGGGTCGCTGCTGACGCTCCGACTGGCGGCGCTGCACCCCATCGCGGGGGCCATCCTGTACTCGCCCGCGCTGATTGCCCGCGACTGGCGCATGAAGTTCGTGCGGCCGTTTCGCCACATCATGCGCTGGAACCGCAAGGAGGAACCCCAGGACGCCGACCTGACCGACCCCGAAGCCCACAAGATGCTGTGGAGTTACGACGTGATTCCGGGGGAATCGGCCTATCAGGTGTCCCTCTTGCAGAAAGAGGTGCGCCGCCTGCTGCCGTCCATCACCGTGCCGGTGCTCATCTTCCAGAGCAGCCGCGACGCGCTCATCCGCCCCGAATGCGGGCGAATCGTGCACGACGAAGTGGCGTCCGCCGACAAGACGCTGATTGTGCTCCACAACTCGGGCCATTGCCTGACGGTGGACAGCGAGCGCGAATTCGTGTGGCAGAAGACGCACGAGTGGATCGCCGCACGGAGCGAACGCTTGTCCCGCCAGGGGGCCCCGGGAGGCGCGCCTTGACCGTGAGGCCGATGCCCCCTGCCACCATCATTCCCTTGCGACGAGGTCTCCATGAAAGCCATTGGTAGCGCCAGCAAAACGCAGATTCCACCCGCTGCGCCTGTGGAAGGGGCGCAGGATTTCCAGGCAAGCCGCGTGATCACGATTGCGGTCGGGCACACCGTGCACGACATGTACGCGTCCTTTTTGGCCCCGCTGTTGCCGACGTTCATCACGAACCTGGCTCTGTCCAAGACCGAGGCGGGGTTGCTCATGGTGTTTCTGCAGGGGCCTTCGGTGCTGCAGCCGGTGATCGGTCATCTGGCCGACAAGGTGAACCTGCGCGCCTTGGTTATCCTGGGCCCCGCGGTAACCGGCGTCCTGATGAGCCTGCTGGGCGTGGCCCCAACCTATGGGGTGTTGGCGCTGTTCCTGGCCATCGCGGGGTTCAGTTCGGCGGCCTTCCATTCGGTCGCGCCGCCGCTGGCGGGGCGGCTGGCCGGCAGGCGGCTGGGGCGCGGCATCGGCATCTGGATGGTGGGCGGCGAGTTGGGGTACACCATCGGCCCCATCCTCCTCGTCAGCGCGACCCAGATTCTCGGGCTTCGGGGGCTGCCCTGGCTGATGATCATCGGCGTCCTCACGTCGCTGTTCGTGGCGTCGCGCCTGTCGGCGGCCCAGACCGCGCCGACGGCGAACGTGTCCGTGGGGAGTTGGCGGGAGATTCTGCCGGCCATGAAGCCCCTGCTGCTCCCGCTCATCGGCATCACCGCGTTGCGCTCGCCGATGGTGGCCGCGCTGACCACGTTCCTGCCGGTGTTCCTGCGGGATAGCGGCGTGAGCCTTTGGGTTGCGGGCGCGTCGCTGTCCATCCTGCAGGCGGCGGGCGTGGCGGGGGCGCTGGGGGCAGGCTCGGTGAGCGACTCGTTGGGGAGGAAGCGAACGTTGGCGCTCCTGTTTGTGGCAGCGCCGCTGTGCATGGTTGGGTTCCTGTCCACGCGCGGCTTGGCGCAGGTGGCCATGCTGCTCCTGGTGGGGTTCACTTCGCTGTGCGTGCCGACGGTGCTCACGGCGTTTGTCCAGGAGAGTTTTCCGGAGCACCGCGCCCTGGCCAACGGCGTGTACGGTTCCATGAACTTCATCATCTACGCCCTGGCGGTGGCCCTGTCGGGTGCTTTGGGCGATTGGCTTGGGCTGCGATCGGCGTTCCTGATGGGGGCGGCGGCCACGGTCGCCGCGCTCCCGCTGCTCCTGCTGCTGCCAGGACGGGAATCGCCGGCGACAAACGAATGAAAGGATTGGAGAGATGGACAAGTCCGAGCGAATCAGGCGAGTCATCCGAGGCGAGAAGGTAGATCGCATTCCGTTTGCCATCTGGCGGCACCTGCCGCCGGAAGATGCCACACCGGAAGGTCTGGTGAAGGCGACTGTGCGCTTCGTCCGTCGCTGGAATCTGGACTTTGTCAAGGCGATGTTCAACAACTGGGCGTTCACGATAGACTGGGGCAACCGCTTCGCGGGCTACGACCGCAGCGAGGGGCATGTGCCCGTTGCCGAGCATGTGGTCAAAGCCCCCGCGGACTGGCGGAGCCTGCGCCCGCTGGATGCCTTGCGGGGCGCGCTGGGCAATCAGATCAAGGCGCTGCGGATGATGCGCGACGAGTTCGGGCCAGGGATTCCCATCGTGGCGACGGTGTTCGCGCCGCTCACCATCGCGCGGAACCTGGCGGGCGACGCGGTGTATCGGCACGCCCTGTCGGCCGGCCCCGACCTGCACGCGGGGCTGAAAGTCATCACCGAGACCGCCGCGGACTTCGCCCAGGCTTGCGTGGAGGCGGGCGCCGACGGCATCTTCCTGGCGGTGCAGGGGGCCACGCGCGACGCGCTCCCGCCCGACGCGTTCCGGGAGTTCGGCCTGGCGTACGATTTGCCCGTGTTGGAGCGGGTCGCCGCGAGGACGTGGTTCAACATCCTGCACCTGTGCAGGCCCAACCTGCGGTTTGAGGTGGCGCGGGACTATCCCGTGCAGGCGGTCAACTGGCACGACCGCAGCCCGACCGGGCCAAGCCTGGCGGAGGCGCGGGCGCACTTCGCGGGCGTGCTCATCGGCGGGCTGAACCATGCGCCGGGCGGCGCGTTCCACAGCGGCGTGCCCGAGGAGGCCGTCGCCGAGGCCCGCGATGCCGTGGCGCAGACGGGCGGCGACCGATTCATCCTGGGCCCCGGCTGCGTCATCCACCTGGGCACGCCCGAGGCGAACATAGATGCGGTGCGGGAGTGGGTTGGTCATTGAAAACTGCCGACTTTGACTACCACCTTCCCCCCGAACTCATCGCGCAGACGCCCGTTGAGCCGCGCGACGCCTCGCGCCTGCTCGTGGTGCATCGGGACACGGGGCAGTTGGAGCACCACGTGTTCCGCGACATCGTCGGGTATCTGCGGCCGGGCGACCTGCTGGTGTGCAACGACAGCCGCGTCATCCCCGCGCGCGTCTTCGGGCGCAAGGCGGGCACGGGCGGCAAAGTGGAGGTGCTGCTGGTAGCCAAGCGCGGCCCGCGGACGTGGGAGGCGCTGGTGCGCGGGCGCAGGATTCGCGAGGGCGGCACCCTGGCCTTCGGCGAGGCGCTGGAGGCGCGGGTGGTCGCCATCACCGAGTCGGGCAGCCGCATTCTGGAGTTCGCCGAGCCGGTGGAGCCGCACCTGCCATCGCTGGGCGTGGTTCCGCTCCCGCCGTACATCCACGAGCCTTTGCGCGACCCCGACCGCTACCAGACGGTGTACGCGCGGGTGCAGGGCTCCGTCGCCGCGCCCACGGCAGGGCTGCATTTCACGCCGGCGCTGCTGGACGCGATCCTGGCGATGGGGTGCGAGTTGGCGTTCGTTACGCTCCACATCGGCATGGACACCTTCCGCCCCATCGGCGAGGAGCACATTGAGGAGCACCGCATCCACACCGAGTGGTGCGAGGTCAGGCCCGAGGTGGCCGAGCGGGTTCGCGCGGCGAAAGGCGAGGGGCGCAGGGTCATCGCCGTCGGCACCACGGCGGTGCGCGCCCTGGAGAGCGCCGCCCAGAGCGGGGTGGTGCAGCCCTATTCCGGCCCGACGGGCTTGTACATCTACCCGGGGTACACCTTCCGCGCCGTGGACGTGATGATTACCAACTTCCACCTGCCGCGCTCCACGCTGCTGCTGCTGGTGTCGGCGTTCGCGGGGAAGGCGCTGATAGACCGGGCGTACCAGGAGGCCATCCGCAAGCGCTACCGCTTCTACAGTTTCGGCGACGCGATGCTGATTCTGTGAGCCGCTAGACCGCCGAGCGGACGGCGACGGGCTGGCGCATTTGCTCTCGGATGGTCTGCACGTGCAACCGCATGGCCGGGTCGGTCTCCACCCATTCGCGGACCCTGTCCCTGCCGTGCAGGATGGTGGTGTGGTCGCGATTGCCCATGAACGCGCCGATTTGCGCCAGCGACAGGTCGGTCTCGGTGCACAGCAGGTACATGGCGACCTGGCGGGGCACGGCGATCTGTTTCTTGCGCGACGATCCGAGGAGGTCTTGCCGGTCTATCCCGAAGTACTGGGCCACGGCGTCCAGGATGGCCTCGGGCGAGGGCCGCCCTCTGGATGGCATCATGTCCCGCAGGATGGCCTGCGTGGCTTCTACGGTTGGGGGCTGCCTTAGCGCCTCGGAATGGGCGATGACGCGGTTGAGCGCGCCTTCCAACTCGCGCACGTTGGTCTCCACCGTCTGGGCGATGAGTTCCAGGATGGGCGCGGGGAGGACGCAGGCCCTGGCGGCGGCCTTGGCCAGAAGGATCGCCATGCGGGCCGCGAAGTCGGGCGGGGCGATCTCCACGACAAGCCCGCCCTCAAACCGCGAGCGCAGGCGTTCGTCCAGCCCTGGCACGTCGCGCGGGGGGCGGTCGCACGCCACCACGATTTGGCGGTTGGCGCCGTGCAGGGCATTGAACGTGTGGAAGAATTCCTCCTGCGTGGTGTCCTTGCCGGCGATGAACTGGACATCGTCCAGCAGGAGGACATCCACGTCGCGGTATTTGTTGCGGAACTCCTCGGTCGTGCGCGAGCGGATGGAGCAGACTAGGTCGTTGGTGAACTGCTCGGAGGGCGCGTAGAGCACCTTGAGCCCGCGCTGGGCGGCGCGGATGCCGATGGCCTGAAGGAGGTGCGTTTTCCCCAGACCCACGCCGCCATAGAGGAACAGCGGGTTGTAGGCTGCGCCGGGGCGTTCGCTCACGGCCCGGGCAATCTCGTAGGGCACGCGGTTGCCGCTGCCCACGACGAACGTTTCAAAAGTGTAGCGCGGGTTCAAGACTCCCGCATGCCCGTTGGATTTGTTGCCCTGGGCGGGGGTCTCATCGGTCGGATCGTATCCGATGAGGTCTCTAGGGTCGGGGGACTCCACCGGCCTGGCGTCCACGATGAAGCGGACGTCCACCTGGCGGCCCGTGATGCGGGTGAGGGTGCGCTTGATCAGCCCCCTCATGCGGTTGTCCAGCCAGTCGCGCGCGTAGGAGTTTCGCGCACCGATGGTGAAGATGCCGTCCTCTTCGGCCACCAGGGTGGTGTCTTTGAGCCATGCGTCAAAGGTTGACTTCGCTAACTGCAGTTGCAGTTCTCCGAGCGTCGCCTGCCATGCCTCAAGGGGCGTCAGTTTGTTCTGCCGGTCGGTTGTGTTGTTCATAATGGACGCGCTGTGAAGAGACAAGATTGTGTTTCGGCCAAAAGGTACAGGAAATCGCATCCCGCCGAGCCGATCTGCCCGCTGATGATTCCATGGGCCCGGAGGGGCTTGGAACGCCTGTCGGTTGTCTGCAAACCACGGGTAAGAGTTGTGAAGAAGTTGAACCGGGTAACGGAGAGCGGCAACTCGCCTTCGGCTCTTGGGGACGCGAAGACCCGTGCTTGGCCTTGTGCTTGCGCGTGCCTGCGGCGGGCTTCGCGCTGACCCGCCAGCGTCTCCCTGGAAGGCCCCTGCCGCCCATCTCTACGGCCCTATTATTGTAGCAGATAGTCGCGATTTTAGGAAGGGCAAATCGTGTTAAAACTGCGCCCCCACCGAGTTTTAAGACTCATTATTGTTAAGCACAACGTGTTGGGGGTTCGCCCGCCGTGGGGTACAACGTGTCGCGCCTGGCTTGACGGCGAGGGCGTTGTCGGGGATAATAGCGCGCACGGAACGGACAAAAGCGGGCGCAGGAGGCTTCGTGAGGATACAGTTTCTGGGCGCAGTACGCAACGTAACCGGAAGCAGGCATCGGCTGCAAATCGCGGGGAAGACCATCCTCCTGGATTGCGGCCTGTTCCAGGGAAGACGCCAGGACTTCTTTGACCGCAACCAACGCTTTGAGTTTGACCCAACCACGGTGGACATGGTGCTGCTGTCCCACGCTCACATTGACCACAGCGGCAACATTCCCACCCTGGTGCGCCAGGGCTTTGCGGGGCACATCTACGCCACGCCCGCCACGATGGATTTGTGCAGCGCCATGCTGCGGGATTCGGCCCACGTCCTGGCCGCCGATGTGGCCTATGTCAACAAGAAGCGGGCGCGCAAAGGCGAACCGCCGGTGCATCCCCTGTACTCGCTGGACGATGCATTGGAGGCGGTGGAGCAGTTCCTGGGCGTCGGCTACAATCGGCCCATCCCCCTGGCCGATGGAGCCACGGCCACGTTCCGCGACGCGGGCCACATCCTGGGGTCGGCGATGATAGAGATTGCCGTGCGCGAGAACGGCCGCAACCTCAAGGTGGTGTACAGCGGCGACCTGGGGCGGCCCGGCCTCCCCATCCTGCGCGACCCCTACGTGGTCCAGGATGTGGACACGCTGATTCTGGAAAGCACCTACGGCGACCGCACCCATGACTCGCCGTCGGAGGCGGAGGATCAACTGCGGCGCGTCATTCTGGAAACGGTCAACAGGGGCGGCAAGATCATCATCCCCGCCTTCGCGGTGGGCCGCACCCAGGAGTTGGTCTATGCCCTGCATCGGCTGACCCTGGCGCGGAAAATCCCCGAGTTGCCCGTATTCGTGGACAGCCCGCTGGCCGTCAACGTAACGGAGATCTTCCGCCTGCACCCCGAATGCTACGACCGAGAAATCAACGCCTTCATGGAGCGCGCCGACGTGGAGGACGCCTTCGGCTTCCGCCGCCTGAGGTACATCCGCGACGTGGAGGAATCCAAGGCGCTGAACTCGCTGAAGCAGCCCGCCGTCATCATCAGCGCGTCGGGTATGTGCGAAGCGGGGCGCATCCTCCACCACTTGAAGAACAACATAGAGGATTCGCGCAACACCATCCTGTTCGTGGGATTCCAGGCCGAGCAGACCCTGGGGCGCAAGTTGGTGGACGGGTGGAAGAAGGTCAACATCTTCGGCGAGGAGTACACGGTGCGCGCGGCGGTGGAGCGGATAGACGGGTACAGCGCCCACGCCGACCGCAACGAACTCCTGGACTACGTGCGGCGCGTCCGGCAGACGGGGCTTCGCCGCGTGTTCATCGTGCACGGCGAAGAGGCCGCGTCGCTATCGCTGGCCGCCGCGCTCAAGGAGATGGGCGTCCCCGAGGTGCACGTGCCCATGCCCGGGGACACGGTGGAACTCTGACACGGGGGCAAGGAGGCCGCCGATGGAACTTCTGGCCCGCCACGCGAAAGAGATGGGCATTCCCCTCTCGCCCGCGCAGATTCAGGCGTTCCACATCTACCGGCGCGAACTGCTGGAATGGAACAAGAAGTTCAACCTCACGGCCATCACCCAGGAGGAGCACATTGAGATTCGCCACTTCCTGGATTCGCTCACGTGCCTGGTGGCCATGCGGCAGGTTGGCGGGGCTTCTGGGCCGGAGCGCCGCGCGGGCGAGCGCCTGCGCTTCCTGGATGTGGGCAGCGGCGCAGGGTTCCCGGGCGTCCCGCTGAAAATCGTCTGTCCTCGGTGGCGGGTAACGCTGCTGGAAGCCACGGGCAAGAAAGTGCGGTTTCTGGAGCACCTGCGCGGGGTGCTGGGGCTGGCCGACCTGGAGATTCTCCACGGGCGCGCCGAGGATTTGGCCAGAGATCCCGCGCACCGCGAGCAGTACGATTGGGTCGCGGCGCGTGCCGTCGCCGAGATGCCCGCCCTGGCCGAACTGACCCTGCCCTTCGCGCGGCTCGGCGGCAGGGTGATCGCCTTGAAGGGCGAGACCGCCGAGGCCGAGGTGGCCCAGGCGGGCCGGGCGCTCACCGTCCTGGGCGGGGAGTTGGTGAAGATCATCAAGGTGGCGTTGCCCGGCCTGGCCGAGGAGCGCCGCCTGGTCGTGGTGCAGAAGACGGCGTGTACCCCCGATGCGTACCCCCGCCGCCCGGGGATTCCCGCCAAGCGGCCGCTGAAATAGGCCCGCGCTACTCCGCCCAGTCCAGCCCGAAGAGCGCCTCAAACTGCTCCTCAAAGTAGGGCGAATCCGGATCCAGTTGCTCGTACAGCGCCAGAAGGCGTTGGGCCTCGGCCCTATAACCCCAGAAGTCGTCTACGGCCTCGGTGCCTGGCAGCGCCCTCTGCTCGGCCAGGAAGCGGAAGAAAGCCTGGAGCGACCCGAACAACGTGTCCGTGAGCGCCGCGCTCGCCTCGGCGCACTGGCGGGGGTACCACCAGAAGAAGAACTCAAACAGCGCGTCAAAGTCGGCGTCCAGCACCGACAGCCCCTGATGGGCCGCCATGTAGGCCGCGAACAGCCAGAGCGCATAGACCTGGCGTCCAGTCTCTTCGGGCGACGCGGGGCGAACCTCGGCCTCGGCGAGCATGAACCGCTTGACCCAGGCGAGGCTTGTCTCCAGCAGGTCGCGGGCCGACGCGTCGGAGACACGGCGGCGCTGGTCGGCCTCGGGCGGGGCGATGCGGGCTACCGACTGCCGCAGGCCGCGGGCAAAGGCGCGAATCTCTTGCAACAGGGCGATGTCCTGCGCTTCGGTGCGGTTGCTCCCGTTACCCATCGCGGCCGCTCCCGATTTGCAGGCGCTGGATGCGCCCTTCCGTTACCTGGATCGGGTCGGCGCGCGCGAGGAATTCGGGCGAGAACAGCGTCAAATCGGTGGTGGTAAGGATCGCCTGCTCCACGCCGTTCACGGCCTCCAGGAGGCATTCGCGCCGCTTGGTGTCCAGTTCCGACAGGACATCGTCCAGCAAGAGGATGGGATGCTCGCCCGTCTCCCGACGCATGAGTTGGGTCTCGGCCATCTTGAGCGAGAGCGCCGCCGTGCGCTGCTGGCCGCGCGAGCCGAAGGTCTGGAGATCCCACCCGTTGACCAGAAAGCGGAGGTCGTCCCTGTGGGGGCCTACAAGGCAGGCCCCCTGGTGCAACTCGGCGGAGCGAAGGCGGGCCAGCCGTTCGGCGAACAGCGCCTGAATCTCCGCGATTTCGTCCTGCGCCACGGCGAGTTCCAGCCCCAGCGGCGGCTGGAATGCCTCGGGCACTGACAATCGGGGCTGGTACTTCAGGCGCAGGAGTTCGCTGCCGTTGGTGAGTTCGCGGTGGATGGCCCCCGCCAGTTGATCCAGCGCAACCACGGCGCGGCGACGCCAGGCCATCACCTCGGCCCCGCGGGTGATCAGCATGTCGTCCCAGTAGGCCAACTGCGTGGGGTCGCCCGACCGTTCGCGCAGTCGGCGCAGGAGGTGGCCGCGCTGCAGCACCGCGTGCGTGTACTCGCTCAACACGCGGCAGTAGCGGGGGTTGATCTGGCACAGCATGACATCCAGATAGCGCCGCCGCACCGGAGGGGCTCCATCCACCAGTTCCACATCCTGGGGGACGAAAAGCACCACGTTCAGGTGGCCCAGCAAATCCAGCGCCCGACGGTTGACGCCGTTGATGCGAATCTGCTTGCGCACCGTGGAGCCGTTGGCCCCGCCGTTGGCCTTCAGTATGGTGATCTCAATGCGTTCGGCGCGCTCGCCACGCTCCACCTCGGCGTCAATGCGGGCGTAGGGCTGGATGTCGTCGTTCGCGAACCAGTTGAGCAGGTCTCGGTCGCTGTTGGTGCGCGGCGATTTGCTGGTGGCCAGCATGTAGATGGCTTCCAGGAGGTTGCTTTTCCCCTGGGCGTTGTCTCCTTGCAGCACCACAAGCGGCCGCTCAAAGGCAAGTTCCAGGCGGCTGTAGTTTCTGAAATTGATGAGCGTCAGGCGTTTCAGGCGCAAAAGGTCGTCTCCGCGCGAATTGTTCTGCCGTTCGGATTATAGCACCGCGAGGCGGCAAAACAAAAGCCGCGCAGCCGAGCGGGCCACGCGGCTTGTGAAGGGCGGCGAAAGGGCGCGGCGTGCCCTCTACTGTGTGATGTGCATGGGCATGATCACGTGGACGAAGTCATCGGACCCCACGGGGCGGATCACGCCTGGGCTGGAAGGCGTTGTGGTCTCCAGCGCCACCTGGGCTTGCGAGACGACGGACAACACGTCTATCAGGTAGCGCGAGTTGAAGGCGATCTCCAGGCCCTCCCCCTCCACGGTCGCGTCCACCTCGCCCACGTTGTCGCCCACCTGGGCGGCGGTCGCGTTCAGTTCCACGTGCGCTGGCGCCAGGTCGCTGGCGGGGACAATCCGCAGCCGCACCACATTGGAAGCCTCGCGCGCGTAGATGTTCGTCGTCCGCACGGCTTGCAGGAGTTCGCCGGTGTTCATGATGGTGCGCGTGGTGAAGGTGCGCGGGATGATCTGCTTGTAGTCGGGGAATCGGCCCTCTATCAGTTGCGAGACCATGTCCACGCTGCTGAGATGGAACAGAATCTGGTTGCGGCCTTCCGGGATGCACATCTCCACGGTCTCATCCTCGTCCGAGGCGATGCGCGCCAGTTCGTCCAGGGCGCGGGCCGGCACGATGAAGGTCATGGGCGCGGGCGCGGATTCCTTGAGCGGCGCGCTGCGGACGGAGAGGCGGAAGCCGTCGGCGGCGGCAAAGGTGGCGCGGTCGCCCTCAAAGGTTACCGAAACGCCGGTGAGCACCGGGCGGCTCTCGTCGGTGGCGGCGGCGATGGTAACCTGGCGTATCACGTCGCGGAGCACGTCCGCCCCGATGGACACCCGATTGTTCTCGTCCGGCGACGGGATCACGGGGAAGTCCGAGGGGTCCATGCCGTTCATGTTGGCTTCAAACCGCGCGCACTTCAGGTGCAGCGTGTTCGTCCGCACGTTCAGGTCCATCTCTATGCGTTCGGGAGGCAGCGAGTTGACGAAATCCACCAGGAGGCGCGCCGGAATGGCCACCGCCCCCTCATCGTCCACCTTGGCACCGATCCAGCAGTTGATGCCGATCTCCAGATTCGTGGCCGCCAACTTCAGGCGGGGGCCGTCGGTCGCCACCAGGATGGTGCCCAGGATGGGGAGCGAAGACCGACTGGGGACGGCGCGCTGCACGATGGAAAGGCCCTTCGCGAGATTGTCCTGAAGACAGGAGACTTTCATGGACTCGCCCTCCTTATGCTGTACATGTCGTTGCATTCCCAGTATACACCAGGTTGCGGAAACTGGCAACGACGGGAGGCTGAATTTGACAAATCCGCCGCGGCGACTAGAATATGCAGCAAATTGAATGATTCCCGCAGGCCACGCGCCCGTTTTCTCGGCCACCGTGCCATCGTCGGAACATTCGCAGAAATCAGGAGGCCTTCGTGTCTGAAGCGTTGCAGTACATCGTGTACCTTTTGCAGTCCGGCCTGGGAAATCTGGCGTCTTACCTGGCCGCGCATGTGCTCCTATGCCTGTTGCCCGCCTTCTTCATCGCGGGCGCGCTGGCGGCCCTGGTACCGAAGGAAGCCATTACGCGCTTCCTGGGCCGCAACACGCCCAAGTACATCTCGTATCCCGCCGCCGCCCTGGCCGGCAGCGTGTTGGCCGTCTGTTCCTGCACCATCGTGCCGCTGTTTGCGGGCATCTACCGAAAAGGCGCAGGGCTCGGTCCTGCCATGACGTTCCTCTTCTTCGCGCCGGCGGGCAATATCCTGGCCCTCGCGTACACGGGCGTGGCCCTCGGTGGCGACATCGCCCTGGCCCGCATCATCCTGTCCGTTACCTTCGGCATCGGCATCGGAATGATCATGGCGCTCATCTTCCGCAAAGATGACGTCCAGCACGACCTGGAAACCAACGGAATGGACGCCAAGGCTACGCTGCACCGCAAGACCCTCATCTTCCTGTTGCTCCTGGTTGCGCTGCTCATCGCCGGCACGCTGAAGGTGGGGCTGCTGACCAATTCCTACGCCACCATCACGCTCCCCATCAGCGGCATGGATCGGTTCCAGAGTTTTCTGTACCAACTGGTGCCGTTTGACGCGGCGAAGGGCGAGGAGGGGGTCTCCGCACAAGGGGCGATCCTCATCGGCTTGCTGGCGCTCATCGGGCTGGCAGCCTGGCGCGGCCTGGGCAAGGTGGACGAAGGGTTCAACCGCTGGACGTGGGTGTCGCTGGGCCTCATCGGCCTCACGTTCATCACCGCGGCGGCTGGACTGGTGCCCCACGCCGGGGGATTGGACATCCTGCTGACAGGCAAGATGTTTGGCGTCGGGTTGACCATGGTCGCCATCGCCCTCGTCGCGTGGAAGGCGTTTGACCCCTACGACATCCAGGAATGGCTGTGGGAGACGTGGCGGTTTGTGCGGCAGATTTTCCCGTTGCTCATCGTGGGGGTCTTTGTGGTGGGCATGGTGCGCCGCATCATCCAGCCGGAGTGGATACAGGCGCTGGCCGGAAGGAACACGTTCCTGGGCGCCTTGGCGGGCGTCTTCTTCGGCATCTTCATGTACTTCCCCACGCTGGTGGAAGTGCCCATTGCCAAGATGTTCCTGGACCTGGGCATGCACCGCGGGCCGCTTCTGGCCTACCTGATGGCGGACCCGGAACTTTCGCTCCAGAGCATTCTCATTACTGCGAAGATCATCGGCAACAAAAAGGCGTGGACGTATGTGGCGCTGGTGGCCCTGTTCAGCACGCTGTCTGGGCTCATCTACGGCGCGTGGGTGGACGGCGCCAGCGCGTGGGTGCTGCTCGCATACCTGGCGGCGGCCATCGGCGCATTGGCCGTGGCCCTGACGGTGATAGACCGGCGCAGCCGCCGCGTCGCAACGGCGCCGGCGCACGGAACCGAATAGTCCCAAGACGTTTACATCCCAATCTTCACGCGGAGGTCAATTCATGGAAGTCAAAGTTCTGGGCACGGGTTGCCCAAACTGTGTGAGACTGGAGCGCATTGCGCGTGAAGCCGCGCAAGAAGCCGGCATCCAGGCCGAATTCGTAAAAGTAACGGACATCGGGGAAATCATGAAGTATCCCATCTTGGGGACGCCGGGGCTTGTGATCAACGGCGTGGTCAAGTCGTCGGGGCGGATCCCCCGCAAGGAAGAGATCATCGCTTGGCTCAAGGCGGCCCAAGGCTAGCGCGGGCGGCCTAGAATAACGTAAAGGAGTGGAGCAAGATGTCGGAAAAAGTCGTCGCGGTACCGGTAGAACGGCCTCGGGTCGTGGGGCAACTGTCGCTGTTGGACCGCTTCCTGACGCTGTGGATTTTCCTCGCCATGGCGGTGGGGGTGGGATTGGGGTATCTGTTCCCGACGGCGGTGCAGTCGTTCAACAAGGCGGTGTCGGTGGGCACGACGAACATCCCCATCGCCATCGGGTTGATTCTCATGATGTACCCGCCGCTGGCAAAAGTACACTACGAGGAACTCGGGGACGTCTTCCGCAACTGGAAAATCCTGGGGTTCTCGCTGTTGCAGAACTGGGTCATCGGCCCGATTCTGATGTTCATCCTGGCCGTCGTGTTTCTGCGCGCGTATCCGGCGTACATGGCGGGCCTCATCATGATCGGGCTGGCGCGCTGCATCGCGATGGTCATCGTGTGGAATGAACTGGCGCGCGGCGATACGGAGTACGCGGCGGGCCTGGTGGCGTTCAACAGCCTGTTCCAGGTCTTCTTCTACAGCGTGTACGCCTACATCTTCATCACCGTGCTGCCCACGTGGTTGGGCCTGCAGGGCGCGGTGGTGCACGTTACCATCGGCGAGATCGCCAAGAGCGTGTTCATCTACCTGGGCATCCCCTTCCTGGCGGGCTTCTTCACGCGACTGATCCTCATGCGCGCCAAAGGCCGGGAATGGTACGAGACGAAGTTCGTCCCGCGCATTAGCCCCCTCACGCTGGCTGCGCTGCTGTTCACCATCGTGGTCATGTTCAGCCTGAAGGGGAACCTCATCGTTACCATCCCGCTGGATGTGGTGCGCATCGCCATCCCGCTGGTGTTCTACTTCGTGATCATGTTCCTGGTCAGTTTCTGGATGGGGCACAAGATCGGCGCGGACTACGGCAAGACCACGACGCTGGCCTTCACCGCTGCCAGCAACAACTTTGAACTCGCCATCGCGGTGGCGGTAGCCGTGTTCGGGATTGAGTCGGGCGCGGCGTTTGCTGCCGTCATCGGGCCGCTGATTGAAGTGCCGGTGATGATCGGGCTGGTGAACGTGGCGTTTGCGCTGCGGAAGCGCCTGTACGCGCCGAAGGCTGGGGTGGCGGCGGCGGGGTAACCCGAGAGCGCGGGCAGGGGGAGGGGACAACCTTCTCCCGTTCCGGTTGGGGCTATCCACGAATCACGCCTAACGTGCGACGCACCTCCAACGTGCGACGCACATCCAACGTGCGATGCACCTCCAACGTGCGATGCACCTCCAACGTGCGACGCACCTCCCCGGGGCGTCGCCCCGTAGCACGCTTGGCGGAGAGGGTA
>Ga0078972_1005619_pt1 | contig 31480 bp, 31 predicted proteins | sample YelNatPaOPGAMG01_FD_67568 | JGI IMG/M metagenome (GOLD analysis project Ga0078972, IMG submission 67568) | Hot spring thermophilic microbial communities from Obsidian Pool, Yellowstone National Park, USA - OP-RAMG-01 (SPADES assembly) (version 2) | ecosystem: Environmental > Aquatic > Thermal...
CCTCGGCGATCTGTTGGAGACTCAATAAAACTTCGCTTAAGCCCCGTTCATGTTCCTCAAATTTCTCCACAATGTGCGAACATGCATTACTATTTTCGCCTCTAATGTTCTTCAACATGATTTCCCCCTAAATTTGAATAAACGACGCGGTAAATAAGCATAATGTAACAAGAATCTAGGTCAAAATTCTAGAGGCAAACTAGATATTCTTAGCTACTCCGCGACTAAAATCGGAAGCTTCTAGCGTTCACCTCCCCTTACAGCGTAAGGTTCAAAAATCTTCAGAAGGAATTTAAGTGAATTTAAGTAAACACTCACGGTGCTCCAAGCGCTTACCTAATCTGTATTCTAAATTCAGAAGGTTTACTTTAAAGTTCAATCTTTTCTAAAAGTAGACCAGCGAATACACTTGGCGACTTAGAATGTTAACGGAGGATTGGCTTCATAAGAAGGCTGAGGAAAGCGCCCACAACGAAATACTGGCTTTTCTACTAATAATTTTGGGCGTCCACCTTTTGACCGCTGGGCTGATGGTGACAATAATCGTTTCAGGAGGGAAAGAGTGGTGGCTTTTCTCCATTTATTGGCAGCTTCAAACAGCATCAGCAAGCCTCGGTTTAATCTTAACCATTATAGGCTTCACCATCTCATCCACGGGCTTCATCTTAGTTATACACTATGACAGGAAAAAGTCATGGTACAGAAGGCAGATTGAAAAATCCTCAGCGATAGAGAAATGGAAAATGAAGCCTAAAAGCGTTGACGAAATACTAGAAGAATATGTGGGAAGGAAAAGAAAGCAGAGTTAGCGTATAAAATTAAAACAATAGCTGTTTTTACAGATGGTTTAGCGTGTTTTCACCATTAGCGTCACGTTGCTTCGCAAATTTCCTGCTCTTCCCTCTGCCTCCTAATCATTTATACGCATTTTTGGCTTTTTCCCTTTAATTTTTGCAAGGCGCTTCTGCTGTAACTTCGAAGGTTCCTTGCCCTTCCTTTGCGTTGAGCCGCACTCCTCTGCCTTTTCTCAGTTACTGGAAATAACCCTGCGCGCGCAAAATCAATATTCTAACTTCACAACTTTTATGAATTTAACTCACTTTGTTTCTTTATATGCCTGGGAATAAATGTGAAACCTATGAAGTGATTCCATCCCTTAGAATTAGTTGGAAGACCTACAGACGTCTAATGGCTATTCGCGAGTCGCTTCATAAAGAAGGAAATAAAGTTAAAGACATGGACAGCATTGTTTTAAAACTTATTGAAGTTTGGGATGAACATCTAAAATCTTCTGCGAAAAGCTCACATCAATTGTAATCCACATCATGCACGCGCAACTGCAGAAACCTTAACGATTTAAACCTTTACAAGCGTCGTTCTCGTTTTGTAAAAGACGGCTTTTTCTGGCGAATACACGTGAACTTCGAACGGATCTCTTATTCCGGCTTTCCATAGTTCAAGGTGGACCTCAGCCGGATGCAGCCTAGTGATTATCAGGATGTCTATGTCACTTGAATAGTTGTAATTTTTCTCTGCAACCGAGCCGAACAGGAAGATTTCTGCTTTTGGGTCAAGTTTACGAACAGTCCTTTTTATGGTCTCTAAATGTTCTGCTAGGTTTCTGAAGGTTTCCCTCCTTTTAAGCGCAGTTTCCACAAGGATCTTATGTGACATGTTTCATAATCTCCTTAACCGACTTTGCCAGCCTTTCCACCTCTTGCTTAGTGAACTCTCTCATGACATATCTGGAAGTTATGTAGGCGTCTTCCAGCACGCCAAGCTCCAGCAGATAATTTTCTAAAATTCCATTCACGATAGATTTTTTATCTTCTGCACCCACGTCTGAGAGTATTTCTAAGAGAACTCTGACGCTGTGCGTTCTCGGATAGTCAACCCCCTCCGCCAACACCTTTGCCTTCAAAAAAAGCTGCAACGCTTGTTCAAGGCTAAAAGCTGCTAAGTCGTAGAAGCCTCTACTTATCTGATATTCAGCAGTTTCAAGAAAATCGCTTGACCTTTTAAGCAAACGTTTTTCCTCCTCTCTTCGAGTTGCCATATAACCCTTCTTCCTTAACATAAAGCTATGATTATAAATATTTAAGTCTGCATCAAAAGGCGAATACAGAGTTAGCTGTGCCTTGAATCACATCGCAAATCACAAACGATTAACATGCACGAGTAAGGAAGCCTTAATTTTAACTTTGATGTCGGCAAACGTTTAATTCCCAATCTGCGTGTTGTATGGATTGGTGTAAGCCTATGAACTCATCGTTGAACGACGCTGTAAAAAGAACATGCAGCGTACTCAGGAACGGGGCTGAGAGGCAAGTTTGGGATTATGAGCAACGTTTCTCCTATTTGAAGAATCTCTACGGCGATTTGCTTCTTAACCTTGTGAAAATGGATTTTGACTTCGGGGAAGCCTATAAAACCGCGAAGAATTTCTTTGGAGCTTCAACCGTTCAGTTTGCGGGTATAGATGGCACAATGTATTCTAAACCGCTTTTTGACCTTGTAATTTTCTTCGGAGGAGCATATGCCTCAACCGGCTCCATAACTTTCTTGGAGAAAAGCAATCCTGAAGTTAGGTTTAATGAGAAAACAATTCAAGAGGGAGCTGGCATCTCAAGTGTTGTTCCAGTCTACGTCAATGAAGTTCCGGAAATTGACCATACGTTTTTTGATTCTCATCAACCTGAGGAGATTAGTTTGGGAAAACCTTTGATGGATGAGGCGATAATAAGTAATGCTACAATTGCGAATTGGATAATGACCTTTGCAGAGTATTATCTCGCCTACAGGTTTGCCACCAACTCTGAGAGGAATGTCCGAATAATCCTTTTGGACAGAAGCCTATCCATTGAAAGGGCAAGCCTCCTATACGATACTTCTAAGCTTAAACTTTGGAAAGCTAAGAGCAGCATAGTCGGCTACAAAATTGACGGTGAAACTATCGACATTAACGATTTGGCAATTGCAAGACATCATGTTTACAACAATGCTTTGGGGCTGCCCCCTCCAAGAGCTGATTACCTGCGCCATGCAATAATCGAGCTGCTTAAGAGGAAAGGAGCTCTAACAGCGAAGCAGATTGTGGCGGAGTTTGGCATAAGTGATGAGAAGCGAATTAGAAGGGTGGAGCGTTCCCTAAAAAGTTTGGTTGACTACAAGATTTTAAGCGAGGAAAACGCCATTTACAGCTTAAACCCAAGGTATTTGACAACTTGGGAGCGCATAAAGAAGCTTGTTACAAGTTTGGGTGACAGCTTCTTTTTCGCAGAGAAGTCTGAAGCTGCAAATCTCATGAAAATCGTGAAGGATGAAAAGGAACATTGGCTCACAACGCTTGACATCGCATTCCTAACGCTTTTCACATTACACATGCTCATTGAGGAATGCTGGAAAAGAAGGATTTTACTCATAGGCATAACTAAGGACACTGCCGCAAGAGACTTCAAAAGGCAGCTAATACCGATAATGCACAATGAGGGCTTGCTGAAAAAGACCATTCCACAGGAAGAATTTGATAAGCTGCCAAACACAGACCGTATGATACTTCAATCAGTAAGCATATTTAACGCGGATGAAATTAAGCCGCCGTGGAGCCTAATTGAGTACGACTCAGCATTTAGAACGCTTGTTCCAGACAAGAAAAACCGCAGAGGACATGTTTCAGGCGCCATCGAAAACAAGATAGGTTTGGAAAAAACTTTTCTGAAAACCTATGTGCAGCTAAGCCAAGCAAAAACGGATAAGCTGCTGCGAAGCAACGTTCTACTTGTTGACCGTTTGGCTTACCCAGAATACGATTACAAGCCGGAAAACATTGTTGAGTTTTGGAACGAGTTAAGCGACGGAACAAAAGAGCCTATAGAAGTTATCCTTTTTATGGATAAAAATGTTCCCAACTCGTTGCAAAATCTAGTAATGACAGTGCTTGTCTCTATGGCGCCTTCAAGCATACCGGAAGCCTTTGGACACAATAAGCCGCTTTTCATCGCCGACAAAGTCGCAAAGTGGAACTACAGCCAATTCAAGTGCATAGTGGACACAACGGCCAGCTGGATACTCAATAATCATAAATTGAGAAAATTCATATTCTACATGAGCACATTTAGGGAGAGGAGAGCCACAATTGAAGCGGCAAGAAGAGAACAAGTTTAACGGCTTCTGCTTCACGGATTTTGATGGAAGATTCCACGCGAGACTAGCCGCTGTCATACCGAGATACTTCGGCGGAGCGGAAGAAACAAAACTTTCAGGCACAAGTGCGCGTTATCAGTGCCGCGTAAAGGTTGAATACCAAAAAGATTTGATGGGGCTCCTAGAAGAGGGCATGCTGCTAGCAGTCAAAAACTTTAAACAGGCTGGACAGGGAAGCGGGAGATTTACGCTTATGGAAATCAGCCGAGTTTGGCCTGAACATTTTGGTTTGCGTGGCCTGTCGGATCATGGCTACTACCCGATGCAGTTTGAAATTATTGAGCAGTCTGAAGAGGATTGGCAGACTGACGACAAGTCTACAATGATGATTCAAATAGACGCCATCCCGATAAATTATGATTTGATTGTAAACAGCGAATGCGAATTCGAGTTTGTCAAGGGCTTCTCTTACCCGGTTGTCGGCAGTCCAGTTTACATTTTGAATGGCGACATGATAAATCGAATGTATAACCAGAAAATAGCTAAAAGTTTCGGTGTTGACGCTTCAAAAACAGTTGAAGATGCAAGGGCGGACCCGAGACTTGGGCTTATTAAGATGTTTCAGGCAAGCAAAACAGTTATCCCGATATACGTGGACTTCGAGAAGCTCATACGTTATCACTTCGGCGTTTTCGCCTTCACTGGCGGCGGAAAAAGCAATCTTATGTCAAACATTTTAAGGCGCATTCTGCTACACACAGAAAACACGAAGGTTCTAATTTTTGACATAAGCTGCGAATACGTTTTTCTACTGCTTGATTTACTCGCAGATCCAAATTTCCATGCGAAAGTCATAATGGAAAACAGAATAGACTCTCTAGAGCAGTTCTTCAACTCTGTTGTAAAGCCAAGGGAATACGAAACAGACGAGAGAATAAAGGCTGGATTGAAATGCATAATGGAGCAGGGAAAACTTGCCTACTACAAAAAACCGAGGCAAAAGATTCCAACATACAGCCAATTCATCGAGGAACTGATGGATCAGAGGAAGGGTGCAACTGAAAAACCAAACTACTTAAACGCAATTGAGGAGGTTCACGACGCAATTTTGGATTACATGGAGAAGAATGGAATACTAGAGAACCAAGAAGTAAACGAGGATTTCATAAGGCACATTGACGGGGTAGCAAGAGCAAAAGTTGAGGAGTTTAAAGTTCACGAAAAAAGTGGGCTTTACGCTTGGGCAACCACAAGGGATATGCTTCTGGACAGGATGAAGAGAAGAAAAGAGAAGGAAACTGATTCAAGCGGCTTGACAGCTGAAAAGATTAGGGAGCTGCTAGAAGACAAGGCGACTAGGCTAGTTTGCATTTCAATAGCGGACTCCTTCACAATAAAGGATTTGGTTCTAACCCTAACACAAGACTTGCTTGTAAGGAGAAAACGCAGATTTCAGGTTAAACCCTACATACTGCTGGTTTTCGATGAAGCGCAAGAGTTTATTCCAAGCAGCGGCGCTGGAATAGAGACTAAATGCTCTGCCCATGTGGAGACGCTGCTACGGCAGGGACGAAAATATGGGATAGGCGTGTGCATAGCGACACAACGCATAGCTTATCTGAACACGAATGCTCTTCAGCAGTTGCACACGTATTTTGTTGGCACTTTGCCAAGACCATATGACAGAAGCCTCGTAAGCGACACCTTCATGATAGACAAAAGCATTCTGGAAAAAACTTTGGAGTTTGCGCCTGGCGAGTGGCTCCTTTCAAGCTACATAGCGACAGGCATTGAAAATGTGCCGATATTCATAAAGGCGGACAACGCAGAAAATGAGATAGAAAAATTTCTTAGGGCAAATGCTTGAACACGCATATGCACACGCGTCCTTATCCACACGTAGACCTTGCAGGGTTTAAATTGCAATTTTGAGTATGCACGCACCGGCGTAATGTTGAGAAAATAAACAGGTCTAATTGCTTACGTTGCCTTCGCAGCTGGCTGCGTTGTTCCACATTTTTTAAGCAGTTTTTGCCATCTCTCGTCTGTTATCCGCTGTATTTCTTCAAGCACCTTCTCATATTTCGGTGTGAAAAGATGCCTAAAGCGTCCCTGCATTTGCAGATATTCCCTAACGGGCTTCTTCTTTTCTGGGGTTAAGGCTAAAACTTTGCTTGGCGTCGAAAGTTGATACTCGCCATTTACTGCTTCCCACAGCGGGAACATGCATGTTTCAACAGCCAAACGTGAAAGCTCTATTGATTTGGCTTGATCGCTTCGCCACCCCCGTGGGCATGGCGCAAAAACATGTAAGAATGCTGGTCCGTTAACTTCTAAGCCTCTTCGCACTTTTGTTATTAGGTCTCGCCAGTAATAGGGCGATGCTGTTGCCACGTATGGCATTTCATGCGCCACCATTATGTCTGCTATGGGTTTTTTACGTTCAAGTTTTCCCGGTAAGACCGCCCCTGCCGGCGATGTCGTTGTCGAAGCGCCTAGGGGTGTTCCTCCGCTTCGCTGTATTCCCGTGTTCATGTAGGCCTCATTATCGTAGAGCACGAATAGGAAGTCGTGTCCCCTTTCAACAGCTCCGGAAAGCGCCTGTATCCCAATGTCGTAGGTTCCACCATCTCCAGCAAGCGCAATCACGTCTACATGCTCGTATTTTATGCGTCCCTTCTTTTTGAGAATTTTTATTGCAGCGTCAATTCCAGAGGCATTTGCAGCTGCGTTTTCGAATGCTGTGTGTAGCCATGGCAAAGCCCATGAGGTGTATGGATATATGGATGAGATGACCTCCATGCATCCAGTAGCGTTCGTAACTATTGTTGGCCCCCTAACAGCCTTCATAATAAGCCTTAAAACTGTTGCTGGCCCGCATCCAGCGCATGCCCTGTGCCCAGACATGAATAGGTCTGGTTTTTCAGCAATGTCTTTTGCGGTGAATTTCCATTCTGAAAACATTTCCTTTTCGCCTCCCTTTACTCTCTTAATCCGACGTAATTCACGAGGTTTTCAACACGCCCCTTCTTGAGTGTTTGCTGTAATTCATTGTAGATTCCGCGTATCTGCGTCATGTTCGTGTCTCTTCCGCCAAGCCCGTAAATGTAATTCACTATGTAAGGGCTATGGGAAGAATCATAAAGCGCATGGCGAACTTCTTGGAATACTGGCCCTCCGTTAGCCCCAAAGCTCATGCTTCTATCCATAACTGCGACTGCCTTCACGTTTTCAAGCGTTTTTACTATGCCTTTAACTGGAAATGGCCTAAAGGTGCGCAACCGTAACAGTCCAGCTTTTACGCCTTCCGCCCTAAGCTCGTCAACAACGCTTTTCACGGTTCCAGCTGTTGAGCCTAAGCAGACTATGGCTATTTCAGCATCCTCGATGTGGTATGGGTCAATCAGTCCGTCGCCATATTTTCTGCCACTTATACTTGCATACTCATCATTAACTTCGCTGATTACTTTTAGGGCGTTTTTCATGGCTTCCTCTTGTTGCCGCTTAAATTCGAAATAGTAGTTTGGCAGCGCGATTGGTCCCATTGTCGTCGGGTTTTCTGGGTCTAACCTAAAGGGCACAGGTTTTCCCTCGTGGTTTAGCACTGTTGTAAACTGCCTAGTTCCAACAAACTTTTTTACGGCGTCATCTGGGAGAACACGCACGTTTTCCAGGGTGTGGCTTAAGGTGAAGCCATCTAAACCGACGATTGCGGGCAGCATAACTTCCGGGTTTTCAGTTATCCTGAAGGCTTGAATTACAGAGTCATATGCCTCCTGCGCGTTTTCAACGTAGATTTGAATCCAGCCGCTGTCCCTTTGCGCCATCGTGTCAGAGTGGTCGCCATGAATGTTCAAAGGCGCAGATAAAGCTCTGTTTGCTATTGCCATAACAACTGGTGCGCGACATCCAGAAGTCACAAAAAGCATTTCATGCATTAGCGCTAATCCCGCAGAGGCGGAAGCCGTGAAAGCTCTTGCGCCTGTTACTGATGCTGCCAGGCATGCAGTTAATGCACTGTGCTCGGATTCTGTACATATAAACTGTGTTTCAACCTCACCGTTTGCAACGTATTCGCTGAATCTTTCAACCATTATCGTTTGTGGAGTTATTGGGTAGGCTGCTACAACATCAACGTCTGACTGCTTCGCTGCGTAGGCAACGGCTTCATCTCCGTTTAAGGCTAAAACCTCTTGTTTAACAACACTTTTCATTTTTGCACCTCTTCATTCAAGTTTCATTTCTATCGCCTTTGTGGGACACTCGTTTGCGCATATGCCGCAGCCCTTGCAGAAGTTGTAATCAAACTCTATATCATTCATTTCTGGCTTCCAATGTATAGCGCCATCCGGGCAGAAGATTACGCAAAGCAAGCAGCGCGTGCACTTTGCCAGGTCTCTAACAGGCTTGTATGTTTTCCAGTCCCCAGTTAAAAACTGTGTGCTTGGCTTCCAACATACACCTGCTGGAGAAATTTCCTTCCAACTCTTCTCTTGGGAATTCACTCTGATTTTGCCTCCTCATATGCTTCTTTTACGACGGCAAAGTTTTTCTCAGCTACATCTTTTCTGAAACGTTCCTTAACAATTTTTTCAATGCTCCCTAAACGTACTATGCCGGTTACGCGTGCCACTGCTCCAAGCATCGCCGTGTTTGTTATTGGCATGCCTAAAATTTTTATTGCAATTTCAGTTGCTGAAACAGTCCAAACTTTGCCCCTATCAGTTTTAAGCATCTTCCTAACCTCTGCTTGGCTCTCTTTTGAATTTACGATAATTATGCCTTCTTCGCTTAATCCCTCGGCGACTGGAACAGTCTTCAACAACGTTGAATCCAAAACTGCCACCACGTCTGGATTGTAAACTGCGCAGTGGATCTTTATAGGCTCATCACTTATCCGTGTGAAGGCTGCAACTGGAGCGCCCATCCGCTCTGGACCGAACTCTGGAAAAGATTGAACATATTTTCCCTCGTAGATTGCCGCTCTCGCCAGCAACTCGCTCGCCGTCCATGCTCCTTGCCCGCCTCTACCATGCCACCTAATTTCCAAGATTTTTTTCAAAGGCCCATTCCCCATGAACCTTCAAGCTAATTATAAAATCTAGAATATACATCTTTCTAGTCTGAGAATAGAAAACTAAACGTTAAGGCATATTCGCGTCTTGTGAACCATAATTTTTAAGTAAAGACGCAATCAAAAAACCTAGATATTATTGAAATTGTAAACATGGAGAAAACTGTGCCTTGCATGAAGAATCAAACGACGACAACATGGTAATCTTGACAGCTGATAGAACTTTAATGAGCGACTACCATGCAAACGAGTTCATAGGATTCGGAACATGCGCACCGCCAAACGTGATTCCAAACTGGCTTTACGCTTGGCTTTTCTTCCCAAAAATAAAAACAAAAAAAGGCATACCAGCGGCTGCACCATACGGGTTGAGAAAGGTTGAGGCTGAACTCTTAAGCGAAGGCTTCAACGTGAAGACGGTTGCACCAACACATTTGAAAAATTACATAAAAAAGGCGAAAGTTTTAGGCATACATGTAATGGACCCGTTCGGTTTAGGACCAGCTTCAAGCACATTCGCTGCAGTTTTGAAGAAAGAGCCTTTTCTTGCACAGTATTTCAGAGCCTTGTTAAGCCAAAAAGAGGTTAGAGAGGCAAAAAAGCGTGGATTGAAAATAATCGTTGGCGGTCCCGGTGTTTGGCAGTTCCATTACAGACAGCATTTTGTTGAAGAGTACGGCATAGACTGCATAATTGATGGTGAAGCTGAAAATGTCATTGGAAAAATAGTTGAAGCCGCCATGAAAGGCGAAGCTTTGCCACAGTATTATGAGGTAAGCGTTAAGGAAGCTCCAAGTTTGGAGGAGATACCTGAAATTGTAAATCCGTCCATTAACGGTTTGGTTGAAATTGGCCGTGGATGCTGCCGCGGATGCGATTTCTGCAGTGTAACGTTAAGACCGTTAAGGTGGTATCCATTTGAGAAGATAACCCGCGAAATAGACGTGAACCTAAAAGGAGGCATAAGTGAAGTTTGCCTTCACGCAGAGGATGTTATGCTTTTCGGCTCAAAAAACACCTTGCCAGACAACGATAAGCTCATTCAACTTCACGAGTTAGCCGTAAAAAAGTGTGCGAGTTTAAGCTGGAGTCACTGCTCATTAGCGGCTGTTGCTTCAAAACCGAAAATTTTCGAGCAAGTCTCTGAAATAATAAGGCAAAAGCAACCGTGGTGGGGCGCAGAAGTGGGCATAGAAACAGGCTCGCCAGAACTAGCTAAAAAAGTAATGCCAGCAAAGGCGCACCCCTTCAAACCAGAACAGTGGCCAGAAATTGCCCGAATGGGCATGGGACTTATGCACGACAACAAGCTTATACCAGCATGCACCCTCATAGTCGGCGTTCCGGAAGAGACCGAGAAAGATATCATTAAAACCATAGAGCTTGTGGAAGACCTTCGACACGTAACCAGCCTTATTGTTCCACTGTTTTTTGTGCCCATGGGAAGATTGAAGGATGAAGATTGGTTTAAGGAAACTGAAATGACTGAACTGCATAAAGAATTGTTAAAGAAGTGCCTGCAGCACGATTTTTATTGGATAGGCAAACTCATCGACTTGTCATTTGCTGGAAGATGGTACGCAGGCATCTTGCAACAATTTTACAGCCTTTTTGTTAAGCTTGTGGGGTATAAAGTGAAAAAAGCTGGAATCAGCATACCACAGTGAAAGACTAAACTTAAATACAACTGCAAAACTTCAAATCATGAAGCATAAAGGAAAAGCCGCCGTAGCTCAGTTCGGTAGAGCGGCTGGCTGTTAACCAGTCGGTCGTAGGTTCAAGAACAAGGAGAAAAACTCCTGTTGAAAATCCTACCGGCGGCGCCTCCCAACATGTTTTGTTGTTCCCTAAATTTTCATAAAAAATTCATTTATGAAAATCGCCTTGGCCAGCAAAATTGGAAATCCTAGGAGGATTTATCCTAATTTATGCTTCGGTCTCTCTTGCAGTGCGGTGATTTCCTCTTCATGTTTGCTCGTATGTGTTGTGGAGTTTTTTGATTGCGAGACTTTGCGGATTTGCTATACAGTTTTCAGCGTTTGGTAGTTTGCTTATTATTGGTCGTCTTTGTATATGTTTGTATCCGCATTCGCATTCAAAGCCAATTATTGCGTCTTTGCATCTAATTTCTCTCCATCTTCGTCCGTTGCAGTTGGCATTTTTTATATGTATTTTCCAGAGTATTCTTGCTTCGTTATAGGTTATTGGGGCAAAATGTTTCGCACAAGTGAAGTACCATATCGTGTATATTGCAAAACAAGCCCATATGATTGAGGCGATTATTTCCCACATTTTCTCACCATGTGTATTTGTGTTCTACACGTATACTCTATGTCCTTTTATGGACATATCTATATTTAGAATGTTATTTCTTACGATATAAGCATTACGGAAAACGCGCACACCCAAACTAAAACTGCTCCAAAACATCCTTCTTTTCCATGATATAACCGCAATAATGACATTTCAAAAGAAGCGGATCTTCACTCTCAACATAAAACTTGGCTTGAACAGGCTCGTTGCTGTTGCTGATGCACGCTGGGTTTGAACACTTAATAATGTCTTCAATAACCTTCGGAAGCTGAACTCTCTGCTTTTCAACAACATTATAGTCGCGTATTATGTTTATTGTTGCGTGCGGAGCAACCAAAGCAATCTTATGCACCTCTTGCGGGTTCAACTCTCTGCCTTCGACCTTCACTATGTCCTTAACCTTGAAACGCTTACTAGGCACGTTAATCGCTATCGTTATAACTCTCTTTTCACGACCAGTTATACCTAAAATCTTAACAACATCCAAAGCATGCCCACCAGTGATGTGGTCTATAACGGTGCCATCCTTAATCTTGGAAACATGCAACACCATCTCGCTCACACTAAACCTCCCCACTCGGAGAAACGCTATAACAAAACAGGGATAAAAGATTTTAATCCTGAAGGCAGTCGCATTTTCGAAAGAAATAAGCGCAACATAACATGCTTTTACTAGCATGCACTGTGGAAAGGGGGGAACCTGAGTGTTAAGCCACGAAGAGCAGTTTAAAGCAAGAATTGTGCAGCTTATCCTCCTAAAAAGAGTTGAAGAAGCCCTAGAAGAGCTTAGCCGCCACTACAGCGTTGATGTACCACATTTGAGGGTTGGAATGCCAAAGGGACACATCGGCAACGCAGGATGCTACGTTCCTAAGACTAAAACCATCCACGTTGTGAACCAGGAAAAGCTTGAAGACCCGTTTGTAATTCTTCATGAGTTTTATCATCATCTTCGAACCCAAGGTGGGAAGCATAAGGGCACGGAGAAATACGCCAACAAGTTTGCAGATGAATTTATAGAAACCTTCAAAAATTTCAACCCGTAAAAAGTTATTTAGGAGTTGAATAAATTTGTTCTAGGTGCAAACATGGAGTTTGAAGGTAGAGACATCATTTCAATTAAAGATTTTTCCAAAGAGGAAATCGATTACGTTTTGAAGGTTACTAAAGCCATGGAGCCCCTAGCACAGAGGGGCTCAGACATGCTTAAGGGAAAAATTCTAGCTACACTCTTTTTTGAACCAAGCACCCGCACACGCTTAAGCTTCGAAGCGGCAATGCACAAATTGGGCGGTTCAACAATAGGTTTTGCAGAAGCGGAGATAGCCTCTGTTAGGAAAGGCGAAAATCTCGCGGATACCGTGCGCACTGTTGAGAATTACGCTGACATAATAGCCATAAGGCATCCACTCGAGGGCGCAGCAAGACTTGCAGCAGAATTCGCAAAAGTCCCCATAATCAACGGTGGAAGCGGAGCTGAGGAACATCCAACACAAGCGCTTCTAGACTTATACACAATCGCTAAGGAAAAGGGCAAAATTGACGGGTTAAAAATAGCGTTTGTGGGCGATTTAAGGTACGGAAGAACAGTTCACTCGCTGGCTTACGCCTTATCTCTGTACAACATTGAACTATTCTTGATTTCGCCGGAAACCCTAAAAATGAGGCGAGAAGTTCTCCAAACAATTAAGGAGAGAATTCCAGTTACGGAAAAAACAAGCCTTGAAAAAATAGTTCCGCAAGTAGACGTCTTATACGTCACGCGGATACAGAAGGAACGCTTTCCAGATCCAGCAGAATACGTTAAGGTTAAGGGCTCATATAGGATAGATTTAAACACTTTGAGCGAAGCGAAGAAAGATTTGATAATTCTTCATCCACTTCCAAGAGTTGATGAGATAGCCGCTGAAGTTGATGCTACACCGTATGCGCGTTATTTCCAGCAGGTTTGGAATGGCATAGTCACTAGAATGACGCTTCTAGCCCTAATACTTGGCGCAATAAAATAGGCGCATATACTGCAGGGTTTAAACTTGCATAAACCTGTCGAAAACAGTTAAGGTGCTTGTTGCTTCGCATGATGGGCACTTGTGTTGAGTTCCATGAAAGCTTTTCTCGCATCTTGAACAATAAGTTAGTTTGCGGTTGTATGCGAAGAACTCTAGCGCGTTGTGTTCAACGATATGCTTGGTTATTGACATTAGTTCTTCGGCATTACCCCTAAACTCTTCAAGCTCTATTACGGTTAAGTTTCCACCATTAAGTTTGCCCAAAACATTCTTTAGCCTTAAGGGCTCCTCAGCAAATTTTCCATCGCATAGACTTAATCTGTTAACCGTCGAGTAAAATGGGTTTTCCCTCGTTCCAGAAAAGCGCACTTTTGCGACACCGTACTTTTCAATGTCCAGCTGCGCGAGGCGTTCAGACGCTTCGGAGTCTGGAACCATAGCTAAGAACAAGCGTTTTCTACGCTTCCCGATTTTACCCGCATAGTCTAGAGCAAACTTTAAAACCTCATCAGCGAACCCTAAGGTTTTCTCGTCATAGAACGGGCTTTTACAGAACAGCTCACAAGCTTCCTTCAAGCCAGCCATGTTTATTATGCGCGAACAGTCGTCCAGTCTAAAATAGTGGTCTCCGTCAACGTTCTGCATGAGGAACGGGAGCAGGACCTCGCATCTCTGCCGAAGAGCCCTATCCTTAACTTCAAGAGCCCTCGCAGCCACCTCAAGCTTTTCCTTCAAAATTTCCAAAAATTTCCTCTTGTCACCATCAGACTCGCATGTTACTCGAGGCAAATTCACAGTAACGTATCCTAAACAACCAGTGCGCAACGTGTCAATTTCCCAGTCGCCTTTCACATTCGTGTTCAACCTAAAACCAGAGTGGGAAAAAGCTGAAGCCGATAAGCTTTTTACTGAAAGATTGGCGAAGTAGGGTAAGCCGCGTTCCAGTGCAAGTTTATGCACATTAAGAAGTGTTTCCTTTGTTTTTTCTTCAGCGAACGCTTCTGGACGCAGCTTTATTATTAGCTTTGGGTTAAATAGCGGTTTATCAACACTTTCTTCAATAAGGAGTTCAATCAAAAGTGAAGCCAAAAGGCTGCTTTCTTCAACAAAATCGCCATACTTGCCAGCTTGCTTTCCACCATGACCAAAGGCTAGCTTCTCTTTAACGAAATCTGGAATTTTAAGCTCTAAACCGAGAGAAAACTCCTCTGCTTGGCTTGCGTTCAACATGAAAAGGCGAAGGGCTTCCTTAATCTCTTGTAAGCTCATGCCAACTATAAATGGCGCAAGAAAAATGTTGAAGTAATCAAGCGTCTGCGTTTCGGCTGTTTCTTTTGCGGAGTTTTGAAGAACATTCAAAATCATGGACAAGGCGGAATGGAGATTTTTTGGCGGCGGGTGAGAACGCTTATACGCGGTTATTTTTTCAAGGTTTAGGCCATTCTGGAAGAAGAATCTTAAATCATGCATAACCTCGCTCGGCTTCAAAGTCCATGAGCCTAAGCCTTTAATATGCACAGAGCCGGACAAATGCGCATCTGCAATGTCTCTTGGAAAAACATGCAAGAGCATGTACTCTTCAAATATTGTTGCGCCTGCACTTTCATGTATGGACGCTGCTTTAAGATTTCTTTTATGTTTTAACTCTATTAGGTTTGTCACGTCATAGACGGGTAATCCCAGACGGGTAAGTCTATGGCGGTATTCCTCTAACCCCTTCTCTATTAGAATCGCATTGACGAATTCTCTCACCAACGGAGCGGTCAAATACTTTGTTTTCGACTTAAGCAGTCTTTTTTCAGCTTCCCTTGCAACTTTTTGAGCTAAATCTTCTGGCATCCTAGCCTCTTTCACAAGCGAGTTTGCAATTTTGTTTGCGTCAAACTCTTCCAAGGCTAATCGCGAAGTGCGAACGAGCAAGCCGCGGGGCTTAATTGCCCTCTTCTCAATTCTCTCAGCAACATCTAGAACCATCTTCCCCAAATCTGTTAGGCAATACTTCTTCGACTCAACATCCACTTCAACTAAATCCGCCTTAAGCAAAAACTTTAGGTGATAGGCAAACCTACCCGCGTCTCTGCTTGGACTCATTTTAAGCGAATTCATGAGCTCTGTATATGAAAGAGAACCTTTATCAAAAAGCAAATTCAAAATCTGCAGCCTAACCGGTGAAGAAACAGCCTTAAGCACTTTAACCCCGCGTGTGCGTTGCCCAACAGACATTAGTGCTCAACCCCCTCTAAAGGACATAAAGGTATTAGAGAGTAAGGGTTTAAAGGTTAAGACGCAATTTATTTTAAAATGCTTTCCGAAATACACGTACTTAAGCAGCACATATAAAGGGGGCTGTCGGCTAGCTTGGTCTAGGCTTGGAGCCTCGGGCGCTCTAGACCCCGGTTCAAATCCGGGCAGCCCCATGCAAAAGGCTTTACATTTAAGACCGTTAACGTAAACGTGAAAATCGCTACGGTGATGGTGGTGGCCTTTTTCCCAGAACCACTGATATGTCCAACTGTTGGCTTCCTCTTAAGACCGTTATTATCACCGTTTCTCCAGGTAGAGTGCTCTCTTCCAGATAGCATGCCAGGTCATCCGTATTTCTGATTTGTGTTCCGTTTAGTGCGATTATTATGTCTCCTGTTTGTATGCCGTAATTCCATGCTGGGCTTGGATTTAAGTAACCAGCTACTCGAACACCGTAGGTTACGTTTACGCCGGTCTGTTGCGCCAATTCGTAGCTCATGTCAGTTAGTTGTAAGCCCAGATACGAGTGCCCGTCATAAGAGCCACTGAATACAAGTGCGGATATTTCCCTAAGTATGGTATTGGAGGGTACTGCGAAGCCTAAGCCTTGAGAGTCCCTAACAATGGCTGTTGTTATCCCAACAACTTTGCCATTAAAGTTTAGGAGTGGCCCGCCAGAGTTTCCAGGGTTTATTGGCGCGCTTGTTTGTATGATGTTTGCTATGCTGAATCCGCCAGTGTAGGTTTCTTGGATTGTCCTGTTTAGGGCGCTTATAACGCCAGTGGTCATTGACCCTACCAAGCCGTATGGGTTGCCTATGGCTATAACCTGGTCGCCGACCTTCAATGTTGATGAACTGACAATTTCTAGCGGTTTAAATTCGCTTTCTGGAGCACCAACTGCTACTAGAACAGCCAAGTCTGCGTATGGGTCTGTCCCATTTATCCTAGCATCGTACCCGTTCCCGCTTGAAAAGGTTACGCTTCTGTCCACCGTGTCATGTACAACATGGTAGTTTGTTACGATAACCATTAAACCAGAATAGTTGTAGATGAACCCAGAGCCTTGGACGATTGTTCCGTTAGCTAATGTTCCACGAACTAGAACAACAGAATCTTTCACTCTTTGATAAAGCTCTGAGAGGTCTACGCCATTTTGCGTTATGTTTACATGTTCGTAAACAACCGTCTGATTGCCCAATATTTTGGAGACTTGGTTCCAAAGATTTGAAACATCATTTTTCAAGCTGCTAATCTGTGTGTAAGCAACATAATAAGTCGCCACGCTTCCAACGAGAAGACCTGCTAGAAAGACAACCGTCAGAAACGACTTGGAATGCCCAACATAATGTCTTGCAAACTCATCGCCCAATTTATTCACCTCAAATTTGCAAAAGAAATGGAAGTGCCTTCTCCAAAATAAAAGTTCTGTAAAGGAGCATGGCAATGTCACATGAGTTATTCCTTTAATAACCACAACGTTACTGCAGCAAGCAAAAGCGAAACCGCAGTCGCTATAATAAAGGGGAAATATGGCGAAACGGCGTATAGAAAACCGCCAATGTAAGGAGCTAAAACAGAAATGAACATGCTTATTGTTTGTGGTATGGCTACCCACCTTGCTCTGCTTGATTCTGGAGCTGATGGCCCAATTATCGCGCTCATTAAGGACCATATCATGTAAGAGCCTCCAGTTAAAAAGAGAGCAAATGCCAGTATGTAGAAGTTCCCAAACAGCAGCAAAAGCATTAAGGAGAAGCTGCAGAGAATTAAGGAAGCAGCAAGCGCATACGCTTTCCTCCATTTGTCCCCAACCTTGCCGAGCATAATTCCCAAGACGGCGGAGCCGAAAAAGGAAATTGAACCGAAAAGTCCTATTTCGGACTCTTGATAATAATATTTTTCTGCAAGAAAACTTGGAACGAAGGGCCTGAAAAGCATCATTGCGAACATTATCGAGGCGAAAAAAGCCGAGAACACTAAAATCCTTCTGGATTTGATGATTGAACGAAAAGAAAGACGCTCTTCCACAAAATTCTCTGCGTTATTTGGCTTCGCTCTTTGACTGCTTATAAAAGCTAGAATTAATGCTGCCAAAGCGTATAGAACGGCAGCCGAGTGAAAAACAACGTTATACCCAACGTTTTTTGCTAGGTAACCGCCAATTGCCGGAGAGAATATGTATCCAAAAGACCACGCTGAAGAAATCGCCATAAAAGTCACAGAAAGCCTATCCTTATCCGCAGAGGTCACAATGTAGGCCGTGCTTGTGGGACCGCCAAGCCAAAAACCCCACAAGACCATTCCAGGCAAAGCTTGAACCCAGTTTTTGGCTGTAGAGAAAATTATCGGTGCTGGAAGCCACGCAAGCCATCCTGCAATCATAATCTTTTTGCGGTCATACTTGTCTGCTAGCATACCAGCAATGAAAAGCGTTAATGCTGCAACGAGGCTCATCACGGCGTAAAGTATTCCAAGCTCAACAGAATTGGCTCCAAGGTTTACCGTTATATAATTTGGTAGCGTGTAGGCATACAAGCCATCTCCAAAAGAACCGATCAAGTTACATGCGAAAATCAGCCTCAAATCCTTGTTTAAAGCCTTAAATGGAATGAATATCCTGAAAATTTTCGCGCCATAGTCAAGTGTCAACTTCAAAGTCTCCGCGTTAAGTTTCGAGATTTACCGAGAACTATAAAAAGTGTTCTTGCCCTTTTCTACACTTCTTTACGGCTTTTTTCACTTCCTCTATTGCTGTCTCATCCTCTATGGTTGAATAGTCTCCCAAAGGTGAGCCAGTTATTATAGCCTTTATTAGTCTGCGCATTATCTTGCCACTTCTAGTCTTCGGCAACTTATCCACAAAGAATATTTCGCTTATGACAACTATTGGACCAAGAGTCTTCTTAACTAAATCAGCCAACTCAAGCTTCAGAACATCAGTTGGCTTACAATCACCTTTCAAAACAACCAAGGCGCATGCTGTTTCACCTTTTATCTGGTCTGGCCTCCCAACAACTGCTGCTTCGGCAACAGCTGGATGCTGAAGCAACGCACTCTCAATTTCTATTGTTCCGATTCTGTGGGCGGAAATTTTGATGACTTCGTCTCTTCTTCCCAAAAACCAGATGTAGCCATCCTCATCCTTAATCGCTGCATCACCGGTATAGTAAAATCCAGGGATTCTGTTCCAATAATCTTGCACGTAGCGTTCATGGTCCTTCCAAAGGGTCGGCGTTAAACCTGGAAAGGGTCTTCTACAAACGAATGCACCCTCAACGTTTGTTGGAACAGGTTTTCCATCATCGTCAACTATTTCTGCGTCAATTCCTGGAAGGGGAATGGTTGCTGAACCAGGTTTTATTGGTAGCGGTTCTATGCCGTACGGGTTGCCAACCATTGGCCCGCTGCTTTCTGTCTGCCACATGTGGTCTATGACTGGGATTTTGTCCTCGAAAACCTTCTTTTGAAGCCACTCCCAAGCTGGCGGGTTTAGAACTTCACCTGCACATGCTACAAGTTTAACTGAGCTTAAATCGTGCTTTTTAGGCCACTCGATGCCGTGCCTCATTAGAGCTCTTACGCTTGTTGGTGAAAGCCAAAGTTTTGTCACATGGTTTTTCTCGATTATTCGCCACCATATGTCTGGTGCTGGATGGTCAGGGGTGCCCTCGTACATTATTGTTGTGCAGCCGAACAGCAGCGGCGCATAGACGACGTAGCTGTGTCCAACAATCCACCCTATGTCTGATGTTGACCACCAGATGTCATTTTCGCACATGCCATAAACCCACCTGCCCATGGCATAAATGTAAACCTGGTAGCTTCCATGAGGTTGAACTGTCCCCTTCGGCTTAGCCATAGTTCCAGAAGTATACAAAATGAAAAGCGGCTCGTCAGCCCGCATCATTTCAACTTCAGCGCTGACGCCGCTGCCCTTTTCAATCGCATCCTCCCACAGCAAATCCCTTCCAAGAGTTAGAAACAAATCTTTCTCGCTTCTTTTTAGAACGACAACCTTTTCCACGCTTTTTCCAGCAACCTTTATAGCTTCATCCACAACTTCTTTGAGTCTAATTGTTCCACCACGCCTATAACCAACATCAGCCGTGACAACAACTTTTGGCTCTGCATCTGCAATTCTATCAGCTAAGGCGCCATAGCCAAACCCTCCAAAAACAACCGAGTGAATCGCACCAATACGCGCCGCAGCAAGCATTACAATGGCAGCCTCTGGAACCATCGGCATGTAAACCATGATTCTGTCGCCTTTGCTGACCCCTAAAGCTTTGAAGGCGGAGGCAACCCGCCTAACCTCATACAAAAGTTGACTGTACGTCAAAACACGCGTCGGTAAGCCCTCGCCATTCTCATATACTATTGCTGCATGGTTCCCCCTGCCCTTTGCAATATTGCTTTCTAGGCAATTGTAGGCTATGTTTGTTATCCCGCCCTTAAACCAAGTGAATTTTGGGTAATTCCATTCGAATGCCTTATCCCAACGCCTAAACCAATGTAGTTCTGCAGCGATCTCGCCCCAAAACCCCTCAGGGTCTTCCAACGCCCTTTGAAGCATAGCCTTCAGCTTCGGCGAATATTCGATTTTAGATGTTTTCAGCTTCGCTTCAGTCGCTGACACCAATTTAGAACGCCTCTATGTGCTATTTGCAGATTGTGCTGATAAATATTTTAACCCTTAAAAACGCATTAATCCGTCATCATTTTCTTCTGTCAATTATGTCTAGGGCTTCTGGTCCAGTGCCAATAAGCACGACTGGTATCCCAACTTGTCGCTCAATTTCTACTATAAACTCCCTTGCTTCTTTTGGCAGCTCATCAAAGCTTCTTGCACCCTTACATTGCGGGTAGACGCTGTCAAGCTTCGTCAGCGCCGCTTGAGTTGCACCATTAATCTTCACAGCTTTTCTGGCAATTTCAAAGTTAAATGGAGCAGAACGCCTATCACGTCCAGTGCCAGCAGCAGTTTCAAACCAGCCCCGCTTTATCGCCTCTTCCTTTGTAAGCTCGCCAGGCAACGGACCAGCGCCAACACGGGTCATGAAAGCCTTAAAGACTAGGAGGACATCATCAACTTTTGTTGGCCCTACACCAGCTTCAGAGCAAATTGCTGCAGCGCTTGTGTCCCTTCCAGTTACGTATGGGTATGTCCCATGAAAAAGCGAAAGCATCAAACCTTGAGTCCCCTCCAGCAAAACCTTTTTGTTTGCATCTACTGCGTTGCTGACTTCTCCTGCAACATCTGTTATGTAGGGCTTTAATTCTGGAATATCCTTCGCAAGTTTCGCTGTTCTGCGGACGCGCTCCTCAATTGCTGGCCCCACGCCCCAGCCCGTCGTCCCTATTCCCTTTAGATGCGCACTCGTCTTGTCCTGTTCTGAGTGCTTCTCTTCAATTATGGATGCTTGCGCGTCCACGCCTACCCTCTCTTTAACGTTTGTTTCCTCAACCTCCTTGAGAAACTGGGCTACATGAACGTTCGAACCTGCCCCGATTAGAAGGCGACATTTTTCAAAAACAAAGGCAGCTGGAACCATGTGTAAAGCGTAACGCTTCCCTTTAAACCAAACCGTGTGGGCAGCGTTAACAGAGCCCGTCCTGACGCATACATCTAACTTGTCCTTTAAAGCCAAGTAGGAGATTATTTTGCCCTTACCTTCATCTCCCCAAAAAGCTCCAGCGATAACAGTACATGGCACGCATATCACCGCTGTGAAAATTCGTATAGCCTTATTTAAAATTGTTTGCCAAAATCGTGTAAAAACAATTTTCTAGGCGACAAGCAAAGCTCTAATTCTTATCTCTTGGCAGAATAAGGTTAAGGTTTAGCTGTTCAGCCAGGCGATATTCCTAAGTGATATCCTAAACTCGTTTCTTTTCCCGTATGGTACACATCTAACAAAGGTTTTTTTACCAAACTTGTCCTTCAGAAACTCTAATAACTGAACGTTCACTATGACAGAACCATCCTTCAAATGGAGATTCACATTTTTACCTAGGAAAGTCTTGGCGACGTTAAGGTTGAACTGCTCCACACTTCACCACTCCAAGTCTTTAATTGCAATTTTGCTCCAACAACGCCGACAGATAGGCAGCTTCTCCCCCTTAAAAAGAATATAAACCTCAATGTCTTCGTTCTTACATTCTCTGTTCCAAGGATTTTTACAATGTTCCATTAAGCGAACCTCCAGTAACGAACCCTTTATAATCGAATTGCACACAATTTTGCTTTTAAAGCTGGTTGTGATGCGACATTCATAGAAAGCGGAGAGAGATGAGTTAAAGTGAAAGGAACTCCGTGACGTTGAAATTAATTTTTGAAGCGCTATAAGACTGCTGCCGTTGCTGTGTTGCCGCGAGACCAATCAAAATATGCTCATGTGTATTTTAAATTTGAACTATTTCCGGCGTTATCTTCTCCTTTGTTACCCTTAACAAGCCGACGCTTGGCTTAACTATAAAAGGAGGGATAGGGTTTGTTGGACTTCCAGGATTTATAAATAAGACATCTCCCTCCCATTTTATATTCGCGTTATGAGTATGCCCGTAAACTAACACGTTAAAGCCATTCTGCTTGACAATTTCTCGCATCTTACTCATCCCGAAAAGCGCTCCAGGATCATGCATAATCTCCCTCCCATTTTATATTCGCGTTATGAGTATGCCCGTAAACTAACACGTTAAAGCCATTCTGCTTGACAATTTCTCGCATCTTACTCATCCCGAAAAGCGCTCCAGGATCATGCATAACCCCAATTTTCCATTCAAAAATCTTAAAAGAGCTTGTCTTTGGCAGTTTTCCACGAACTTCTGGTCCATCCATGTTGCCGTAAACAGCTAAAACAGGCGCCAGCTGCTCCAACTCGTCAATAACAGCCATATCAACCAAGTCGCCAGCATGAACTATAAAATCGGCTTTTTCAAAAACCTCAAAGACCCTTTTCGGAAGGCTACTAGCCCTAACAGGTATATGCGTGTCGGATATTAAACCCACAGTTTTAGCCGTTGAATATTCTCGCAGTTGGAAATGTTGTGGTTGCTGAACAGCCATCGCAAGTCCTCTAGAATCTCATTACTAAATTTTTAAAATAAAAGCACTTCTCCAAAACCTTGATTACTACTTTATTTACGAGGCTTAGAAACAAACTTGTTTCTCATAATAAAAAATCTGAGGTCTTGAGGTAAATCAATTTTCACGCCAATTCTGTGGGAGGAACAGATCTGAATCTTTTCCATTACACCTTCAACTATAAACAGTTCGCTGCTTCTTTCGGTCACATCAATGCCATTTAACTCTTTAGTTATTGCCAAAGCTTTTGCCAACATCCCTGGACCACTTGTTAACTTATTTAGGCTATTCGCTTTTCGTTGCCTTTGCATGATTTCTACGCCTTCCTGGGGTTCTAAAGCCCTTATCAAAACCGCCCCAACGTCGCCCTTCGCATGCGCAACGATGTTCAGAAGCCAGTTTCCGTGAACCATGTAAATGAAAGCTTTGCCAACATCAAAAAACATTAGCTCATTAAACTTTTTTCTACCCTTATATGCTTTGGACGCAGGGTCATTTTCTCCATAATACGCTTCTGTTTCAACAATTTTCCCTGAAAGGGATTCTGAACCAAGCCTTCTAACCAGTATTTTTCCCAAGAGTTCTTTTGCAACTATAGCTGGGTCTCTCTCATAAAAGCTTCTTGGTAATACGCTCATATCGTTCCCTTTTTCGTCATATTCACATTCAACTATCTCCTAATGTCTGAAAACACATTCTAGGGCTTTCCATCTAACTGTTAGAGATTAAAGCTTAAACGCTTTAACTGTTTAACATTTAACAGCGGAAGGAAAAAAATGCATGCGGAATTAATTAGGGAAGTTGAAGAGGAAGCTACAAGCCTTTTAAGCGATTTAATCCGCATAAACACAACAAACCCTCCCGGCAACGAAACAGAAGCGGCAAAATATTTGGCAAAAAACATGGAGAAGGAGGGTTTCAAATGCGAACTCTTTGAGTCTGCTCCTGGAAGGGGCAGCGTTATCACACGTTTAAAGGGAAGCGGCAAAAAGCCAAGTTTACTACTGCTTTCACATTTGGATGTTGTCGCAGCAAACCCAAAAGAGTGGAGCGTAGACCCGTTTTCAGGAATCGTTAAGGACGGTTTTGTTTGGGGACGCGGTGCGTTAGACATGAAATCCATGACCGCTATCGAAGTTATGGTCATGAAGCTTCTGAAGAGGAACAACGTGAAACCTAAGGGAGATGTAATATTAGCGGCAACAGCCGACGAGGAGAAAGGCGGAGAAGCTGGGGCGGGATGGCTTGTGCGCAATCACCCAGAAAAAGTTCAGGCAGGCTACGTCATAAACGAGGGGGGTGGACAAGCGATTCCAATAAATGGAAAAAGCATCTTCACAATTCAAACTGCTGAAAAGGGAATTTTGTGGTTTAGGGTTAAGGCTAAAGGGAGACCAGGGCACGGTTCAGTGCCAGGTGCGGCTGATAACGCCATACTTCGAATGAATAAGGTTATTGAAACATTGGGGAATCACCGCGCAAAAATTATGCTCGTGCCGACGGTGAAGCAATTTTTAAGCGTGATGGCTGAGGAAAACCCTCTTGCAAAGCAGGTCTTAACGCTTTTGCTCCAAAATCCAACGGTAGGCGACCAAATTTTGGATATGTTTGCCCAGAAGGATAAAGCCATGGCTGAAGAAATACGCGCAATGCTCAGAATGACTATAGCTCCGACAATTGTGCATGGCGGCATAAAGGAGAATATAATACCATCTGAATGCGAAGCAGTCTTTGACTGTAGAATTCTTCCAAGGCAAAGCACAACGCAAACGCTGAAAGAAATAAAAGAGTTGCTGAGGAACTCTGATATGGAAAAACTTGAATTTGAAATAATTCAAGCGAACGAGCCTTCTGAATCCCCGACAGATACGCCACTGTACAAGCTGATGGTAGATGTCCTAAAGGAGTTTGAACCGAAATGTTCGGTAGCCCCAATACTGCTTACAGGTGGGACAGACTCCCGCTTCTTTAGAGCTTTGGGTAGCGCATGCTATGGTTTTCACCCCGTGCTATCTGACTTGCCATATGGGGAAATCCTAAAGATGGTTCACGGCGTAGATGAACGCATATCCATACAAAACCTAGTTTTCGGAACAAGCATCCTATACAACGTTGTTGAAAGGTTTATGACTTAACGCTATGGGTGAAACTTTGCACGGTAACATTCTTGACAAACTTGAAAAGCATAAACGAAGCCTGAATAGTCACCTCAAAAAAGCATCCGAGTCCCTAGTAAAATGTCAAATCATTGACCCCTACGTCGAAAAAGGAAAATTGCACGGGTGCGTATGCCCATGGAAAATCGGAGAGACCACAAATGAAGGCGCATTCCCAATATGTGAAGATTTTCATGATACACTTGAGGCGATATGGGTTTGGACTTATTACGCTAAAATTTCAAGTAAACAGAATTTCAAGCCAAACATCGACTGGGCATGGGAACACATCGTTAATAACTGGAGGCGATTCATAGTACAGGTGGAAGAAAGCAAAAGCCTATATGATTGTACATACATTCTTTTTAGCGGAACCCTCTATCAAGAGGTGTTTCAAGATAACAGGTAAGAACTTCTTGAGAAAGCTGGCAACAAGCTGGAAATCTACATAGGCAAACTAAAATCAACAGCTGGCAGGGGTATTATGACCCATACTGGATGGTTTATTGCCTTGGGCGTGCAGCAAAAAACCTAAACAAGAGGAAATGGTTTCTAGCAGCTGAAAACATTGTAAAATGCACATTAATTAACGTTGAAGAACCCTTTTCCAATGTTGAAAAAGAACCGAAACATAAAGGTCTAGGCGGTCACGATTTCTTTTCTAAAAATGCAAACAAAGCTCTCGCCTTAATGGCGTGCACAAGTAAAGGAGACGCTAAGGACTTATTGGAAAGCAAGTTTTTGCCATGTCTCCCAAAGAAATTTGTTCACCGTCACGCTGATGAAAATGCTTGGAATGCACACTTAGCAACAGCCATCGGAAAATCTTATATTCTCACTGGTAACGAAGAATTTCTGCGTCGCTATTTCGCAATAATGAACGAACTCGGTTTAAGAGATAAGTCAAAATCCGCAGCCCTTCCACGTTCTCCAGCGTTTGGGCGTAGAGAAAGCTGGGTCACATTCTTTTACGCTCACGCCTACTCATCAATCCTTGAACACTGAAATTCAAAGGTTCAAAACAATATTTCCTTTTCATAATCTTCGTTTCAAAACAAACTGTAACTGAGCAATCAATAAATATATGTCTTCTAACGGTTTCTATACCACGCATAAGGGAGGATTAAAATGCCAGCAGTAGAAGTTGGTAGAATCTGCCTCAAACTGACTGGGCGAGAGGCTGGAAGAAAATGCGTAATAGTTGACGTAATAGACAAGAGCTTCGTTTTAGTCACTGGACCAAAAAATTTGACAGGTGTAAAAAGGAGAAGGGCAAACATAAACCATATTGAACCACTTGAAGACAAAATATCCATAAAGAGGGGAGCATCAGATGAAGAGGTCATGGAGACGCTGAAGGCAGCTGGCAAAATTGAAGAAATGGCTCAGATTGTTAAGCCAAAAGTGGCGCCCACCTAAACTGTTATACTTCCCCTAAACATTTCCTATTCTCACACAAGAAGTGAGGATTCATTATGCCAAGAAGCACTCCACCATGGGAAGTTGAACGCAAAACCATAGCGAAGACCGAAGATGAAACAGACCCTAAGTATGGACATAAACCAGAGGAAAGACCAGCTGAAGAATACGTACGCTATGGTGTAATAAACCTTGACAAGCCTGCTGGTCCAACAAGCCACGAAGTCGCAGCGTGGGTTAAACGCATCCTAAACATTAAACAGGTCGGTCACGGCGGGACCCTAGAGGCATAAGTGCCAGAGAAATCCCAACGTGACCGGTGTCCTACCAATAACACTTGAGGAGTCAAGAAAGGTCGTTCAAGCCCTACTCTACAGCGGAAAAGAGTATATATGCCTAATGAAGCTTCATGGAAAAGCCACGGAAGAAAGGGTTAAAGAAGTCTTAAAGGAATTTGAGAACACAATCTACCAGAGACCACCCTTAAGGGCTTCTGTAAAGCGCAGACTGAGAACAAGAAAAATCTACTACAACGAGTTTCTCGAGATGGATGGACGCAACGTGCTTTTTAAAGTTGGATGCGAAGGTGGAACATACATTAGAAAATTGTGCTTTGACATCGGCGAAGTTTTAGGATGCGGCGCGCACATGCAGGAACTCCGCAGAACAAGGGCTGGACCCTTCACCGAAAACGAGGGCATTGTAACACTGCATGAAGTTGCCTACTGGTTTATGGAATGGCAAGAAAAGAAAAACGAAGAGATATTGAAGAGGTTCATACAACCCATGGAAAACTCCTTAAAGCTTATTCCAAAAATCCACGTTAGGGATTCAGCCGTTGACGCCATCTGCCATGGCGCAAGCCTAACAGCGCCAGGTGTACTATCGCTTGAAACCGGAATAGAGGCGAGCTCGATGGTGGCTATTCTCACATTAAAGGGCGAAGCTGTAGCTTTAGCCAAAGCCTTGGCTTCAACGAAGGAAATTTTAAGAATGAATCACGGAATTGTGGCAAAAACCGAAAGGGTTCTCATGCCTAGGGGCACATACCCGAAATGCTGGAAAAGTGGCGAAATATAAATGAAAAGTGCAGCGAAGGGATTCAGCCATTACTTCACGCCAGAACAAAAAGCAAAATTAAAACTTGGACTTATTCGTACATATCTCCGCGGAAAATCCTTTGAATTTTTAACATCTTCAGGCGTCTTCTCAAAGAAGCGCGTTGACCTTGGAACAAGACTGCTTGTAGAATCCATGGTTCTCCCAGACGACGGATACGTTTTGGATGTTGGATGCGGCTACGGCGCTGTTGGAATAGTTGCAGCTTCTCTTAATCCAAAGTTGCGTGTAGTGATGGTTGACGTGAACGAGAGGGCCGTTTGGCTTACAAGACAAAACATGGAAGCAAACAAGGTTTATAATGCGGTGGTTAAACGTGGCTACTTATATGAGCCAGCTAAAGGATTAAAATTTAATTGCATCCTCTCAAATCCGCCCGTTAGCGCTGGAATAAAAACCGTCAAAGCAATAGTTTCCGAAGCTCCAGAACACATGAAGCAAAAGGCCACCTTACAAATGGTTCTTAAATCAAAAATTTGCGGAGAAAGAATCCGCAACATCTTTAAAGATGCATTTGGAAACTTTGCGGTTCACGCAAGAAAAAGTGGCTACCGAGTTTTAATCGCGGAAAAACAATGAAAAAGGACTCATGGCATCATTAGAAACATCCCCTTATTTACCTACAAATCACAACAAAAAAGGCTACCGCAAGCCAAATAAATAAACATTAAAGCAACAAAAACAACAAAAATACCCAGCGCCGGGGTCTCCTAGTCAGGTAGGGAGCAGGCCTGGAGATGCACAGACGCCATTCAGCCTGTGGCCCATCACGGGCCGCGTGGGTTCAAATCCCACCCCCGGCGCCAGTTGGTTATGTTTGCATGACCTTCATAGAGTAAGAGGCGTAGACGGATTCAAATGCTTCCTAGCGATTTTGTGAAATATAAGAACTTCAGTTTTAAAGCATTAGCAGTATCGGTGCAATCAAAAGTGCCGTCATGTTTGTAAGCTTCATGAAAATGTTTAATGATGGTCCGGCAACATCTTTTAGGGGGTCGCCTACGGTGTCGCCGATGACTGCTGCTTCATGCGCTGGTGTTCCTTTCATCCAGAATTTCCTTTCAATGTATTTTTTAGAGTTATCCCATATTCCTCCGCCGAACGTGAAGAAAGGCGAGAGTAGGGCTGATGTTGCTAAGCCTCCAAGCAGCATTGCGCCTAAGGCGTATTTGCCTAATACGAATCCAACGACTATGGGAGAAACTATTGCTAAAAGTCCAGGAGCCATCATTCGCTTGAGCGCGGATTTTGTAGCTATGTCAACGCACCCCGCATAATCAGGCTTGGCTTTACCCTCAATAATCTTTGGGTTTTCTCTAAATTGTCGCCTAACCTCGTCAACCATCTGATAGGCTGTTTTGCCAGTTGCCCCAATCGCCATGGATGAAAAAATGAATGGGAGAGTTGCGCCAAGTAAGAGCCCGGCGATGAATATTGGGCTTAAAACGCCTTGGCTAACTTCATAAAGCTTTACTATTTGTCCGTAAGTGGCGAAAATGACAACTGTCGACACTGTCCCAGAGGCTGTTGCGAAAGCCTTTGTATAAGCCTTTGTTGTGTTGCCCAAAGCGTCAAGTTCTTCGAGACTGCCATTGCGGGTTTTTGTTTGCGTCATTTCTGCTATGCCGGCAGCATTGTCACATATCGGTCCGAAGGCATCGCTTGACATTATGAAGCCTATAGCTAAGTCTGTCCCAATGTTTGCACCTAATATTCCATAAAGAGAGCCGTTTGTTATAAAGTACGAGAAGAGAAAGGCGCTTAAAACAAATAGGATTGGCATGAAAGGACTTTGAAAAGCATAGGATAATCCGGTTAAGATGTTTATGGCAGCTCCACGCTCAGAAGCCTCTGCAACTTTCCTAACTGATCTACCATTGATTCCAGTGTAATACTGAACGGCTATGCCGACTGCTAGACTCGCCACCAAACCGCTAACCACCGCATAAAAAACGTTAATATCCCCTATCGTCATCATACAGGTGACAAAAGCACCTAAAACACAGCAGAGCGCCGTAACAAGAAGACCCAAATTAAAGGTGATAACAGGTCTTGTCTTCTTCCAAGCTCTAATGAAGTAAATGCCAACAATTGTCGCTAAAATTCCGGAAGCGCCAAGGAGAAGTGGAAAGGCTATGGCTTTTATTCCAAGACTCCCAAGCAACAATGTGCCAAGGATAATAGCTGTTATGTAATCATCACTTATGGACTCAAAAAGGTCCGAGCCCCTACCAGCACAGTCGCCGACGTTATCCCCAACCTGGTCGGCGATAACAGCAGGGTTACGCAGATCATCTTCTGGTATTCGCTGCTCTATTTTTCCAACCAAGTCCGCACCTATGTCAGCAGCCTTTGTGAATATTCCTCCTCCAAGCTGCGCGAAAAGCGCGGCTAGGCTTGCCCCAAAGCCAAAGCCAACAATCAACTGTGGATCTTGATAAATTAGGTAAAGCGATCCCACTCCTATTAGGCTCAAGCCTACAACTGAAAGCCCCATGACGGCTCCGCCGCTGAAAGCTAAAGCAAAAGCCTTTGTAGATGATATTCTCGCCGCGTGGGCTGTTCTGACGTTGGCTTCTATGGCTACGCGTAGTCCTATGTAAGCGGCAAGCAACGAAAGAATCGCCCCGAAAACGAAGGAAAAAGCTATTCTATAGTCAAATACCGCCAATGGGACAAGCATCAAAGATATGAAAATCGCAATTGTCTTGTACTGTCTTTTTATAAAGGCCTTCGTTCCATCTTGTATGTAACTTGCAATTTTAACCATCTGAAGGTTTCCAACAGGCTCTTTGCTGACACTCCAAGCTAGGTAAACGACCACTAGCATGGCGAAGACTCCAATTGCAAGCGCTGCATATATTAAGCTCATTTGTCACAGCTGCCCCTACTCCCATTAAACTTTGAGTTTCATGAGGATGCCTACAGCAATTACATAACCCAACTTATAAACATATCACTCCGCCTTAATCACAAAGCGCAGCGAATAAAGTTTATTTGTAAGGCTTGTCTTGTTTGTTTTTGCACATACACGTAGCCCTGGTAGTATAGTCCGGTCTAGTGATATTTTCAATGATTTTAGACAGTTTCTCTCCATTGATCTAACACAGAACAATGTTAGTGTTGTAAACCATTTGTGTAAGCTACGAATAGTTCTAAAATTCATTAATAAACCAATAGATTTGATTTCCAAAGATGACATTCGTAGATTCCTTGATTATGCAAACAAAAAGTATTCTGTTCAGACATACAACTGTTTCATAAAAACAATTAGAAGGTTTTTCAGAGATTATCTGCACAAACCAGAACTAGCTACTTTCAAGTTCAAAACTATTCCATTTATACCTAAAATCAATTCTCTAACTAAGGCAGATCTTTTGAAGTTCTATCATGCTATTGAACATCCAATAGTTAAAATGATGTTTCATATGTATGCTGTTACTGGTCTAAGACGTAATGATGTTCTATTCCTAATGAAAAATGAATTAATCAAAGATCAAAGGATGATCATAAAACACAATGGAAGTAAGACTAAACATCGATGGGTTACATTTTACAATGAAGAGTTAGCTAATCAGCTACATCCATATTTTGATTCTAGAACTGATAACAATCCTAGAGTGTTTCCAGTAGACAAATATAAAACATTCGAAAGACATTGGAGACTAGCTCAAATGAAAACAGGATTATCAATAACACCAAAGGATCTTAGGGATTGGTTTATTAATGAAATGCTAGGGAAACAAGTTCAAGAATCATATGTTGATGCATTAGTTGGACATGTACCGAAGAGTATCCTTTCAAGACATTACGTTTACTACGATCCTATGAGACTCAAGGAAGTCTATGACAAATCTGGAATTTCTCTATTCTCTTAACTTCTTTTTTTCTCCTTTTTTAGCTTTTAAAACAAAAA
>Ga0078972_1005621_pt1 | contig 31479 bp, 41 predicted proteins | sample YelNatPaOPGAMG01_FD_67568 | JGI IMG/M metagenome (GOLD analysis project Ga0078972, IMG submission 67568) | Hot spring thermophilic microbial communities from Obsidian Pool, Yellowstone National Park, USA - OP-RAMG-01 (SPADES assembly) (version 2) | ecosystem: Environmental > Aquatic > Thermal...
GCATCGTCGCCCGGCTGGAGTTCTACACCGCCGAGGAACTCGCACGCATCGTGACCCGCTCGGCGGCGCTGCTCGGCGCGGCGATCGACGCCGACGGCGCGCTGGAAATCGCCCGCCGCGCCCGCGGCACCCCGCGCATCGCCAACCGCTTGCTGCGGCGGGTGCGCGACTATGCCGAGGTCAAGGCCGGCGGGCGCATCACGCGGGACGTGGCCGACGCCGCGCTGCGCATGCTCGACGTCGACCCGCTCGGCCTCGACCTGATGGACCGCAAACTGCTCGAAGCCGTGGTGCACCGCTTCGACGGCGGCCCGGTCGGGCTGGACAACCTGGCCGCGGCCATCGGCGAGGAGGCGGGGACGATCGAGGACGTGATCGAACCCTACCTCATCCAGCAAGGCTATCTGCAGCGCACCCCGCGCGGGCGGGTGGCCACGGCGGCGAGCTATACACACCTCGGTCTGGCGCTGCCGCAGCGCAACGGCGATCTGTTTGCCGGCTGAACGCCGTGCGGTTTGTGTCGCACCGGTTTTGCTACTGCGCTGCGCGGCCTGGATTCCACACTTTGTCGAGTTTGTCGCAAAGCAACCATTCATAGATGGCTCCATCCTTGTCTCCAACTAGTTGAAATTCAAGAACTAAATCCAGGCGATCTGCTGGCATCGTTCGTGCTTTGCTGTTTCCGACCCCATGGCAGGAGGCGCAAATGTCCACGATGCTCAAGCAGAAACTCGATCAGGTGTTCGACGAACCCGGATGCGACAAAAACCAGGCGAAAGACGCCAAGGAGCGCAAAAAAGGCTGTAGTAAGCAATTGACCCCGGGGGCTGCAGCCGGGGGATGCGCCTTCGACGGGGCCAAGATCGCGCTGCAGCCGATCGCTGATGTCGCCCACTTGGTGCATGGGCCGATCGCCTGCGAAGGCAATTCGTGGGACAACCGCCATAGCGCCAGCAGCGGACCGCAGATCTACCGCACCGGGTTCACCACCGACATCAACGAACTCGATGTGGTCTACGGCGGCGAAAAGCGGCTGTTCAAGGCGGTACGTGAAATCATTGAAAAGTATGACCCTCCCGCGGTTTTCGTCTATCAGACTTGTGTGACTGCGCTGATCGGCGACGACATCGAAGCGGTTTGCCGACGAGCCAGCGAGAAGTTCGGCAAACCAGTGATTCCAGTCAACGCACCTGGTTTTGCCGGTTCGAAGAACCTGGGCAACAAACTGGGAGGCGAGGCGCTGCTTGATTATGTCATCGGTACGCGCGAGCCTGAATACACCACGCCCTACGACATCAACATCATCGGCGATTACAACCTGGTGGGCGAATTGTGGCAAGTCAAGCCGCTGTTCGACGCCTTGGGCATCCGAATCCTGGCGTGCATCTCAGGCGATGGTCGCTACAACGACATTGCCTGCAGTCACCGCGCCAGGGCGGCGATGATGGTCTGCTCCAAGGCGATGATCAACATTGCCCGCAAGATGGAGGAGCGTTGGGGTATTCCATTTTTCGAAGGCTCGTTCTACGGCATTTCCGATATGAGCAATACCTTGCGGCAGATCGCCCGGCTGCTGGTTGCTCGTGGCGCACCCGACGATTTGCTCGTGCGCACTGAAAAGCTCATTCGTGTCGAGGAGGCGCGCGCCAATGAGCGCATCCGCGCTTACCGCGAGCGGCTGGCGGGAAAGCGGGTGCTGCTGATCACCGGCGGAGTCAAGAGCTGGTCGGTGGTTTCTGCGCTGCAGGAGTCGGGTCTGGAAGTCGTGGGCACCAGTGTGAAAAAGAGCACCAAGGAAGACAAGGAAAGAATCAAGGACATCATGGGTGACGACGCGCACATGATCGACGACATGACGCCGCGTGAAATGTACGCCATGCTGCGCGACGCGCGCGCCGACATCATGCTGTCGGGCGGCCGTTCGCAATTCGTCGCGCTCAAGGCGCGCATGCCCTGGCTCGACATCAATCAGGAGCGGCATCACGCCTACGCCGGTTACGAGGGTATGGTCGAGTTGGTGCAGGAAATCGACAAGGCGCTGTTCAATCCGGTATGGGCCCAGGTACGCTGTCCCGCGCCTTGGGACGACGCTGCCAGCCAGGCCAAGCTGCCGCAAGAGCGGCTCGGTTCGCCGCAGCTGCCGGCGATGACTCTGGCCACGGGTATCGGTCTGCACTGAACCGGGAGGCAGCGATGGCGCTCATTGTCGAACCGAAAAAATCCTGCGCGGTCAATCCGCTCAAGATGAGCCAGCCGTTGGGGGCCACTTACGCCTTTCTCGGTCTGGATTCCTGTGTGCCGACCATGCACGGCTCGCAAGGTTGTACTGCTTTCGGCCTGGTGCTGATGGTTCGGCATTTTCGCGAAGCCATTCCGCTGCAGACCACGGCGATGAACGAGGTCACCACCATTCTCGGCGGGTTGGAGAACATCGAGCAGGCCATCGTCAACATTCGCAAGCGCAACCATCCGCGCATCATTGGTCTGTGCTCGACCGGGCTGACAGAAACCAAGGGTGACGACGTCGACGGATATTTGCAACTCATTCGTGCACGTCACCCCGAACTCGACGATACGGCAATCGTCTACGTTTCAACGCCGGATTATGTGGGTGCATTCGAAGATGGTTTTTCCAAGGCGGTCAGCGCGCTGGTCAAGACCTTGGTGGAGCCTACGCCTCACACGATTCCCAACCAGGTCAACGTGCTTGCGGGCTGGCATCTGACGGCCGGAGACATCGATGAGCTGCGCGAAATATTTTGCGCCTTCGGTCTCGATGCCATCGTTCTACCCGATGTTTCAGGCTCGCTCGATGGCCATATCCCCGATGACTGGCTGGGCACGACGCTGGGCGGAACGACGTTGGAATCGATTCGCGAAATGGGCGCATCCGCGCTGACCATCGCCGTGGGCGAACAGATGCGATCGGCGGCGATGGAATTGGAAATGCGCGCGGGCGTGCCCTACGTGTTGTTCGACCGGCTGACCGGGCTGGGGCCAAACGACCAGTTGCTGCAGACCTTGTCCGAACTCAGTGGCCGAGCCGTTCCCGACAAATATCGGCGTCAGCGCAGCCAATTGCTCGATGCCATGCTCGACGGTCACTTTTTTTTCGGCCACGTCAAAGTGGCCATCGCCGCCGAGCCCGACCTGCTTTGGTCGATGGGCAATTTTCTGGCAGAGATGGGGGCCGATCTCACCGTTTGCATCACGACAACCAAATCGCCGCTGTTGTCGCGGCTGCCGACCAACGAAGTCGTCATCGGCGATCTGGAGGATTTCGAACGAGCCGCGCTTGCGACCGGCTGCGACTTGCTGCTCACGCATTCACACGGCAGGCAGGCGGCGCAGCGCTTGGGCAAGCCGCTGTACCGCATCGGCTTGCCGCTATTCGACCGCCTCGGTAACGCGCATACCGTGAACATCGGCTATCGCGGCACGCGCAACCTGGTGTTCGATATAGGCAACTTGTTGCTTTCGCATGCGGCGCACCATCAGCCCGATAGCTGGCCGCTTCCCGCGTCGTCGCTTGCCGTGCTGTCGCTGCCGCCGACGCCGGATGCCGCTCAGCCGGCGGCTCCTGCTTGCGGCAATGGCTCATGCGCCTGCACAGAATGAATCGGCACATTGCCTGGCTTTGCTTGCTCTGCCTCGTCCCCCATCCACGCCTTCATCTGAACGACTCATTTGGATCGCTGCCATGAAAATCGCTTTTGCCACCCAGGATCTACACAAGGTCGATGCGCATTTCGGCTGGGCGCGGCATATAGCCGTGTATGACATCGATGAAGCGGGTTATCGTTTCGTCCAGACTTTCGATTTCGGCACCGAGCTGTCCGAGGATGGTAACGAAGACAAGCTGGCGCCCAAACTCGAAGCGATCAAGGACTGCGCCATCGTCTATGTCGCCGCCATTGGCGGGTCCGGCGCGGCGCGGGTCGTGGCGATGAAGGTCCATCCCATCAAGGTGCCGCAACCCGAACCCATTCTGGACATCCTCGACAAGCTACAGGATGTCCTCAAAGGCACGCCGCCGCCGTGGCTGCGCAAGGCGCTGAACAAAGGCCGCGAACACGATTTCGATGTCGAGGACGACGAGGAGAGAACCCATGGCTGATACCGACGCGGTAGCTGGATGCAAAACGCAGCTTGCGTCCGACGACACCGCAGACCCCATCTTGCACGACGGCTTTGTGCGTGAATTGGTCAAACAGATCCGTGCGCAGGACACGCACGGAGTCTGGGACGGCAAGAGCGATGCCGCATTGCTCGCTCCGTACATTCTGAGCGCAGAACAGCGCCGTGCCTTGCCGATCATGGGCGATCCCGACCCCGAGACGCTATGGCGGCTCGAACTGTTCCACAACGCAGTTGGTCTGGCCATCGAGCGCGCCACCGGCTGCATGGTGTCACCAATGATGAAAATGAGTCACGAGGGTTTCGGTCGTGCCGTGCTCACCGCTGGCCGACTGGTCGTGGTCAACCGCCATCTGCGCGACGTGCATCGTTTCGGTTTTCCCAGCCTGGAAAAACTCGCCGAGGTTGGCAACAAGCTGGTCAGCGAAGGCGTCCGCATGATCCAGACTTACACCGAAGTCGCCAAGTTCGGCTGATTGCAGCATTTTTTCTCCACGAGGCCGCCATGCCGCAGACCGTATCCGACCCCGAGGCTCTCAAAGCCGAGTTGAAAAAACTCAACGCCCGCGCCACGCAAGCCAAGATGGACCTGCACGACTTGTCCGAAGAGCTTCCGACGAACTGGGAGCGCATCCTCGAAGTCGCGCAAATCGCATACGACGCGCACGCCGCGCTGATGCTGGCGCGTCGACGCCTGGCGGAAATCACCTGAGGAAACGGCACCATGTCCACCTACACCATCACTTTGCCGAGCGGAGCCGACTGGGTGCCGACTTTCGTTCGAGGCATCGACGAAGACAAATGCATCGGCTGCGGTCGCTGCTTCAAGGTCTGCCCACGCGGGGTGCTGGAGATGGTCGGCGTCAACGAAGACGGCGAACGCGTGGCCATCGAATCCGACGCCGACGAGGACGAGGAGTACGAAAAAAAAGTCATGACCATTGCCAGGCAGGAGCTGTGCATCGGCTGCACGGCATGTGCCCGGATCTGTCCGAAAAAGTGTTACAGCCACGCCGCGTTGGAGGTCTGAACCATGGTTGCGATATGGAAGATGCGACAGGACTGCTGCCCTCCCATGGCGGAGAAACAAGCGTCCACGGTAGACGCAGCAGGTGCACTGCAAGCTTTGTTGCTTGGCTGCGCCGCAGACCCTGAGGATGCAGCGACCCTCGCAGTCGCGGGCGTGCTTGCCAGTGCTTTTTCCCGTTTTGGTCTGCACGTGCTTCCCATTCCAGGGCTGGATGCCAGGCAGACACGCAGACTGATGCGTTACTGGCTGAACGATGCAGATCAGATCCTCGGGCTGGATTGGCCCAGCCTGACATGGATGGAGCGGCAAGAACCGCGAGCCGATGAAATCGAGGACATTGCTGCGCTGCTGCTCGAGGCGGCCGATGCGCAGCGCGACGCCGATGCAGCGCGCTGGCTGGCCCAGATCATCGCCGCCGCCTGCCTGGGCGACGATCACCTCTGGCAGGACTTGCGTCTGCGCTCCAGAGCCGATCTCTCCTTGCTGCTGCACGGCTGGTTCCCGGCACTGGCGGCGCGCAACGTGAACAATATGAAATGGAAAAAATTTTTTTACAAACAGCTCTGCGAGCGCGCTGAACTGCATATCTGTAAATCGCCGAGCTGTGCGGCGTGCAGCGACTACTCATTGTGCTTCGGGCCAGAAGAAGCGGGCCCGATCAGAGTTGCTTGATTGCCGCCGTGCGGTGGCTTGCACCCAGATGGTAGGGGTTCGATGAGGCTCGTGATGATGTGGCGCTACGCCCATCCGCGCCCGCTTGGTAACGCTCATTGGACCATCTAGGTGGAGGCCGGAACACAGGCCCCGAGGAGGTTACCGGCCATGGCTGCTGCTCCCCGCCCGCGGACGCGGACTGCGGACGACGCGCCAACGCCACTCGAACCAATGATCACCCAGCGGGTTTGATCACTGCATCGCCAAGCACAAGCGTCTGGCAAGCCAGGCGCACAGTGGGTCCGGCATTTTTCGACGCCAGCGTGGACAATTCGAACGCCGATGGCTCGGACAGATGCTCCATCCCCTGTACCACCTCGGTCAGGCAGGTGCCACAGTCACTTTCACGGCATCCATACATGATGCCTGCCCCCACCTTTTCGGAAACCTCGATGATTCGCGTGCCGGCCGGCACAGTCACGGTGACACCAATGTCGGCAAAGGTCAATTTTGCTTTAGCCACGAAAGTTCTCCTGGTCGATGCATGACATGGCGACTGATGCGATTCGCCGGCGTGTGTGAGATGGGTCAGAGTGCGGTTCAGAGTGGCGAGACGGTGACATCGCCGTAGATCTGAGTCTGGCAGGCGAGACGGCAGTGTTTGCCGGCAAAGTTCTCGCGCAGAATCATGGCCTGCAATGATTCGAGATCCTTGCAGTTACGCCAAGCTCCCACCACCTCCTTGAAATGTGCGAACAGAGTCTCTTTTTCCAAGGCAGATTGCCTGGACAGATTCTCGGCCCCATCGAGCACCTCGAACACGCAACTGCCGCAATCGCCCTCGCGGCAGTTGTAGGCGATGTAGGAGCCGACCTTTTCCGAGATCTCGATGATGCGGGTGCCCACCGGCACGGTGACGGTGGCTGAGACGTCTGCAAACTTGACTTTCGCTTTTGTCATGATGGGGAATCCTCCGGATTGCGGGAAGCGCTACGGCGTTGAAGGGGGTAGCTGCAAGGCAGGGGGTCAATCGATGCAGAGCTGGGACATGTCGATTTCGCGCGTTCTGGGTTTGCCGATGAGAAAGCTGGCGATGTCGCGGCCGTAGTTACGACAGTTCTCCAGTTCTTCTTCGCTGGGGATCAGTTTGATGCGCATCCCGCCGACTGGCACGCGCATCTTCAAGCCGCGCAAGCGGTCTTCGATCATGCGAACGGCTTCGCCCGACCAGCCATACGAACCGAAGGCCCCCGCAACCTTGCCTTTGACGCTGATCTTGGCAAACGAGGACAGCAGATCCCATACGGGTTTGACAGCGTCGCCGTTGATGGTGGGAGAACCGATCAGAATGGCGTCGGCGCCTTCCACCAAATCGACAAACGGCTCGACTTCGCCACCTTCGAGGTCATACAGCGAGACGCGGATGTCGCCGGTTTCTGCCGCACCGTCGCGGATCGCCTCGGCCATATGCATGGTGTTGCGATAGGAGCTGATGTAGAAAATGAGCATCGTCTTGTCGCTGCCGTCGCTGTCCATGTGCAGCCGGGGTGTGGACAACTCGCGGTAACGTGCGATGTAAAGCCGAGGATGATCCCGCAGGATTGGGCCATGCGTCGGAGCGATCAATGTGATGTGCAGCGGTTCGATCAAATCCAACGCCTGCAGCACATACTGCTTGAACGGGCGCATGATGTGCGCGTAGTAATACTCGAAAGAGAAGCGGAAGTCCCCGACACGGTCGTTGAACAATTGCGCATCGCAGTAATGGCAGCCGAACACATCACCTGAGAACAGCACGCCGTCTTCTTCCAGAAACGTGCATTGGGTGTCGGGCCAATGCAGGAAGGGGGTATTGAGAAAGCGCAGGGTGCGGTCTCCGAGACTGACGGTGTCATTCGTCGTGACCGGGATGTAACTGATCGTGGTGTCGTTGAGCAGCGCCTTGAGCATGAGCTGCGCTGCCTCTGAAATATAAAGCCTGGCATTGACCGCGCGGCGCATGAGTTCGGGCAAGGCGCCGGAATGATCGGGCTCAAGGTGGTTGATCACGATGACCTTGATGTCCTCGTAATTGGCCACCGCTTCCAATCGGGCGAAGAACTGCTCGGCGCATTCTTCCTTGACGGTATCGATCACTGCCAAGCCGGCTGATCCGCGTACCAGATAGGCGTTATAAGTCGTGCCATTGGGCGTTTTGAGAATGACGTCGAAGGTTCGCATCTTGGGGTCGAACGCGCCGACCCAGTGCACCCGCGGGGTCACCTCGACCGGCTGCAGACAGTCGTGTTGCATGGCAGGGGATCAGAAAAATGATGATGCATCTTGCCTGGTGGATTCGCTGTGCGAGGCGTTGGCTCGCCCGGTCACGCGAGGATCATTTGAAGCCCACGCCTGGTTCACCGCTGAACTGGATCAGGATGTTTTCGTCTCGCGGGATGAATTGGCACGCCAGGCGATATTTCGGCGGCAAGTCGTTGACATCGGCCTCAGCGAGTTCTTGCTTGGTGATCAGCCCCTCGGCCACGAGGGTGCGGCGCTCCTTATCGCTGAGCGCCTGGCCCATGCGCGGCTTGCCGTCCAGCGAGGTTACTTTGATGACGCATGAACCGCATTCGCCGTCTTCGCATTCGAACGGCAAGGGAATTTTGTACTTCTTGGCGAGTTTGAGCACGCTGTGGGTGTCGCCGGCAGTGGCGTAAACGGTGATGTCTTTTTCCATCAGCGGCGAGCTGAAACAGATGGTGGCCATGACAGTCCTTTGCAATTGATGAAGTGGCACAGTGGGATGGGCAATACTTACTTTGACTGAGCAATAGTCATGCCACGCGAAGGATCGTTCCTATGACCTGCCTCCCAGGCCGGAAAAATGGACCCTCAACGACAGCCTTGTATCGTGCGGCCGCAATGCAACTATCGCAGCGTCTCCAGCAGGGTCGCTGCCGGATCGAGTCGAAGGCGGGCGTCGTCACAAAACCGACAAAGCCGACAAAGTGCGCATGCCCAGGCCGTTTTGTCGCCCGACCGTCCGCCGCACAGGCTGCAAGGAATTCGAGCAACTTATTGATATAGATCAGGAAAATTTCCAAAAGAGGGTTGGCACGGTTCCTGCTCGAAGCAATTGCCGCAGCGATATCCGGCGGCGCCGAGATCAGAGGAACCATGTCATGCCAGTCATCGACAAACCCATCTACTTCGATTACGCCGCAACCACGCCCGTCGATCCGCGGGTGGTCCGGGCGATGGTGCCGTATCTGTACAAACAATTCGGCAACCCCGCATCGCGCAGCCATGCCTTTGGCTGGGCGGCCGAAGAGGCGGTGGAAATCGCCCGAGAGCAGGTTGCCGCGCTCATCGGTGCCGATGCCCGCGAAATCGTCTGGACCTCCGGCGCCACCGAGTCGAACAACCTGGCGATCAAAGGGGCGGCGCATTTCCACAAAGCCCGCGGTCGGCATATCGTGACCGTCAAAACCGAGCACAAGGCGGTGCTCGATACCTGCCGTGAACTCGAACGCGAAGGCTTCGAGGTCAGTTATCTCGACGTCGACAGTGACGGCCTGCTTGACCCGCAGGCGTTCGCTGCCGCTTTGCGGCCCGACACCATCTTGGCCTCGGTCATGTTCGTGAATAACGAAATCGGCGTGATTCAAGACGTGGCGACGTTGGGCACGATGTGCCGCGAGCGCGGCGTGCTGTTTCACGTCGATGCGGCGCAAGCCACCGGCAAGGTGGACATCGATCTGTCCGATCTGCCTATCGACTTGATGAGCCTGTCGGCGCACAAGACTTATGGGCCCAAAGGCATCGGTGCGCTGTACGTCAGGCGCAAGCCGCGCGTGCGCATCGCCGCGCAAATGCACGGCGGCGGGCATGAGAACGGTCTGCGTTCGGGCACGCTGCCGACGCACCAGATCGTCGGCATGGGCGAGGCCTATCGCCTGGCGCGTGAGAACATGCATGCCGAGAACGAGCGCATTCGCGCGTTGCGCGATCGGCTGTGGGGCGCGTTGTCGGTCATCCCAGAAATCCAACTCAACGGTGATCTGCAGCAGCGCGTGGCGCACAACCTCAACGTCAGCTTCAAATTCGTCGAAGGTGAATCGTTGCTCATGGGCATCAAGGGCGTGGCGGTGTCCAGCGGTTCGGCCTGCACATCGGCCAGCCTGGAACCCAGCTATGTGCTGCGCGCATTGGGCATGAGCGACGAGGTCGCGCACAGCTCGATCCGGTTTTCCCTTGGGCGCTTCACCACTGAGAGCGAAGTCGACGCAGTGGCCGAAAGTATCAAATCCACCGTCGAGCGACTGCGCGAGTTGAGCCCATTGTGGGATATGCACTGCAGCGGGATCGATCTGTCGACCGTGCAATGGGCTGAGCATTGATTGCATTGGCGGGCGAACACGATCGCAGCGATCGATTGCCCGTTTTTCTTGGAGAGCATCATGGCCTATAGTGACAAAGTCATCGAACACTACGAAAACCCGCGCAACGTCGGCAGTTTTGGCGTAGAGGAAAGCGGTGTGGGCACCGGCATGGTCGGCGCTCCAGCATGCGGTGACGTGATGAAATTGCAGATCAAGGTCAACGCCGCCGGCGTGATTGAAGACGCACGCTTCAAGACTTATGGCTGCGGTTCGGCCATCGCCTCGTCTTCGCTCGTCACCGAATGGGTGAAGGGCAAGACGATCGACGAAGCGCTGGCGATCAAGAACACCGCGATTGCCGCCGAGCTGGCGTTGCCGCCAGTGAAAATCCACTGTTCCATCCTGGCCGAGGACGCCATCAAGGCGGCCGTTGCCGACTACCGCAACAAACTCGGCAGCAGCAATGGTGTTGTGGTCGAGCACGATGTCTGCGCACCCCCGCCTACGGCGCAAAGCTTGGGCGGTTGAAACACACACACCTTCCCGGTGCCCGCTTTTCCCCAACCCGAGTCAAGGAGTCACCCATGAGTACATGTAAATCGCAAGGATCTGCTGCATCCTGCTCGACCACCATGCCACCGCCGCCGGCGGCGGCGATCGAGCGAGCCGCGGGCGCCGATCCCATCGTCGTCACCGATGCCGTGGTTGAAAAAATCACACAGATGCTCGCCGAAGAAGGTGAAAGCGCGATGTGCCTGCGCGTATTCGTCACCGGAGGCGGCTGCTCTGGTTTGCAATACGGCTTTTCCATCGAAGATGCTCCGGCGGACAACGACGTGCTGGTGCAGCGCGGTGTATTGTCGGTAGTAGTCGATCCGGTGAGTCTGCAATACCTCGCCGGTTCCGAAATCGATTTCCAGGACGGTTTGGAGGGTGCCAATTTCATCATTCGCAACCCCAACGCTGTCAGCACCTGCGGTTGCGGCAATTCATTCTCGACCTGAAGGCGTGCGACACGCATGCAGAGCAAGGAGAAAGAAGATGAGCATTTCACTCACCCCCAAGGCCGCGGCACAGGTGCGCAAGGCGCTGGATAAACGCTGCAGCGGACTTGGGCTGCGGCTAGCCATCAAAACCAGCGGCTGTTCCGGCTATGCCTACGCGCTGGAATTCGCCGATGCGGTCAACGACGACGACGTGTTGTTCGAGAGCGAGGGCGTGAATATCGTGGTCGACGCCCGGAGTTTGCCGCTGCTCGACGGCACGCAACTCGACTGGACGCGCGAAGGGCTGAACGAAGGGTTCCGCTTCCATAACCCCAACGCCAGCGCCACTTGCGGCTGCGGCGAGTCGTTTGCCGTCTAGGCGCGCGAAAAAGTCGGAGAGGTTTGACGCAATGGCCCTGTTGCAAATCGCCGAGCCCGGGCAATCTGCCGCACCGCACCGACACCGCCTGGCCGTGGGTATCGACCTGGGGACGACTAACTCGCTCGTCGCCACGGTACGCAGCGGGCAGGCAGTGGCGCTGGCAGATGACCAAGGGCGTCTGCTGCTGCCGTCGGTCGTGCACTACGATGCGAGCGGTACGGTCACAGTCGGAGAAGCTGCGCGCGAACGCCTGAGCGACGATCCGCTCAATACCATCGCCTCGGCCAAGCGGTTGATCGGACGCCCGCTGGCCGAACTCGACCCTGCACTGGTGCACTATGAGCTGGTCGAACGACACGGCGAGGCGGCAGTGCGCACTGCCGCCGGTATCAAAACCCCCAGCGAGGTCGGTGCCGAGGTGTTGCGCGTGCTCAAGGCGCGTGCCGAAGCGACGCTGGGCGGAGAGCTCATCGGCGCCGTGGTGACTGTGCCCGCCTATTTCGACGAAGCGCAGCGTCAGGCCACCAAGGAAGCCGCGCGCCTGGCGGGCCTGCCGGTGTTGCGTCTGCTCAACGAGCCGACGGCCGCGGCAGTGGCCTATGGGCTGGATCACGGCAGCGAAGGAGTATTCGTCGTCTATGATCTGGGCGGCGGTACGTTCGATATTTCCATCCTGCGTCTGACCCGTGGCGTGTTCGAGGTGCTTGCCACGCACGGCGATGCCATGCTTGGCGGTGACGACTTCGACAATGTCATCGTCGACTGGTTCAAGGCGCAAACCGGCAATGCGGGTTGGAGCACAGCCGACGCTGCCAGACTCGCCCGCGCCGCGCGCAGCGCCAAGGAGGCGCTGAGCGCGCGTGACGACGTGGTGATGCAATGCGCCGTCGCTGACGGTGGGCAGCGAAGCGCGGTTCTCGACCGCGCCACCTTCGAATCTCTGGGCAAGCCGCTGATCGATCGCACCCTATCTTGTGTGCGGCAGGCGCTTGGCGATGCCGCATTACGCGCTGACGAAGTCGATGGCGTCATCCTTGTCGGCGGTGCCACGCGCATGCCGCAAGTCAAGCGCGCCGTGGCGCAAGTCTTCGGTCGCGAGCCACTGACCAATGTCGACCCGGATCAGGTGGTGGCCATCGGTGCGGCGATCCAGGCCGATCAGCTTGCAGGCAACCGTGATGCGGGGGCAAACGGCATGCTACTGCTCGACGTTTGCCCGCTGTCGTTGGGAATCGAAACGATGGGCGGCCTGGTGGAGAAAATCATTCCGCGCAACAGCACCATACCGACGGCACGCGCCCAGGACTTCACCACCTTCAAGGATGGTCAGACCGCAATATCGCTGCACGTATTGCAGGGCGAGCGTGAATTGGTGAGCGAATGCCGCTCGCTGGCCCGGTTCGAACTGCGCGGCATTCCCCCTATGGTGGCGGGGGCGGCGCGCATCCGTGTCACCTTCCAGATCGATGCCGACGGCCTGCTGAGCGTGTCCGCATACGAAAAAAGCTCGGGCGTGCAAGCGCATATCGAGGTCAAGCCGACTCACGGACTCGGCAATGAACAGATCACCGACATGCTGCGTGAAGCCATCGACAGCGCCGAATCCGATGCCGCGTTGCGCATGTTGCGCGAGGCCGAAGTCGACGCGCGCAGACTACTTGATGCGACCGAAGCGGCGCTGCGCGAAGATGGCACCGAGTTGCTCAGCCATGATGAATATCGCGCCATCGTTCAGCGCATGCAGTGCTTGGCCGACGTGCTCGAACAGCTCGCCATGGATGAAGGGCAACAGGCCGATGCCTTGCCACGGCAGCGCGAGGCCTTGCAGCAGGCCAGCGCAGCACTCAACCAGGTCACCACAGAATTTGCTGCGCGGCGCATGGATGCCAAGATCCGCAAGGCGCTTGGTGGCATGCGGCTCGACGACGTACCGTGTTAGGACGCTCACGCGATGTCTGCAATCCGTGCCGGCAACTTCGCGCGTCGGGATTCGAGCCATCGCCGATCATTGGGAAAACAAACCATGCCGAGGACGCTCGAAAACGCGCTGACGCTCACGCAGATCAGGGTACTGCCTCACCCCGAGCTGTGCCCGCAGGGAGCAGTGTTCGATGCCCGGCAGGGAAAGACGCTGCTCGACGCCCTGCTCGAGCAAGGCATCGCCGTCGAGCATGCCTGCGAAAAAGTCTGTGCCTGCGCCACATGCCATGTGTACCTGCGTGCTGGCGGTGATCAGGTCGAACCTGCTGAGGAGCAGGAAGAAGACCAGCTCGGCAGCGCCTGGGGGCTGGATGCGCAATCGCGGCTGGCCTGCTGCGTGCGTCTGAGCGCCGCACCTCTGGTCGTCGAACTTCCACGCCACACCCGCAACCTCGCCCGCGAGCGCTGAGTGCCGACCAGCAAAGGTGCCTGCGCACCTTTGCGCGCGGCACGAAGGGCCTTGGCGCCTGCTGGCGCCAAGCCTACTGAGCATGCGACCAGCAAAGGTGCCTGCGCACCTTTGCGCGCGGCACGAAGGGCCTTGGCGCCTGCTGGCGCCAAGCCTACTGAGCATGCGACCAGCAAAGGTGCCTGCGCACCTTTGCGCGCGGCACGAAGGGCCTTGGCGCCTGCTGGCGCCAAGCTGCAAACGGGTTGTCGACAATGCGACAAAAACCACATTGCCCTATCGCCCCCGATTTGGAGAAAAGCCCAATAAATCGCAGGGATAGGGGGCTCATGGGGGATGGCACAGGTTTTGCTCGTCGAAGCCCACCAACCTCTGGGAGAAGTCAATGGACGCACTGACCGCTCGGAACATCGTCATCAACGACACCACGCTGCGCGACGGGGAACAGACTGCCGGCGTGGCGTTTACCGACGAAGAAAAACTCGACATTGCACGCGCGCTCGACGCGGCTGGTGTTGCGGAGATGGAGATCGGTATTCCGGCGATGGGCGCGCACGAAATCGAGCTCATTCGCGCCATCGTCGGCCTGCGGCTCAAGGCGCGCACCATGGTGTGGGCGCGGATGTGTGAGTCCGACTTGATGGCTGCGGTCTCATGCGCAGCCGATACCGTGCACCTGTCCGTTCCGGTGTCCGACGTCCAAATCGAGCGCAAACTCGGCCGCGACCGTGACTGGGTGCTCGATGCCATCGGCCGCCATGTTCACCTCGGCCGCACGCTGGGTAGCCGCATCAGTGTGGGGTTTGAAGACGCCTCGCGAGCCGATCCCTATTTTCTGCTGCGCGCGGCAGAAACTGCGCAGCAGGCCGGCGCAGTACGCATACGCTACGCCGACACCCTGGGGATGCTCGATCCGTTTTCCACTTTCGAACGCATTGCCCAGCTGCGTGCCGCCGTCGATCTGGGCATCGAGATCCACGCGCATGACGATCTCGGCCTTGCCACAGCCAACACCCTGGCTGCGATACGCGCCGGCGCCACGCATGCCAGCACCACGGTCAACGGCCTGGGTGAACGCGCCGGCAACGCACCGCTGGAAGAAGTCGTCATGGCGCTGCGGCATGTGCATGGAATGGAATGCGGCGTGGATACCACCACTCTGCCGCAAATTTCGGCGCTGGTGGCTCGGGCATCGGGCCGCCCAGTTGCAGCAGGCAAGAGCATCGTTGGCGCGGATGTGTTCACCCACGAGTCTGGGATTCATGTCGACGGGCTGCTCAAAGATCTACGCAACTACCAAGGATTCGACCCGTCGGAACTCGGTCGCAGCCATACGGCGGTGCTGGGCAAACACTCGGGTGCGCACGCCGTCAAGCATGGTTATGAGCAGCTCGGGATCGAACTGCGGCCAGATGAGGTCGGCGTCGTGCTCACGCGCATCCGTCAACACGTCAGCCGCACCAAGCGTTCCCCGGCGCGCACCGATTTGTTGCGCTTTTATCGTGAAGCGCTGGCCATCGGTTTGAGCGAAGTCGGCGTCTGACGTCCGCTCTGCACCCGCAGATCCCACCCGCAGATCCCACCCGCAGATCCCACCCGCCGCTGCACCTTCCCCCATTCCCCATCCCCTAGACGGAACCGGCCATGAACGACTTCATCACACGCCTCAAGCAACTCTCTAGCGCTGAAGAATTTCTCCAGTTTTTCGGCGTGCCGTACGACGAGCACGTCGTGCACGTCAACCGTCTGCACATCCTCAAGCGCTTCTACCAGTACCTGCATCGGGAGCAGGGCTTGGGCGAACTCAACGAAGTACAAATGTTCGGCCGTTACCGCGAATTGCTCGCCGCGGCATACCAAGACTTCGTGCATTCCACCGCAGCGCGGGAAAAAGTGTTCAAGGTATTCCAGGATGCCGACGGCAAGCGCGTGCCGCTGAGTTCATTGCGCGATACCTTGATCGATCGGCGTGGCAAGACGGTCGCCGTCACCCGCCGCATTGCTTGAACCGCTTCTTGGAGCCGATCATGCACATCGTCGTCTGCATCAAACAGGTTCCCGATTCGGCGCAGATCCGCGTCCATCCGGTGACCAACACCATCATGCGCCAGGGCGTTCCGGCCATCGTCAACCCCTATGACCTGTTCTCGCTGGAAGAAGCGTTGCGGCTGAAAGACAAGTTCGGCGGCCGTGTCACCGTGCTCAGCATGGGCCCGCCGCAAGCCGAGGACGCGCTGCGCAAGTGCATTTCGTATGGCGCCGACGACGCCGTGCTGGTGACCGACCGCGCTTTCGCCGGCGCCGATACTCTGGCGACCTCGTATGCGCTGGCCTCGGCCATCCGTCAGATCGGCCGCGAGCAGGCGGTGGACATGGTGTTCACCGGCAAACAGACCATCGATGGCGACACGGCTCAGGTCGGCCCCGGCATTGCCAAACGCATGGGGCTGCAACTGCTCACCTATGTGTCGCGCATCGCCGAGGTCGATCCGATGGCACGCAGCATCACCGTCGAACGTCGCGCCGAAGGTGGGGTGCAAGTGCTGCGTACCGCGCTGCCCTGTCTGGTCACCATGCTGGAGAACACCAACGAGCTGCGCTTCGCCACCCTGCCGGCGATGATCCATGCGGCGGCCTATCCAGTGCGCAAATGGGACAAGGTGGCAGCCGGTATCGAAGACCTGGACAAAATCGGTCTCAAAGGGTCGCCCACCGTGGTGAGCAAGGTGTTCGGGCCGACGCCGCGCACCGACAAGGCCGAGATGCTGTCGGCTGATACCGCCGAGCCGCGCGACATCGCGCTCAACCTGGTGCAGATGATTTTCACCCGCCAGCCCGCGTTGGAACAGGAGTTGCTGTCGCGCGCAGCAACCTGATGACGCCGACCCTCCCGAGGACATGCCATGAACCAAGCCGTCAAAAAACCTGCAGGCAGAGGCCGCAATCTGGAATTACCGGAACACCTCAAGTCGTACAAGGGTGTGTGGGTGTTCATCGAACACGATCGCGGCCATGTGCACCAGGTGAGCTGGGAGCTGCTGGGCGCGGCACGCAAGCTGGCCGACACCCTCGGGGTCACGGTTTCCGGGGTGTTGATGGGCGGGCCCGACGAGCCGCTGGAGCGCTATGCGCAAGACGCCTGGAGCTATGGGGCCGATGTCTGTCATCTGGTGCGCGACCCGGTACTCAAAGGCTATCGCAACGAACCCTTTACGCAGGCGCTGACTGAACTGGTCAACCGTCACCAGCCCGAGATCGTCTTGCTGGGGGCGACGACCATGGGGCGCGACCTCGCCGGCTCGGTGGCCACCACGCTGCAGACCGGGCTCACCGCAGACTGCACCGAACTCAACATCGATCCGGCCACGCGTGCGCTCGCCGCCACCCGGCCGACTTTCGGCGGCTCGCTTTATTGCACCATCATGACCCTGGCCTACCGCCCGCAGATGGCCACGGTGCGGCCGCGTGTCATGCCCATGCCGCAACGCGACGCGTCGCGCACCGGCATGCTGGTCGAGGACAGCGTCCGATTGATCGAAACGAACATCGTCACCAAGCTGCTGGAGTTCATTCCCGACGCCAGCCGCAACACTGTGAACCTCACTTATGCCGACATCATCGTCGCTGGAGGCAAGGGATTGAAGAATCCTGACAACTTCAAGCTAGTGTGGGATCTGGCGCGGGTGCTCGGTGCCGAAGTCGGCGCCAGCAGACCGGTGGTGCATGCCGGCTGGGTCGAGGCCGAGCGGCAGGTCGGCCAGTCCGGCAAGACCGTGCGTCCCAAGCTCTACATCGCCGCTGGAATTTCCGGTGCCGTGCAGCACCGCGTGGGCATGGAAGGCGCCGACCTGATCGTCGCCATCAATACCGACCCGAACGCGCCGATTTTCGACTTCGCTCACATCGGTGTGGTCGGCAACGCCATGCAGATCCTGCCGGCGCTGACCCAGGCGCTGCGCGTGCACATCGACAGCCGCGTGCCGCAGGCAGCGTGACTCGACCTCTGGAGAAACGGTCATGAACGTGAACAAAAATTTCGATGCCATCGTCGTCGGCGCCGGCCCTTCCGGCAACGCCTGTGCATACACTTTGGCCAAAGCCGGGTTGAAGGTGCTGCAGATCGAGAGGGGGGAATATCCTGGTTCGAAAAACGTCCAGGGCGCGATCCTCTATGCAGACGCGCTCGAGCGCATCATTCCCGATTTCCGCGACGATGCACCGCTGGAGCGTCACATCATCGAACAGCGCATGTGGGTGCTTGACGACACCTCGTTCATCGGCACCCATTTTCGCAGCGAGGAGGCGAACAAGCCGCCGTACAACCGCTACACCATCCTGCGCGCGCAATTCGACAAATGGTTTTCGTCCAAGGTGCGCGAAGCCGGTGCCCTGGTGATCTGCGAAACCACGGTGGAGGAGCTGCTGCTCGATGGCGACCGCGTCATCGGTGTGCGCTGCGACCGCATAGGCGGCGAGGTCTACGCCGACGTCGTCGTGCTTGCCGACGGTGTCAACTCCACCTTGGCGCGCAAGGCTGGGTTCCATGGCGAGATCAAGGCCAGGGATGTTGCGCTGGCGGTGAAGGAAATCCTCTTCCTGCCCGAAGACGTCATTCAGCAGCGCTTCAACGTCAAGGGCGAGGAAGGCGTCGTCATCGAACTCGTCGGCAAGGTGACCGAGGGTATGGTCGGCACGGGTTTTCTCTATACCAACAAGGAGTCGTTGACCATCGGCATCGGTTGCATGCTCGACGGCTTCAAATCCAACCCGAAACGTACCTCCCCCTACGTGCTGCTCGAAAACCTCAAGCGACACCCGTCCATCGCTGCGCTGATCGAAGGCGGCGAGATGAAGGAGTACTGCGCCCACCTCATTCCCGAAGGCGGATATAACGCCATCCCCAAGCTGTTCGGTTCCGGCTGGATGATCGTCGGCGATTCCGGTGGCTTCGTCAATGCCGCGCACCGTGAAGGCTCGAACCTCGCGATGACCACCGGTCGTCTCGCGGCGGAAACCATTATCGAGGCTCGCGTCGCCGGGCTGGAGATGAACGAGAAGACTCTCAAGGCCTACAAGGACAAACTCGACGCCAGCTTCGTGATGAAAGACCTGCACAAATACCGCGATATGCCCGAGGTGCTGCACGCCAACCCGCAGTTCTTCACGACCTATCCGGGACTGATCAACCGCGCGGCACAGACCATGCTCACCGTCGACGGCGTCGACAAAAAGACCAAGGAACGCGAGATTTTCAAAAGCTTCCGCGGCTCACGCGGGGTCGCCGGCTTGCTCGGCGACGCATTCAAACTGTGGAGGGCATTCCGATGAGCGTCGTTGCATCCTCGGTCAATATCGAGGAAAAACTGTTCCAGAACCGCTACCGGGTCGATTCCGGCAGGCCGCATATTCGCATCAAACAGCCCGATGTCTGCGCCAATGAATGCGTCAACCAGGCTTGCACCTACATCTGCCCGGCGTCGTGCTACACCGCCGAAGGCAACGGCAAGGTCACGCTGATCACCGATGGATGTCTCGAATGCGGCAGTTGCCGGGTGGTCTGTACGGAATTTCAAAACGTCGACTGGGAATATCCTCGCGGCGGTCACGGCATTTTGTTCAAGTTCGGCTGAGCGCGCCTTTGCTCGACGTGTGGTGCAAGCAAAAAGATTGGGCGATCTCTGAGAACGAATCCTGCTAGTCTTGCTCTCATTGGCGGAAAGAATTCGGCTGCGCCCACTTGTGGCGTCCGGTGTCTGGCGGCCGGTGCAGCGCTGCAGCGATTACCTTGCTGCGGCTTGGAAGGAATCAGGCGATGAGCACTACCAGTCACTCGCTCTATCAGCAACGCTCGCACGTGGAGCTGATCACGGTTTACGAGATCTGCCGCATTCTCGGTTCCTCTCTCGACATCGATCGCACCTTTCGCGAAGCGCTCAACGTGCTCGCCGCGCACCTCGGGCTGGCGCGGGCGATGGTCGTCCTGGCCAATGCAGACAACCAGCTCGTCGTGCACACCGCCGTCGGGCTGAGCGACGAGCAGATCGCCCGCGGCAGATGGAAACCGGGCGAGGGCATGGTGGGCCGCGTGTACTCCAAGGGCCTACCGATGACCGTTCCCGACGTGAGCAACGCCGCGGAATTCATCGACCGCACCGGGGCTTTTACCGCGCGCGCCGGTCGGATGATGGCTTTGATCGTCGTGCCGCTCAAAACCGAACGTGGCCAGCTCGGCGTTCTAGCGGCGCAGCGAGAAGTCGATGGCGCGGCGCGCCTGTCCGACGATCAACGCCTGCTCACCATGGTGGCCACGCTGCTGGCGCAGGCCGTGGTGTTGCACGACGCGGTCAGTTTGGAACACGAACGCCTGCAACTGCAAGCGTCGCGGTTGCAAAAAGCGCTGCAATCCGGTCCGATCGGACGCTACAGTCTGGACAATGTGATCGGTGTTTCGCCGGCGATGCAACAGGTGTTCGCCGAAGTGCATCAGGCGGCGCCTTCGCGCGCCACGGTGCTGCTGCGGGGAGAAAGCGGCACAGGCAAAGAGGCCATTGCCCGGGCGCTGCATTATCTGTCGCCGCGCAAAGACGCACCCTTCATCAAGGTCAACTGTGCCGCGCTGAGCGAGACGCTGCTCGAATCGGAATTGTTCGGTCACGAAAAGGGGGCATTCACCGGCGCCATTGCCGAGCGCAAGGGACGGTTCGAACTGGCGCACGGCGGCACCTTGTTCCTCGATGAGGTCGGTGATATTTCTCCTGCTTTCCAGGCCAAGCTGTTGCGAGTGCTCCAGGAGCGCGAGTTCGAGCGCGTCGGTGGCAGCCGGGCGATCAAGGTCGACGTGCGGCTGATCTGTGCAACCAACCGCGACCTGGAAAAAATGGTCAAGCGCGGCGAATACCGCTCCGACCTGTACTACCGCATCAACGTCGTGTCCATTTCTTTGCCGCCACTGCGTGAGCGTCGTGAGGACATCCCCGCCCTGGCGGCGCATTTTCTCGACCGCTTCAACAAGGAAAACCGGCGATCGCTCAAGTTTTCTGCCGAGGCGATGAGAGTGCTTTACAACTGCTACTGGCCGGGCAACGTGCGTGAACTGGAAAACTGCATCGAGCGTACCGCCACCATGGCGCGCGGCGACGTGATCGCCGACGCCGCTTTTCCCTGCCGCCAGAACCGCTGTCTGACGCAGACGCTGCATTTCATCGCCAAGGACGACGCGGTGGCGGCAGCGTCCGCCGGCGTCGCGTCGCACAGCCATGCCGCGAGTGAGGCGGGCTGCGCAGTCGAGCCTGCGCTGCCGCCTATGGGCGAGACGGTGCGTACCGGCCCGACGGCGCAGGTTGGCGCGCCGCCACGCCAGTACGGCAACTCGCCGCCAAACGGTGACCGCGAACGACTGATCTGGGCGCTGGAGCAATGCGGCTGGGTGCAGGCCAAGGCAGCGCGGCTGCTCAAGATCACACCGCGACAACTCGGCTATGCGCTGCAGAAACACATGATCGAGGTGCAAAAGCTTTGACCGCCCGATTTGCCGCGTCATGAGGCAAAGCGGTGATTCCTGGCTTGTTTGGCGACGGCTACGACCGAATCGCGCTCTGCTGTCGGGCCCGCCGTGCATGCGCGGCGCAACTTGTGCTGTGGCGGCTGCCGGGCAGAGGCAATTGGCCTCGATCGCGGGTAGCCCGCTTCTCGACTGCCGCGCGGACCCGACATCGGCTGTGTTGCATTTGTCGTTAAGACAACATCCCGCCAATGGCTTAAGTCATTGAATTTCCATGATGTTTATCCTGGCACGGGTCTCGCTAATGGAACGTCGTACACACCATCGACGAGACCAGCCATGTCCATACCCACTGCAACCCTCTCCATTGGTGATCTGCTGCGCAGCAAGCGGGTCGTGACAACGCCTGCGGCAGAAAGCGGCGGCTGCTCCAGTCAGGGTGGAGACGGCAAGGCGAGCTGCGGATCGTCTGCCGGACCGCACGACATGCCGGCGGAAATCTGGGAGAAGGTCAAAAACCATCCCTGCTACTCAGAAGAAGCGCATCACCACTATGCCCGTATGCACGTCGCCGTCGCCCCGGCGTGCAACATTCAATGCAACTACTGCAACCGCAAATACGACTGTTCCAACGAGTCGCGCCCTGGCGTGGTCAGCCAGAAACTCACACCGCAACAGGCGGTGAAAAAGGTGCTGGCCGTAGCCAGCGAAATTCCGCAAATGACGGTGCTGGGAATCGCCGGCCCCGGAGACGCGCTGGCCAATCCGAAAAAGACTTTCGAAACCTTTCGCCTGCTGCAGGAGCAGGCGCCGGACATCAAGCTGTGCCTGTCGACCAACGGCTTGGCGCTGCCCGATTACGTCGATGAAATCTGCAAATACAACGTCGATCACGTCACCATCACCATCAATATGGTCGACCCGGCTGTGGGGGAAAAGATCTACCCCTGGATCTTCTGGGACCATCGCCGCGTCACCGGGTATGAAGCGGCGAAGATCCTGCACGAACGCCAAATGCTCGGGCTGGAAATGCTCACCGCCCGTGGCGTACTCACCAAGATCAATTCGGTGCTCATCCCGGGGATCAACGACGAGCATCTGATCGAGGTCAACCGCGAGGTCAAAAAACGCGGCGCTTTCCTGCACAACATCATGCCGCTGATTTCTGCGCCCGAGCATGGCACGGTGTTCGGTCTGAACGGGCAGCGCGGCCCGACGGCGCAGGAGCTCAAGGCGGTGCAGGATGCGTGCATGGGCGGCGCCAATCTGATGCGTCATTGTCGCCAGTGCCGCGCCGATGCGGTCGGGCTGCTGGGCGAGGATCGCAGCGACGAATTCACTCTCGAGCAGATCGAGAAAATGGAAGTGGTCTACGACATTGACAAACGCCGGGCCTATCAGCAACGGGTCGAGGCCGAGAGGAAAGCGCAAGTCGAGGCCAAGGTGCAGGCACTGGCCACCAGCGGCGCAGGACACAGCGACGACATCAAGGTGCTAGTGGCAGTTGCCAGCGAAGGCGGCGGGCGGGTCAACCAGCATTTCGGCCATGCCACCGAATTCCAAATTTTTGAACTCACCGCGACCTCGGCCACATTCGTCGGTCATCGTCGCGTCGACCTCTACTGCCAAGGCGGCTGGGGCGAGGACGAACAGTTGCCGTCGATCGTCAACGCCATCAACGACTGCCACGCAGTCCTGGTGGCCAAGATCGGCGCCTGCCCACGCGACGAGCTGCTTGCCGCCGGAATCGAGCCGGTCGACGCCTATGCGTACGAATTCATCGAAAAAGCGGCGTTGAGTTGGTTCGCGGATTACCGGCAGCGCGTGGCCAGCGGACAAATCGTGCACCGTTCACGTGGCGATGCCAGCATCCGTCAGGGCGCTTTTACTGCGGCGGCCTGAAGGTTCATCACAGCAGTCATCAGGAGAATCGTCATGGCAATGAAAATCATCGCGTCGACATGCACCGGATGTTCGGCCTGCGAGCCCGAGTGCCCCAATACCGCCATCCGCGAAAAAGGCGGCACTTTTGTCATCGACCCGGCCAAGTGCACCGAATGCGAAGGCCAGTTCGACAGCCCGCAATGCGTCGCCGTCTGCCCGGTCGACGGTTGCATCGTCAAGGCCTGAATGGCCGGTTCAACGCGGAGGTTTCTCATGGCACTGTCGCAACTCACCGTCACTGCGGCGGCAGAAAAATTCATGCGTCGTATCGTGCGCTTTTCCGGATTACCCGCCGGCGCGGGGTTCCGTCTGCTGGTCAGCGCCGGCGGCTGTTCGGGCTACAGCATCGAGTTCAGCGCCGAGCCCGAGCCGCTGCAGGGGGACGAGACCTTCGCGTTGGGCGATGGCCTGCATCTCTTTCTGCCTGCAGAAAGCCGTCTGCTGCTCGACGGTGCAACTCTCGATTTCATCGACACCCCGCTGCAGTCCGGGTTGACCGTGCGCGGCCCTGCTGCCGGGACCTGCGGCTGTTCCAGCGCGATGGTGCAAGCGCCGGCTGCGGCCAGCGTGCCGATGAGCGCATTGCTGCGGCGTTGATGCCGTGAATGGAGGAGGTGCAGTGATGAACGCAGCCGATTTTGCCGATTTCGGCTCCGCAGTATTGGGGCATGGCCTGTCGCCAGCAGCCGAGGCCGCTTTGCGCCAGGCCGGCGAACGGCGTGCCGACCGCGTGGTGGCGATGGCCGCGTTGATGCGGGCCTCGGCGCTCGCTCCCGATCATCCCGCGGTGCTGATTGCGCTCTACCGCCACTACTTCTACGACCACCAGCTCGCCTGCGCACGCGATGTGGTGCGGCGCGCGTTGTTCGTCGGTGCCCGCGCTCTCGGCCTGCCAATGCTGTGGCGCAACGTGCCGGCGCAACCTTTGCCTGGCGCGCAGTTCGATGCGGCCACACGGTTTTTCCTGTTTTCGCTCAAGGCTTACGCCTACCTCAGCCTGCGTCTGGGGGATGCCGCCGAGGCGCGCGACGCTCTGGCCCTGCTGCGCGCCTTAGATCCAGCGGATCACGTCGGCGGCGCCTTGCTCGAGACCGTGAGGCTGCGCCACGCGCGCACCGCCGGCGACGAGGGAGAGGGCGATGACGTCGGCGGCGGTGCGCCGCTGTCGGCCGAAAGCGAATGTGGGGCGGCGTATGTCTGATACGGGCCGCGACAGCGATTGGGTCGAACTCGACGGCCCGCCGCAGTTCACCATCGGCGAGCGCGTGATCAGCCGATACGTGGTGCGCAACGACGGCACGTACCGCGGCCGCGAGATCGGCGAGATTCTGGTGCAAAAAGGCGACATCGGTTATGTATCGTCGATCGGCACGTATTTGCAGCAGTACTACATCTATGCCGTCGATTTCGTGTCGACTGGCTGCCTGGTCGGGATGAAAGGCCGCGAACTGATTTCGCTCGACAACCTCCCGTTCGAATTGGCCGAGCATCTGGGTGCAGCCAAGGTCGCGCAACTGCGCGAGATCGTTCCGGGAAGGGAACGCGCCGCCGCACCCAGCGGCAGGAGCAGACGCCATGCCTGAATCCACCACGCCCACATGGGCTCAGTCCCCGTCGACGCCGCGCTACCAATGGGGTCAGCCGGTGCAGGCGTTGGTCGATCTGTGCAACGACGGCAGCTATCCCGACGTAGGACAGGACGCTTTGCTCGCACCGTGTGGCGCGGTTGGCGAGGTCGTGCGCGTCGGCCAGCACGCCGACTCCGGCCAGACTGTGTATCTGGTCGACTTCGGCGGCCGTGTGCTCGGCTGCTTGGAAAGCGAAATCGGGCCGGCCACAACGGCAAAGACCACGGAGCAGCCGTGATGGGCGCGATGCCGGTTCACGAATCGCACCGGAGCGACGCAGGAGTCGCCATGCTCGATTTGGTCCACGCCCGGATCGAGCGCGCCATCGCGCGCCGCAGCCGCTACCGCTACGTGCGTCCGCGTGTCGAGGCGGAAGGCTCGGGCTGGAAAATCGTCAGTCCGAATTGCTCGCGCAACATCGACAAGCAGGGCGGCGACATCGACATCGCCTGGCTGACGCCGGACGGCGAAGGCGGCTGGCTGCTGTTCGCCCGCGACCACGCGCGGCAGAGCTGGGATCTGCGCGCGCGCAGTCGAAGTCTGGATGCCCTGCTGACTCGGCTGGTGGTCGATCGTGACCGGGAGTACTGGCGATGATCTATCTCGACCACAATGCGAGCACACCGGTTGCACCGCAGGTCGCTGCAGAAATGTGCGAGGTGCTCGGCAATGTCTGGGCCAATCCATCATCCACGCACGGCCCGGGGCAACAGGCGCGCCGCGTGCTCGCCGATGCCCGCTCGCGCGTGGCGCAGGCGCTGGGCTGTCTGCCTGCCGAGCTGGTGTTCACCAGCGGCGCGACCGAGGCCAATCACATCGCGTTGCTCGGTGCGTTCGATCCGCGCCGCGGAAGCGTGGCGCGGGGAGGGCGGCTCGTCTTATCTGCGGTGGAGCATCCGTCGTCACTTGAGCTTGCGGCGCGGCTGCGAGCTGCAGGGCATACGGTCGATCTCATCCCAGTGGATGGCGACGGCAGGCTCGACATGGTTGCGGCGCACAGCTTGATCGATGCCGATGTGACCTTGGTCAGCGTCATGGGGGCGAACAACGAAACCGGGGTGTGCATGCCTGTGGAGGAATTGGCCGAGCTGGCGCATTCCCGCGGCACGCTGTTGCATGTCGATGCCACCCAGCTCGTCGGCAAGAGTTCGCTCGGCTTTGCCGACAGCGGGGCTGACTTGTGGTCGGTGTCGGCACACAAGTTCAACGGGCCCAAAGGCATCGGCGCGCTGCTCGTGCGCAAAGGGTTGGACTGGCCGGGTCTGCTTGCCGGGCGGCAGGAGCGCGGACGGCGCGGCGGCACGGAAAATCTGCCGGCAATCGTCGGCTTCGCCGCTGCCGCCGAACGCATGCGCGCCGCGCTTGCAGCGGACATCGCGAACATGGCTGCGCTGCGTCGGCGATTCGATGCGGGTGTGCTCCAGTTGACCACGGTGCATGCCGACGTGCGACTGTACGGCAAACCCGGGCCGCGTTTGCCCAATACCACGTTGCTGCGTTTCGGCGATCTTCCCGCCGAGCGCGTGCTGCACCTGCTCGAACGCGCCAACATCGCCGCTTCCTCCGGTGCAGCCTGCAGCGCCGCGGGCAGCCAGCCGTCGCATGTGCTGCTGGCAATGGGCGAGACCGCCGAACACGCGCTGGGCGGTGTGCGCTTTTCTCTTGGCGGTAGTTCGACCGAGGCCGAGGTCGATGCCGCACTCGCTGCGCTAAAGCAGCATGTCGTGCCGCTTTTGCATTCCGAATACGGCCAGGTAGGCAGCGCCGTGGCCACCCATTGACAACCCCCCACGAAAGACACCATGAAAGTCATGATCCGCAAAAACGCCGCTGGCCAGCTCGTCGCCTATGTGCCGAAAAAAGACCTGGAAGAAGCCATCGTGTCGCAGCAGCACCCCCATCTGTGGGGCGGCTCGGTGACGCTGGCCAATGGCTGGACCTTGGAGTTGCCGCAAATGGCCGAGCAGACCCGGCTGCCGGTCACGGTCGAGGCGCGAAAAGTTGTTGGAGAGTGATCCCAATGGATGCCGACGATCTTCAATTGGCCTGTACCTTGGCCGATTCGGCGCCAGACACCCGCGCTGCGGTCACGGCGCTGCGCCAGTGCTTTCCCGCGTTGCGCGTGAGCGCAGTGGATGCGGCCGACATGCGCGGTCAGCCTATAGCCGCGCAAGGTCGCTTGCGTACCTTGTGGCTGGGGAGCACCGACGGGCACTGCTGGCATATCACGACCGATCCGTCCCGGGCCGCCGCACTGTTCGTCGGCGAGGTGGGGGCGGCATGAACGCGCCGCTCGTCTCGCGGCGCAAAGCGCGCAAGGACAATAGATGAATCCAACTCCGGACGACGACTGGATCGCACTGAGCGAACCCGACATCGGTGAGGTCGAGAACGAAGTGGTGCAGGCGGCGCTGCGAGCGCCCCATGTGGGCGACGGTCCGTTTGTCATGCGTTTCGAATCGGCCTTTGCCGAATGGGTCGGTCGCGGCCATGCAGTGGCAACGGCCAGCGGTGCGCTCGGCGCCCTGCTGGCACTGCGCGCGCTACGCATCGGCGCTGGCGACGAGGTCGTCGTCCCCGCCTACGGCTGGCACCAACTGGCACACGCCGTGAGCTGGGCCGGGGCGACCCCGGTTTGCGCCGATATCGATTACTGGACCGGGTGTCTCAGTGCGTCGCGCGCAGCGTCGCAGATCACCCCGCGTACCAAGGCGATCCTGGCCGGGAATACCAACGGCCACCCGGCGCAGTGGCATGCGTTGCGCGAACTTGCAGACCGCCACGGCGTGGCGCTGATCGAAGACAGTACCGAAGCCATCGGCTCACGTTATGCCGGCAAGCGCGTCGGCAGCTTCGGCGACGTCGCCGTATTCGACTTCTCTCAACCCGGCGCGATCTACGCTGCAGAGGGTGGCATGGTGCTGACTGATGATGCGCAACTCGCCGCCGAACTGCGTCTGCTGCGCCGACGCAGCGTGCGTGATCGGCATTCCATTTCCGCTGGCAGTCGTGCGCCGCTACACGCCGCAATGGGTGAACTCAGCGCGGCACTGGGGCTGGCACAGCTGGCGCGCATCGACCAGATCCTTGCTCGGCGCAAGCAGGTCGAAGCTTGGTATTTGCAGGAAATGCGCACTTTCGAGGGTATCAAGCCGCCTTATCTGGGCCAGGATGTGGACGAAGTCCACTGGATGCTGTACGTCGTGCACCTCGGGGCGCGTTTCACGGCGAGCGGCCGGCGGCAAATCATCGAGGACCTGGCGACCGAGCGCATCGAAGCCAGCGTCTACTGCCAGCCGCTGCACCAGCAGTTCCACTACCAGCAGTTCGGCATGGCGCGCGGCCAGCTTCCGCTGACCGAGCGCATCGCCGATCGTTCGCTCGCCTTGCCACTGCACTCCGGGCTCGACGAGGACCAAGTGCGTTTCATCGTCAAAACGCTCAAGGACTCGTCGGTGAACGTTGGTGCCGGCGCGGCGATTTATCTCTGAAATCGATGAAACCCGATCGGTTGCGCTCCATCGTCCGGCCGTGCGAAGCGCGGCAGGCTGGGTAGCGTCACCGTCTCTTGACAGTATGAACATAGGTCAACACACGATGAACACCGACACCGCCATTATCCATGTCCGCTTTGCCGTCGACGGCAGCGTCACCGAAATCAGCGAGCGGCCGAGTACGCTCAGCGCGCAGGATTGGTTCAACCTGCTTACGCAGTCGTGCATCGACAGGTACGAGGCGCTGTCTGGTGGGCGAGGCGTGTTCCGCATCGCTCGCCAGCAGCTCGAACAACTCAAACCGGCCGCAGGCTAAAGGAACGCATCATGAACGACACGGCGAGTCTGATCGGCCAGATCGCCAGCAGATTGCGGTCCGGCGCGGTCATTCCTTATCTCGGCCCGGGCATGCTGTCGCTGTGCAGTGAAGTGCAGATCGCCAGCACTCCGCTGGCGCTGGCCGAGTACCTCACAGCCAGAGCCAGCGTGCCGCACAAAATCCGTCACCGGCTCACCCAGGCTGCACAGTTCATCGAGAATTTCAAGCACCGCAAAACCGTGGTCAAACTGATGGACGACGCCTTCGCCACGTCGCCCGCGCCGTCGCGACTGCATCTGGCGCTGGCCGCGAGCAAGGCGCCGCTGCTGGTCGACAATTGGTATGACGACACGCTGCTGCACGCTCTGCGGCAAGTGCGTCCTGCGGGCGACTGGGGGCAGGTGCAGGGACTATCGCAGTCCGAACATTTCGGCACATGGACGGCTGGCTACACTGCCGACGGCGCATTGCTGGATAGTCTGGACACTGCCGCGTTGCCGCCCAGCTGGAACACGCTGCTGTACAAACCGCTGGGCGGCCGATCTCCGGCGTCCAACTATCTCGTCTCCGACACCGATTTCGTCGAGGTACTGACCGAGATCGACATCCAGACGCCAATACCGCTGCCGGTGCAGGCACTACGCAGCGCTCGCAGTTTTCTGTTCGTCGGCTGCAGGTTCGACGACCAGCTCGCGCGCAATTTCGCCCGGCAGATCATGAAGCGTTCGTCCAGCACGCATTGGGCCGTGCTGCCCGGCGCGCTCACCCGTATGGAACAGCGCTTCATTGCCGAGCAGAACATCGGGCGTATCGACCTGCCGCTGACCGAATTTGCCGATCGCTTGTGCGATGCGCTGGCCGCAGCTGCGACACAAACCCATCCCCTGACCGTTTGACCCCTCGTTTCCTTGCAAACGCGACCGCCTTTTTGTTTCTTTTCCCTGATCGTCGAAACATCATGCCACGACTGACCATCCTCCCCTCCGGAAAAACCATCGATGCCGCCGCCGGTACGACCATCCTTCAAGCCCTGCTCGCCGCGGGCGAGCCCATCGCCCACAAGTGCGACGGCAAAGCCGAATGCGGCAACTGCCATTTGTTCGTGCAGGAAGGGCGCAAGAGCCTGTCCAAAATCCAGCGTGCCGAAAACGACAAACTCGATACCCTGGTCGGGGTCGGTTCGAAGTCGCGGCTGGCCTGCCAGGCGGTACTCGGCGACGAGGCCGTGACCGTGGAGTTGCTCAGTTTCGTCTGACCCGCCGTGGCGCCGTCAGCCGATTCCACCGGTCCCGCCAATCCCGCGTCTTGCGAGCACATCGCCTGGACCGCGCTGCTTGGCATCGTCGAGCAGTCCGGCCTGGGAGTGCTGACTTTGGCGGAGAACCTCAGCCGTGATGAGCTGCTGCGCACGCGGCTCACACGCGAGGAGGTCGGCAAGCAGTTGCGCGTGTTGACCGGCTGTCTGGCCGCGCTGCCGCCCGAACTGCGGCAAATCATGCCCGAGATTGACTGGGCAGGATGGCAGCGTGTGGGCCGACAGTTGACCGGGCCGCGTGGCGAAGAACTCGACGAGGCGCTATGGTTCGCCGTCGAATCGCTGACTCCGGCGCTGTTGTTGTGGCTGCGGGTCTACCGCCGCAGCCATCCCGAGCTGTTCGTGATGCGAATCTGATAGCACAGGCGTGCGTCATCGGCCGCAGAGGCACGTAGAGGCATGCAGGGACATGCACAGACGCCTGGCAGAGGCTCATTTGCCGAGCGTCTTGCGTTCGGCTGAGGAATAGTTGCTGAAGTGGCCTTCTTTGGCGGCCCGGCGGCGGGCGGCGGCGATGATGCCCTTGCTTTTTCCCGGCGGTGCCGGCGCGCTGACGCACTTGGCCAGGTCGGTGCTGCCGCATTGCGGGCACTGCATGACGGTGGAGCTGCGCACCAGCAGCTCGAAGCGCTGGCCGCAGGCAAGGCAATGAAAGTCGAAAATCGGCATGTCGGCCCTCATTCAATCGGGTTTGGCGATGGCGTGCGGCAGCGGTCGGGCGTGCCGATGCAGCCCTCGGTTGCGGCAGGCGGGCGATGCGGCAAGTCCAACCCGATCCACGCCTGTACCTGTGCGCTGTCGAACCCGACCATGCAGCGGCCGCGCTCGTCGCGCATCAGTGGCCGGCGGATGAGCAGCGGGTCGGCGAGCAGCAGCGACAGCGCGGTTTGGGCATCGAGCGCTTCGGGAACGACGCGTCCTTGTTTGACTGCAGGCGCGGCGAGGTTGAACCACTGCGCCACCGGCAGCGGGGCAAGGAATTCGAGCAGGCTGTCACGGCTCCAGGGCGTTGTCAGCAGGTTGCGTACATCCAGGGTATGGCCAGCCGCGCGCAGCCAATTCTGTTGCTGCGCATTGCCGCAGCAGCCGGGTTTTTCGTAAAAGATGATGTGGCTCATTTCGATCGACGGCATGGCATGCAGAACGTGGCGGCACGGCGCCCCCCGGTATACACACACGTGCGCAGGGCAGCGTGGATTCAGACCGGTCGGTTTTCGTACAGATTGCGCACCGGGCCCATTAGTGCGAGACCTTGCTCGTAGCTGATCGAAGGGAAGGTCTCGGCAAAGCGCAGCGCGGCGTCGGCGATGGCGTCGGTCTTGCCTGCGGTATCGAG
>Ga0078972_1003394_pt1 | contig 31474 bp, 31 predicted proteins | sample YelNatPaOPGAMG01_FD_67568 | JGI IMG/M metagenome (GOLD analysis project Ga0078972, IMG submission 67568) | Hot spring thermophilic microbial communities from Obsidian Pool, Yellowstone National Park, USA - OP-RAMG-01 (SPADES assembly) (version 2) | ecosystem: Environmental > Aquatic > Thermal...
GACCGGGTGCATAAAAATTGTTCAGGAAGAATTCCTCCTTGTTAGTTATGTGATCAGTCATCAAATTGTGAAGTTCTTTTATTGTTTTCGCCCTGTCGATATCAGATATGCCCGTTGATACCGATACGTGATTGATCCACATGGTGAATGACGGATAGTCTCCGTACGAGGGCCTTTTTATCAGATCATGGTAAATGGGATGTGTTTTCCATTCCTCCGTAAGAAAATTGAGACCGATCATGCTTGCTTCCTCTTTTCCTGTGACGTAACATATCAGTCCACCCGCGTCCTTCCTCAGGAGATTTATAGATTTCCATGAGATAGCACCACCGTAGAAGACCATGTCAGCTTCCTCTTCCCTGCCGTCAAAATCGTAGACTATCAGTGGAGTACCGTTCAAAAGGTCTTTTTTTATATTTAGAATTGATTCCCTAGATAGGTCGCTCATATTCCCCTGATTTAAGGACTGTATTTTAACGTTTCCCATTTTATTGGATTTACCCAGAATTTAGTATAGGAAAAGGAAGAATACGATGAGTGAAGCAAAAAACAATATATATACATAAAAAGCGCTCCTGAACCTGTAGGATATCAATCCTATCAGGATCGAGAAGGATGATGTTAGCGTAATTGCAACAATTCCATGGTGGGTAATTGCCCACTGGCTTGCAATTATGCCCAGAGCGGGGTATAAAGTTGCAAAGAGCAATTCCTCTCCCGTGAGTGCTCCTATTGCTAGATTCGTTTTACCTCTGGACGCCCAGATAAATGAATTCATTGTTTCTGGAGCCATTCCTCCGATTGGAATTATCAGGATCGATAGCAGCTCGCGATTGATATTGACTTCAGCTGCAAGGGAATTTATTCCCCTCACAAGTATCGTTGAGCCGGCAAGGAGGAATATGATTCCTGTGATTAAAACCAATACGAGCAATTTTGAGTTCGCAATTTTGATATTTGAATCTTCTTCAACGAGCCCGCTACCTTTGATGAAGCGCAAAAAAGTTAAGTAGAGAAGAACGAGCAAGACTGCAACTAGAATTCTTACTGCAGTCAGATGGAAATAGAAAGGAACAAGCATTATCGGAAATGTAATGCCGAGAAAAATGAACATCTTCGGCAAAACGGCATCCAATTCATCCCAATTTTCCTTTCTTCGGGCAGCAAGCAGAATTATTGCCACGATGGGAAAGCCTATCGCGGAAACCATAAAAGGTTCCCCTATTATGGTGCCATCAGCTATCTCGGAACCTGGGCCACTGCCAATGACCACCAGTGCCACTATTATAACAACAAGTTCTGGCATTGAAGTAAAAATTGGACTGATAACTGAACCGGTAAAGCTGTCACTGAATTTTCCTCTCCTGCCTATGTCCTCTATCGTGAGTGTCAGTATGAAGGCGGAAGCAGTGAGCAGCACTATGCCCGCTAATGTTTCAAGCATGGAAGGGAAATATGATGCCACTGTGTCCTCATCGTTTCACCTTTAAAAAATTCACTTATGGGTAGGTGTTTTGAGAATAGATTTGGAAAACAGGAAACTAAGCAGAGGCTAAATTTTATAAGGATTCGTCAAATTTAGAGCAGAATCAAAGATGAAAGCTATCATAACTGCAGCAGGATTGGGTGCTAGATCTGGCTTGAACGGAATAATAAGAAAGGAGTTGCTCAATATATACGATTACAGAAATGGGGCTCTAGTTCTCAGGCCCATAATTGACGTACTAATTCGTAAGCTAAACGAGTCTGGCATAAAGGAAATAGCGGTTGTTTTGGATCCAAACGACATATTTGCAAAGAACTATTTGCAAAACGCTTATCCTTCGGTCTCCTTATTCTACCAAAAGGAAAGGAATGGGTTTGGAGATGCCGTCATTTCTGCAAGAGATTTCGTCGGAGATGAGGGCTTTGTTGTTGCGGCAGGTGATGGACTGATACTTGATTTTCGGGGCGCAGGGAAAGCTCTTCTTGATTCCGCAAAGGAAGGCCGATGGACGCTCTTCGTCATGAGAGTGAAGGAGCCGCGGAGATACGGAGTGGCTGTCCTGGACAGACAAAGACTCCCCTACAGGGTAATGGACGTCGTGGAGAAACCGACCGATCCTCCTTCGGATTATGCACTTTGTGCTTTTTACTATCTCCCTCCCCAGATATTTAACTACATTGATTATAAGGATGGGAAGGCAGAGCTCACAGATGCAATAGGGAATGCGATTAAATCTGGAATAGAATTTTCAGCAGTTGAAATTGCCAGAGAATACTGGATTAGCGTTGGAAATGCCGAGGATTATAGGACAGTATTGAAAACAACGTACAACTACTCAGCTAAAAAAAGTTAATTTAAAGAGTCTTGAAATCTTCAATTTCTGCTGTTTTACCTTTAGTCTTTCAATCCTAGTGTCAGTTCAAGCGCTGAAAAGGTCTCATTCTCTAATGCCTGCACTTCTTTTCCAGAATGTCTTCGGCATGATTACATCCTTCAGCCCGACACATTTTTCTCGATATTTCTCAAGATCTGCGATCATATTCCTTATTTCTTTCCTTACGTCTCCAGAAGGTCGATAACCAAGATTGTAGAGTTTCTCATGATCAGGGTTATAATAATGATCCTCTGATTCGACTCTAGGATTCTTGACGTGCCGAATCTCCGCCTCTTTGCCCGTTGTTTCTTCGTATACTTCCTTAACTGTCTGGGCCAGGTAATTTACGGAGTAGTACTGGTCAAACTGGTTTAGCACCCTGTATTCCCCATCTTTCGGAGGCTTCTCCAATGCTATTGTCAGACAGTTCATGCTGTCGTCTAGGGAAAGGAAACCTCTCTTCTGATTTCCCTTTCCATAAGGTGTTATCGGAAGCCCTGAAACGGCCTGAGCGACAAATCTGTTCAGCGCCGTACCCCATATTTCATCTATATCGAATCTCGTATATAGGCCAGACTTTCTGATCTCATCCGTCTGTGTTCCATAGACGACTCCCTGCATCACGTCCGTTATCTTAAGTTCCCACAGCCTATTCGCAAACATGAGGTTGTTGGAGTCGTGAACTTTAGTCCAGTGATACCATGAACTCGCATTCCTTGGAAACGGAAGAACGTCCTTCCTTCCCCTGAATTCAACTTCAAAGAATCCTTCGGGTATATCGATGTTTGGTGTCCCATATTCTCCCATCGTTCCAAGTTTGATTATATGTACCTTGGGATCGACATCCTTTGATGCATATATCAGATTCATGGTGCTGATCAGGTTGGTGACCATGGTCTCGTTTGCCTGATCGAGGCCAATCATTGAGTAGGGAGCTGACCTCTGCTCGGCGAGATGATAAACTGCATCTGGTTCCGTTTCCCTGAAGACTGTGTATAAGAATGAGGGGTCTGCAACGTTTCCTCTGAAGAAATTTATATCTTTCCCGAAGAAGTCTGCAAAATCCACGAGTCTCTTTTTCAACGTATGAATGGGAAGCACTGAATCAGAACCCACCTCCTTCACCCTTTTTCTTGTGTAGAAATTATCCGCCCCGAACACCTCGTGACCTCTTGATGCCAGTTTCTGTGCAAGTGCCCAGCCTATGTAACCGTCAATTCCAAGGATAAGGACCCTCATCCTTTCGGTAATTTTCTGATACACTTTAACCTATGCCTACTTACCCCAAATAATAAAGAAATGATCCATTGGTCGCAATTCCTCAAATCACCATGATGAAGCAATATTAATTCCAACATGTAGTTACTCTTAATACACTCGTTTTTCTTTCCCACTGACTGAAATGAGAAAGATTTCGGTTTTCAGTCCGTATAGGATAAGCTTCGGGGGCGGAGGAACGGATATTTCCCCCTTTCCAGAAATGTATGGAGGTTGCGTTATCAATACCACAATCGAAAAGGGGATTAGACTCAACTACATAGATGACGGATTTCCTCTAGAGATTTCCTCAAGGGACCTTCTAAAGAGCTGGAGTTTTTCTAAAAAGGTACACGACGATTTCCTGGAGGGGGTAACTATGCTCTTCAAGGAGAGGGGAATTGACAGGGGGAGACTGAGCTTATCTGGGGATGTTCCTCCGGGAACTGGGCTGGGTACTTCAAGCTCCCTCATACTCGGATTGCTAAGGATCATAAAGGTTGTCAACGACGAGGAGATCACTAAAGAGAATCTGGCATCAGAGACGTACGATGTTGAGAAGAATTTCTTCGGGATAACGCTCGGAAGGCAGGACCCTTACGCAATCTCTTTCGGAGGAATGAAATATGTTGAATTCACAAAAGAAGGCTATAAAATGGAGATGTTTGACCATGATTCTCCTTTCATCAAACTTTTGGAAAAGTCTACTCTGATGGTTTATACGGGTTCGTCTCATGACAGTTCAGCGGAATTGCAGGAGCAGGTAAGTAAACTGAAAGATGGTTCTGATGAGATGATAGACCTCCTTCTTGAAATAAAAAAGACGACTAAAGAAACGAAGGAATCCATTGAAGAAGAAGATTTCGGCACATTTATTAGTTCAATGAACCGAGGCTGGGAACTCAAAAAAAGACTTGGCAAAAACATAACTAATCAAAAGGTGGATTCCCTCATAGATATTGCGATTGAAAATGGGGCGGGGGCAGCCAGATTGATGGGAGGAGGCTCAGAGGGATTCGTTTTGGTGGTAGCGGATTACAGAAAAATCTGGGACATTCAGAGGAAGATGATGGAGTTTTCAGACTACGTAACACGCGTGTCATTCGATTTGTACGGCACAAGAGGCATAGATTCTTCGTAGGAAGAACCTTTCTGACTTTAAACGATTTCGAGACTGTTTTTCGTACTAAGTAATCCGAAATTTGGGTTCATTCTTCATCATCGTTTCCGAATTGGTTACGGCAGGATGGAAAGTCACCTGGTAAGCCACTTTGACTGTTTCCAGCAGGTGATGAAACCATAAAGGGATGTGAAGAAAATAATCACAAGAGCAACGCCTCCGTATCCAAGTGTTCTCAAACGTTCTCTCCTCAGGTTCATCGCAACTGCCGATCCAAAGATCAATGGACCTGGAATACCGATGTAAGTCAGAATATGAATGAAGTGCCCCCTGCCAGTGAATAATAAGTTGTACGAAATGAAGTCTGCAATGGCATCAGAAATATTTCCTGCGTTGATGGCGACTAGGTGCAGCTCCAGGTAAAGTCTGAAAAATCCTATGCCAAATGTAATTATTGGAAGCAGAAAGGTACTTACAGTTTCAAAAGTGTAAAAAGCTCCAGCCTTTTTTGCCGTGCCATCCTTCAGATTTTTGAAAAAATGATAATATGAACTTCTTGCCCATCTTATGCTTTGCCTCGTGAACCGCTTGAAATTCTCTGGTGGCTCAGTCTCGACAACTACATCAAAGCACTTGGTCGCCTTGTAACCGTTTTTAATCACGTAGGCGGTCATTTGCTGGTCATCCCCCATCATGGTAGGCTTTCCCCCAACCCTGTAGTCCCTGAACTCATCAGAAAGCAGAAGTGGCTTAACTAAGCTGGATCTATACATAGCACACTTACCATCTATCACCATGACGCTCCCTCCGTGAGTTGACATGGCTCTCAGGATTACCTCCCTTGTTCGCTCCATGAATTCTGAACTGTAGGATGCACCATTCTCTGTTTTCCTCACGGATACGTTGGCACCGACACCGCCTGTGTTATCCCTGAAATGCATCAGCATCTTTTTAACTGCATCCAGTTGAATGACTGTATCACTATCGACAAACATGACGTATTTGGTTTCAACATATTTCATTCCCTCGGAAATTGCAATTCTCTTTCCCCTCCTCTCCTCCAGGTGTACAAAAATTCCCCCTTTCTCTTCTGTTATTGACCTGTAAGGCTCATAGCTTGAGTCACCGATTACAACGAATCGTGAGCCTTGGACGCTTATCCTGTCTATTGCCCTTTCGAAAACTTCCACTTTCTCGTCATAGACCGGAACAATTATTGTAACATCTCTCTCAGTATCTTCTTCTAATTCCCCGGGATCAGACCTTTTCTGCATCAGGTAGTACACATTAAGGATGTAATAAAAGAAGTAAATTACAGCTGTAGCAACTGATATCAGGATAAGGTATACGAATGCGTGCAACACTTTGGAGGATATTCCAACAAATTAAATAAGGTTTCTTATAAATTCAGAGACAACTATCTAATTAGTTATATAAAATGAACCTTCTTCATACTGCTGCTGTTCGTCCCCAACTTCTTTCTCTTCTGAATTCTGGTCCATTAGTTCTCAACGACAAAAAGCGGGAACGTTTGATAGAAAAGATAGATTATTATTTCGCAAAACAATCTTTCATTGGATGGAATTCTCCTATTTTACCCGGAAAAAGGACCTTGAACGCCTGGATGGAAGCCACTTTGATGTAATAGTAGTTGGCAGCGGTATAGCCGGGGCAGGGATAGCCAGTCTGCTAAGCTCGAATAATCTGAAAGTCCTGCTAATCGATAAGGGAGATTTTGGTTGTGGAACGAGTAGCAACTCTTCAAAATTGATCCACGGAGGATTGAGATATCTTGCGCAGGGACACATACTGCTAACTAGAGAACTGCTAAGGGAAAGAAATTACCTAGTCAAAAACCTGGACATTGTGAAGGTGTTGAATTTCGACATACTTATTGATGATGATTCCTGGAGCAAATTCTCGATATATTTTGGATTATTTTTGTATAATTTTCTGGGAGGAGTGTTTGCGATTCCCCATTTCAAAAAGGGGAAGTACTCTTACCCAGGGTACTCAGGATATTTCACTTACGAAGACGCGGCCACTGATGACGCATTGCTGGTCATATATAATGTTGTCACATCAGTAATGAGGGGGGCGACTGCAATAAACTACCTTGAAGCAAAAAGATTCGAGGACAAGGAAGGCGAGATCGAAACTATTTTGATCGATAGATATGGAACTGGAGAATACAAGGTTAGAAGTAAGCTGATCGTAAATGCAGCTGGGCCTTGGGTAAATGATATTTACGAAACTTATTCGTCAGGGAGGATAGACAATCTGAAACTTACGAGGGGCGCGCATATTATCATAAGAAATGGCAAGATCGAGACACAGAGCGCAATTGCATTCAGATCTTACATAGACGGAAGACAGATGTTCATTATACCAAGAGGGGAAGTCGTGATAGCTGGAACCACCGATGATTTCACAGAAAAGCCTGATGATCTTTACGTTAAGGATAAAGAGAGAGAATACATCTTAAATTCTGTAAGGAAAATTTTCCCCTCAATAACAAAGGAAGATGTGATTGGCGAGTATGTTGGCATAAGACCACTTTACGGAAGGGGCTCTGACCCAGGTAGGGTTACGAGGGACTTTTATGCTGACGTGACAGGTAAAATGATAACGGTGATGGGAGTAAAGATAACCAACTACAGGAGTGCCTCACGGAAAATTTCTAAACGCATAGGTAAAATTCTTGGTAGGAAACTGAAAACAAAAGGACTTCCAGAAATAGTATACCGGAGAGAAAAGGGTGACGAAATTGCTTCCGCTCTCCAAAATGAATGCCCCCTTACTCCTGAAGACGTGATCAGAAGAAGATTGGGTTACTTTTATTTCAAATCTGATCAGGGAAGATCGAAGGAGGAGGAAGTGAACAGAAGGGTTGAGGCATTTATTAAAGGGGGACAGCCTTAAAACCAACGAGAGATTACCTATTGTGCCCAAGTATTCCAACTTGCTCAGGGATGACCTGATAGAATTCAGGGAATACCAGGACAAAATAGCACTCAAGGCAGTCGACGAGAATACACTCGTAGTAATACCTACTGCACTGGGTAAGACCATAATTGCGATTATCGCACTTTCTATTCTCATAGAGAAGGGTGGAAAGTGTATCTTCCTCGCGCCCACCAGGCCTCTTGTGCATCAGCACGCGACAAGTATCCGGCGATTTTTGAAGTTGCCTGAGAATGAAATTGTCGAGGTTACAGGGGAGATTAAAAAATCAGAGCGGAGGGAATTATATAAAAATGCTAGAGTGATAGTATCAACACCGCAGGTTATAGATAACGATTCATCCTTCTTCTCTGACTTGAAAGATGATGTGAAGGTTGTCATATTCGATGAGGCTCACAGGGCAATAGGAAGCTATTCCTACGTTGAAGTAGCAAATTTCTTTTCCAACTCTCGGATAATAGCAACCACGGCCTCTCCCGGTGGAGATAGGGAAAAGATAGACCAGATAGTAAGGAACCTAAAAATAGTGAATCTCGAAATCAGGGACGAAAACTCACCAGATGTCGTCCCTTATGTAAAAGGAATAGAGATTGAACAGATTAAAATACCCATGCCTCCCTCATCTGCAGAAATAATCAATCTGCTAAAGGAAATGCTTGATGAGATGATCAAAGGACTGGAATCTTTTTCATTGAAGATCCAAGGACCCTCTAGGAAGGAACTCATCAACTTGGGGGAAGTGATCTTTAGCCAGATAAAGGGTGGGAATAAGTATTTCTACTCCGCGGCAAAATTACGGACATATGCCATATTGATTGATTACCTTCTGGAGTTCGCTGAAACACAGGGAATTCTTCCATTCAAAGAATATCTCAAGGAGATGAAAAATGAGAATACAAGGGCACAGAAAATATTCAGGGACAGAAGGATGATTTCGATAGAGAAAAAGATTGAAGAACTTGCACTGCAGCCGTTGCAAATACATACCCCAAAGATTCCAGTGATCACACGAATACTGAGAGAACACACCTATGAGAAAGCTATAATCTTCTGTCACTACAGGATAACTGCCAACATACTTTCAGAAATACTTAAGAAAGAGGGCTTTTCTTGCGAGAAATTCATTGGACAGAGTTCTAGAAGGGAGGGTAAAGGAATGAACCAAAAAGAGCAGGCATTGACACTGCAGATGTTCAGGGAAGGAGCGATAAGGATATTAGTGGCCACACAGATAGGGGAGGAAGGGCTGGATGTCCCCTCTGCAGATATCGTCATATTCCACGAGCCTGTTGCGAGCGAGGTGAGATCAATTCAGAGGAGGGGACGTACCGGAAGATTTGGGAAGGGCAGGGTACTTGTTCTTACAATGGAGAATACCAGAGATCTTTCGTATTACTACTCAGCAGACAGAAAGGAACGTAAGATGAAACGCATACTTACAGAAGACAGGAAGAATGTACAGACTACTTTTGATTCTTTCAGGGCTTAAATACCGCCTTTTGTTTCTTATCTGATATAGCAGTTAAGAAGCGATGGATTCGGACAGAAAATTAGATTAAAACTCTTTGCATTTCCATCATAAAGCAATTTAAAGGGTACTATTTGTATGTTTGAAGAAATGGTTAAAATGATAGAAAAGGGGAATGGGTTAACAAAATTATTCTTAGATTATGATGGCACGCTAGTGAATTTGACTTCTGAGCCTGAATTGGCTGTACCTACTGACTCGCTAATAAAACTTCTTGGGGAATTGAAGAGCGAGATTCCAGTCTATTTGATAACAGGGAGAGACATTAACGGAATCCTTTCCTTGGTTGGAACCGACTTTAACATTATTGCAATGCACGGTTCTCAATTTCACGATGAAAACGGTGGAACATGGTTGATTGATAACTTTGAGAACTACGTAATCAGAACAAGCGAGTTAATGATGAAATATTCTCATCTGGAGGAAGATTTTCATGGTCTGCGAGTTATAGACAAGAGAGGTGGCCTACAGTTTCATTATTATAACGTTGAAAGAAAGGAAAGAAAGAAACTGGCTAAGCTCATTTCGAACCTTCATGAAGAGGGGTTTGAGACATATCACGGAAAATACGTTTATGAGCTGAGGATAAGAGGAATAAATAAAGGAATGGCGATTCTCAGGTACGTAAATGGGAATGATTTTGTACTCTTTGCAGGGGATGACAACACTGACGAAGAGGCCTTCAGTGTCTTAAATGAGCATATCACGATTAAGATTGGAAGAGGAATGACCAAGGCAAGATTCAGATTGCAATCGCCCGTGCAAATGAAAAAATTTCTTTCTTACATCCTTGCCAATAAAGGAACTATGTTGAGGAAGGTCGCATGAAATTTGAATCTATAGAAGAGATGAACTCTCTCCTGATTAGATGTGTCAGATGCCCTAGACTTGTAAAATTCAGGGTGGAAGTCGCAGAGAGAAAATCCAGATTCATTGGTGAAGAATTCTGGAGCAAGCCAGTTCCCGGGTTTGGGAACATTAACTCCAGTCTATTGATCCTAGGACTTGCTCCCGCCGCAACTGGAGGAAACAGGACTGGAAGAGTTTTCACGGGCGACAAGAGTGCCTCATTTCTGTTTTCTTGCCTGTACGAGACTGGACTATCTAATAGAGCAGACTCCATTTCAATAGACGACGGCCTTGAGATTCAAAATGCGTACATTACTGCAGCGTTGAAGTGTGTCCCCCCTCAAGATAAACCGTTGAAGGAAGAGCTCCATAATTGCAGCGAGTATCTAGAATATGAAATTGAATCTATGAAGAGCCTGAAAGTAGTTCTAGCCTTAGGCAGGATCGCTTTCGATTCTTTCAAGGGGCATTTGAGAAGAGAGGGGATAGATGTCTCTGAGATTACCTTCAGGCACGGTAGGGGGTACAAGGTTGGTTCCATCTGGCTATATGGATCATACCATCCAAGCCCTCGAAACGTAAACACTGGTAGACTCAAAAGGCAGGACTTTATCGCAGTGCTAAATGAGATAAAGGAGAAATTTTCATCCCCGTAATATCTTGTCCCTGATTTTTGAGCCCTTCTCCTTAGTTAGGACCGTCTCCTTTGGCTCTTCCGTTGCGGTCATCTTGAAATTCATGAGGTTGTGCTTCCTGAATACGAACAGATCGATCTTATCCCCAGGTCTGGATTCCTTAAGATCCTCAAGCTTAAAGTTCCATAACTCCTTAGTGAGAAGCCTCGTGAACGTTTCTGTATATCTCTCCCCATTCACTGCTACGATTTCATCCCCGGGGCGTACTCCAACTGCGTATGCTGGATACCCCTTCATGACTGCCCTTACAGAAATTTTTCCTCCTTCTGTTGACAGCAACATGCCGGTAAATCCCCTTGAAGCTGTCTTCTTGTCTGTGAATTTATGACTGATTTTGTAGCCAAGTAGCTTTAGATATGTGTCGAAGTTTATTTCTTTCGAGGTTTCTGTGAGGTCCGAAACGACCTTCTTCGCCCCACTTCCCATTACCTTGGCTACTTGATCTATGAAAGAACTCTTGTCTATTCCCTTTCCAGTTTTCTTGAACTGATCAAATAGGCCCATAAATACATCGTCCAGTGACTTCCTGCCATTCGTTGCCCTTACTATCTCAATATTCAACACGAATGCTATTAGTTCACCTTTCAAATAATACGAAATGTAGCTGTTAACCACGTTCCCGTCTGGTTTGTAAAGCTTTATCCATGTGTTGAATGAGGAGGAGTCTGCAGGGAAGTTATGACCTGGTTGAATGGTATAATAGTCAATCATCTTTGAGATGTGATTCATATACTCTTCTTCTTTAATTATCCCAGTTCTCCACAAGATCAACCATTCGTAATATGAAGTGAACCCTTCGCTCAGCCAGAGCAGGTTTGTATACACCTCGCTGGTATAGTCGAATGGCCCCAGTTCTTTCGGCCTTATCCTCTTCACATTCCACGTATGGAAATATTCATGAGAAACTGTGCTTAGGAATAACTTGTAGTCAAAATCATCAATCAATTTATGTTCGTTGGAAATTATTACGGTGCTGTTTTTATGCTCAAGTCCACCATATATTTCGTCAGGTACGGTGATTATGATGAATACATATTTATCATATGGAAGTTCGCCGAACACATTTCCCTCCGCCTCGACAATCTTCTTGAAATCATCAGCTATTACATTCCTTTCCCTGATCATTCTTCCAGTCCAGGCAATGATGTGCTTCTTGCTCATTACGGTAAATTCCATTAACTCCAGATTCCCTAATATGAATGGCGAGTCTACCAGCTGATCATAGTCCTCGCTCACGTATAGGCCTTTACTTTCGTGAAGACCTGTTGCTATCTTCCATTTTCCATAATTCAAAAACCTGACTGAGTTTTCGCAGTCCTTCTTCCCTTCAGGGTAAAAGAAGACGCTTGTCCCGTTTATCAGTACGAAAGAATTGTCAGCATACGAAGTCTGCACTGTTAATTCGTCGCAATATACTTCATATTCTACCACTGCCGTTGGTCCCTCGGATGTGATTGACCACCTGTTTTTAGCCAGCTGTTCAATCTTCCCTTTTGATTCAATTTTCACAATGTGTCTTGAGAAATCTCTGACTAGATAAGACCCAGGAGCCCAGACCGGCATCACTATTTCTTCTTTACCAGAAGATGGAAATTCCATCCTTACTTTTAGAATTCCGGACCGGGCTTCTGACAGATCTACATTAAATTCTACAGCCATAACATGCAATTATTGATATGAAAAAAAGGTTGCGCTCACGAGTGTTGATGACGCCTTAACATTAAGTTGCTATTGCTTTGTCTCTTCCATCACCGCTGAGTTGTGTGCATCTATAAGTAGGAATATAGTCTCAGATTTGTGCTGGAAAGAAAGAGTCCACACAGGAATGTGAACTAAAAACATGTCGGCAATATCAACGCTTACATTCGCAGAAAGGAAGCCATGAATTCTTCTCTGAAGTCTTCTTATTTCCCACTGCTCAATTCTAATCTTTCCTTCCATCCGAGCTTTTTCCTCCCCCATGGTGCCATTCATCAGTTTCACTGGACCGCTGAGATCTTCCTGTTTTATGGCTCTTTTATCAGTAAGGTTGAAGACGTAATCAGGAGGCTGATATTGATTCATGTTCTCAACAGCTATGACTGGATAGTTAACTTCGTTCACGTCAGTTCCCGATTCTACTATTGTCTGCATATTGATAGTCGGCCCGCCGAACCCTCCTCTTCCACCCATTCCCACGGCAACAAACCCTCCGGGATTGACCTGTTCTCTTCTGAATTGATACTGTGCGGAATAACCTGCGTCCATAATCCAGTAAGGAAGGTAGTTCAGTTCCATTTTCTTCAATTCACTCTTTTCGAAAAGATGCCTGTGAAATATGCTGTTATCCAGGAAAGCTTTAGCTATCTCCTCAGCCTGATTCTTCATGGATACCTTTATGTCAAGTATGAAGTGCTTTCCCACTTTTGACCACCCGAGAGAGCCAAGTGATATAGATGTTCCACAGTAACTGCAAACCACCATGGCCTCCCCTTCGGCTGGACTCAGGGGTGCGCCGCAATTTGGGCATTTCATCTCTTTTAGTATTTCCGTCTGATCCTGTGACTTGGATACGTTTTGGAAAGTGGTTCCTGTTGACCCAGTAGCTTGCGGAGCACCGCATTTTGGGCAGAATTCTGAGTCGTCAGGAATTTCAGCACCACATTTTCTGCAGTACAATTCAGTTCACCTTCTCTCCACAGTTTGGGCAGAATTTTGTACCCGGAGGAATCTCAGTTCCACATTTTGGACATTTTGTTACCAGTGGCTTTCCGCATTCAGGACAGAACTTTGCGGTCTTCGGTATGTCTTTGCCACAGTATGGACATCTCATCAAACCTACCGAAGAAAAGTCAAAACCACAGGAAGGGCAAAATTTGGCATTCTCATCTACATCAGCCTGGCATCTGGGACACTTCTTCGTTCTCTTTTCCGTAGGCTGCTGGGGCTGTGACATGCCCTGCATTATGTTGCTGGCCATTGGGTAGGCCATTCCTCCACCTGCGCCTATTCCCATCCCAAGGCCAATACCAGCACCAGCCGTTCCCCCGGGATTCTTGGCTGCGTCCTCCATCGCCCGTCCAGCTTGGAACTGGAGGTAGTTTGCCCCCACGACCTTCATGCTAGATCTTGTGTCAACAGCCTTTTGCACCTCTTCTGGAAGAGAGATGCTCAGTCCTGAAATTTTGTTGATCTCCACACCGTACTGGTCAAACGCACTCTTAGCTGAAGCAAGTACTGCCTCCTCTATGTTCATTAGATTTGATGGGAGATCAAGAACCGAAATCCCCTGATCCTTCATTTTTCCTAAAACAGTGTAAATGAGAAGAACAACCTGATCCCTGATCCTACTCTCAACGTCTGCACTCGTCTCTGCATTGAAGGTACCCACAAACTGATTCACGAATACGGATGGATCGGAGATTCTGTACCTCATTTCGCCGAAGAGCCTGAGCAAGACGATGTCAAAATCCTTATCTCTGAATGCATAAGGCTCCTTCGAGCCAAATTTTCCATCAAGAATCCTCCTTTGGAGGTAGTAAACATAAGCCTGCTGCTGAATGCCTGTGAGTGCCTTTACTAGGCCTCCAACAATCGGAGCATTCAGATCGGTAAGGGCATATCTTCCTGGTTTATCAATGTACCATATGGCCTTCCCGTCCCTGAAAAATACCGCGGTTTCGTCTTCCCTTACTACTGCGTTATCGTTCAATCTTATCAGTCGCGGAACTTTCCACATTATGTTCCCTTGCTTGAACTGATCCTCCCACTCAAATGTAGTGGAGCCAAATGCGCTTCCACCTTTTGACGGTATATCTCCAGACTTACCACCAAATACCATTTACACACCACCATACAACAAGTTTTCCCTGCTTTTGCTTAGGCTCGTAATAACAGAGACGACTGAGCCAACTTCCTGAAGCTTCATTTGATTGAAACTTCCTGATTCGCAATCCTTAACGAAGCTGGTTACTGCATCCCCAAGATTCCCGATCTGCTCAAAGATCTTCATATCAAGATCATAAAGAGAAGATATCTTCTTGGCGTCTACCTTGATTGGAGCTGAAATTCCAGAATAACCAGCGCCATGATGCTTGACCACCTCGGCAGCAGTTTGTATTTTAGACCTAATGGCACCTATTAATTCTAGTCCTTTGAACTGGCCATTGCTTACTAAGGAGCTTTCCCCTGCTTTGAGATTTGTGATAACATCCAGCATCTTTTTGTACAATTCATCTTTGAGAATGATATCCGCATCACGCAGATCCTCATTTACTCTATAACCGTGATAGCCAGGGAATATTAACTGGATCTTCTTTATCACTCCTCTATCCTCTACAACCTGATCCCTTAAATCGGCCATGGGGACGCTATGTAAATAGGAATCTAAATACTTTCGGCATCATATGTTGATCTACCGCATTTAATGCTGAAGTAATTTCCAATCTATAAATGTTAAATCAAAGCAAAATCCTCTTCTATGTGATGTGCTGACAAGATTTAACATCTCGCTTGCAATATTGATCTATGAGAAATGAGGGGGAAAGCGGTGGTGAGAAATTTTCCAATCTAGCCATCAAATACTCCAAAGATTATCTAGGGAAAATTCAAACCATGCCAAAAGTCCCCGTAAGGAGCCTAAACGACTTTTCTGTGTGGTATACTCCGGGAGTGGCAGCAGTTTCAATGGAAATAGCAAAGAACAGAGATCTTTCTTTTGACATGACGTGGAGATGGAATACCGTTGCAATTGTGACAGATGGAACAAGGGTCCTAGGCCTGGGAAACATAGGGCCGGAGGCGTCATTGCCAGTAATGGAAGGGAAGGCACTTATTTTCAAATATTTGGGTGGAGTGGATGCGATACCTATCCCTATAAATGTCCACGAAAAGGAGGAGATGGTCAACGTTGTCAAATCTATTGAACCCGCCTTTGGAGGAATAAATCTCGAGGACATTGAATCACCTAAATGCTTCTACCTGCTGGAAACACTCAGGAACAGCATGAACATACCTGTCTGGCACGATGACCAACTTGGAACGGCTGGCGCAACTCTCGCTGGCCTCATCAACGCACTTAAGCTAACAGGAAGAAATGAGAAAGATTCCAAAATAGTAGTGGTGGGATCTGGTGCGGCAAACGTAGCTACCATAAAAATTTTTGAGGCAGCAGGATTCGACATAAAAAATATGATAGTTGTTGACTCTCATGGAATACTCCATCCAGAAAGGGAAGACATGGACATTCTGATGAAGAACAACCCCTGGAAGTATGACCTTGGAATAAGGACTAACGGTAGTCGTATAACAGGTGACACGAAAGAGGCGTTGGAAGGAGCAGATGTGCTCATAGCAGCATCAAAGCCCGGTCCAGGTGTTATAAAGGGAGAGTGGATCAGGAAGATGGAGAAAAGGGCAATAGTATTTGCACTTGCGAATCCCACTCCTGAAATCTGGCCAAGCGAGGCGAAGGAGAATGGAGCTGAAATTGTCGGGACCGGAAGATCTGATTTCCCCAACCAAGTAAACAACAGCCTGGTTTTTCCTGGAGTTTTCAGAGGAGCACTAGATTCGAGGGTAAAGAAAATTAATGAACCGATGATTGTGAAGGCTTCTAGGGAACTAGCGCTTTATGCAGAGGAAAAGGGGATAAATAGCGACTACATCATACCAACGATGGAAGAGTGGGAAGTTTTCCCCAGAGTAGCTGCTGCACTCGCCGAGGCTGGAGTTAACGAGAATTACGCAAGAGTAAGGATGAGCAAGAGTGAATTCTACGAAAGGGCGAGGCAGATTATATCCCTAAACAGGGAGATGATAGAAAAGATGATGGATCAAAATCTTATAAAGAAGGTGAAATAAATATGATGAAAGTGAATGTAAGGGACCTTAAACAGGAAGATGTGAAGGATGCTTCTAATCTGATAATAAGGTTGAAGAAATTCAACTCGGAGCACGACCCGTTGTTCAGCATTTCTGGAGATCTTGAGAAAAATGTGACAGAATATCTCAGTAGTGCCATAAAACTTGAAGACAGGGATGTCTTGGTAGCGGACCATGACGGAAAAATAGTTGGCGTGATAATGGGCGAAATTCTCAACCGTCCATTTTATCAGCCTGCCAAGGAACTTAGGATAACGGAAATTTATCTACTGCCTGAATACAGGAAAACAGGTTTGGGAAAGAAGCTTCTAGATTCGCTAATTGAGAAGGAAAGGGAAAAATCCTGTGGAGTGCTGACGGTTGAATTTCCTACTGAGAATCTTCTGGCACATAAATTCTATACCAGTCAGGGGATGAGGAGCGTCATTTCCATCTATGGAAAGAAGCTCTAGAATCCTTGATGCAGTGGCTCATTCAATTGATTATGGAGACGTGATGCCAAAATAACGAATATTTAAACAGTTAAGTGAACGATCCCGTCTGTACTGAAAAATAGGATCACAAAAATCAAAAATGAGCTTCATTGAACGAACTTTGCAAGGTAAAGAGACGCAATCAGTATCAAGAATACTACCGTGGCAATGGCAACGTAACTTATGTCCCTCTCCTTCACATAGATCAGAATCTGCAGAAATATCCTGCCTATTGGAGATAGTATCAAAAGAAGTATCCCCAGCTCAATTATCGCAAACGACCTCAGTTTCAAGGTTCCAATGACAATAGGGCCGACGTAATGCGGAAAGATGGTAGTTGCAGGTCCACCAGTTTTGATTAAAACAGTTATTGGCAAATTGACGTAACCGGAAGAACCGGTGACAAGGAATTCTATCGTTCCAAAGAGAATAACCCCTAGAGAGATCATTACACTCCAGATCAGGTAGTACGAAAGCAACTTAGATGAGATATCTAGTTCCTCTTCTTTTTCGGCCTCAATCTCTGCTTTCTTTTCTGCCTCGCTCATACCCTTATTCCCACCCCGTTAAGCAGCATTTCGACTGCTACTGCTACTATGATTATTGCAAATATTATCCTGACAGTATTCCCTCTTATCTTCATTAATATCCTCGATCCTACCATCGCACCCACCAAAACTCCGATTGCGACAGGAGCGGCTATGAAAGGATTAACTTCACCCCTGAATAGGTATATTCCTGCACTAGCTGCAGCTGTCATCCCTATCATGAAATTTGACGTGGTAGTAGAAACCTTTATCGGAAGTCTCATGAAAGTGTCCATTGCTATGACCTTGAACACCCCCGACCCGATACCGAGTAATCCTGAAAGAATACCGGCAACCAGCATCATCGCGGAACCGCTCTTTATCCCGGTTACGTTGTAATCAAGCTCCTTCCCCGATTCAGAATCGTAAAAATGTGAGTTTAGGGAAAGCTTCTCAGCAAGAGGAGCGTTTTTGACATTCTTCGGAACCTTCTCTCCTAGCTTCATTATAAGTGGAATTATCGAAATGAGCAGCACGGTTCCAAATGTGAGATAAATTATCCTCGCTGGCGCTACCGGTTCGAGAAAGGCACCTGCTATGGCCCCAGATGTGGTAAAAAGTACAAGGAACGTCCCGACCCTTATGTTCGAAATTTTGTCTCTTACGTATGCTGAAGCTGCTCCGCTAGAAGTTGCTATGACTGAAATGATTGAGGCACCTATTGCAAGGGAGATTGGAACCTTGAAATAAAGGGAGAGAAATGGAACTATCAGTACCCCCCCGCCCAGCCCTGCAATGGACCCTATTATACCCGCAAAGAAGGAAGCCAATATTATTAGAAGGACGTATAATAGGGCTGATTCAAGCACTATTCGTGATTAAGGCACATTATATTAATTTGGTCCATATTTAGGAGAACTTCAAGTTGTCCACATATTTGACCCTCTCAAGAACTTTGAACTTTGAAATCTCCTTTGGAATTTCGAGCGTTTTCACATTTATTATAGATTCGACAAAGCTGTCAAAATCAGTCTCAGTAATGTTCCTGAATATGAGATTTTCAATATTCTTGAAAGTCACCTTTTTATTGTTCTTGACCAACTCGGGACCTGTGATCTCTATTGATTTAAGATCCTGTACGTAGGTTGTAGTTCCCTCTGCCACAGAGTGGAGGAATTCCTCTCCGACCTTCCTTGTTTCACTGGCAGCTGCGAGTAAAACCTTAAACGCATCGTTTGTAACCTCCCCGACAGTCTTCCCCGTTTCCTTTGCTAGATTCTTCACCCTTTCGTAGAGATCTTTTCGAACTTCTTTTATGGAGATGCTTTCCTTGTCTTCCTTCTCCTTTTTATCATCTCTTGATGCCATATTTAGTAATGGAAATCTAGAATTTAAGATTTCCTATATTGTAGAAATCATGTAACTAAGAAATCATTTAGTAGCTGGGCAAACTCCCTTGAGTGTTGTATGTGGGGCACGTGGCCTCCGCCTTTAATTGTCACCAACTTACTTCCTGGAATGAGTTCGTTCAGTTTTATTCCATTCTCCAGAGGTATCACTCCATCCTCTTCCCCCCAGATGATCAGTGTTTTAGTCCTCAGACGTCTCAGATCGGACTCTCTTAATTTCCAGACAGGGTTAGAATTGTTATCGATTATATTCCTTATGATTTCCTCTGTGTTCATTTTATTGCTTTCAACAACCTTCTTCACAATTTGATTCTTGGATCCTTCCTCTAGCTCTCCAAACGTTCTGTTTACCCCTGCGCTATCCTCCAATACGAGGTGATCTGGGCTTCTTTTTTCCAAGGCGAAATGCATTGAAATCCATCCGCCGTATGAGTTGCCCACTAGAGAAAATTTCTCGAACCCCTGGTCAGAGATGAACTCCAATACAATTTCTTCCTGTACGGAAATGGTATATTCAATCTTTGGTTTATCAGACCTCCCGTGGCCGATCAGATCCATGAAATACAAGCCAAATTTATCATTAATAAGTGGAGAAAGCTTTATCCACGTGTTGCCGGAACCCCCCAGTCCATGAAGAAAAATTACGGGAACATTCCCATCCCTTTGGATGTAGGATATTTTCCCAAATGAAGATTTAAAACTTTTTCTATCCACGAAACTTTAGTATCACTCTCAATAAAATGTTATTCGTCGCCCGACTACCCATATCTATATTAGGAAATAGATTCATATGGCTCTATGGTTAAAACTGTATCGAGGAAAAGTCTGAACCTAGCGGGTGCTCTTTTATTTGCCTTTTCCACTCAGTTCGTTGTAATGATGTTTATTTCAGAAGCGTTGTACCCACACTACAGCATCGCAAACAACTACATCAGTGATCTTGGAGTTGGCTCTACCGCCTTTTTGTTCGATACTTCAATTGCTGTGCTGGGAATTGCAGTAATTGTTTCATCCTATTTTCTCTATCGGGGTTTTGGTTCTGCATTATTTTCAGTTCTAACTGGCCTGACTGGACTGGGAGCGTTAATGGTGGGCATCTTCAATGAAAGTTTTGGTTCAATTCACGGGTACGTATCAGATTTCACATTCTTACTTGGACCCTTGACCGCGATATATGCCTACAGATTCGAAACATCCCCTTTAAAATATATGTCAGTAGTCCTTGGAGTAATATCTTATCTGGCAATTTTCATACCGATGCTATACGGTTATTCCCTATTTGGAGTCGGAGGCTGGGAAAGATTAATAGTCTATCCTTTCTTGCTCTGGGGGGTTGGATTTGGGGCTTATCTGATGGGATTTTCAGATAAGAAGTAAAATATTACCTTGAATCACCGTAGGAAAGCTGCCAAAATATCTTGCCAGAGTCTTCTCCCTCAGTCCTTATCTTCCTCTTCTGGCAGGGTCAAGGCTTTCACGTTCTGAAGACTTGGTCCGACTATTCCCTGCAGATCACCGTACATCCCGGAGATTCCAGTCACTGCTTTCTCCAGTTCCTTGATTCTTTTAGCCCACTGTTTTTCCATTGCCCTCTTTTCTGCATAAACGTCGTTTCTCATTCTTGTGATTCCCTCTGTTATTGCTTCGACCCTCTGCCTGAACTGCGCACTTGTTAGGTAGCTGTAAAGGATGTCCTTTGTCTCCGTACTGCTTTCCCCAAGCCTTCTCTGTCTTGCAATCTCAAGGATGTTAGTTCGAAGTAGCACAGCGAGAGGAAAAATACTTTCGAATCCAGTTACTACGATCCCCTCCCTAACTCCAAATGTTTTGATGTCTTTGGGCAGTGTCTTTGAAACTATAACCCCAATCTCTGCGTTGAATCTTAAAAGGTCTCCTTTAAGTTTTACCACCCACTCATCATTCCATTCTTTGGTACGTTTAGCTTCCCATGCTATGGCCCCAGACCTGAAGCCAGTGGTTGTCCTCACGGTCTGAATAACATCTGGCCCTTTCGTTCCTGGCGGTACGGGTTCTATTATATCAGATGGAAAAGCACTTCTGAGTGTTTCTTCAATTTCTATTTCAAATGCTTCGCCCTGCAGCTGCTGAGACCCCTGCTCCAATTTCTGTTTCAGTTCCTGAACCTGCTTCATCAGACTCTCGTTATTCTGCCGAATTTCCCTAGTCTTCAGATTAAATTCCTCATCGTATTCCCTCCTTAGGTCTTCCAGCATTTTTCCCCTTTCCTCTTCCATTCTTCTCTCGAAAACTAGTTTCTGCTCCCTGAGATTTTCCTCCATTTCCAATCTTTTCCTTCTTTCTTCGCTTTCCCTCTCACGTGCTTCCTGAAGGTGTTTTTCCTTGACCCTGATTTTTTCATTCAGTTCGTCATTTTTAGCTAAAAATTCTTGATTTATTTCCTCCATTAACTTCTCCCTCTCCTTTACTAGCCTCTCCCCTACTTCTGCTTCAAGTTTCTTGTCATATTCCTGAACTACTCTTGATTCGATAGAGTCCTTGAGAGCCTTTGTTACAGGTATCTCAGTGCCGCATTTGGGGCAGACAACAATATCCTCAACCATGTTTTATCTAATTTACTTGAGTATTAATTCTTTTAGAGATTGATTTCTGTACTTTTACCATCAAGTGCCAGTCCCATTCCATTCATGCAAGATCTTAGAAATAATTTAATAAATGGTTTTTCATCCTCCCACGGGGTGAGTTGCGATCATGTCGATCAAGCGAAGACCTGACGATGATGATGAAGACGACGAGGACGATGAGGATTTCTGAACCTTCGACGAGGAGGGGTTCGATCCGCGATATTGAAGAGATAAGGAAGATTGAGGACAGGGCATTTGGTCCCCATGCATATGACTATCCATCTCTCAGATATATGCTTGAGATTGCCAATTCCATAACCGTAGTATGCACTGTATCAGATACTATTGTGGGATACGCAACGGTGTACTTCAGAAGAAATTCAAAGATCGCCCATCTTGAAAGCATTGCGGTGGACCCAGATTATCAGGGCACAGGGATTGGAAAGAAGCTGATGAGCGAAATTGAGAAAGCGTCTCTGGAGATGGGTTGCAAAAAAATTGTCCTGGAAACATTTGAGAAGAAGGTTTCTGCTCTGAAGCTGTATGAGAAGACCGGATATTCGATCAAGGAATTCGTCCCAGACTACTATCATATCCCATATGAAGGATCGAGGAATGCGATAAGATTCCAAAAACAATTGCAAGTGAAATGATTATTTAGCCAGTAAGAAATGTGAGGGATATGATTAGAGTCCTTGCAACAGGGGTCTTCGATATACTTCATCCCGGCCACGTTCATTTCCTTACTGAAGCCAGGAAACTGGGGGATGAGCTTGTAGTTGTTGTAGCGAGGGATTCCGTAGCTCAAAGAATGAAAAGACTTCCATTCATACCTGAAAACATAAGGCTTGCGATGGTGGCATCTCTCAAACCCGTGGACAGGGCGATTCTGGGTGTTGAGGGGAACATCTACGACATACTAACGATCGTAAAACCCGACATTGTTGCATTAGGTTACGACCAAGATTTCAACGCGGAAGAAATTGTGAGAGAGGGAAAGAAGCGGGGCTTAGATCTGAAGGTTGTGAGGATCTCTCAGTATTCTGAAAGCGAATTCAACGGCACCAGAAAGATTATAAAAATGCTTAAAACTAGGTCATAGTTCTGGCCATTCCGTCATGGAAGTAAGCCTATTTCCAAGAAAGGCCAGGGACCTTTTTATGTTACTTTCGTTGTCAAATGAGCTAAGTTTTCCAATGAACTCTTCTTCTTCAAAACGCGTTAAATTCCTGAAAGCCCTCTGAACATCGTCCAAAATGGTTATGTCGCTGGACCGGGAGGTTCTGGAGAGTGGATTCAGGTCTATTGCTATAACAAATTTTCCCATTTTCTTAAGTGCTTCGGCCCTATCGCCATCTTCCAGCGGAATTAGGACCGTATCGGCACTGAAAATACCCTCAGTCTCGCACTTTCCCCTGCTGCTTTCCAAGCCCGGTATGAGCGCATCCTGATTCAAACCAAGAACGTCAAGTCCCAGGCCCTTGAAATAGCCAACTATATTCTCCATTCTCTCCTTGGACCAGTAAAATATGTTTGCCTCTACTATGAAGCCATATTTCTTGGCAAAGGATACTATCTCTTCTCCGGCAAGTGCTGCAGTGTTTCCGTTAACTGATATCACTGCTCTTTTGGAAAGAATCATCTTTTCCAGCGCAGCCTTCTCCGCCTCATATGCGAAATCTTGCGTTTTTTCTCCCAAAATGTAATCAAATGCTTCTCCTCGCCCATGGGAAATTAACCCGGAAATGGTAACTATTCCCTTCCCGTAAAAATCCAGCAAGGCTTCCCTCTTCTTCAGGCTCTCATATCTAGGGTGACTTTTTGGTACGTCCAAGTTGGTCTCCTAGCTCTTCATTGAGCTTTTTTAAGAACTCTTCTTCCATGTCAAACGGTATTTCACCACCCGCAGCTATGTCGTGTCCCCCGCCATGCCCACCAACTGCAGAAGCAGCCCGTGAAATTGCGTTCGAAAGGTCAATTCCTTTTGTGACTAGTTCTCTGCTTGCTCTACCTGAAACTTTCGTGTCTTTGTTTTTGTAGAGAGCCACAACTGGTTTCGATCGTTTTACTATATAGACCATCATAGCACTTGCGGTTATGCCTGCTAGGTAAGGATTTTCGACATATACGATATGAATATTCTCGAGCTCTCTCTTTGAGCCAATAGATCTTCTTATCTGCTCCAGAGCCTCCTTCTTTAGCCTGATAGAAAGGCTGTACATTTCCTCCTTTGCCTCTTCATTCCCCATAATCCATGATGTGGGTAGCCCCATCTTTCCATTCCGACCAGCAGCATCGAAGTAATCGCAAAGCTGGTTTCCGGATAATCCTAAATTTTTGAAATTGAAAACGTCAGAGACGAGAGTTTCATACCCCTCGCTTGCAGAATCCTGTTTAATCAGTTGCAGCGTAAGAGAATCAACTATCTTCTCCTTTTCGTCCGTCCTGAGATTCATCATTGGAGTATCGGGATCAATCCCTAAGTTCTGGAGGAAATACCTGGATGACTCCAGGTTACCGCTGAGGCCATCAAAGTACGGATCTATCGATAGAAATATAGCCTCTGAGATCGATTTACCCACCAAGTTGAGGTCTTTCGACGATTGATATTGACCTCTCAAGCTTTCCACAATCTTGCCATTAATGCCATTGAACCCACCCACGTTCTGTTTATCCCCTATAACACCTGCAATGAAGGCCGGGAATAGGTCAGAGTTACTACTGTCAAGCGCCATGGAAAGAAGGAATGAAACCGTTGCTGAACATGCTTCCCTCGTGCCATCATACCCAAATTTTCTAGGATTGAGATTTATTGCGCTACCAGAACTTGAACTTGAGATATGATGATCCACTATGATCAAATTATTTGAACGGAAATCCTCCCTTATATCTGAGCCAAGGTCACTCAATATCAGCGGGTACTCACTGGATTCGGCGATGACTTCCAGATCTAGCGATCTTAAGAAGGATAGATGAAAATTCTTGTTCATCCTTCTGAGAGATTCTGCCAATATAAGAGCAGATGAGACACCGTCCGCATCGTAATGACTAAAAATCCTGAAGAAATCCCTGTCCTCTATGAGCTTCTTTGCTTCGGTGATTTTTGATGTGTAAGCCTCATCGATAGAGATCATTTGGCATTTATTTCTGAAGCAGCCTTCGAGTAAGACCATCCCGCCGGTAGTTTACTTTTTCTTCTGTAGTAGTCACTAAGTCTCTTGATCTTCGCCTCAACCAGCTGAAGCCCTCTCTTATTTTTGAGGTCCTTCGGATTGAGCAACAGGTGCCTGTTTAAACTAACCGCCCTCTTAATAAGCGCAGATAAGTCCTCTGGTACCTGCTCTTTTATTCCGTTTGCTTCGAGTATTTTTGAAATTCTTATCCCTCTGATTTCCTTCACCCTTGGAATTCCGTATTGGTCCCTAAGGATCATACCGAGCCTCGATTTTGTCAGTCCTTCCTTCTTTAGCTTTACAACAAGTTGGTCCAAGTCCTCGTTTCCCATTGTTACCCAGCTGGGTTTACTGTCCCTGACAGGATGTTTTGATCCCGCCCTTCCTCTCTTTCTGGTATGCATCCTTGCCATTATTGCACCTTTCCCGTCCATTCAATTTTAATACTTAAGTTTTAATGGGAAGGAGTGTACGATGTCCTCGTGATAGGCGCTGGACCTGCCGGGTCTAACATTTCCTACCTCCTTTCTAGGAAGGGACTGAAAGTCAGATTGGTTGATTTAAAGAAAGAGGTAGGCATTCCAAATCACTGTTCCGGCCTTGTAGACCAGAGGGTAGTGAATATCGTTGGAGAGGATCTTGTTATTAACAGGCCTGATTCAGCTGAGATTTCTACTCCTGCCGGATCATTTTCCCTTAAATCTGAGAGAATGAGTGTCATCGACAGGGTGTCTCTTGACAAGAAACTGGCTGAAATGGCCGTATCGGCAGGGAGTGACCTTTCTCTTGGAACAATGCTCATCGATTTTCAACAAAAAGAGGGGTTCGTCGCAGCGAAGCTGAAATCTAAAGGTGGTTTTGAACAGATCGAAGCAAGATTCATAATTGGAGCAGACGGTCCGACAAGTACAGTGAGAAGGAATCTGAGAATAAAGGCACCTAAACTGCTCACTTCAATTCAGTATGACGTTTCTAAAAAATCGAATAGAGTGAAAATAAACTTAGACAGAAGGGAAACGCCCGATTTCTTCTCGTGGGAGATACCAACTGGCAGGGAAGATGAGATCGGGTCATCTGGTTCTGGAAGCGAAGAGGCGGTCAAAAGAATGTCGTCCGGTGAGACTATTTTGAGAAAGAGAGGAGGTCTCATACCTATTGGTCCAACAGATCTAGGGAATGGAAGTGGGTTCCTGATCGGAGATTCAGCTGGGCTGAGTAAGGCTACAACCGGAGGGGGGCTCTATGCAGCGCTGAAATCTGGTGAGGCACTTTCAAAAGCCTTTGAAAGCGAAGGTTCCATCCTTCGATCTTATGAAAAATTTTGGCAGAAATCTTTCGGTTCGGAAATAAACAGAGACTATAGGATAAGAAAGCTTATGGACAGATTCGAGAAGCATTACAGATTATGGGTGCCATTGGCAAAATCAAGTTTGTCAGGAATAAACAAAGTGGGGGATGTTGATTATCCTTCAAGAACATTCCTCTATATCCTGGGCTCATTCCCTTTGACTTTTCCCCTGGTGCTAGCTGAATTCATCTCACAGTAAGTCAGTCCTTGACAGTCTGAAACACTACATGCGAAAAGGTACTTTCTACCCCTGAAAACGCCCTTATCTTGTTCACAACTTTCTCCCCAAGTTCTCTCAGGTTTCGAGCCCTTACCTTTGCGAGTATGTCAAATTCCCCCGCTATGATATGAACTTCCTCCACACCATCTAAATCAGAAACCAAATGGGCAAGTGCTTCTTGAGTAACGTTGTCCGTTTTCTTAAATGAGATAAACACGAATGCAAGAACCTCTAAACCCACGGCTTCGTAGTTGAGTTTAACCGTAAACCGAGTTATTATTCCGCCTTTAACAAGCTTTTCTAGCCGCTGTGCCGCTGTAACCCTGTTTATTCCGAGCTCATCAGCAATCTTTGTAACTCTATCTCGACCTTTTTCCTTTAAATAATCGACAATTTGATTATCTATTTCATCAAAATATTTCATATTGTTAAATATTTACTATAGATATAATATTTTTGTTTCATTTTGTATGTTGACGGACGACGAAAGATAATACCCTATCATCTGTTGGATTATTTATGATATATGCGAATCCTGTTGATCGTTTCTTCGATAGGGATAGGAAGAAGATAGAGGTTGGAACAAAGGTCAACACCATAGTCAGGGGAGCGATGAAGAGATACCTGGACCAAAGGGGATTTCTTGAAATAAACCCTGTTATCATTTCGCCAATATCCGATCCGTTGAACCATCCTGTTGATGACCCTACCATCAATTATTACGGGTACAAGTACAGACTTACAAAGTCAATGATATTTCACAAACAACTTGCGCTTTTCTACCTTGATAGAATATATTCCTTCTCCCCTAATATCAGGCTCGAACCAATTGAAAGAAAATCTACAGGGAGACATCTTGCTGAATTCACCCAGCTTGACATTGAGGTCAAGGGGAAAAATAGGAAATTCGTTATGGAACTTGCTGAGGGGATGTTAAATGATGCTATAATGAAAGTTAAGGATTCTATTGATGAAGATCAGCTGAACCCAACGCTGACGAAGTTTAGGAGACCTTTCAGGACCGTTAAGTATCTCGATGCCCAGCACAAGTATGGTAAAGACTTCGAAAGCATAATGAGCTCGGAAGCAAAGGAACCATTCTGGATACTGGACATTCCCTTGAATGAAAGGGAATTTTACGACAAGGAAAAGGATGGGGATCCTGAATTGCTAATGGATATGGACTTAATTTATCCATACGGATACGGGGAGGCCCTAAGCGGAGGGGAGAGGGAATACCAGAAAGATAGAATAGTCACGAGGATTGCGAAGAAGGGGCAGAGAACGGAGGATTATGCGCTCCTCATCGAGGCATCTGATAGAGGGATTCCTCCTTCCGCCGGGTTCGGCATAGGAGTAGAGAGACTCGTCAGGTTTTTGACTGGATCGAAGGATATTTCTGATGTTGTTCTCTTTCCAAAGGAAATTGGGAGATTTGGTCTGTGATCAGAACTCTCTAAATGGCCTATCCCACAAGAATTTTCATGTGATTGCAACAGATTATCTATTTATTACACCGAAATTTATTCTATGGCCCAATAAATCAACTTTTTATGTTCTCCTCCTGCTCTCTGAGTCAAATAAGATTTTAACAACTGTTCACGGAGGCCATTTATATGAATGAGAATTACCTAAATCTGTTGACCTAAATTCATGGAAAAGCATGGTGCATTATTCAAAAAGATGGAGAGCGGAGATATTCTTCTCCTCTCTGAAAAGAGTTGTAGGCGATACAATAATGGCAAGGAAGCTAAGGTATCAAACTCATGAGTCTTTTGTGAATATATAATGCTATTTCCTTCTGAGAAAGAATACAGTGGTAAACTGAATGAATAGCATCTTTTGGTTACTTAACGTACTAAAGCTCAGAGAAAACATTTAATAAAGGAATTTGAATGGGAGCTTGAGATTTTGGAGGAAATTGTCAATGACAAGTGATCAGAAAGACAACCAACCATCACAAGGTCCGGCACCGACCGTCCCCAAAAAAACTTCTTCCAATGCTAAATGGATTGCGATAATAGTAGTAGTGGTAGTGATTATCGCAGCCGTGGGAGGAATACTAGCCTTCTACCATCCCACACCTACGGTGCCAATTGGTAAAGCAAGTATAACATCGGCAAGCGCAGTGGCTGCTTACAACACGCCATATAACGTCACGGTGAAAACGAACGAAAGGTTCAACAGCATGAGCTTCTACTGGGGAGATGGCCCAGCAACAACAATATCATACTCTGGATCGAATACTGTAACTCTAACGCATACGTTCAAGAGCCCGGGACAGTATTACGCTTACTATACAGTAACATTCAACAACACCGTATACTCCAGCTATAAGGAACTGCTTCCCATCTCTGTGACTGCAGCTTCTTCTGCTTTGGCTCCGTCGGATTCATACGGAGATATAGCACTCCAGAGCGCATCTGCAGCTCCGCTGGTAAATAATACCTGGATATATGCTCCAGGCACAAGCATCTCACTGCTACTTGGTTACTTCACTCCACCAGCCAACTCAAGCTACCAGGTAGTAAACCAGGAACTTATCGTTTCATTGAATGGAACACAGACAGCTTCAGTCGCTCTGCCATATTACTTCAACAATACCTCGGGACTTTACCAGCTTCCGCTGAGTAAGGCTATATACAACCTTACAACGTCTACAGGCTATTACACCTTGAACCTTATAACGTTTACAGCAGTTGTCAATTCTACCTCTGGAGCAGTAGATACTTCCACAATGTCCAATACAAGCTATTTCGTTGACATACCTGCATTCTCATCCGCAGCTGCATATTCAACTCCTGGCTTAGGCGTATTAAGCTGGGTCACTGCTGAGGCTGAGACTGGAGGTTATAAAACTCTTGATCCTGCGATAGAATATGATACTGTCAGCTACGAGATTGTTCTCAACACAATGGCCACATTGGTTGGCTACAATGGAAGCTCATCTTCTGGCTTTTTCCCATATTTAGCAGCATACCTGCCCACAACCACGAACGGTGGAATAAACACGAACTATGCAAACTATACAGTCCACGTTAATCCTGCTCTAGCAGGCTACTCTGGGAGCTATAATGTATCCATAAAGCCGTATGAGAACTACACATTCCACATAAGGTCAAATGCGACATTCCAGGACGGTTCAAAGTTAACTGCATGGGACGTGGCATTCTCCTTCACCAGACTTCTCCTGCTTGATGGAGGATCCCCAGGAACGGGCGGATGGATAAATGCACAGTATCTCCTGCCAGGAAACTACTATGCATCCAACACATTCTGGAACATAACGCAGAACATAACGTGGAACAATGCAACGAACAACGTCACATTCCACTTCCAGTCACCTATGTCTCCATCGCTGGTCTTTGAAGTAATGGGTGACACAAGTGGAGTACAGATTCTGGATGCTTCTTGGGTTCAGGCACACGGTGGAGGCATCGGATGGAATGCATCTGACTTCATGGCTTACCAAGCACACGGAGTTGCTGGAAATTACGTCGACTATTTGGTAAACCACATAATGGCATCTGGTCCGTATATGATAGATTATACTGTTCCTGCATCTGAAGTCGTACTAATAGCGAATCCGAACTACAACCCACCTGGAAACGGATGGGAACCGAAACCAAAGATAGGAATGGTAATCATTGAATACATAGGTGAGGAGTCAACGAGATATCTTCAGCTCAAATCAGGCTATGCGAACACCGCAGGAATAGCTTCAAGCGACTGGTACCTGGTGCAGGGTCTGCAAAAGGCTGGAACCGTGAATGTCTATTCATTCCCAACGATATCGATATATTGGTACAACCTTAACACGAACATCAACGAAACGATGCTATCGAAACTTGGAACAGGAGCTAACATTCCTCAGACGTTCTTCGACAGCATACAGGTAAGAAGGGCATTTGCAGATTCCTACGACTACTCATATTACCTGGCTCAACAGGTCGGAAATGCAGTCTACAACACCACATTCGCAACTGGATTCGCAGGAATGCTTCCAAATGGAATGCTCGGATACCAAAGCAATCAAACGCTGAAAGCGGCTGGAGTCTCATTACCAACCTTCAACCTTACATATGCTAAGCAGAACTGGACCGCATTTGTGAATTCCCCGTATTTCGCCAAAGAAGGACTTTCAATAGCTAGCGTCACGGCCGGAGGAATCACTGCTGGAGACGTCGTTTATAACGGAGCTGTTCTCAACGTGCCAATCTTCATCTTCAGCGCTGACCCTGTTGACGTTGCTGGAGCTACGACGTGGGGCGGCTATTTGCAGCAGGTGATACCTGGACTTCAATTTACCGTACAGCCAACGCCTTTCCCAACACTGCTAAGCTGGCAGGTTGCTGGTTCTAATCCTGCTCCAATATATGAACTTGGATGGGCTCCGGATTATCCATACCCAACAGACTACCTAGGCCCGATGGCCTATCCGACGAGCGAAAGCTTCTATCCTGGTTCAAACGGATTCTATCCTGCATGGTTCAACAGCTCTTCAAACCCTGTTAGTGGCGTGCCTGGCATGAAGGAACAGTATGGCAATCTGACAGCAATGGTTCAGGAATATCTGAACGGCTCTACTACGGGCAATCCTACAATCGCCCTGCAAAACTTCCACATGATGAATGAAATGCTTGTCAACATGACGTTCTACGTCTATCTCTACCAAGCAAATTCATTCTGGGTTGTCAACTCGCACACAACACCATCTTCCATTATAGACTACCAGGAAAATGTGATGATGGGCGGCGGCGGAGACCTGATGTACAACTACTTGACGTACACTTAATTTTTTCTTTTTCTTTTCTTTTTTTTAATGATAAATTTTCAATGGAGAAGGTTGTCGGCGAACTTGATAAATTGCCTGCGTTCCCTTTTAAATGGTGAATTTCACTAGCTCCTTTCCTTCCTCACAGCAGTAAAGATTGTAAAAAATACTGCAAGGGCTATTATTGAACTCACAACAAGTACCAAACTTGACACCAGTAAGTAGGGATTTGATGGAGGGATGTTTTTGATAACAATAGTATATGAAACGTAAACCGGGAACGTTTTCCCGTTCGCTGAAGTGATATTCACC
>Ga0078972_1005622_pt1 | contig 31467 bp, 28 predicted proteins | sample YelNatPaOPGAMG01_FD_67568 | JGI IMG/M metagenome (GOLD analysis project Ga0078972, IMG submission 67568) | Hot spring thermophilic microbial communities from Obsidian Pool, Yellowstone National Park, USA - OP-RAMG-01 (SPADES assembly) (version 2) | ecosystem: Environmental > Aquatic > Thermal...
CATGAGATCATCCGCTTCCCTTCCCGCGCCTCCGGCATGGGAGACGAGGCTTTCGGCCCCGGCGCCCGGAGAAGGGGAGCCACATGGGACCCGCCATGAAGCTCATCAATCCTTCGGCCCCGGCGCCCGGAGAAGGGGAGCCGTGGGCAGAAGCGCCGTGGCGAGTGAGGCGGGCACCTCGTCGCCCTGCCTCGAGGCCCTCACCCCAGGGATTCCAGGAAGGCCTCCAGGCGGGTGGATATCTGCCCCTCCTGGTATTCCCGCTGGTCCACGCAGTCACCGTCGATGATCAGGACGGGCACGCCCCTGTCCTGGAGCGCCTTCTTCACCAGGGGAGCTCCCCCGCAGCTCTGCCGGCATCCCCAGTGGTTGAAGTGGATGGCCCCGTCCACCCGGTATTCCCCGGCCAGGCGGGCCAGGTGGGCGGCCCTTCTCTCCGCCGGGCCCACCAGGAAGTGACTCTCCAGCTTTAAGGCCAACGAGGTGAAAGGGTCCCCGGGGTCCATGGGTTCCCAGGTGGCGTGGGTGTATTCCTCGCACACCAGGCGCGCGTCGTACTTTTCCAGGATATGGAAGATTGATTGGGCGTACCAGGGCTTGAGGTGCATCCACATCAGGCGCAGGGACTGAGGCCCACGGCAGCCCCGCTCCTCCAGTTCCTCCGCCAGGAGGCGGTAGAACTCCACCCCGGCCTCGCTTCCCATGCAGCCCGCCAGGACGCTCAGGTTGCCCATGGCGTCCTTGCCGTCCAAGACGCAGTCATCGCGCTTGCGCATTTCCTCCACCCGGCGTAGGTGCTCCAGGGCCCGGTTGGACAGTTCTATGGCCTTAGCCAGCCCCTGCATCATCTCCTCCCGGCGGCGGCCGGAGATCCCCGCCATCAGGGACGCCGCTTCCTCGAGCTGTTCGGCCAGCAGGGGGAGTTCCTCCTCCCGTCCGGGGAGGGGGACGTCCACCTCCAGGTGGGGCACGCCGTAGAGCTCGGAGAGGAACGCAAAGGAAAGAACCGCGGAGTCGCAGGGGTAGTTGACGGACAGGAGCAGATCCGGCTTGGGGAGGAAACCCTCCACCGCGCATCCCAGGAGGCATCGGTGGTAGGAGCAGGCGTCACTGGAAAACCCCTCTTCCACGGCACGGTCTATGAAGCGGGGGGCCAGGCCGGCGGAGGCCGTCACCGCGGCGGCCATCTCCGGGTAGAAGGGCAGGCAGCCCAGGCCGTGGATCAGCTCGCTGGGGACCAGCAAATTGCACCACACCACGGGTGCTTTTCCCAGGTAAGCGTCCCGGGTGACGCGTATGAAATGGGTTAAGGAGATGCGGTCCGCCTTCCATTGAGGCCGGTTCAAGGGGGAACGGGCCAAGCCCTCCACCGTCTTCCAGAACAGCCGGGAGCGGAAGATCTCCGGGGACAGCTTTTCCAGGTAGCGGTCCTTTATCGCCTCCAGGAGGCCGCCCTCGTTTTCCACGGTCATGGTCTCACCTCGACTTCCGGACGCCTCAATCCCCGGCTATCATTTCCAGGAAAGCTTCCACGCGGGTCAGCAACTGTCCAGCGTGCCCGTCGGCGTAATCGCTTTCCAGGCGGAGAACGGGAATCCCCTCCCGCCGCAACCTCATCTCCAGGCGGGGGAAATCGTACAGGTAGGAGTCGCAGAACTTCAATGAGGCGTAGATAACCCCCCGCGCCCCGCAGGACTTGAACCTCTCCGAAAGGAGTCGGTACCTCCGATCCCCGTCCCCCATCCTGGCGCAGGGGTGACGCTCCAGGTAAAGCGCGGCCAGCGACTCCAGCATGCGGGGGACGTCCTCCCCCTCCACGGGGGCCTCTGCGGTGAAGGGCCGGTCCCCGTTACAGAGATCCGCCCACACCACGCGGGCACCCGCGCGTTCCAGGAAGGCCACCAATCCACGTGGGTTGAGGAGGTTACCCGTGAGGAGCACGGGGACACCCCCTTCCTCGCCGCGGTGCCCCTCCCCTTCCAGCGGGATGCGGTATCCCTGGGCTTCCTGGGCCAATTCCACCCGGGCCGCGCCTGTCTTGCCCTCCGCGGCCCGGATATACGACAGGCGCAGCTCGCTGCTCTCCCGGCAGGCCCGGCGAAGGTCTTCCGCCTCCACGCAGAGGCCGGCGTATTCCTCCAGGGCCCGCAACAGGCGACGGAACTCCAGTTTCAGGATCTCCCTCCCCCTCCCCTCCGTGTGCCGCGGGAGGTCCAAAAGGAAGGAGAAGGATTCCGGGAACAGGTCCCGCCACGCGTCGTGGAGGCGCCGCATCCCGTCGCAGCAGTTGACGAAAACGGCATGCCGCGGAGCATCCCCGTTTAGGGCCTCGGCCAGGCAGGCACGGACGTAGGGGCATAAAGCCGGATGCAGGAAGGTATCCGCCGCCTCCAGGCCGTGAGGGTCCCCGAAACGGCGCACGGGCCGGAAGCCAGTGGCCGCCAACAGTTCCACCGGCGTATAGGCACAGAACCAGGATATCTCCCGCTCGTCCATCTCCGGGTCCCCTCCCCCGCCTCCGCCCGTTATTTTATGCCGTGGGCGGGTCCGTTTACGCCCTGTGACCTCGACATCTCCCGCTCGTCCATCTCCGGGTCCCCTCCCCCGCCTCCGCCCGTTATTTTATGCCGTGGGCGGGTATATTATATTCGTCGCGTGCGGCGGTAGGGAGTCAATAGCCCCGAGATTTGGGCGGCCGGTACGCGGCTTGTGGAAGGCGGGGCATTCCGGGAGGAAGATACTTCCTGGAATCCCCGCGTAGGAGAGGAGAGCCCCGTGGAGGGGGCAGGAGGCACAAGGGAGGAAGGGATGGACAAGTACGAATGCACGGTGTGTGGGTACGTTTACGATCCGGAGAAGGGGGACCCCGACGGAGGCATCGAGCCGGGAACGCCTTTCGAGGAATTGCCGGACGACTGGGTATGTCCCCAGTGCGGTGCGGACAAGGACATGTTCGAAAAGATCTGATGCCAAGCCGGTTTTTTGAAGTCGGCGGGGCCCGGCGATCGGGCCCCACGTTTGCAAGGGGTACTTGACGTGTTGCCGTAGGTGGTAGAACGGTCCGCCGGGCGTGGCCGGGGGAAGCGATGGACGATGGGGTAACCGCGCCTGGTCCCGGCGGCGAGACGGTACCCGCGGGCGCGAGGAGGGCGCCCATTATGGAAGCAAGGCTTTTCCTGGGCGGAGGCGGTTCTGCAAGGGTGTTCACCGGAAAAAGATACCCGGATAGGCGATACGGCTCCCTGGCGCCTGGAGAGGACACGGGGTGAGGACCCGCCATCCGGGCAGGGTAACTACGGGGCCCGTTATAGCGCAGGTTCCGGGAGGAAGGAAGAAGGAGGTTACCATGCGGCCGGTGGAGATAGTGGAAGGCGTTTACTGGGTGGGGGCGCTCGACCCGCAACTCAGGGTCTTCGACATCATCATGAAGGCGGACCACGGAACCACCTACAATTCCTACCTGGTGAAGGCCGGGGAGAAGGTGGCCGTGGTGGACACGGTCAAGGAGCCCTTTTACGAGGAGTTCCTGGAGAACGTGAGATCCCTGGTGGATCCCCGGGACGTGTCCTACGTGATCGTCAACCACACCGAGCCCGACCATTCCGGTTCATTGGGACGTTTCTTGCGCGATGCCCCCAATGCGCGGGTGGTCTGCGACCGCAACTGCCGGAACTTCGTCCGCAACATACTGAACCGGGACGTGGACCCCATCCTGGTGCAGGACGGCGACACCCTGGACCTGGGCGGAGGAGTGGAGATGCGTTTCGTCCACGCCCCCTTCCTGCACTGGCCGGATACCATGTTCACCTACTTGGAGCAGAGGAAAATCCTCTTCACCTGCGATTTCCTTGGAGCCCACTACTGCGATGACCGCCTCTTCGACGACCTGGTGGACGATTATTCCCACGCCTTCGAGTATTACTACTTGGTCATCTTCCGCCCCTTCAAGAAGTACGTGCTGGAGGCGCTGGACAAAGTCCAGGGATTGGACCTGGGCGTGATCGCCCCCAGCCACGGGCCGATCCTGCGTTCCGACCCCCGCGCTTACATGGAGAAATACCGGGAATGGAGCTCTTCTCCGGTTCCCGGCGAGGAGAAGAGCCTCCTGGTCTTCTACGCCAGCGCCTACGGGAACACCGCCGCCCTGGCGGAAAAGATCGCCGAGGGAGCCCGTTCCGAGGGGGTTAAGGTCACGGTCATGGACGTGGCGGCCACCGAACTGGGCCTGATGATTGACCGCATCGAGGCCGCGGACGGTATAGCCGTGGGCTCGGCCACCATCAACGGGGATGCCGTGGAGCCGGTATGGTACCTCCTCTCCCACCTGGCTACTCTCAACCTGAAGGGCAAGGTGGGCGCCGCTTTCGGTTCTTACGGCTGGAGCGGTGAGGCACCCAAACTCATCGCCGATAGGCTACGGGGCCTGAAGTTCAAGGTGGAGGAGGAACCTCTGCGCGTCAACCTGGTCCCCACCGAGGAGGACCTGGAGGCGGCGAGGGAGATGGGCAGGAGGTTGGCCCGTTCCCTCCGGGCCGGGTAGGGTTTGGCAGCACCCGGATCGCAGGGCTCCTTCCCGCGGCCGTTCAGGGAACGCACTTCCGCCTTTCCGGGTGACGGTCAGGATCGCCAGTGTCCCGAAAAGGGCTGCCCCTGATGCCCCCCTCAGCCTGCCATCAGGAACCGTGGACGGAGCATATGACCCGGTTGCCGGAAAGGTTATAGGTCCCTCCGGAGGGGCAGGCGGGGACGCTCTGCAGGAACTCCGGGACCAGTTGCTGGATGGAGGTCGGGGCTTGGCCCTTCACGGCCTGGTATTGCTGGACCGCCGAGGAGATGGCCCGACGGTTCGCGGCGCAGGCCGCGGCCTCCGCCTCCCCCACCGGGGAGCCCGGGGTCACCTGGGGCCCGGTTCCGGTTTCCCCGGAGGGTTGGTTTCCGCCCCCGCACCCGGCCAGCGCCGGGACGATGATCAACAGGATGACGGACACCGTGACCATTATCGTCCTTCGCATGCTCACCTCCGGAATCGTTTTCCCGCTCTTGGTTATTCCGCGGCCTCGCGCCTTCGCTTGGACCTTGTCCCGCGGGAAGGAAAGTACGGGCGGCCGCTTTACCTAATCCCTTTTTCGCTGCTTTATATTGACCGGGTCAGGCTTGGCCGGTCTCCCTCTCGCGGATGGCCCGCACCAGGATCTTCTTGGCCACGTGATTGATGATGCTGGGAGGGTTTTCCAGGACCGCCGCCCTCCAGTCTTCGAGCGGGCTGCCGGCCTGGCGGAAGGCCTCGTAAAGGGCTTCCTGGAGGACGGAGAGATTGGGCTCCACGTAGATCTCGTAGATGTACCTCTGGGGCCCGGACAACTGTTCCACGTCCTTGGAAAGCACTTCCATGAACTCGCGCTTGATGCGCTTGTTCCGGTTACGGACGTAATACTCGTTCAATACCTGCAGGAAATCCACCATGCTCGCGTACCTTTCCCTCCGGCCCCGTTCACGCCCACCATGATATGGATCCCGGCGCCGAAATCAAGTGCCCACCGGCCCTTGCCTTTCACCGTACTCCTCTGGGTCAAGGAATCGGCAGGCCACGGGAGCCCCTTTAGGGAGGGAGGGAAAATGGAAAACGTCGATCTCCGTGGCTCCCGAGAGCCTGCCTCGCGTTCCGGGCATACGCCACCGCGCCCCTCGACCGCCGGCGTGGAGAACGTGAAGATGGGGGAAGTATATACGGCGTGGATGATATAAGCCGGGAAGTGCGGCAAGGCGTTTCCCGGCTTCCGGATGGTGGAGCCGATGGGATTTGAACCCACGACCTCTGCCGTGCGAAGGCAGCGCTCTCCCGCTGAGCTACGGCCCCTCGTTCAGGGACCATTTTAACAAACTGCAGGGGTTCGCGCATCGGCGCTCTCTCGACGCGGGGTCCTGCCTGCTACGGGATGCCCGGCCGGTCTGAAGGCCGGGATCGGTGTCTTGGGATCGCCGCTCGGTGCGGGCGCCCGTCTCGCCGCTCGGTGTTACGCGAGGGCACGGAAGGCGACCGGGATATAGGTTACCGCATCCCCAACCTTTATAATGAATCCCTGGGCTCGGCGGAACGAAGGAGGTTCGATGGCAGTGAAAGGGGTTTGGGGAGAGGGGGAACCGGGAGAGGGTCGCGTGCGATGGTCTCCTAAAGCCCGGACGATGACCATCGGCATCACTCTCGCCTCTCTCCTGGCGCTGTCCCTGCTCTCCGCATCCTGCGGGCGAAGAGGAGGGGAGGAGCCCGGGGGGGAAAGCGGGCCACAAGATGCCGGCACGGGCTCGACCGAACTCCACAACCAGTTCTCCTTCCTGGTCTGCGGAGATCCGCACGGCCGCACCGACCTCCTGGCCCGTATCGTGTCCCAGGCCAGGGAGGGCGAGTTCCTGGTGGTGCTGGGGGACATCTCCACCGGAAGGGGCGTGGAGGAGATGCGCAGGATGAGGGACTTCCTTGACCACTGCGGCATGACCTACCACGTCATACCCGGCGACAACGACATGCCCGGGGGCTCTTTGAAAGCTTTCTGGGAGGTGTTCGGCCCCGACTATTATTCCCTGGACGTCCAGGATACCCACCTCGTCTTCCTCGACGACGCGGTTCCTGGGGTAGGGTGTCCGCCGCGCGAGCTTTCCTGGTTGCGGGAGGACCTGGCGGGGGCGTATGGGAAGCTGATCATCGCCTTCGCCCACGTGCCTCCCGGCGCCCCGGTGGACATCGGGAAAGGCGGTTTCGTGGCCCAGGAGTCGGAGAGCAACCTGGAGATGAGGGAGCTCCTGGCCGCCGCGGGGGTATCGGCGATCTACTGTGGGCACATCCACGCTTACATGCTATACGCCTCCGGGCCGCCGCGGGTGGTGGTGACCGGGGGGGCGGGAGCGGAGCCTCACCTCTCCCCGGAGGGGGGTGGATTTCACCACTTCCTGCGGGTCACGGTAGAGGACGGCCAAGTGAGGGAGGAGGTCATCGCCCTTTAGCCATACCTCGAGGGCGTCAAGCATAGCGGATAAGGTGATGGCCCTCCCGGATCCAAGGCTCAAACCCCGGTTGACCTGGACGGATAGATCCGGTAAATGCCTACCGGGTTTTCCTTGCCGGCCCTCAAGGACCCGGGGCTCGGATCCGAGGGTTTCACCTCGAGGCATTGTGGCGCTTACGGCTTGGCCAAGACCCCGGAAGCCACGTGGCTCGGCCCCGGTGAGTCACCTTGAAAACTTGATAAGCTTTCGGTGGTCGCGAGGCTCGGCTGGCGGGAGAGTCAAATGGGCCGGGCAGGGAGGAGCCCTGGCTTGAAGGCCGGTTCGCTTGATGGAGAGCTTGAGACCCGGGAGGGGCAAATGGGCAGCGGGAACGGGGAGCCTTGGGGTCTACAAAAAGGGGAAGACCCCGTCGGGGGGAACGGGGTCTTGCGTCTGGCAGCTAGTTCGCTTGCGCCCTTTGAGGGAATTGCCGGTAAACTCATGGGGGACACCTAGCTACCGATCTTATTATCGGAAAAATTCCCCGCCACTTTAGGGTCATCCGCCACCTATTTTTACTGCCTGAAGATGCAGCGGCCGAGACCGGGAAAGAGGGGCTTGGCCCGGGACATTGGTCCGGGATATGTCCGCCGTTGTACCCATCGGGTAACGCCTCTACATACCGACCCCGGCGTGGAGCCGGATATCGGCCTCTTCCCTTGCCCGGCTTACGCTGGCAGGGGGTTGCCTCGGGAGGTTGCCGATGGTGGGAGCTTTATCCATGCCGTTGCCGATGATGTCCCGGGTTTTGCGCGGAGACGCGCTTTTCAGATTCCGAGCATATCCTTGAGGAGGGCGGCCTGGCGCCGGGAGACCGGGATCCGGCTTTCCTTCTGGTCCTTGAGGGTCACTACCATGGCATTGCGCGACAACTTGATGATCTGGTTGACCTTCTTGAGGTTGACGATGTAGCTGCGGTGGGTACGGAAGAAGTTCCGGCTGTCGAGCATTTTTTCCAGTTCCGCCAGGGTGTAGGTGGTGAGGTAGGACTCGTCGAAGGTGTGGATGTAAGCGTACTCGTGCTTGGTGTCGATGTAGTGGATTTCCTCCATGGGGATGAGCTTGATGGCTTCCCCGCGCTGCACCGGTATCTGCTCCAGGACCGCCCTGCCGCGATCTTCACCGGCGCCGGCGGATGATCGTCGTGCCCGGCCCACCCGGTCCAGGATGACCTTCACCCGGGCGGCCAGCTCCAGGGGACTGAAGGGCTTGGACACGTAATCGTCGGCTCCCCCGCGCAGGCCGATGACTTTGGATCTCTCGTCGTCGATGGCCGTGAGCATGATCACCGGGATGTCCCGGGTCGACGCATCGGATTTGAGCTGCATGAGGACCTGCCAGCCGTCCAGCTTGGGCATCATGACGTCCAGGATGATAAGATCGGGATCCACTTCCTTGACCATCTTCAGGCCCTCCTCGCCGTCCGTGGCCAGGAAGACCTCGTAGTTGTCCAGGCGGAGATTAAGCTCCACCACGTTGGAGATGGCCGGGTCATCCTCTATGATGAGGATACGGTATCTCCTGTCCTCGGCCATGGGACCTCCCTTGCCCACCTTCCACACTCAAGGTTTCCGTCGGAGGACATTAAGAATTTCGTCAATACCAGGAACGTTCTTTACAACCACCGGCCTCTCGCCCCCGGAGGAAGCCGTCCTGCCAGACCTTCCGGACCGAGAATGCTTTGCGCCTACCCCGTGGCTGGCCTTCCACCGGGCGCGGGAGGGAGGGGCGGAGAAGGCCTGCCGGTTTGTTCCCCCGTACCCCGGGGCCTGGAGGCGACTGGCCGCGGGACTTATAAGATGGGGCGAATTAAGTCCCCCTTCGCATTCGCCAGGCCTGGAAAGCGGATCGACCGGTACTGCCTGTTGGTGATATTTGGGAATGGATGTCCGCAGAGAACGCCTTGCGCCGCGCAGAGCCACGGCGGTGAAGGGGATCCGGGAAAGGCGGCCTTACTTGGTGCGGCGGTCCACGAAGTAGGTGCTTCCGGGGATGGACTTCGCGTACTTCAAGGTTTCCTTGGCTATCTCGCCCACTTCCCAGTGGGTGGTTATCCTTCTCTTCTGGTTGCTGGCCACCCCTATGCTCAGGGTCATGATGGGGATGTAATTCTCCCTTCCCACGCGGTCGATGAGGATGGAGTATCCGCGTTTGAGGTCTTCTTCCCGGTAAAAGGAGGACACCTTCTCCTCGAAGGCGGAGATTATCTCCTCGGCGATGCGGGTGGCCTTCTCCGGGGTGGTCAGGATGACGAAGTCGTCCCCCCCGCCGTGCCCGATGAAATCGTCGTAGTTTCCGGAGCGGCGGACGGTGTCGTCGATGATGGAGGCCAGCTCGCGGATAACCGCGTCCCCCTGCGGGAACCCGTAGATCTCGTTGTAGGGCTTGAAGTTGTCTATGTCCACGTACAGGGCAGCGAATTTCAGGTTCTTGGCCAGGCGGCGCTTGGTCTCCGCCTCTATGGAAATGCTTCCCGGCATGCCGGTCAGGGGGCTGACGTCGCGCTTCTGCTTGGCCCGGATGAGGTTGACGGCGATCCGCGCCACCAGGTCGGAGAAGTCGAAGGGCTTGGTGATGAAGTCGTCAGCGCCGGCCTCGATGCTGGCCACCTTGTCCTGGGCTTGGGTCTTGGCGGAGAGCATGACCACCGGTATCTGGTTGGTCCTCCCGTCGGCCTTGAGGCGTCGGCATATCTCCAGGCCGTCCATCTCCGGCATGAGGATATCGCACAGGATCAGGTCCGGTTTCACCTCGTGGACCATGCGCAGGGCCTCCAGGCCTTCCTGGGCGGTGAAGACCTCGTATCCTTCCACTTCCAGGTTGAAGCGGATGATGTCCAGTATGTTCCTCTCGTCATCCACCACCAGTATCCTCACGGGATTCTTGCGCTCTTCCAAAGCCGGTCTCCTCGCTCAATCGTGATCCTCGACCACGTTTATGTCCGCCTCCGGATCCGGTTCTTTTATCCCGCCCTCGCGTTCCTGCAGCAGGGGGAGGGTGAAGTGGAAGGTGCTCCCCTTCCCGGGTTCGCTTTCCACCCAAATATTTCCTCCATGGGCTTCCACTATGCTCTTGCTGACGTAAAGGCCCAGCCCGGTTCCGTAGACCTCGCGCGTGGATCGGTTGTCCACGCGGTGGAACTTCTCGAAGATGTGGGGGAGATGTTCGGCGGGAATGCCCACGCCATGGTCGGTGACGCTGCACCGGATCATGTGGCGATGTCTCCCGATATTCACCTCTACCTCGCCGCCCTGGGGGGAATACTTGATGGCATTGTCCAGGAGGTTCACGAGCACCTGTTCGATCTTGTCCGGGTCGGCGTGGACCTTCGCGCTCTCGCACTCCGGGATCAAGACCAGCTCGTGTCTCGCGGATTGCGATTCCATCTTGCCCACCACGATCTCCGCCAGCTTCACCAGGTCGAAATCCCGCTTCTTGAGCTCCATGCGGCCCGATTCGATGCGCGACATGTCCAAGAGGTCGGAGATGAGCCGGGTGAGCCGGTCGGTCTCCTCCTCTATGACCCCGAGAAACTGCTGGCGCGTCTCTTCGTCGAAGTTCACATCCCGTCGACGCAGGGTAGCCGTGTAGGCCTTGATGGAGGTGAGGGGGGTACGTAGCTCGTGGGACACAGTGGAGACGAAATCGGACTTCGCCTGTTCCAGTTCGCGGAGGGTGGTGACGTCCCTGATGATGGCGATGATCCCCAGGCTCTTGCCCGGCTCGGCCTCGATGAGGGAGGTCTCAACTTCCAATATCTTCCTCTCCGGACCTTCCAGCCGTATCTCCTCGGCCATCTCCCTCCCGGAGTTGAGGCTGCGCAGGAAGAGATTGGCCAGGTCGGGAACGCGTATGACTTCCTTGACGTGGCGCTGTTCGATATAGGGGAAGGGTGGGAGGTTTAGTATGCGCTCCGCGGCGGAGTTGACCAGGATGATCCGGGCCTCGTTGTTCACGGCGATCACCCCGTCGGTGATGGAGAAGAGCATGGCCTCCGTGCGGCGCTGGTCCTCGGCCATCATGCGGTAGAGGTTGGCGTTTTCCAGGGCGATGGCCGCCTGGCTGGCAAAGAGGCTGAGCAACCTCTGGTCGTCATCCCCGAAGGAGCGCTCCCGGGGAGGGATGGCCACCTCCAGGACTCCCGTGGTGGTGCCCCGCCAGGTTATGGGGACGGCGAGGTAGGAGTAGGCTTCCTCGAGCCCCCCTCCCCACGCTCCGGCGTGTCGAGGCTCGACCCTGGCCAGGCGTACCGGTTCTCCGGAGGCCGCGGATTTGCCCGCGTAATACTCCCCGGGCAGGAAGGTCCGGCCAAGGATACCCACATCCAGTCCGTGAACGGCTTTCACCCGGAAGGATCCATCCTCCTCCCGGAGGGAGAGGACGCCGACCTCCGCCCCTACCAGCTCCACGGCTTTTTCCAGTAGCAGGTCGGGGAGGTTCCCGGTGTCCATGTCCCGGGCCAGGGAGCGCCCAAGCTCGTAGAGGGCGGATTGCTCTTCCACCCTGCGGGCTATGAGGAGGAGGAGGTCGTCGCGTATTTCCTCCACCTTCACCCTCTCGGTTATGTCGTCGAGTATAATGACCCATCCGGCTGGGGGTTCGTGGCCCGCCCGTATGGGCGAGACGCGCACGGAAAGGGTGCGTTCCGGGGGTCCTACAAGCCGGGCCTCGAAGCTGCCCCCGCCATCCCTTTTCGCCGTGCTCCCTTGCGGGTGAAGGCATTCCCAAAGCGGTTCGGCGTCCACCAGCACACCCTCCAGGATGTCCTTGAGGGGGGCCTGCGACGGCAATAGCTCAAGGCCCAATAGATCCCGGGCCGCTTGGTTGGCCATGACCAACCCGCCCGAGGGGTCGCACACCAGGAGCCCGCTGCTCACGCTGCTCACGATGACCTCGCTCCTGGAGAGCACCGTCTGGTAGAGCTCGGAGCGCGCTATGGCCGAGGCGGCCAGATTGGTGATGGTCACCAGGAGCTGAACATCCTCGCGGGTGAACTGCTTTTGCGAGGTGCTGGCGAAACAGAGCACGCCCATGAGCTCGCCTCCCATGAGTATGGGGGCGGCCAGCAGGGCCTCCACCCTGTCCGGGGCGGGGTGGCATGAGAGGGAGTCGTAATCGTCGTCCCCCCGCCTCACGAGCAACGGCTTTTTCCCCTCTGCCGTCCTTCCGATGATGCCCTCGCCGACCTCGATTTCCCTCACCTCCACCTCTCCGGACGCGGGGAGGATGAAGTCCTGCAGCACGAGCTTTCCCGACCCCCGGTCCAGGAGCCATATGGATGCCAGGTCGGCTCCCAGTATTTTAGAGGTGGCTTGCAGGAGGAAGTTCAGGGTCTCCCGGAGGTCCACCTTCTCCATGAGCTGGGAGCTTATGCGGTAGAGTAATTCTATCCGCCTGGACCTGGCGTGCTCGCGCCTGTCGAGTTCGGCGACCAAGGAGATGAAGACGGAGATCCCCAGGAGCACGAATATGTCGACCAGGAGGCCTGCCCCGTCCGTTTGTATCCGCATCCCCTTCAAGAAGCATGCCATGGCGTAGAGCCCGCCCCCCACCGCCGAGATCAAAAGGGTGGTCGTCCACCGGCCGAAGAAGGAGAGCGCCACCACGAGGAGAAGGAGAAGCGGGAAAAGGGGGCTACGAATCCCCCCGGTAGCGTATATCACGAGGCAGATGGAGGCGGTGTCCCCGGCCAGCAGGGGCAGCACGCTCTTCCGGAAGGAAGCCGTGGAACCGCGCCGCAGGAACAGGTGGTGGAGCAGTCCCAGGAGGCCCATGGCCGAGAGCCCCACCGCCCACCACAGGTAGGCCGGGGGCTCTCCCGCGTACAGCGGGTAGAGGCCCACCGCCAGGAAGGCCGCCCAGTGGGGCACCGGCAACCAACGCGAAGTCTTCATGACAAGGATAATATCGTTGTTCGCTTCCCGTTTATTGAGGCCCGTGCCTACCCGCTGGGGGCTCGGTTTTCCGCCCCTTCGAGCCGCCCGAAATAATCCACCCGAAATAATAATTCCATATCCGGACGAGAAGGCCTTTTCCCCTCGCGCCCTCCATTCGCGGCCATGCATGCCCCAACCCCGGGTGTTCCCGCCGCCTTTGCGGTTTCCCGGAAGGAATGGGCCGATGGGGGCTGCCCCGTCCGGTCCGCCCTGCTATGATGGACGGAGAAAGGGGGAAGGTGGATGGCCTTGCAAGTAGGCATCATAGGCCTTCCCAATTCCGGGAAGTCCACCATCTTCAACGCTCTGACCCGGGCCGGAGCGGCTGTGGCAGGGTATCCCTTCACCACCGTGGACCCCAACTACGGAGTCACGGCGGTGCCCGATGTGCGCCTGGAGAGGGTGGCCGCGGCGGCCGGATGCCCCCGCGTGGTTCCCGCCGACCTACGGGTGGTGGACATAGCCGGCCTGGTGGAGGGGGCCCACCGGGGGGAAGGGCTGGGCAACCGCTTCCTGGCCCACATAAGGGAAGTGGACGTGGTGGCCCATGCCGTACGCTGCTTCTCCGCTCCCGACGTGCCCCACGTGCGTCCCCAGCTCGATCCCGCGGCGGACATCGCCCTGGTGAACACGGAACTCATCTTGGCCGACCTCGAGGCGTTGGCCAGGCGCAAGGAACGGATCGGCAAAGCAGCCCGCAGCGGGGACCGGGAAAAGGCGCGCGAGCTGGAGGTCCTGATGAAAGTGGAGGAAGGGCTGAAAAGGGGGGTTCCCGTGCGGGGGCAGGAACTGGAAGAGGAGGAACTCAAGGCCCTGGCCGGCCTCTTCCTGCTCACCGCCAAGCCGGTCATCTACGTGGCCAACCTGGGGGAGGAGCAGCTGGAAGGGGACGGTTCCCTCCTGGAGGACGTGCGTCGCGTGGCGGAGGAGGAGGGAGCTGAGCTAGTGGCCTTATGCGCCAAGCTGGAGGCGGAGATCGAGGAGCTGAACCCGGAGGAGATGCGGGAGTTCCTGGAGGCCTACGGGATCGAGAAGCCCGGGCTGGAAATCTTCGTTCAGCGCTGTTACCGTTTGCTGGGCCTGATCACCTTTTTCACCACCGAGTCCGGCGAGTGCCGGGCCTGGCCCCTGCGGGCGGGGAGCACCGCGGTGCAGGCGGCGGGCAAGATACATACCGACATGGAAAGGGGGTTCATCCGCGCCGAGGTGCTGGGCTGGGAGGAGTTCCTGGCCTACGGTTCCTTCCACGCCGCCCGGGAAAAAGGGGCGGTTCGCGTGGAGGGGCGCGACTACGTGGTGCGGGACGGCGACGTCATGCTCTTTCGCTTTCACTGAAGGGAGGCGGGTAGGCGGACTGCGCGCCTCCCATACTGGATTGCTTCCACGGCTCCCACCGGGAGCCGCGCCCACCTCCTGGCCCTCCTCCGGCCTTGGTCGGAGGAGGGGACGTCCCCGTGGTTTGGCCTCACGGCGTAGGATCACGGCCTCGTTTGGAGCCGGTGTTTTTCTCGCGGTATGGCCGGGAATTACGGCATGCTTGGCCGGCTCCGGGCCATGCGGGATTCCATAAGGAAGCGTGAATTCACCGCGATGCCGGGGGAGGTCTCAGACCTCGGATTTCCTCAGCAGGTGCCTTATCACCATCTGGGCGCCGGAGTGGGGGTCGATCTCCCTGGTCTCCACCAGTTTTCTCACCAGCTCCACCATCTCCGGGTCCTCGGACAGGGCCCGGGCCACCGTCCTCTCCACCCGCCGGTTGATTATCTCCTGCAGCTCGGCCAGGATTCTCTCCCTGGCTTTCTTTTCCAGCAGGCCCCGCTCCTGCAGGTAGCGGTAGTGGTTGAGTACGGCGTCCGCCAGTTGGTCGACTCCCTGGCCGGTGGTGGCCACGGTTCGGATGACCGGGGGCACCCATTCCTCGTCCCGCTGGGACATCTCCAGCATCATCATTATCTCCGTGTAGGTGCGGCCGGCATCCTCCCGGTCCGCCTTGTTGACCACGAAGATGTCCCCAATCTCCATGATCCCTGCCTTGAGGGCCTGTATCTCGTCCCCGCCCCCGGGCATGGTGACCACCACCGAGGTGTGGGCCAGCTTGACGATGTCCACCTCCACCTGTCCCGCCCCCACCGTCTCGATGATGACCAGGTCCTTGCCGAAGGCGTCCAGGATGTTCACCGCGTCGTTGGTGGCCACGGAGACGCCGCCCAGGGAACCTCGGGTCCCCATGGAACGGATGAAGACCTCGGGATCGGTGGCCAGGTCCTGCATGCGCACGCGGTCCCCGAGCACCGCGCCCCCGGTGAAGGGGCTGGTGGGATCGATGGCGATGATGCCCACGCTCTTTTCCCGCTGGCGCAGTTCCTTGGTCAGGGCATTCACCAGGGTGCTCTTGCCGCTTCCGGGGGCCCCGGTGATGCCCAGGATGTGGGCCCGGCCCGTGTACTCGTGGAGCTTGCGGATGGGCTCTCGCGCCGCCGGGTCGCCGTTCTCCACCAGGGTTATGAGCCTGGCCACGGCGCGGCGGTCTCCCTGTAAAAGCCGGGACAGCAGGTCGTCCATTTCCCCTCCTTGTAAGGCTTTTCCTAAATATTCTCGGCTTTTCCGCGCCAGGTGTCAAAGATGCGCCCAGGGGCGAGATACGGCTCGCACGGGGGCGAAGCGCGGAGCCCTCCGCCTATTTTAAAGTACACATTGACTAAATATAAGGTGCGGCCCGGTCGCCGGGGCGATACTTGTCGCCGGCCGTCCCCTGTGGCCGCCGCTCCGCGTGGAAACGTTGGTGCACGGGGCAGGGTAGTCGGTATATGCTTTTCCCATGCGCCGGGTAAGAATAGTCAACGCCGCCCGCGGGTCGGTCCTGGCGGAGGAGGCGGAGGTGGCGGAAACCCCTTCCACCCGCCGGCGGGGTCTTCTGGGGCGGGATTCGCTTCCCGAGGGCGGGGGGCTGCTCATCGTCCCCTGCCGCCAGGTGCACTCCTTCGGGATGCGCTTCGCCGTAGACGTGGTTTTCCTGGACCGGGCCCTCAAGGTGGTCCGCGCGGTGAGGGAATTCCCCCCGGGGAGGTTGAGCCCCCTCGTCTTCCGTTCCCGCGCCGTCCTGGAATTGCCCGCTGGGACCCTGGAGAGGACGGGCACGCGGGTGGGCGACCCCCTGGATATTAGGAGCCTTTAAAGGGCCGAGAAGCCCGCGCCCCGAGGCCTGGGGATCAAGGGGCAAGGAGTCCCCCCGCCCTGAGATACGCGGATCAAGGCGGGGAAGACGGTCCGACCCGCCGGCCCTCGTTTTACGTACACGCCCTCCAGGCCGTATCATGAAGGCATGATCGGTTGGAGGATAACCCGCTTTTTCCCCTCCGGGAAGGAGGAGGCCGATGACCGCGTGGTGATCGAGCTCCCCTTGGAGATCGCGGTCAACGGCATGCCCCTGGTAGCCCTCATGCGCCTCCCGGGGATGGACAAGGAACTGGCGGTCGGGTTCTGCCTCACCGAGAAGGTCATCGACGACGTGGGCCAGATAAAGCTCCTCAGGCACTGCGGTTCCCTGGAGGAGGAGGCTGGCAAGGGAGGTAACGCCGTAGGCAACGGCTTGGACCGCGGGAATGTGGTGGAGATCGAGGTGGAGGATCCCAAGGGAACGGAGAGGTTCTCCTCCACTTACGTGGTGCGTACCGGTTGCGGAGGGGCGGACCTCTCGGCCGTGGAGGATTACCACCGGGGGTGGGTGACCTCGCACCTGCGGGTCCCCTCGAGGGTTCTCTATGGGCTGGAGGAGAAACTGACCGCCAGGCAGGACGTCTTCCGCGCCACCGGCGGTACCCATGGGGCGGGCATCTTCGACGCCGAGGGCGAGCCATTGGTGGTGGCCGAGGACGTGGGCAGGCATAACGCCCTGGACAAGGCCGTGGGCTGGTGCGCCCTGCGCGGCATTTCCCTGGAGGATAAGATCCTCGTGCTCTCCGGGCGGGTGAGCTTCGAGATGGCCTTGAAGGCGGTGAGGGTGAGGATCCCGGTGCTGGTGTCCGTGGCCGCCCCCACCTCCCTGGGTTTGCGTATAGCCGATGGGGCCGGCCTGACCGTGGTGGGGTTCTGCGACGGGAGGAGGTTCAACGTCTATACCCACGGGTGGAGGATACTGCCGTGAAGGACTTCGGCGCACACGTTTCCCGGAGGGTGGGGTGGAGGACCGTTCCGGCAATACGGTTGGAGATGGAGGATGGAGACCAGTAGATATATCATCATAGAAGCGTGCCGGTCCTTGAACGAGGGTTCCGTCGCGGTGGCGGAAAACCCCTCCACGCCCCGCTTTCGCCGGGGGCCGGGAGCCGCCCCTGCCTTACCGGAGGTCCGTGAACGTGGATAATAAACCGTCCGCGGCGAGGAAGGAAAGAGGTTTCCATGCCGCCGTCCTGGCCGGGGGGAAGGGCAAGCGCCTGGGAGTGGACAAGACCGTCCTGAAGATAAACGGCGAGAGCGTGCTGGGGCGCATCATCGGCGTGCTCAAGGACATCTTTCCCCTCATCTACCTGGTCACCCAGGACAACAACCGTGCCCCGGAGGCCGTGGTTGACGGGATGGTGAAGGTGGTCGGTGACCTGCTGCCGGGCAAGGGCCCCCTGGGGGGCATATATACAGCCCTGGAATATTCTTCCAAACCATATGTCTTTGTCATGGCTTGCGACATGCCCTACCCCAACCCGGGGCTGATTCGCCTCCTCCTTTCCAGGGCCCCGGGATGGGAGGCAGTGGTCCCGCGCCGCGGGCCCTACATCGAGCCCCTATTCGCCGTGTATTCCCGGGAGACGAGGGAGAGGATCAGGAAAAAGCTGGAAGGCGGGAGGCTGAAGATCCACGAGGTCCTCGACGAGCTGCGGGTGCGCTATGTCGAGGAGGAGGAGATGGCGGAACTCGATCCCGGTTTCCTCTCCTTCTTCAACATCAACACCCCCGAGGACCTGGAGGCGGCCCAGGGGCCCATGGGGGCCCGCTCGAGGCCACACGCCGCCAAGTGAGCCGCACGGCCTTTTGGGGGACGGCGTAGAACGGGTGCCTTGCCCCTCGCCTTGCGCCTCCCGTGGGCGATGGGCACCGGATGGGAGATGGAAAGGGATCTTTCGCCGCCGAGGAGGGATGAAAATGACCGGTAGGGAGAGGATGCTCACCGCCCTGAGGCGGGGCGAACCGGACCGCGTCCCGGTGTGGGAGATGGCCTTTAACGAGGAGTCCATCATCAAGCTGGGGGCTTTCTTCACCGAGGACCTGCCGCCGGTGAAGTCGGCCCAGAAGATGTCCATGGAGGAGAAGGTGAAGCTCCTCAACACCCTTTTCACCGTGGCGCGGGAACTGGAACTGGACGGCCTGACCTCCATCACCCTGCTGGGCACGGAGGCGGTGGACGAGGAGCACGTGCGGGACGGTTGGGGCAGGATACTGCGCATCAGCGAGGAGGGGGAAGCGACCGCGGTGGGCGGACCAGTATCCGAGCCCTCCGACCTCAAGGCCATAAAACCCTACCATCCCCAGCAGACCGATTTCCTCATGCTCCTGGCCTCCAAGGGGAACCTGGGGGAGGATTACGCGCAGGTGCTGGTGCAGCCGGGGCCCTTCCGGGAGAGCTGGAGCCTCCTGGGGAGCATGGAGAAGCTCCTCTATTACTACGTCAAGAACCCCGGCTTCGTGAAGGACCTGGCGCGACTGGTCACCGACTACATCCTGGAGGTGGTGGACATGGCCGCTGACCTGGGGGCGGACGTCATCGCCCTGGACGGGGACCTGGCCTTCTCCCAGAGCACGTTGATGTCCCCCGCCCAGTACGAGGAGTTCGTCTTCCCCTTCCACCGGGAGATCACCGAGCAGGCCCACCGGCGCGGCATGCTCATCATCAAGCATTCCGACGGCAACATGTGGCCCATCCTGGACGGGATAGTGGAAGCCGGTTTCGACGGCTTCCACCCCGTGCAGCCCCAGTGCATGGACATCGGGGAAGTGAAGGCCCGCTACGGTGACCGGCTGTGCATCCTGGGGAACATAGACTGCACCTACCTCCTGCCCTTCGGGAGCCCGGAGGAGGTGGAGGAAACGGTGAAGGAGACCATAAGGGTGGCGGCTCCCGGTGGGGGTTACGTCATCAGCTCCTCCAACTCCATCCACCCGGGATGCAAGCCGGAGAACTACCTGGCCCTGGTACGCGCGGCCAGGAAGTACGGGACCTACCCCATTTCCGTGGATTGACGAGGAGGCGAGATGAGCGAGCTCTTGGAGTACCTGAAGCAGGCCGTCATGCAGGGGGAGGAGGAGCAGTCCGCCGAGCTGGTGGGCAAGGCCCTGGAGGCCGGGATTTCGCCCCGGGCCATACTGGAGGAGGCCATGATGCCGGCCATGGAGGAGATAGGGGAGAAATTCTCCCGCAACGAGGCCTTCATCCCCGAGCTCATCGTGGCCGCCGCGGCCATGGAGAAGGGGATGGAGGTGCTCAAGCCGGCCTTGGGCGGGGAAGAGGTGGTCAGGGGCCTGGTGGTTTTAGGGACGGTGCATGGGGACATCCATTCCATCGGGAAGAACCTGGTGCGGATGTGCCTGGAGGGATCCGGATTCCGAGTGGTGGACATCGGCGAGGACGTGCCCACGGAACGTTTCGTGGAGGCCTACCGGGAACACCGTCCGGACATCCTGGGCCTCTCCGCCCTCCTGAGTTCCACTATGCAACGCATGCCCGAGGTCATAGAGGCGGTACGCGCCGAGGACCCTTCCGCGGTGATCATGGTGGGCGGGGCGCCGGTGACCCAGGACTTCGCCGACCGTATAGGCGCTTCCGGTTACGCCCCCAACGCTTTCGAGGCCGCGGTGAAGGCCAGGGAGCTTTTGAGGATGGGCGGGTAGACGAGGGGACGTGATCGGGAAGACATGGGTTCGCGTGGGACGCGGAGGGTCGGGTTCGGATCGTTCTTTCGCCAGGCGCGCTTCTCCTTTGCGCTCCCTTGCGTACCCCAGGCGATAAGCGCGCTCTTGCCGGCGTAGACCTTCCTCGACGCACTTGCAGGTTTCTCGGCAATCTGCGTGCGACCGGAAGGGGCACGATTCCGCATCGCTTGGGCATGGTGTTTCGAGACGGGTTTTCCAAAACAGGCCGCATAGCGGTCAATATTCCAGTTACCCGGTGCGTGGCGAGGCCGCCGTTCACCAGAAGAGGCTTACCGCTCCGAAGGCCAGGAAAACCATGCCCGAGATGCGACGCATCCACGAAGGAGAGATGAGCCTGGAGATGCCCGTGCCCGCCAGGGCTCCGATGAGGGAGGTGAGGCACAGGGCCAGCGTCCCCCCGAGGAATATGAAAAACGGGTAGGAGTACTTGGCGGTCAGGGCCAGCAGGGAGAGTTGGGTCTTGTCCCCCAGCTCCATGAGGGAGATGAGCAGGAACGTGGAGAGGAAGGGGTTGCGCGAAGATATCCTATCTTCCTCCGCCTCGTCCTTATCCCTCCCCAGGAGGGTGAGGAGGCCGAAGAGGATGAACAGCGCGGCCACGGCGTATTTCAACACCCTTTCCGGGAGTATTTCATATAGGGCGGTACCCACGGTCACGGCCAGGGCGTTGAGCAGGGCGAAGGCCGCCGACGCCCCGGCGAAGACCACCTGCCACCTGTGCCGACTGGCCAGGGCAAGGATGACCAGCTGGGTCTTGTCGCCCAGCTCGGCGACGAACAGGAGGCCGAGAGCGGCCAAGAAGGCTTTCCACCACATGGATAGAGATTACCATGTTCCGGCTCGCTCCTTGCCCTTTTCGGGCGACAGTCGTAAATGGTCAGGTCCGGCGGTGCATGGATCCTTGTGAATATCCGTATTCGAACCACGAGCGATCAAGTTGATCATTGCCTATAAAAGGGTGGCCTCGTTCAACAGGCCGGGATGCCCGGGTTGCCGTCGAAGTCCGTACGGTCGAGGTGATCATTGCGCCGCGCCACTTTTGGCTTATCCGTGCTGGCGTAACGAAAATAGATCATTCCGGTTTTCGGACCAGCTCGAGCAGGGGGGGGATCCTTTCTGACCTCCAGGTTGGATTGACTCCGTATCTGTCCAACCGATGATCGGGAAAACTTGGGAAGCTTTGCTTCTCCCTCCGTGGAAAGGTCCTACCCGATTTATTCCTGCCTTTTAAGTTGTGACAAGCATTGTGACACACTACGGGTGTCTTTCCAGGATTTGACCGCCCACTAACCCGGAAGTGGGGATTCGCCTCATCCATGCAAGTAGCCGTTGCCGTCCGTCTTGGGCAGCTCTTCGGTTACCACTCACGCGGAAGTGGTGGTTCGCATCATCCGAGCACGGGTTAGAACCTGACTTCTCCGGCTCCATTCGGTCATCAGCGACGAAAGGGAAAGACCCCTGGAAGCGGTCGGGGACTGACCCCAGATTCTTTCTCGGGCCACGGCAAGGGACTGACCCCAAGATATTTCCGGTCAGGTACCGGCCCCGTGTCTTTCCAGGAAAGCGGCGATGCGCTGGGGGTATTCGACTCCGGCCACCAGGGAGACGTCGTTGTGCCCGGCGCCGGGCACCAGGTATAACTCCTTGGGTTCCGGGGCCGCCCGGTAGAGCTCCATCCCTTCCTCCACGGGGATGAGCTCGTCGCGGTCGCCGTGGATGACCAGTACCGGGCAGCGTGCCTTTCCGATCTTTTCCAGGCTGGCGTAGGATTCTCCCAGCGGAACACCGCGGGGCAGGAAGGGGAATAACTTCCGGGCCACGGAGGAGAGAGAGGTGAAGGTGGACTCCAGGATAAGGGCCCGCAGGCGCCTGTCCCGGGCGATCTCGCAGGCCACCGCTCCGCCCAGGGATTTTCCGAAGACGATGACCTCCCCTTCGCTTATGCCTTTCTCCTTCAGCCATCCCAGGGCTGCCTCCCCGTCGAGGTAGAGGCCTCTCTCGTGAGGCTCGCCGCCGCTCTTTCCGTACCCGTGGTAATCGATGAGCAGCAACCGGCATCCCAGAGGCTCCAGCTCCCGGTGGACGAGGGACCAGCTGTAGACCTCCTGGGCGTTGCCGTGCAGGAAGAGTATGGCCGGGGCGCCCTCCGGCTCCTTCCACCACAACCCGTGGATGCGCACCCCGTCTTCGCATTCCATCCACACCTCCTCCGCGCCGTCCGCCCAGGCGGGCGGCGGGAGGTCCGGGGGAAGGCGGTCCGGGTAATACAGGAACCTCCGCGCCAGGTTTTCCAGGCCTTTCATTTCCCGCCTTTCCGCTTACCGAGTTACTCCTCCTCGCGATCCCTCTCGATCCTTAGGCGTTTCGAGGATCCAGCACCTCCCGTTACACCTTCGAGTGGGAGATTTCTATCAAGAGTTTACAACCTCCGGAACGATCCTGCCCGCGGAAGGCGGGCAAACATACTGCCACGACTTTACAAGCCGTATCGACAGTTGCGATATCTCTGTCGTCATGTTGACGTATATTAATAGCATTGGAAACTATTTGTTTCGGAGGACTGGGTAAGATTAATATAATAAGATTAATATAATAATTTTAATCCCCAGTCTTGTTGGGCGAGAAGGGAGGTTCACCGGAAATGGCCAGGCTTTTGAGCATACAATGCGCGCGATGTGGAAACAGGGTCGAATTCTACGAGGGGCAGGGAATGTTCAAGTGCGGGAATTGTGGTGCCCTTTATGAAAGCGTGGGGGAGGGAGTATCGGGCGTAAAAATGGTAAATGCTCCCGAGGAGCAACAATTTTCCACTGCGGGAGCGGCCTCGGGATATCAGCCGGGCGCTCCCGGTTATGGGTCTCAGCAAGCAGGATGGGAGAAAGGTTATTACGTTGCGCCACAGCAGCCCACTTATCAATACGGGCTGCCTGGGGGAATGCCTCAGATTGGGGTTTATCCGAAAAGGGGTGGCTATGGTGGTGGAAAGGGCGTGGATTTCCTGAAATTCAGGCTTTTCATAACCCCGGTTTTTGTCCAGATTCTATTCTGGATTGAAGTGGTGCTGTTCTTGGCGGCAGGTATAGCCATAATGAGCATAAGTTTCGACTATGGAGGACCTTCCGATTGGCAGATCGTGACGGGTGTGTTCCTGATACTCTTGGGCCCGGTTTTCGCCAGGGTATGGTGTGAAAGGTTGGCGGTGCAGTTCCGGAGCTACGAGGAATTGAAAAGCATTAACGCCAAGGTCGGGGAGGCGGGTTCCATGTGGAGCTCGACTGAGGCGAAAAAGTGAGCCGGTTTCCAAACGCGATCCGTACAGGCATAAGGGTAGATCATGCGTAGGTTATATAACACGCGTACCGTGATAATCCAGAGTTGAAAATGGACGGCGAGACCCGGAAGCCGAAATTTCCGTCCCATTGCCGCCTGGTGCGTGACCCACGGGAACGGGATTCTGGGGGCTGGCGAGAGGCCCTGGTGTCCGGTGGGAAGCACCTGAAGAGGGTTCTCGACGAATACGGGGAGCTGGGTTTCGAGTGCCTCCTCGAGGAGTTGGGCGAGGAGGAGCTCCCGGGATGCACCCATTGCTACAAGTGCGGCGGGGAGCCCGTGTACCGGGTTTTTATCCGCGGGGCGCGTTGACGGTTTTACGGAGCGAGGTTTTACCTCGTGGCGCGCCTCTTGGGGACGGCTGGGTCAACAGCGGGATGGACCTCAAGAGGGAGCGGACCTTTGGCGTGAGGATTAGAGTTCCGTGGACAAAGCATTCCACGGCGTAATGTCGTGACACATTTTGAACAGGCCGTATACTGCGTTCGCCTGATCCGGGAACATCCCGCCGTCCTGTGAAAGGATCCCGTGGTAGTGGGGGCGGGAGGACGGCGCATGAGAAAAGCGCATTCCTGCACAGGCCGCCGGCCCGTTCCGAGCCGAGCTCGTTTCCGCTTATAACCGTCGAACCGCTGGGCTGTTCCTCGGAAGCGTAAAGGATTGTAGGTATGCGAAGAATCTACTGAAAGCCGGAGCTTTCGCCACTTTCATGCCCTTGAACCGGCCGGCCTCCTGTGCACTTTTTTGGCGTCCCGTGCAACGTCCGCGGCCTTTGGAGGGGTTTATAGGATGAACGGCGTGACGGCGGAAGCGGACCGCACGTAAGGCGCTTTCGTCGCCAATAGATGGAGGTGGCAGGAAATGGCAAGAAGTTCCATGACCCGCATTACGCCCCTGGCCAACCTGGGGAGCCTGTCCGCTCCGAGGAGGGCGGTACTTTACCTCGTGTTGCCCTTCTCTTTCCTCGCGAGCGGTAGCCGCAGGCGGAGATCCTCCAAGGAGGTTGCCCTGTTGGCCAATGTGGGTCGGGCGGAAGAGGCTCACAACCTCTCTGGAATGGCCTGACCACAGGATGGGTACCCTTCCAGGCGGGGAGATGCGAAGGGGCGCGTAGCGTTCCGTATCGGGGAGACCGTATGATGCCCCTGGGCGTGGGTTTCCTGGACGGTGAAGGCCGTGGCAAGGAAGAGGTTCACGGTGAGAACATGGGGTGAACACGGGAGGGGAGAGAAAGGGATCGTGAACCGGCGGAAAGACAGAGGGGGGTTACGAAGCCACGCGGAGCGGCAGAGGATGGCCTCGTACCGGAATTGATTTTTATTTCCATATGATTAACATATGAATAGGTCTGACAAGGGCGGGATTCCCCGTGCGACAGCAGGAAGGCGCTGTTTTCCCGCTTCCCGTCAGGAGGAATCGAAGGGGTCTGTCGGGGTGCCGCGGGCGAGAGGCTGAGGGGGGAATAGAAATGGGCATCACCTGTCCGGCTTGCGGGAGCGAGAACCGGGAGGGAGCCAGGTTTTGCCTGGAATGCGGAAAAGCTTTTCCTCCCGGTGAGGGTTTTGACGCTCCTCCTTCACCCGAGTTTTCCCTTCCCGAGCCGCGATCAAAGGAATCCGGTTTAGCCGAGCCTTCCATGCCCGGCCACGTCGAGTACTCGACGCCGGTCCAACCCGGGGCCGCGGGATTCCCCGCACCACCGCCGGGAGGAGCGCCTCCTTCGCCCGGCCAGACCCGGGAGGCGGTCCCACCCGGCTACTTACCCCAACAACCGTTGATCACGGGATACCCGGCTGCCCCTCCGCCTTTTTCCCAAGAGGCCGCTCCCGCGGGGCCCGTTTACGCTCCTCCGGGCGAGGTGGACGCTTCCCCGGAGATGGCCGCGCCGATGGTCCTGGATGTCCCCCCACCGCCGCCGGGAAGGGTTTTTCCTCCGTCCGGGGGGGGCAGGTTTTCCGGGGAGAATGGAAATGCCTCCCCCTCCACCCATGGTGGGTTACCAAACCCCGGGGATGGGTCGGCCTTTCCCCTCCCTTTCCTTGCGGGCGAAGGGCCTGTCTGGTTTGGGTGGCGCGCGGCTGCGCCTCTACATCGGCGCCGGCGTGATTCTCTTCTGCGCGGTGATGGTCCTGGCGAGCACCTTCATGCCCTGGATCGGAGGGGGATATCTTGGGCACAGTGGCGAATCGGACTCCGGCTGGGAGGTATTCGAGCTGTACAAGGAATCGGACCTCTTCCCCTTGTACGACCACCGGTTGATCAATCGTCCCATTTTCACCGGGCTCACCACCCTGATCATGGCCCTCCTGTTGCTGTTGATGGGCGCCCTGATGGCAGCCCTTACAAGGAAAGGATTCGCCGTGGCCACCCTGGTCCTCTTCTTCCTGACCATGGGCTTCGCCATCACCAACATAGTCAGCTTCAGCACCACGGGTGAAAGTGGAGTTGGTCCTGGAGGAGGCATAATCACCATGGTGGTCTTCTCTTTCCTGGGGATGATGGGGAGCATAATCGCCCTCACCGCTCGCACTGGTGATATAAACGCCGGTGGTGAAGTTCCAGGGATTCAGCGGGATATGTCGGGTTGGCGGTGAGGGGTTTACCGTTTTGCGACTTGTGGTGCTCTCTCTACGGAGTTTATGGTTTTTCGCCAGGATGTGTGAGATGATTTTGATGGTTGAACCAAGAGACAGGCATCGGTGGGAGAAAAATGGCTGAGAAGTATACCAAGTTGGCTTCCAGCAAGACCCCAGCGTTGATCGTCTATCTTCTCGACGTCAGCGCATCCATGGTGCAGCCCATGGGGGAGCGGAGGAGAATAGATGTGGTCATGGAGTGCCTGGAGATGATCGTCAAGCAGATGATCTTCAGGTCCACCAAGGGCGGGATGGTCATGCCCAGGTACAGGGTGGCCATGTTGGCTTACAGCGACCATGTCTACGATCTGCTGGACGGCGTTAAATCGGTTGACGAGGTGGTTGAATACGGCATACCTGAGCTCAGCCCCATGTTGACCACCGACACGGCGAAGGTTTTCAGGGAGGCGGAGAATTTGCTCCTGGAGGAGATGGGGAGGCTGGAGGATTGCCCGGCGCCTTTGGTATGTCATCTGACGGACGGTGAGTTTACGGGGGAGGATCCGGAGCCGATAGCCAGGAGGATCATGTCCCTGGAGGTGCCGGACGGGAACGTTCTCCTGGAAAACATATTCATCTCGGATGATATCTTGGCCCAACCCATCAGGGACCCCCACCTTTGGCCGGGCATTTTGCCAGACACCACTCTGAACAACGAGTACGCGGTCAAACTACAGCGCATGTCATCGAGGATACCGGAAAGCTACCGTACCATCATGTTGGAACACAACTTCCACCTGCACCCGGAGGCGGTGATGCTCTTCCCGGCCGAGAACAGGGAACTGGTGGCCATGGGCTTCCAGATGTCGGCGGCGACCCCGGTAAGCAGATCCTGACGCCGCGAGTTCGTGGCCAGGCGGAAGGATGTAATATATTGACAGTGCGGGGGCAGGGATGTTAATAAAATTTAGAGATGCAGGAACTCGGATGGGGCGTTGGGGAAGAAAGGAGGTAGGAAATGGCACGTATCGTTATTACCCCTGAGCGAGTTCGTGAGGTTTCTAACCAGTTCCGTCAGTCCGGCCAGCAGAGTAGGGAGATTATCAACCGGCTGGAAGCCACCCTTAACAGCTTGTATGCCGAGTGGGAGGGTATGAGCGAGCAGCGCTTCATGCAGGAGTACAATAGTAGTAAGACGCTGATGAACCAGTTCATAGAGTTGATGGAGCGGATAGCACAAGAGCTCAACGGTATCGCGGAGAGGTTCGCTGCGGCGGACGGCCAATAATTTCGGTCCATATTCACTGGACACGTGAACCGCGGCCTGACCCCTCCCGGGAGGTGGGTCAGGCCGGCATATAAATCGAGAGACTCTCATCATCAAGGGGCTGTCGGATCATGAGGTTAGCTCCGTTAGAACAGCCTACTTTTCAGCGTGCCCCTCGGATACATTACCCGCTACCCCAGGGGAAGATAGAGATACCGGCGCCGGCTCCTGCGCCATCGGAACCGTCCACCTCCCTCCTGGTCATAGGTCTACCCGCGGGAGGCATGCTGGTGATGATGGGCGCGCTGCTCTATTTCGGCCTTTCCGGAAAGGGGAGCTGGTTCGTCTTGGTCTCCGTCCCCCTCATGCTCTCCTCGGTGCTGGTGAGCTTCATCACCCACTTCCAGCAGAAGAGGAAGTACAGGACCACCCTGGAGAAGAGAGAGAAGAGGTACAACGAGGTGCTGGAAAAGTACGAGGGAAGGCTCAAGGAGGCCTACGACACCCAGCAGGAGACACTGGTCCAAAACTTCCCCAGCCTACTGGGATGCCTCGAGAGGGTTCGCAAGCTGGATAGAAGGTTGTGGGAAAGGGTCCCTGGGGATTCTGATTTCCTCTCCGTGAGGCTGGGCATAGGCGAGGCGCCCCTGTGCGTGGAGTTGAAGGTCCCGGAGCAGGAGGTGGCCATAGAACCCGACCCCCTGGTGATCAAAGCCCAGGGGATAGCCGACAAGTACCGGGTGGTACGCAACATCCCGGTGGTCCTTCACCTGAGGGAGGCGGGCATAGCGGGAATTGCCGGGGGAAGGGAGCAAGCCATAAACGCGGCGAGGGCCGTCATCACGCAGCTGGCCGCCTATCACTCTCCGGACGAGGTCAAGATCGTGGCCGTTTTCCCCCGGGAGGAAAGGCTGGATTGGGCTTGGATGCGGTGGCTTCCCCACGTTTGGTCCGACGACAGGGTGGCCAGGTTTTTGGCCGACGACCGGCAGATGGCGCACGGCGTGCTGTCCAGGCTCTACGAGGTCCTGATCCGCAGGGATCTTCAGAGGTCAGGGTACCGGGAGAAAAGGGAACCGGAACTGCCCAATTTCGTGGTCATCCTCTCCGACCCCGAACTGGTGGAAGACGAACCGGCGCTCCAGCTCCTCCTGTCCAGCGGGCCGGAATTGGGAGTATATACCATCTTCCTCGGTGAAAGCCTGGACGGTTTGCCCAAGGAATGTCGTGTCATAGCCGAGGTGGAGGAGGGCAGGGGGAGGCTGGTGGACACACAGGCGGGCATTATCTACGCCGATTACATCCCGGATATCGTGAACGTGGAGACGGCGGAGATGTTCGCGCGCTCCATGGCCCCCATCAGGTTGAAGGGCGTGGCCAACGTAACGGATATCCCCAAGGAGGTCTCTCTGCTGGACCTGTGGGGCGCGAGGGAGGTGGACGAGTTACGGATAAGGGATCTGTGGAAGAGCAACAAGCCCTTCAAGTCCCTAGCCGTACCCATAGGGATCAAGTCGGGGGGGAAAAGGATAATCTTCGACCTCCATGAGAAAGCCCACGGTCCTCACGGGCTGGTGGCGGGAGCCACAGGCTCGGGGAAGAGCGAATTCCTGCAGAGCCTGATCTGTTCCTTGGCCATCAACTTCCACCCTTACGAAGTAGCCTTCGTGCTCGTGGATTTCAAGGGTGGAGGGATGGCCAATTATTTCCTGGAATTACCTCACCTTGTCGGGGTCATAACCAACCTCGAGGGCGGCTTGGCCAAGAGGGCCCTGACGGCTATCCGCAGCGAGCTCAGGAGAAGGCAGGAGATATTGGGAAAACACGGTTTAAACCATATAGACGCCTACCAGGAGAACTACCGGCAGGGGAAGGTGGGCGAACCCCTCCCGCACCTGATCATAATAATCGACGAGTTCGCCGAGCTGGCCGCCGAACAGCCGGATTTCATGTCCGAACTGGTGAGCGCGGTGAGGGTAGGGAGAAGCCTCGGGGTACACCTGATCCTGGCCACCCAGAAGCCGGCCGGCGTGGTCAGCGAACAGATATGGGGTAACTCGCGCTTCCGGGTATGCCTTCGGGTGGAGCGACCCGAGGACAGCCGTGAGGTCTTGAAGAAGCCTGATGCGGCCCAGATAACCCTACCGGGTCGTGCCTTCCTGCAGGTGGGAAACGACGAGATTTTCGAGCTTTTCCAGTCGGCGTGGAGTGGGGCTGGTTACAAGGGCGTGTCCGCTGAGGGAGACGACGGAAAGATCTACGAGGTGGCCCTGGACGGATCGCGCATAATACACAGCTTGGACCGGGAGGAAAGGGTGGAGCAGTCCAGCATCACCCAGCTCGATGCGGTTGTGAGATACATAAAGTACATCGCTGACCGGGAGGGTATCCAGAGGCTGAAGGGCCCGTGGCTACCTCCCCTTCCCGGAGAGATCTATCTCGACGACATCGTGGAGGCGTTTCCCTACGGGGAGAGGGGAAAGGGTTGGAATGGGAAGGAATGGGAGGAACCCCCGGTTTGGCTCTGCCCCGTGATAGGGAAAGTCGACGACCCCGAGAACCAGAGACAAGACCCGCTGTTCATGGATCTGGGCCGGGAAGGGCACCTCGCGATTTACGGAATCCCCGGTTCAGGGAAGACGACCCTCGTCCAGACCCTCGTGAAGTCCCTCGCTTACTTCTATTCGCCGGAGAGCGTGAACATCTACATCATGGATTTCGGTGGTAGGACCCTATCCCTTTTCAGGGAGCTCCCGCACGTGGGAGACGTCATCTACGAGGAAGAGAGCGAGAAGACCAAGAGCCTCTTCCGTTTTCTGTCCAAGGAACTGGAAAAGCGAAAGCAGGCTTTTTCCCGGCAAGGCGTTAACACCCTTTCCGCGTACCGCGCTGCCACGGGCGAGCGTTTGGCGGCCATCGTGGTCATCCTGGACAACTACGCCAACTTCATGGCCCTCTACCAGGATGAGCTGGAGGATAGCCTGGCGAAGCTCATGCAGGAGGGGGGTAGCGCGGGCATACATTTCGTGCTCACCGCTACCGGACAGGGCCAGATAAGGACCCGGGTCAGCTCCAACGTAAGCCTGGTGTTGGCTTTGGAGCTGGCGGAGGTTAGCGATTACTCGGTGCTGGTGGGAAGGACGTGGGGGTTTTATCCTCCCAATATCCCGGGCAGGGGCTTGGTCAAGGGAACGCCGCCGCTGGAGTTTCAGGCCGCCTTTCCGGCTCGCGGGGACACGGAGTCGGACAGGGCGCGCAGGATCTCCGAGTTCGCCCACGAGGTGGGCGAGAAATGGAAGGGCGTAAGGGCGCCCAAAGTCCCCACCCTACCCGAGAGGCTTTACCTGAGCGAGGTTTTGAGCATAGAAGAGAGGGAGGTAAAGGGAACGACGCCATGCACCCGGATCCCCCTCGGCCTCGACGCCTACGAGTTCGAGCCGTTCTGCGTCGATCTCGAGGAGGGGCCCCATTTCCTAATCGCCGGGCCCACCCAGAGCGGCAAGACCACCCTCCTACAGACCTGGCTTCTCTCCCTCTGCGCTTTGAACACCCCGCAAGCGGTGGGCCTTTTCCTCGTCGATTTCGGCCGGAAAAGCCTCGGCGCTTTGAGCCGTCTGCCCCATACCAGAGCTTACGTGCAGGACAGCGATACGCTGGACGGAGTGGTCCAGGAGCTGGTCGAGGAGATCCGGAGGAGGAAGGATACCTTCGAGGAAGGATCCACGCGGGGTTCGTCGCCCTGGGAGTTGGAGGGAGGTCCCATCCTGGTGTTCGCCCTCGATGATTTCTACCTTTTCTCGGATATGGCTTCCCCTCTGGTCAAAGACGAGCTGGAAAGGTTGATAAAGCGTGAGCGCGGCGCCGGGCTCCATGTGATCATTTCCGGCGCCTCCAGCGACCTTTCCTCTTGTTGGGACGGTTACGTCAAGGCCTTGCTGGAGATGCAGACCGGTTTCCTTCTGGGGAGCACGGCGCACGAGGACCTGAACGTGTTCAAGGCGCGTCTTTCCAGCTCGGAAAGCGGCATGAGCCTACCTCCGGGAATCGGATACTATATAAGGAGAGGAAGGATTAAGCGCATCCAGGCTGCCTTGCCCTCATGGGGAGGAGCCGAACTGGAGGAAACGGTGGCCAGGCTTGTGTCTGAAGGATGAATTGGAGGGAGGAAACGTTTTTCACGGGGAGGTGGATGGATGGCGCGGATTCGGATAAATCCCGAGCAGGTGAGGGCCGTGGCTCGTGAATTCAGGCGCGAGAGCGAGGCGTGCCAGGCGATATTGAACCGCATCCACTCGCAAGTGCACGGTATTCAGTGGGAAGGGATGTCCAAGATCAAGTTCCTCGGCGAGTACGAGCAGTGGCAGGCCAGGATGCGCCAGTACATCAATTCCCTGAA